>Ga0224531_1000073_pt1 | contig 61320 bp, 53 predicted proteins | sample CBST100metaG_FD_179876 | JGI IMG/M metagenome (GOLD analysis project Ga0224531, IMG submission 179876) | Peat soil microbial communities from Stordalen Mire, Sweden - C.B.S.T100 | ecosystem: Environmental > Terrestrial > Soil > Wetlands > Peat | place: Sweden: Norrbotten County, Stordalen Mire...
AGGCGGACACGGTGCCCATCGGCTTCGAAGCCGCGGCTCAGAAACAATCCCAGCGCCTTGTCGTCTTCGGCGATCAATAACCTCATTGCAGCCTTCCTTCTCAGCGGCGTCCTCAATTCGCAACGTCCGCCTGTCCCGCGTTCCTAACTCGGCGGCTTAGCGCGCGCTAAGAGACGGTTCCCTCTAACCTTCCCGCGCGGAGGGATCAGACTCAAGAGTTGGAAGAAAAAAGAGATGGGGGAAATTCCAGGATCGGCACTGAGGCGGGAAGCATTCCCAAAATGGTGAGGGTTCGCGCGGTCTGGACCGCGGACGCGCGCACTTCTCCTGCCTGCTCCGCACTGGTTGCGTTGGCACTTCAAACCCGCGCCCGTGCTATCGAATTCGATTCTTCTTATTGATCCGCGATGCCGCTTTATCCCGGTACATCTCGGCGTCGGCGCGTTCGACGAGTTCCTTCATCGCTTCGCCGGCCAGCCGTTCCGCAAGACCGAAGGCGGCGTCTACCTGAAGCTTTCTGGGGATGGAGCTTGCCTGAACCGTATAGTTTCCGCACACCCACTTCCGTAGCCGGTCAATTTGCGCCTGGGCCTCTGTGATGCCGCAATTCAGCATGAGGATGAACTCATCGCCGCCCCAGCGCCCGATGATGTCTGTTGAACGGCACACGGATCGCAGTTCTGTTGCAAACTGCTTGAGCAACTCATCGCCAACCAGGTGGCCATGCCTGTCATTCACTCGTTTGAACTCGTTGATGTCGATGATAGCGACGCAAAACGCAGCCTCGGCATGGAGGGATTGCTCGATATGGCCTTCCACCCAGGTACGGCTGCGCAACCCCGTGAGTACATCCCGGGAGGCAATCTCTTCAGCCTCTTCCAACCGGGTCTGATAGTTTGAGACTTCGGCATGGAGTTGATCGAGTACGGCCTTGCCTTCTGCGGTCATCCTGTCGATTGAGTTCTTCAGTTCCGAGGCGCTCTTGTTGATTGATTCCCGTATTTCCGTCAGGTCCTCCAGGTTGGCGATGCTCTTGAGCCGCGTCGTGACCTCGTTGATCTGTTGGACGCATCGCTGGTCTCGTTCGCCCACCGACGCGGCGGTGCGCGCCATCACCAGCAGGATATCCTTCACTTCGGTGGTCTTTAGCCTGTAGTGCATGGCCGTGCGCCGGCCCCAGCCCTGTAGTTGCTCCCTCACACTGGCTTCGGTCTCTTCGACCATCTCGCAGGAGAGTTCCTTGCAGAGTTTCTCCGCGTCCCTGCTCAGGCCTTGCTTCAGTTCTCCGCCTAACGCCGGGCAAGCATCCTGGCCACAGTTGCCCATCTCCATCAATGCGGAGCGGTACGCGGCGATGGCCACCGGCAGAAGAGTCTTCGGCTCCTGTTCACCGTCTTCGTTGGGTGCTGTTTCCGCTTGGTCAAGGTACTGTTTGATCGAGATCATTTGTCCTCTGAGGAACGCTCTCCGGGCAGAGAGTGAGCGCGGAGAGGTCTCGCTGAACATATCGGCACTGTTCTGGATTCTCTTTAGATTGAACTGTAGGATGACGCTGTAGGAATCTATGCCCGGAAAGTTGATTTCTTCTAAGAGCCTGTTTAAAAACTAGGTACCTGGAACCAAGGATGCCATATTCGTGGTCAGATTGCGCGTTTAGCGTTTGGGTATGTATCCCAGTGATTTGACAGATGCGCAGTGGGCGAAGCTGGAAGTGTTGTTGCGCGAGTCGGTGGAGAGGCGCCATGCCGGTGGCAGGCCGCGCAAGTATCCTTTGCGGCGGGTGACCGACGCCGTGCTGTACGTGGTCAAAACGGGCTGCCAGTGGCGGCAGTTGCCGATAAATTTCCCTCCCTGGCAGACGGTCTATCAGCAGTTTCGGTCTTGGCGGCTACAGGGACGTTGGGAACGAGTGACCCAATCCTTGCGGGAGCAGGGCCGCAAAACCGGCGGACGCAGTGCAACTCCTACGGTGGCGATCATCGATTCGCAGTCGGCCAAGACCACCGGAAAAGGGGGGCGCGCGGCTACGACGCAGGCAAAAAGATCAAGGGCCGCAAGCGCCACATCGCCGTCGATACGCAAGGCAACCTACTAGCGGCGGTGGTTCATTCGGCGGGAATTCAAGACCGCGTGGGTGCCCGAGCCGTGCTGATGCGCCTGTTTGGTCGCTTCGACACCATCGTCAAGGTCGTCGCGGACGGTGGTTACACAGGCACGTTGATCGGCTGGGCCAAAGCGATGTTTGGCTACGATGTCGAGGTCGTCAAGCGAAACGAGATGCACACCTTCAAGGTTTTGCCCAAACGATGGATCGTGGAGAGAAACTTCGCCTGGATGGGATGGTCGAGAAGATTGAGCAAAGACTATGAACTTTGTCCATCCTCGTCGGAAACTATGATCTGGATCAGCTTCGCACACACGCTGCTGAAACGCTATGCGTAGTTTTTAAACAGCTTCTTAGAGAAGTCGATCTCAAACACTGCGATGGCGTATCTTTCCATCCGCGTTCGTATGCGTCTGGCATATCAATGCGGTCTTCAATAGCCCGTTTGTGCAGTAACCGAAAAAAAGACGAAAAAGAGTTGACGCGGTTCGCCGTTTATTCGCTATAATTCGCGCATGGCTGTCACTCGAAGGCAAAAAGAGATTCTGGATTTTCTGGAGTCGTTTGTATCCCGCAACGGCTACTCCCCGTCGTTCGAGGAGATTGCGCACGGCATGGGGCTGAAGAGCCTGGCAACCGTGCATAAGCACATTACCAACCTCGAAAAGAAGGGGCTGCTGGATCGCGTTCATAACCGCAGCCGCTCCATTGACGTGCTGCCGCCCGGAGCACGGTCCCGCTCGAGCGATCGGTTGCCCTTGGCGGGTCGCATCGCGGCCGGAATGCCGGTCGAGGCGATGGAGACTGAAGAAAGCATTTCGCTTCACGATGTGGTTGGCAACCGCGACGTTTTTGCCCTTGAAGTGCGCGGTGATTCGATGCGCGACGAGCATATCATCAACGGTGATTATGTGCTGGTGGAGCGCACGCGGGTTGCGCGTCAGGGTGAGATTGTCGTGGCCTTGGTGCGTGGTTCCGAGACCACGCTCAAACGCTTTTATGCTGAAGGGAACAGGGTGCGGCTGCAACCGGCCAACGTGGAGATGGACCCCATCTACGTTCCTGCCGCGCAGGTTGCCATTCAGGGCCGTGTGCTGGGAGTACTGCGCAAATACAGATAATCAGCACTTTCGGTTCGCCATCCATTGAAAACTCGAAAGGCCCAGCGCTTTCGCCGGGCCTTTCCACGTTATCCATCGCGACGTGTAACTGAGTTGCTCTTACGCCAACAGGTTCTTGATCTTCTCTTCGATCACGTCCTGAGGAACATATCCGACGATCTGATCGGCCACTTTTCCGCCCTTGAAAAACAACAGAGCCGGAATGCCACGAATGTTGTAGCGCGACGGGGTTGAGACGTTCTGATCCACATTCACCTTGGCCACCTTCAGCTTGCCAGCATAGGTTGAGGCCACGCCATCAACAATTGGCCCAAGGGCCTTGCAAGGACCGCACCATACGGCCCAGAAATCCACCAGAACCGGCAGTTCGCTTTCGAGCACTTCCCTGTCGAATGTTGCATCACTCACTTCCAGAATTCCCAATCCAGCCATGATCCTCCTTGTGGTAACTGCGTAATTCCAGTGTAACGGCATCTGTTCCCTTAATGAGATGCGGCGTCGGGCTGCAAAGTCGCAATCTGCCTCCACCCGTCAGCAGAAAACGCACGCAGCCAAAGCTGGAAAAACTGAAATTCCGTATAAATGCTGTAATTAATCTTCCATTTTCTTTTAAACAAAGAAAAGCGCCCGGATCCTTGCAAGAATCCGGGCGCTAGAGCAGCCCTCCCCCAGAACTGCCCACGGAGAAAATTTATGTGTTCCGGAGGAGATTAGCAAGCAATCTTGAGTAACAAAATTAGTAACACCTGGGAGCAAGCAAAATAACAAAAGTAACATACTTTCAATGGAAAACTCAGAATAGTACTGCACACGCGGCAGAAGTGAGGCCTATCAAAACATTAGAGATTGCACTAGAAATTGGGCATTTGCAGTTCTTTGCCTGCTCGGATCAGACGCGCCGCTCCGTGGAACGGCTTACTCCCGCTGACTGGAACTTGCAGATCCTGAGTTCCGGCTCCCGCTCTCCTTCAATCGCTTTGTGAATGGCGGCTTTCGCGCCGGGCACGCTCTTTTCGCTTCCGACGACAACCAGGACCGAGGGTCCGGCGCCGCTCAAAGCCGCGCCCAGAATGTCATTCCCTCCGGCCAGCGGCAGTATGCGAGGCAGTAAGGGACAGATGGCTGCGCGATAAGGCTGATGAATACGGTCCCGCATAGCGATCCGCAGCAGATCGCCCCGCGCCTGGGCAAAGGCCAGCCCCAGCAGCGCCGCGGACTGAATGTTGATCACGACATCGCAGCGCGAGTAAATGGGAGGCAACACGGCACGCGCCTTGCAGGTCGGCAAAGGCTCGTGAGGAAGAACGACAATGGCCCGCCATTCGGCAGGAGGGACCACGCGACCCACGTGTATCGTTTGATTCTCGCAAGCCACGGAAACAAAGCCGCCCAGCCAGCATGCGGCTGCGTTGTCCGGATGACCTTCCAGCGCAGAAGCCTCCTCAAGAATTCGTTCCGAACTCCAACCCAGGCGCCCAAAATGCACTGCTAGATTGATGCCCGCCAGCCGTCCGGCCGCCGAGGAGCCGCAGCCCATCCCAAGTGGAATGTCGTTGACCATGCGAATAGCCAACGGAATCACAGGCCGTCCATTGCTCACAAGCAGTCTCTTATAAATTTCCAGAATAAGATTGTTATCGAGCCGTGAACAGCACTCCCGGTCGCTGCCGGTTGCGTCAATTGAGAATTCCGCGGCCGGTTCGGCCTCAATCTCCAGGTAAAAGTCGAGGGCGATGGCCGCCGCGTCAAATCCGGAGCCAAGGTTGGCAGAGGTGGCAGGCAGGCGCAGCCATATCTTACCTGGATTTTCGGGATTTGCGTTCAAGTTCTTGTTCATTGCACACTGCCCTTCAGCGTGGCCAACACCGCTGCTGGCGTGGCGTCCACGGCCACTGCGTCGCGCCGCAGACCGGCAATTTCCGCCTCCAGTCCCGTACACTCGTCTTCTGTGAGCAGCGTTCCTCGATGAAAGTTGATTGTGTAGTCAGCGTCCTTGAGCGTATGCCCTGTCAGCACCAGAACCACTGTCTCGCCGGAAGCAATCTTGCCTTGGGCGCGCAGCTTTTTCAGCCCTGCCAGTGTGACGGCAGAAGCCGGCTCGCAACCCAGGCCCTCTGCGCCGATCTCCGCCTTGGCGATGGCGATCTCCGCCTCGGTCACGTCAAGGCACCAGCCGCCCGTATCCTGAATAACTCGTGCTGCTTTGCGCCACGAAGCCGGATTGCCGATGCGAATCGCTGAGGCACGGGTGTGTGCCTCCACCGGTTCCAGCTCGGTGCCTTGATGCTCTTTGAAACTGCGCACCAGCGGATTGGCTCCCGCTGCCTGGACCACGCTGATGCGCGGCATCCGCGCCACCAGCCCCAGTTCCTGCAGCTCACGAAAGCCCTTGCCCAGCGCAGAACTGTTGCCCAGGTTACCGCCGGGCACAATCACGTGGTCCGGCACACTCCAGCCAAAGGCCTCGGCAATCTCGAAGGCGGGCGTCTTCTGACCTTCCAGGCGGTAGGGGTTTACCGAGTTGAGCAGGTAGATCGGCGCCTCTTTTACAACCTCCGTCAGCAAGCGAAGGCAGCCGTCGAAATCGGTTGGCATCTGGCAGGTGACAGCGCCGTAATCCATAGCCTGCGAAAGCTTTCCCCACGCAATCTTGCCCTCTGGAATCAGCACCAGGCAGCGCAGTCCGGCGCGCGCGGCATAAGCGGCCATCGCGGCTGAAGTATTGCCGGTCGAAGCGCAGGCCACCCACTCGAAGCCGCGCTCTTTGGCTACGCTCATTGCCGCGGTCATGCCAGTGTCCTTGAAAGAGCCTGTGGGGTTCATTCCCTGGTGCTTGGCATAAAGCTGGTCGATTCCCAGGGCCTTGGAAGCGCGTTTTAGATGGTAGAGCGGCGTATTGCCCTCGCGCAGGGTCACCACGTTGCCAAAGCTCTCCAGAATGGGCAGCAATTCGCGGAAGCGCCAAACGCCGGAGCGGTCCACCGCCTCCGAAGAGCAGCGCCGTTCCCGCCAGAGCCATTTCAGCGCTCCCGGATTGGGCCGGTCATGGCCATCGCGCTTGCCCCATCCGGGGTATTCCACTTCAAACAGGTCTCCGCATTGAACGCAACGGAAGTCCGGCTGAGCTTCCCCGCCTGCAATCCGCGCCCCGCATCCAAAACAGTGCAGTTGGTGCAACGTGTCATTCATGGTTAGTGTTAGCCTACCAGCGCATGGCGCTCTTTTTACCGCATCTTGGAGACTGAAGCATCTAAATACTCAACAGATTTCTATAGCGATTTTCATAAAACTCAGTGATCGGGCACGACTTTTAGTCTGCCCTGAGCCTGCCTAAAGGTGCCATAAATTCCACAAAATGAACGCGGGCGTTTGCCCCTGAGGGGATGTTCAGTGTCAGATCGATCTGAATCAGTAGCTCTTTAAACTTATGAAATTCGTGAGTCTGGCCCCAAAAATGTTCGAACTCTCTGGAAGTGCATTCGCACTAACAGCTCGAATCACGCCTACTTTGGCGTCGATGCCGCAGACTGGCCCGGTGTTGTTTCGGGTGCTTTCACCAGCGCCGGGTCTTTCAGTTCCCTTCGCGCCTGCTTGCCGTGCGGACCGTCCGGATCGTACTCCAGCAACTTCAGATAATGCGCCTTTGCATCGGCAAAATCGCTCAGGTGGTGCTCCGCTTCGGCCAGGCCCCAATAAACCTCTGGATTTTCCGGGTCCAGCACCATCGCGGACTCGAAGCGCGAAAGAGCCGCCTTCCAGTTTTTGGTCTGTAAATAGTAATCGCCCACTTCGATGTCTTTTGACGAGGCCTCCTGGTGGGTGGGCTCCTTAACGAAGAGCTTTTTCTTCTTATCTGGCTGATCGTCCTCCGGCCGGGGCAGCAGCTTTTCCATACCCTTAAGGCTGGAACTCGCATCCTCCCCTTGCTCACTCGTTGCGACCGGAGCTGGGTCGTCCGGGCTGCGCACCGGGTCAAGATCACCGCCAGGCAGAGGAACTGGCGCGCTTTCCTCGCCGCGAAAGGTCCCTTCCGGCAGGATCGGCGCAGTCTTCGAGGGCATCAGCGGAACCGTACTCGTGTCTTCGGGAAAGGGATTGGTGCTGGGCTGGGTGGGCGTTCCTGGCTTCTGGCTTTCGCTCGCCGGCTTGCTCTGCCCCGTTGCCGCCGTATCGCCGGGAGCCGGTGCCTGAGCCAGCAACCACGGTGCCGCCGTCAGGCCGACCGCTAGAGAACCCACCACGACCAACGCAACTCGAAAAAACCGCCTCATCTGCCGATCCTCACACTGGACCTCATGCCCGCAAAAGGAGGATGCGGTCCATAAAGATCTCCTAAGAAAGCATCGCACATTTACATGAGACGCATCATCCGCTCCTCCGTCATACATGCCGCCGGCTCTTCCACCGCTGCACTTGGAACATCCTCAATGATGGTTCGTCAGACGTGCGCCAATCTGCCTCCTCCAACCTTTGCCCAATCGGTCGGAAGCCATAAAGATGCGCCCGGCAGTAAGTTGTCCCAGCACACGGTAGTGGCCGACGGCGGCCAATCCCATCGAAGCAATGCAACCACACTGTTCGCAGTCCGGGTCTCCCCCAAACTGGCACGGAGTAATCTGCGTCTTAAGATCGGCGGAAATAGTTTCTGTTGTTCTCGCAAAGATACATTCGGCCGGGCTTGTGGGCGGTGCCTCCATCTCCCGAATGACGGCTTCCGGCATATCCAGGGCGGGATATTTCAGACGCAATTGCCGCAGGTCAGTGATCGTAGAGGCTCTTTGGGAGGCTGTCAGTATCTCTGGATCTGTGGCGCCGCGCTGAGGAGTAAAAAAGCTGAACCATACCTTTACAACTTCTGGCTGACTCGTCCAGAAGTGGAGAAATTCATCAAGATAGCCGGGGCGCTCCGCCATTTGCGATGTGATCGTGCAGTGAACGGTTACCCTGGTCCCTTTAATGTTCTTGAGGATGCGCTCGTAGGTCGCTGGTTTGCGCCGTGCATCGTGCTCCGGCTGCAAGCCATCAACGGATACGACTACATTCAATTTTTTGAAGTTCGTCCAAGCGCTTGGGATCACTCTGAACGCGCTGGTGACGACCTGCGTATGCACGCCACGGCTCTCAATTTGCGGTAGCAGCAATTCGAGTTCACGATACCGAACCAGCGGATCACCGCCCACCAGGGAGACGTGGAGCGGCTTGCGCTCATCAATCAGCGCAAGCACCCTCTTAACGAGTTCATCGCCCTCGAAGTCGGAGAGTTCGCGCAGTTGTGCCGCGCCTCCGAGATGTGCCGCATCGAAGGCATAACATCCAGGGCACCGCAAGGGGCATTCCTTTGTGATCTCGATTGAAAGCGAAGGCGCGCGGCCAGCTAGAATCCTGGCCCATGCGTGGAGAACTTCGGATTTCTTCATAGTCTCTTTTCATCACAAGCAGTAGGACCGAGTAGTAATCAACAGATCGTGAACGGCTCCGTGCGAGCCATCCGTGATGAGTGCCTGTAGAGGTTATCGATCATACCCGGAGGGGAAGGTTATATATGTCTAATATTGAACTGCGCAATGGCTCACAACGAAACGCAGAGATGGCCTCACCTCGCGTAGATATATCCAATACACGATCATAGATGCATAAGAACAGATTCCAGGCAGCCAGCAGCAGGGCGACACTCTGCTTGAAATGGTGAGCAAGCAAGAGCACCAGGCATAGGGCTATGAGTGTCGTGAGTACGCCAAACTCGAAGTCCTGACCGCCCTGCAAAAAATGATCCCATGTCCAAATGTATTGCGTCAGTGGCATAGTAATCAGCGAGACAGCGATCAACGTCAATAGAAAGCGGCCGATCCCCGCACACACTCGCGCCGTGCATATCAATGCATTGAGGTCTGGCAGACTCGCATTGGGAGTGTGATTCAAAAATCACCTCGCCTTGCTATTGAGTCTACACTTTCCCAGGGGGGTGCAGTTCAAGGGCGTTGGATGTCAAAAATATCTTCCCCCGCGTATCACGCGCCCGGCTGTTACGGATTAGACGGCGCAATTTGCGTCGGCATGAGGTCGGGCTTGATGTAAGCCGGATCAAGCAGGGCGCGCGCGGCGTGGTCGAAGGCGGTAAAGGGACAAGGTTGGCTGGCGTGGCAGCCGGGAGGTGTCAGATCAACCTTGGCGGGCGGGCGGACCAGTGTGAGAGCTTGGCTGGAGCGCAACTGGTCGAAGGTCTGCGCACGATAGAACAGACGGACGGTATATTGTTTCGACTTTGCGTTCTGCCATAGCTCGAAGACGATCTGCGAGTCCGGAGGAGTGTCGTCGGTAACGCCCTCTACGGTCCAATGCAGATTGAACAATCCTCCGATGCGGCTCAGATCGCTGTCGTGGCCGCCGAGGTAAACCATGCGTGCGCCGACGGGTCCGAAGGCTCCGCGAACCGGCCCGGCGGGTTGGGTTTGCGCCGCCTGTTCGAGCGTGTCGAGGATGTGCGCTACCAGGTTGGAGCTTCGCGTGCGAGCCGTCAAGGACGGGCGTGTCACCAATCCAAATCCCTTGACATACAGCGGCATGAGACGGCGGAGAGTGGGCTCATCGACGCGCCCCCAACCGACTTCCGCCATCGGTTTTCCGTCGGTATATTCGAGCAAGAAATCCTCGATCAGCGGGGACGCCGCGGCGAGGGGCCGAGGATCGTTGAGGATCGGCTTTGCGGCGGAATGCGCGTGGTCCGGCACAAGAATCGCGGCGAGTTCTTTCAACTCGGGATTTCCGGCAAGTGAAAAGAAGGCTGCCGGGTTATTGCCCAATGCGGCTTGCCGGTCAGCAGCGACAGCTTCCTCGGATGGCGGCGGAAAAGTGCCAGGGATGGGCGAGAAGACCGGATCGTCGACCCCAGAGGCCGTAACAATGGTATGAACGGGCGGCAGATTGCAACCCGGCTCCAAGGCGGCGAAAGTGTTGCGCGTGCTCAGAATAGTGCGCTGCTGGGTATCGGCGTAAAGGTAGATATCGCTGTTGCCGGGGCAGCCGATGGCCGGAAACAGCCCTTTGCGGGCAAGGTCCAGGCGCATATATGCGCCCATCTGGCGAATCGCCGAGGCGCCGTGTGGCGTCAGGTAGCCGAGCGGAACCTCCCATTCAGGCCAGGCGCTGGAAGAGTGAAGGCCAAGGACTGAAGCGGCGGTGAGAGGCGGACGAACGCCGTGGCGAGACAAGACCAGCGTGAAACGTAGCTTGTCCTGACTCTGCTTCTTGGATGCCTGGGCTTGTACTGGGACCACGGTAGCCGCAAGCAGGAGGACCGCAATAATCAGCTTTCGCATATTGAATCATTGTAAAGGTTATCCGAGCCGGTCTGGGCGGTCGTGGTTTGTGGCCTCCGATCTTCACTTTTGTGAAGAAGTAGAGCTTGGAGCATCCGGCGATTGAAAGGTTCGGGCGTTTGGCGTATAAATTTTTCAGTAAAAACAACCCTTAGAGTACCTCTCTGTGGCGCGAACTACCACTCCGAGCGCGGCGTTTACTGACAATTTATTTTTTCAATTTTAACGAGGATCGGATCGAACGATGGATAGAAGACGTTTTCTGCAAAGTCTTGCGGCCAGCACTGCGGCCCTGAATCTATTGCCGGCAGCCGGAGCGGAGTCTTCACCGAAGGCAGCCCCGGGTTCCCTCGTCGGCGGAGCGGAATCGGCCAGCGAAGCGCCGGTGGAAGGCCACACGCTGCTCTCCAGTTTTACCCGAAAAGGTGAAATTTGGAAGGTCTATGAAGACCTGCGCACGCGCGATGGCGTCATCACCTTTCACTCGTCGTCGGGCAGCGCGCACGTTTTGCGAAAAACCGCTGAGGCCACTTATGCGGAAGACGGCCCTCAGTACCTCGGCCTCGACCTGAAGAAGATAGGGATGGCCGATGCCGATCTTCTTGCGGACAAGCTGCTGGCACACGGAGACCCGCAGGAGAACGAGGTACGCCGCGCTGCGCCGCCCATGGACTCGACACAGCGTAAAGGCCCCGAGTCACGGCCTTCGTGGAACACGATTGTGGGCACGCGCGAGTGCAGTGACACCATGCCGGTCTATCCCAGCGGCAGCACACGCACCTATCATCCGGGACAATACTTCAAAGAAATCAAGCCAGAGAGCGCACATAAGAGACAGGAGGGCCTCATCGGCGGCTGGACTCCGGCAGTCCGCAAGATTCTGTCCGACGGCCAAGTCTCGTACTACGAGATCGTCGTCTTCGGCGACGTGCTAGCCAAAGACCGGTTCATCGTACAGACCTGGCATCGCACAACCCACTTCCAGAGTGGAAAAGTGGTCAAGGTGGAATTCGGTTACAGCTATCCGGCCTACACCCGCCGCCGGCAGCCTCCCAAGGCAGAGGATTTTTATCGCGGCCTGCTGGAATTTGCCGAGTATTGGAACCGGCAGATGAGCGACCTTGTTCCCATCACGCTTCCCGACGTCAGTTGGAGCGACATGGTCACCTACGCCTTCGTCAAAGAGCAGATGGTGCGCCCCGGCGGCGTCTATCCCAAATATGGCGCGGTTGATCGCGATTACTATGGTCCCGAGTATGACGGCTTCCAGGACATTTTCACCATGGCTCTCTACGCCAACCTGGAGTGTGGCCGCTTCACGCAGGCGCACGACATCTTCGACAACTACTTCTCCGACTTTGTCGACGACCGGGGCATGATCAATATGCGCGGCGCCGAAACGGCTCAATTCGGACTGACCCTCTCGTTGATCGCGCGCTACTACCGCTACACGCACGATGAATCCCTGCTGGTGAAACATCGCAGCAAAATCGAAGCCACGGCCACGCTGCTTGCCGAGTTGCAGGATGAATCGCTGCAATTGCCATCTTCCGACCGCGGCTACGGCCTGATTCATGGCTGGTGCGAGTCAGACTCGTGCCTCATGCCCGACCCCTCGATCTGGGACAAGCCTTACTTCTCGAACAGCGCATTTACTGTCCGCGGCTGGCGTGACATTGCCGCGGTTTGGCGCGCTCTTCCGATCAACGGAGCGGAGGCCATGGCCGGCGATTGGTTGCGGCGCAGTGAACAGCTACAGGCGCAACTGATAAAGAGCATTGATGCCAACACCCGCACTGACAAGCAGCCTCCATACATCGGTCCCTTGCCCGGCACGACGCAAACCTTCCGTGAGTCGTTCAAGACCAGGGGGCCCGGCGAGCAGGGGTGGTCGCACCGCTGTTACGCTGAGCTGCTCCAGCCCGGTGTTCTTCCTGACCGGCAGGCGAATGCGCTAATCGATTGCATGCGCGCTTACGGAGCCACAACCATTGGCGTGGTGGCCAACGTGGAGCCCGCCAACCCCGGAGGCCGCGACATTCTGGGCTTCATCTCCTATGGATATGCACAGGCTCTGCTGCGCCTCGGCCGCATCGAGGAGTACATTCTCTTCCTTTATGCGCATCGCTACCACGATCATTCACGGGGCAGTTGGACGGCGGGCGAGGTCGCGAACATTACCGGCGATGGCTCGCTCTTCTGCATACCCGCGCAGCAGACCATTCCTCTGCTTGTTCGCTGGATGCTTGTCTTTGAAGATCCGGACGAAGACAGGTTGTACTTTGGGCGGGCGATTCCGCGCGCCTGGATCGCTTCCGGCAAGCCAATCTCGATTGAGCAAGCGCCCACGCGTTGGGGCCGCACGGACTTCAGCCTGGTTTCGCGCGGCAATGAACTCGTTGCCACCGTCGCCTTGCCGAAGAAGGGTGGACTGCCGCGGGAGTTCGAAGTCAGCTTCCGCGCGCCGGAAGGGAAAAAGCTGCTCAGCATCGTCGCAAACGGACTGCCCGTCGCGATTGGCGGCAAGCGGAACGATACGGTTCGGATCGCTACAAACGGGCAACGCAAATTCGAGCTCGTGGCGCAGCTCTCTTAGCGGTTCTTTGTCGATTTCTCTGAGAATGCCGAGATCTCGGTGACGTGTATTTCGCCGCCCCGGAACGATACAATCCTTTTAGGCCGTTCGCATTGCCGGGCGGCCTTCAAGGAGCGCGTTCGCCATGGGTTATCAGGTTCTAGCCAGGAAATACCGTCCGCAACGCTTTGCCGACGTGGCCGGCCAGGATCACGTCACGCGGACCCTGCTCAACGCGCTCAGTCAGAACCGCATCGCCCACGGCTACATCTTCAGTGGCCATCGCGGCATCGGCAAAACCACCATCGCCCGTATCGTGGCGATGGCGTTGAACTGCCGCACTGAAATCGGCAGCCCCGAACGCCCTACGCCTGAGCCATGCGGTACCTGCGATTCCTGTGTCGAGATTCGCCAGGGCAATGCTGTGGATGTGATCGAGATTGATGCGGCCACCAATCGCGGCATCGACGAAATTCGCGAATTGCGCGACGCCGCCCGTTACGCCCCCTCTCGCGACCGCTACAAGATCTACATCCTCGACGAAGCGCATCAGATTACCGACGCGGCCTTCAACGCGCTTCTGAAGACCCTGGAAGAGCCACCGGCGCACATCATCTTCATGATGGCCACCACGCAGCCGGAAGATATTCCCCAGACCATCCTCTCGCGCTGCCAGCACTTCAGCTTTCACGCCGTCAAGTTCGACGACATTCTCGCCCAATTGAAGATGATTGCGGAGCACGAGGAAGTTGAGGCCGAGGACGGCGCGCTGGCCCTGCTTGCCGAGGCGGGCGACGGCTCCATGCGCGACGCGCTCTCCATCATGGATCAGGCCATCGCTTCAGCGCCGGTTGAAAATGGTAAAGCTGTGCTCTCGGCCACGCAGATTCGCGAGCTGATGGGCGCTGTGCCCAACGCGATTTTCGAGCGGCTGCTAGAGGCTGTTGCCGCTGGGCAGAGCGCGGAGCTGATGCAGGAGTTGAATGTGCTGGTGAATGCCGGCCACAGCCCCTCGTCGCTGGCTCGGCAGATGGTCCGCTACCTGCGCAACACGCTGATGGCCAAGATTGGCGGTGAACAAACCGAGCTGCTGCAAATCTCCGCCGATGAGCGTGCTCGTGCTGCGCGCACCGCGCTTCTATTCACTGAGGAAGAGCTGACTCGCAATCTTCAAATCGTTCTGCGAACCTTCGACGACCTGAACTACCGCCAGGAGCAGCGTTTCCATTTGGAACTCGGTCTGCTCAAGCTGATCCATGCCCAGCGTCTGCTGCCGATTGAGGAGTTGCTGAGCGGCGTGGCCGCGGGGGGTGGTTTTCGCGCTGGCGCTCCAGCCTCGGCGCAAGGTTCGGCACCACGGCCAAGTGCACGCCCGGTTGCGTCCACTACTCCGGCCGCCGCTCCGTCTCTTTCGCCCTTTGCCTCGTCAGGCGGCAACTGGGGCTCGGGGCCAAAGTCGGAGTCGAGTCTCAAGCCAGATTCAGAAGCTTCACCTGCCGCAACCATGAAGCGCGCCGCTCCCGCGCCTGTCAGTCCTTTTCAAGGCAAAACGCCCTTCCCTGCCGCCGCCACTCAGGCCACAGGCTTTGCCTCGACGGCAACGCTCACCGAAGGTGCGCTGGCCAAGGCTCCTCAGACGGCTGAATCGGCTGCCCCAATTGCCAGCGTCGAATCGATTCGTCAAGCGGTCAGTGGCAAATTGGCTGAGGCCGGTCACGTTTCGGCTTCGCAGTTGCTAGGTTCAGGCAAATGGGCACTCGATGGCTCGAATTTGCGCATCGAGGTTGCCGGCATGGGTAAGAAGATGCTGGCCCTCACGGTCAATGCCGCGGCGGAAAAGATTATTCGGCAAGAGCTAAAGCGGCTGGGCGCTCCCACTCGTTTCATGGTGGTTCCCGGCGAAGGGAGCGTGCCAAGCGCCGCGCCCATGGCCCCGCCAATTGCGGGCAGTGTTCAGGAAGCTGCGCTGGCCAATCCTCTGGTCCAGCGGGCAAAAGAGATCTTCAAGGCCGAGGTCCGCAGTGTCGTCGATATGCGTCAGAAATAAACAGGGGGCAGGCATGAAGTCAGATACCAGGATTTTGGTACTTAAGACAGTGGTGACTTCCTGTCTTGCTTTAATCTTCATTTATTTGTGGTTTAATGCTGAGCCGTTCGTGTACAAGCCTAATGACAGGTTTCAAATCAGTCCGACTGTCGTGGTAGGTGCGGCGTTTTTATTTTCACTCGTGTCACTGTTTTCTCAAATTGCAGACAAGAAATGATGAGTTTTCGAGAAGCATTCCCTAGAGGAGAATAAACCATGCTCAATCCGCTCAAAATCTCCGAGATGCTCTCACAGGCCAACAAGATGCAGGAGGAGGTTCAGCAAAAACTGGGCCAGACCGTGGTCGAGGGAGCCAGCGGTGGCGGAGCCGTCACCGCAACCATGAACGGCAAAAAGCAGCTCCTCAAAATTCATATCGATCGCGCGGCAGTGATTGGCCTGAGTGGCGACAAACCGGATGTGGAGATGCTGGAAGACCTGGTGGTGGCCGCAGTGAACGAAGCCGGGCGAAAGGCCGATGAGGCGATGCAATCCAGCATGCAGGGAATGTTGGGCGGATTGAATCTGCCGGGTCTTGGCTGAACCTTGATGCGGAAATCTGATTCGAACCGGATGGAGGGTGAAACGATGCTCGAAGGAATGAATCGCAGAAGCTTCCTTGAGTTAGGTGTGATGACGTGTGCAGTTTCATTGGCGCCGCGCTGGATGAAGGCGCAAACCGCGCCGTTGGCATCCACTGACAGGCTTGTGCAGGCGCGCGCGGGAGCGCTGAACACGCCCATCCGGACCACAAAAATCTATGACAACATCTACCTGCTGCAAGGCGCGGGCGGCAACATGGCCCTGCAGACCGGCTCCGAGGGCAACGTCCTGATCGACGCCAGCTACGCGACGGCGGTACCGAGGATTCTTGAGGCCATCGGGGCCGTGAGCAAAGATGCTCCCAACGCCCTGATTAACACGCACTGGCACATGGACCACACCGACGGCAACGAGGGTCTGCACGCCGCTGGATTCACGATCTTCGCTCATGAAAAGACCCGCGAGCGGCTCTCAACACCGCAGACACAGAAGTTGTTTCACACCACCTACCCTGCCGCTCCGGCTGGCGCTCTTCCGGCGATCACCTTCGCCGATGCGTTGCACATCTGGCACAACGGCGACGCGCTCGACCTGGTCCACTTCGCGCCGGCGCATACTGACACCGACATCTACATCCACTTTCATAAGGCCGATGTCTTGCATCTGGGCGACACTTGGTTCAACGGCTTTTATCCCTTTATAGACGAGGGCTCGGGCGGATCGATTGGCGGCATGATTCGCGCCACTGAGACGGCTTTGTCGGTGGCCGGAAGCAACACGAAGATCATTCCCGGCCATGGACCGCTGGGATCGAAGGTCGATCTGCAGAAGTTTCACGATATGCTCGCGGCTGTTCGCGATAAGGTAGCCGCGCTCAAGGCTAGCGGGGCCAGCGAGCAGGAAGCAATCGCCAAAAAGCCGACGGCGGATTTGGACGCCGCCTGGGCCAGAGGCTTTATGAACGGCGATGCCTTCACCGGCATCGTCTATCGAAGTTTGTAGGGGGCGCACGTGAGCCGTTATGCCGAGCCGATGGCGCGGTTGATTGAAGAGTTGAAGAAGCTGCCGGGAGTGGGCACGAAGAGCGCCCAGCGGTTTGCCTTCCATATCCTGCGCTCCAGCGACGAGGATGCTGCGGCTCTGGCCGAGGCGGTGCGCGGCCTGAAGGTCAGCTTGCGCCTGTGCTCCATCTGCAACAGCGTCACCGACGTCGATCCCTGCGTTTATTGCTCCAGCCCCACGCGCAACCATCGCCAGGTGTGCGTCGTCGAGGAACCGACGAACATCGCCGCCGTCGAACGGGCGCGAGGCTCTCAGGGGGGCTACCAGGGCGTCTACCATGTGCTGCATGGCACCCTCTCGCCGCTGCACGGCATCGGTCCGGATCAACTCCGCACCGACACGCTGCTGGCCCGCATCGAGCGCGGCGAGGTGGACGAGGTCATTCTGGCCACCAGCCCCACGCTGGAGGGCGAGGCGACGGCTCACTGGCTGGCAACCGCGTTGCGCAGCCCTTCGGTCAAGGTCACGCGAATCGCAACCGGCGTTCCCGCGGGCAGCGACATCGAATATGCCGACGAGGTGACAATGGCGCGGGCTTTGGAGGGACGGCGGGAGCTGTAGCTTTTTCCATTCGATTGCACACACCTCATGCGAAACAAATGGCCGGTATTCAAATCTGATTCGCAGGTTTGAAACCAAGTTGCCTTACACTGGAGACAACCGTCGGCCACGGCTCCTGGCCTGCGGACCCCACAACCGGAGAACCAGCCATGCAGGAAGCGGTCATCTCCACTGAAAGCCCTATTCAGCCCCCGGCCGTCGAAGCGATTATTCGCGCCGAGAAGATTGAGAAGTACTATGCGCAGCCCAGCCAGAACCGCATTCAGGTAATCTCCGCCACTGACCTCTCCATCGTCCCCGGAGAAATTGTTGCGCTGCTCGGTCCTTCCGGCTCCGGCAAGTCAACCATACTGCGGATGTTGACCGGACTCTCCACGCCCACGGCTGGTCAGGTCTATTGGCACGAGAAGCCGATTGCCGACGCCGAGATCAACGTCTCCATCGTCTTTCAGAGTTTTGCCCTTTTTCCGTGGCTCACGGTGTTGGAAAACGTTGAAGCCCCGCTGCAAGCCCGCGGCGTAGCCGCTGATGTGCGCCGCGACCGCAGCATGAAGATGCTGGACACGGTAGGACTGGACGGTTTTGAAGCCGCCTACCCAAAAGAATTATCCGGCGGCATGAAGCAGCGAGTCGGTTTTGCCCGCGCTCTGGTGGTCGAGCCGGAGGTGCTTTTCATGGACGAGCCGTTCTCCGCCCTCGACGTGCTCACCGCTGAGAACCTGCGCAGTGAGCTGCTCGAGCTCTGGGCCAATAAAACCATGCCCACCAAAGCCGTCTTTCTGGTGACGCACAACATCGAAGAGGCGGTTCTGCTGGCCGACCGCATCATTGTGCTGGGCCGCAACCCCGGACACATCCGCACCGATTTCCGGGTGCAGTTGGTCCAGCCGCGCGACCGCAAATCCGAGCCTTTCACGCAGTTGGTGGACTACATCTACAAGGTGCTCACCAAGCCGGACGTCGTCCCCGCCGAGGCGCCCGATCAACAGGTTCGTGTGCGTGACCAGCGCCAGATGCACTATCAGATGCTGCCCCACGCCCGCCCCGGCGGCATGGCTGGCCTGCTGGAATTGCTGCTCGACAAGGGCGGCCGCGACGACATCTATCGCCTGGCCGACGATCTGAGCTTCGAGATCGACGACCTGCTGCCCACCGTGGACGCGGCGCAGTTGCTCGGCTTCCTTGATATTGAGGAAGGCGATGCGGTGATCACCGAAAGCGGTACCGAGTTTGCCAACTCCGAGATTCTGCGCCAGAAGGAGCTTTTCCGCGACGCCGCCGTGGCCCACGTCCTGCTGCTCCGCCAGATTCGCCGGGCTCTCGATACCAAGAGCGACCACACAGTTCCGGAGGACTTCTTCCTGGATATGCTCGATGAGCAATTCAGCGAGGAGGAGTGCCAGCGCCAGATTGAAACCGCCGTCACCTGGGGCCGTTATGCAGAGCTATTCGACTATGACGCCGGACACCGCCGCTTCGTGCTTCCCGACGCGCAGGAAGAAGAAATCGCCGACAGCGAGGAATCCAAGGAATGATCCAGCATCCATTGGCGCGAACGCTGGTCCTTGCGCGCAACTGGCCGATCCTCATCGATCTGGCCGTGGGCGCCTGCGGAATCGCGTTCTTTCTGGCCATTCTGCACGTGGCCGCCTACTGGATGGGGGCGCCGGTTCCCGTGGCGCACATTTCTCACTCCATCAGCGCCCTGCCCGCCTATGCCTTCTACTCCATGGTCCGCATGGGCATCGCCTACCTGCTCAGTCTGGTCTTCGCCATCAGCTACGGCTACATCGCTGCCTACAATTCCAGGGTCGAGGCCTGGCTGATCGGCGTTCTCGACATTCTGCAATCCATTCCCGTTTTTAGCTTTCTGCCTCCCGTGGTGCTGGCGATGGTGGCGCTGGTTCCTGGCCATCAACTAGGCATCGAGATGGCTGTCATTCTGCTGATCTTCACCAGCCAGGTCTGGAATCTCGCCTTCAGCTTCTACTCCTCCTTGAAGTCCATCCCCAGGGAGATGGTTGAAACCGCGCGCATCTATCGCTACTCCGCCTGGCAGCGTTTCTGGCAGCTTGAAATGCCTTACGCCGCCATCGGCCTCGTCTGGAACTCCATCGTCTCGGTCGCCGGCGGGTGGTTTGCCCTGATGATTTGCGAAACCTTCACCATGGGCAATCGCAACTTCCAGTTGCCCGGCCTGGGAAGCTACATCCAGTCGGCCACCGACTCAGGCGACATTCGCGCGTTGCTCAGCGGCATCGCCGTCGTCATCCTGATCGTCGTGGCCACCGATCAGCTTGTCTGGCGACCGCTGATTGCCTGGAGCGATAAATTCAAGTTCGAGCAGGTCGAGTCTGCCGACCGCGTCACTTCTCCGATTCTTGAATTGCTGCGGCGCTCAACCCTCCTAACCTCCATTCCGGGCCGCATCTGGCACGGAATTGAAGAACCCATCTACCGCCGCATGGCGCGCACCAGCGAGTGCCGCATCGTTCATCCGCTGGAGGAAGACTTGAGCCGCCGAAGAGCGTCCGCCGGATTTTGGGCCCTCGCCGTGGCGGCTAGCTGCGTGATGGGCTGGGGAATTACGCAAGCCGCCTTCATGCTCCGAACCGTAACGTGGCCAGAACTGCGCTTGCTGCTCGAGGGCGCGGGCGCTACCTTCCTGCGGGTCAACGTCTCGCTGCTCATCTCCGCCCTGTGGACGATCCCCGTCGGCGTCGCCATCGGGCTGAACCCCAAACTCGCCCGCATCGTGCAGCCAGTGGCGCAGGTGATGGCCTCTGTTCCGGCTTCTGCCTTCTACCCCATTCTGCTCATCGGCCTCATCAGCATCGGCGGCGGGCTCGGCGTTGGCTCCGTCGCGCTGATGCTCCTCGGGACTCAGTGGTACATCCTCTTCAACGTCATTGCCGGAGCCATGTCCATCCCCTCCGACTTGAAAGAAGCGGCCACTCTCTATCGCTTCACGCGCTGGCAGCGCTGGACCAAGCTCATTCTGCCTGGCATCTTTCCCTTCCTCATTACCGGCATGGTCACCGCCTCGGGCGGAGCTTGGAATGCCTCCGTCATGGCTGAGTACTCCCACGTGAAGAACCACACGCTGGAAACCATTGGCCTGGGCGCGCAAATCAGTTCCGCCACTGACAGCGGCCGCTTTCCCATCATCCTTCTGGCCACCATGCTGATCTCGCTGATGGTCGTCACCATGAATCGCCTGGTCTGGCGCCGTCTCTACCGGCTCGCCGAGACCCGGTATAAACTCGAAGGCTAATAACGCTTCAGGGGGCTGCATGATCCGAGTTGGTTTGGTTGGGTTCGGAATGGCTGGGCGGGTCTTTCACGCTCCGCTGATCTCGTCGGTTGAAGGGCTGGAACTTGCCGCGGTCGTCGAGCGCCACACAAACCAGGCCGCTGAACGCTATCCCGGCATCACCACCTACCGCTCCCTGGAAGGGATGCTGGCCGACGCCTCGCTGGACCTGTTCGTCGTGGCCACCCCCAATGGATCGCACTTCCAGATCGCGCGTCAGATTCTTGAGGCGGGGAAAAACGTGGTGGTGGACAAACCGATGGCCCCCACGTCAGCCGAAGTTGCCCAGCTTATGCAGCTTGCGGCGGCCCATAACGTTCTCCTCTCTCCGTTTCATAACCGTCGCTGGGACAGCGAGTTCTGGACGATTCAGGAACTATTGCATGAAGATTTCCTGGGCCGCCTTGTCCACTTCGAATCCACCATCGACCGCTGGCGGACACAAACACGTGTGCCATGGAAAGACGACCCCTCGATGGCCGGCGGGCTTCTGCTGGATTTAGGCCCCCACCTCGCCGATCAGACCCTGGTGCTCTTCGGCAAGCCTGAGTCTGTCGGCGCTGAAGTTCTCCGCGAGCGCGATGGCGAGGGCTCGAACGATTCCTTCACCCTCCGGCTGCGCTACCCGGCCCTTTCGGTGACCCTGGGCGCCAACTGCCTCTCCTCGCTGGCTCGGCCACGCCTCCACCTGCGCGGAACAAAGGGAAATTACTGGAAATGGCCGACCGATCCCCAAGAGGCTGCGCTCAACCAGATCACCCGCATCGGCGAAGGCCCTTGGGGCGAGGAGCCACCTGCCAGTTGGGGCACTTTGAGCGTGGACGTCGGCGGCAGCACAGTCACTCGGCCCGTCACGCCCATTCCCGGCGACTATCGGCTTTACTACGCAGGGATCCGCGACGCATTGCTGGACCTGACGCCCGCTCCCGTGCCGGCCCTGGCCGCTTGGCGTGTGGCGCGCCTGCTGGAGTGGGCCATGGAGAGTTCCGAGCAGCGTCGCGAGATTGCTTGCGACTGGAGCGAGGAACCCCAGGCAGTCTTGTAAGTTCCGCGGCTTGCCAACAGCAATTGCCGTCCACCGGGCATCTCACCCGTGGCTGACAGGCTCTTTTTCCACCAGCGGCACCCAGAAGCAGAAGCAGGCGCCGTGTCCCGGCGTGCTCGCGACTTCGATTCCCCCGCCGTGCGCGGCCAGGATGGCGCGGGAGATAGCCAGCCCCATCCCCGTTCCCTTCCCTTTGCTTGCGCCGTTCTTGCCTCGATAAAACTTGTCGAAGATGAAGGGCAGATCGACGGGATCGACGCCGGGGCCGTCGTCCTCGACACGAAACTCCAGCCGGTCGCCGTTGCGCTTGCTGCGCAGCACAATGCGTCCGCCGGCGGGCGAGTGTCGTGCAGCGTTTTCCAGCAAGTGGCGCAGCACGCGGCCCAGTAGGTGCGGATCAAACCATGCGGGGCTGTCGGGCTCTTCGACGGCAATCACGACCCGGTGCCCCGCGAGTGTCTTCCGCGACTCCTCGGCTGCCAGTTCGAGGAGAGCGCGCGGATGTTGCGGCACGCGGCGGATCTCGACCACGTTGGCATCGATCTCAGCCATCTCTACGGCTTCGCCAATCAACCGATCCAGCCGCGAGCTCTCCTCATCGACGATGGTTGCCAGGTCCAGCCGCACGGCCTCGTCCAGTCCTTCGCTTTCAACGAGCATGGTGGCGGCGGCGCGAATGGCGGTGAGTGGGGTGCGCAGCTCATGCGTCAAGGAGTCGATCAGCGCGCTGCGCAGCCGTTCCCCCTCACGAGCAGCCTCCATGTGCGCTGAAGATTCGATCGCCGCGGCGCGGGCGAGCGCAATGGCTACCTGCGCGCTGACCGCCGTTGCCACCTCATGAGAAAGCCCCGCGGGCCGCAGCAAGCCCAGTGCCCCAACCGGTCGCAGCCCCAGCATCAGCGTACGCACCGTGAAGCCCCCTGGGATGACCTGCACCAGATTCTGGCCTTCGGTCATGGCCCTCATGCTGGCGTGGATGCTCATGGGAAGATCAAGGGCCGAGCTGTAGAGCTGGTCCTGGTCGCGGACGTAAAGCACCACGCCGTCCAGCGCGAAGATGCGCGCGATCAGCCTGGGCAGGTCACGGACCAAGCCGGCTGCATCCTCCTGTAGCATCATCTCCTGCGATAGTTCGTAGAGCCGCTCGACATCTTCGCGGCGCTGCTCGGCCTGTCGCGCCTGGGCGCGTGCCCGTTCAGCCACCCGGCCTACCACCACACAACTCAGCAGGAACGAGATCATGGCCACCCACTGCTGAATGCCGATAATCTGCAACGTGTGAACGGGCGGCAGGAAGAAGTAGTCAAACGAAACCCCGCAGAGCAGGGCGACATACAAAGAGAGCCAAAATCCCACCTGGGCGGCAAACAAGACCACAAGCACCAGGAAAACCATCCCCGCTGTGGTCGAATTGGCGTCCAGACCCACCAGTAGAGCCGTGGTCGCTGCGGCAACCAGCGTGGCCGCGATCCAGTGTGCAAAGTCTCGCGAATGGGCAGGCACTTTCATCTTTTCCCCCACGGAAATCATACCCGCCCGCGCGGATGATGTAATCTGCCGATGGAAGCAGGACAATATGCCGGGAAGAATTTTAGTAATTGACGACGAACCGCAGATTACCCGCGTGCTGCGCGCCGCGCTCACAGCGCAAGGCTTTGATGTGCGTACCGCCAACGATTCAGAGGAAGGTTTGCTGCTTTTCCGCGACTGGCCGCCTGACCTGGTGGTCACCGACCTGATGATGCCCGGCTTGAGCGGTGTCGAGGTTTGCCGCGCCATTCGCGCCCAGTCTGCGGTTCCGGTGCTGGTTCTTTCTGTCCGCGACCACGAGCGCTCGAAGATTGAGGCCCTGGATGCCGGCGCCGACGACTATGTGACAAAGCCTTTCGGGATTCAGGAACTGCTAGCTCGCGTGCGCGCTCATTTGCGCCGCGCCCCTGACCGGACGACCGCCGCTGCCGCAATCGAGGTTGGCGACTTCGTGGTGGACGCCGAGGCGCACTCGATCATGGTTCTCGGCAAGCCCATTCACTTGACGCCCAAGGAGTTCGATCTGCTGGTGCATATGGCGAGCCATGCTGGCAAGGTAATGACGCACCGTGCGCTGCTGACTTCCGTGTGGGGGGCTCAGTCGGCCCACCAGCCAGAGTATCTGCGCGTCTTTGTGGGCCAGTTGCGCAAGAAGCTTGAAGCTGAAACCGGAAAGCAGTACATCCAGACAGAACCGTGGGTGGGTTACCGCTTTGTCCCCGAGGGCTGGGCCGGCAACGAAGAATAGTTCAGCTTTCAGCCGCGGGATTCTGCTGATTGGAATTCGATGGAAGGATAGTGAGAAATCGATCAGGCGGAAGAAAAATCGCAAGCGCGGAACAATGAGAAACCGGATTTTGCGGGCCAGAGCGGTCTGCAAAATCCGGCCTGTAAAGGCAATTACGCCAGAAGCTTACGGCGCATAATCAGTGCAAGTCCGAGAATTCCCGTGCCCAGCAGAAGCAAACTGCCCGGCTCCGGCGTGGCGGCAACAGACTCGTCGAGGAACGCATAGTTTGTATACGTACCGCCATGGTCATGCACGTAGGCAGAGGTGTCGCCCTGATTCTTATACAGGCCACTCGCGGACACAACATAGTTCTCCGCAACAATTTCTGCATTGCCTGCCCAGACGTCAACCCAGTTCTCGAAGTTTACCTGCGTAGGATCGTTCGAGACCGTGGAGACAACGTAATCGCTGGCCGTACCGCCGAATAAGAATGCTGCTGCCGCCTGACCCGTATATGCCGTGGGAACCGTACCCCATGCCGGACCGTTTTCTACATCCCAGGAACCCACGTAAACATAGGTATCCGCACGCAACTGGCTGGCCATGCAAATCATCAGAACCGCACCCAGTAGGACAATTCGCTTCATAGGATTATGATTCCTCGCTTCCTTTGAAAATTTTGCCTCAATATCCAAGCCAACCTTCCAAGAACTCTTGAAAAGCTCACAGAACCTCTGCAAATAATTATTTGCATATTAGCACCAAGTGTACGAATAAATCTATATCTCTTTTGTTCATAATCAACAAGACATGACCGAGGCAAATGAACATAGCACAAAATATCGCATAAGAATGGTCAAATTCACTCCCATTTTTTGACGCTGGTCGTCAGGCGACACGCATTGCGACAGACAAATCGCTCCTCATGCATGGAATGACTCACTCGTTTGTCTGTTTTCTTTTGCTTTCGGCGGTTGTTTCGCGACGATCCTTACGCTTTATTTAGGAAACTTTTTCGATACTCATACTTGGTGTGCGCCAAAATGATTTTTGAGCGGCTTCCCCGCTCCTGGTAGAGCCACAAAACAGGTTGCGGCTTGGCGGCAGGCATTTGCCGCCTCAAAGCCATCGGCCTTGGGTTCATGGAATTGCGAGAGATGCGATGCAAGATCTGACGATGTTGCTTTTCACGGTAATTTTCTTCGGCCTGGCGTTTCTTTACGTCAAGGCTTGCCAGAAGTTGAGGTAACCCGATGCAGTTCGACATCATCACCGTGGTTGCGCTGATTCTGTCCGTCTTATTGCTGGGCTACCTGGCCCTTACCCTGCTTTTCCCGGAGAAGTTCTAACGATGTCTGCCAACGGCTGGTTGCAATTTGTTCTCTTCTCCGTGATTCTGCTGGCGAGCGTTCGTCCGGTAGGCCTTTACCTGACCCGTGTGCTGGAGGGCGAGCGCACATGGCTCACCCCGGTGCTGCGCCCCATCGAGCGACTCATTTACCGGCTCTCCGGCATCAACTCCACCCAGGAGATGAGCTGGCGCGAGTACGCCTGTTCCGTGCTGGGCTTTTCGGCTGTCAGCCTGCTGGTCACTTACGGCATAGAGCGGTTGCAATCGCTGTTGCCGTGGAATCCGCAAGGACTCGCCAGCGTGGGACCGGACTTGGCCTGGAATACCGCGGCCAGTTTCACCACCAACACAAACTGGCAGTCGTACGCGCCCGAGACGACGATGAGCTATCTGACGCAGATGGCCGGTCTGGCGTATCACAACTTCCTCTCGGCGGCGGTGGGCATCGCTGTGGCCGTGGCGCTGATTCGCGGCATCAAACGGACGAGCGCGGGCACCATCGGCAACTTCTGGGTGGACGCCACGCGCACCTTGCTTTACGTGCTGCTGCCCGCCTCGCTGATTTATGCGTTGCTGCTGATTGGCCAGGGCGTTCCACAGAACCTGAACGCCTATACCACGGCCCATCCGCTCGAACAGCCAGCCCAGACGCAGACCATCGCGCAGGGCCCGGTGGCCTCGCAGGAAGCCATCAAGATGCTGGGCACCAACGGCGGCGGCTTCTTCAATGCCAACAGCGCCCATCCCTTCGAGAACCCCACGCCCTTCTCGAATCTGCTTGAGATGCTCTCCATCTTCATCATTCCTGCGGGACTCACCTACACGCTGGGCCGGATGACCGGTTCACCGGGTCACGGCTGGGCAGTCTTTGCGGCGATGTTCGTGCTTTTCACGGTTGGATTCACAACAGTCTACTGGGCCGAGTCGCAGTCTCATCCGCTTCTGCACGGCGTTGCGCAGAGCGGCAGCGCAACCGCCCCGGCGGGAAACATGGAGGGCAAGGAGGTACGTTTCGGCGTCAGCCAGTCTTCGCTCTTCGCCACCGTCACCACCGACGCCAGTTGCGGCGCGGTCAACACCATGCACGACTCCCTCACTCCGCTGGGCGGCATGGTGGCGCTCACCAACATCATGCTCGGCGAGGTGGTCTTTGGCGGTGTCGGCTCGGGGCTTTACGGCATTCTCATTTTCGTGGTTCTGGCGGTCTTCATCGCCGGCCTCATGGTGGGCCGCACGCCCGAATACCTCGGCAAGAAGATTGAAGCCTACGACGTGAAGATGTCCATGCTCTACGTGCTCATCTTTCCGCTGACCATTCTTTCCCTGACCGCGGTCTTCGTGCTTTCGCCCAACATTGGCCTGAGCAGCCTGGCTAATCAAGGCCCGCACGGGCTCACCGAGATCCTCTATGCCTTCACTTCGGCTGCGGGAAACAACGGCTCTGCCTTCGCCGGCTTGAACGCCAACACATGGTGGTACAACGTGATGCTTGGCTGGACGATGCTGATTGGCCGCTTCCTCATGATGGTTCCGGTGCTGGCTCTGGCCGGCAATCTGGCTCAGAAGAAGAGCGTGCCTCCCTCGCCCGGTACTTTCCCAGTGAACTCCGCCCTGTTTACCGTGTTGCTCATCGGCGTCATCGTCATTCTGGGAGCGCTCACGTTCTTCCCGGCACTCAGCCTGGGACCAATTCTGGAGCATCTGGTGCTCAGGTCGGGCCAGATCTTCTAACTGTCTTCGATACTGCACGCGTACAAAGCGAAACGGACTGTCATGACGAAAAAGAAAAGCCTTTGGAACACGGGAATCATGGCCCAGGCGCTTGTGGACGCATTCCGCAAGCTCGACCCGCGCTGGATGGCCAAGAACCCGGTGATGTTCGTCGTTGAAGTGGGATGTGTACTGACCACTGCGATCCTGATCGATAACACCATTCACCACCGGGCCGGTTTCGGCTTCAACCTCCAGATCACTCTCTGGCTGTGGTTCACGGTGCTCTTCGCCAACTTTGCCGAGGCCATGGCCGAGGGTCGCGGCAAGGCCCAGGCCGATACGCTGCGCAAGGCCAAGGGCGAGACCATTGCCAAACGGTACACGGCGGATGGCGGCTTTGAAGAGATTGTCAGCGGCCTGCTGCGCGCCGGAGACGTGATCTACGTTGAAGCCAACCGCTACATCGCGGGCGACGGCGAAGTCATCGAGGGTGTGGCTTCAGTGGACGAGTCCGCCATCACCGGCGAGTCGGCGCCCGTCATCCGCGAGGCGGGCGGCGATCGCTCGGCAGTGACCGGCGGGACAAAAGTCCTTTCGGACTGGATCAAGGTCCGCATCACCTCCAACCCCGGCGAAACCTTTCTGGACCGCATGATTGCCCTGGTCGAGGGCGCCACCCGCCAAAAGACTCCCAACGAGATTGCGCTGAGCATTCTGCTCTCCGGCCTGACCATTGTGTTTCTCCTGGCCGTGGTCACGCTGCAACCTTTCGCCACTTACTCCAAGGCTCCGCAGACGGTCTTTGTGCTGGTTTCGCTGCTGGTTTGCCTCATCCCCACCACCATTGGCGGGCTGCTGTCGGCCATCGGCATTGCGGGCATGGACCGCCTTGTCCAGTACAACGTCCTGGCCATGAGCGGCCGCGCCGTCGAAGCCGCTGGCGACGTGAATACCCTGCTGCTCGATAAGACCGGCACCATCACCCTGGGTAATCGCCAGGCCGCCGAGTTCCTGCCCGCACCGGACGTGACGCCGGAACGGTTGGCCAACGCGGCCCAACTCGCCTCGCTCTCCGATGAGACTCCCGAAGGCCGTTCCATCGTCGTCTTGGCCAAGGAAAAGTACAACCTGCGCGGGCGCGACCTGGGCGACATTCATGCCGAATTTGTGCCCTTCACCGCACAGACTCGCATGAGCGGCGTCAATCTCCCCGGCACCCGCATCCGCAAGGGTTCGGTGGACGCAATTGCCCGCTTTCTAGAAGATCAAGGTTCGTCGTTGCCTCAGAAGGTCCGCGATCAAGTCGAGCAGATCGCGCGGCTGGGCGGAACGCCGCTGGTGGTGGCTGAAAACTCGACGGCCCTGGGTGCGATTTACCTCAAAGACATCGTCAAAGGCGGCCTCAAGGATCGGCTAGCCCGGCTGCGCGCCATGGGCATCCGCTCCATCATGATTACTGGCGACAATCCGCTGACAGCCGCCGTGATAGCCCGCGAGGCTGGCGTGGATGATTTTCTGGCCGAAGCCAAGCCTAAGGACAAGATGGACCTGATCAAGCACGAGCAGGCCAAGGGCAAGCTGGTGGCCATGACCGGCGACGGCACCAACGACGCTCCCGCACTGGCACAGGCAGACGTGGGCGTGGCCATGAACTCCGGTACGCAGGCCGCAAAAGAAGCCGGCAACATGGTCGATCTTGACTCCAACCCCACCAAGCTGATCGAGATCGTGGAGATCGGCAAGCAGCTTTTGATGACGCGCGGCGCTCTGACAACCTTCAGCATCGCCAACGACGTAGCCAAATACTTCGCCATCATTCCGGCCATGTTCGCCGTCGCCTTCCCGGTGCTGGGCGCGCTGAACATCATGTACCTGCATTCGCCCCAATCGGCCATCCTTTCGGCTGTCATTTTCAACGCCATCATCATCGTGGCCCTCATCCCGCTGGCGCTGAAGGGCGTCAAGTACGAGCCCAAGCCGGCCGATGTTCTGCTGCGCCAGAACCTGCTGATTTACGGCTTCGGCGGCATCATCGTGCCTTTCATCGGCATCAAGGCCATTGATATGTGCTTGGTGGCTCTGCACCTGGCTTGAAAGCCGGGGCCAGAGCCCCGCAAGGAGATCACCTGTGAATTCCGTCTGGAAGACATCAATCCGCTTCACGCTCGTTACCGTGGTTCTGCTAGGCCTGGGCTATCCGCTGCTGGTTACGGGCATTGCCGCCGTCTTCTTCCCTCACAAAGCCGCCGGAAGCCTGATTCTCAAGGACGGCCAGGTCATCGGCTCCGAGTTGCTTGCGCAGAGCTTCACTTCGGACCGTTACTTTCATCCCCGTCCCTCGGCAGCCGGTTCGGGCTATGACGCCACGGCATCGGGCGGCTCCAACCTGGCCCAATCCAGCAAGGCTCTGGTCACGCGCATCCAGGGCGACATCGACAAGCTGGCCGCCAGGAACCCCGGCAAGCCGGTACCCATTGATCTGGTCACGACCTCCGCCTCCGGACTTGATCCCGACATCACCCCGGACGCCGCCTACTACCAGGCCGCGCGCATTGCCAAAGCCCGCAATTTGACTGAAGCGAGCGTTCGCACGCTGATTGAGCAGCACATCACCGGACGCCAGTTGAAGCTGCTGGGTGAAGCCCGCGTCAACGTCCTCGAACTCAACCTCGATCTGGACAAACTCGCGAAATCGAGCCGCTGACGAGGATCGTGTTCCTCTGCATTGAGTGCCCGCGTCATCGCCGCAGGGCGGGTGGCTTCTTCTGGACCGTGGTCAGCTTGCCGGTAACGGCATACTTGCGCCGCTCGACGGGCGAAGAGAGTACCAGGCTTGTGACCGGGTTGCCATACGGCAAAAGAGCCTCGATCAACGCCTCAAGGTTGGCCATGCTGGTAGTGGTTACTTTGAGCAGAAAATCGTCGTCGCCGGTCAGGTGGTGGCACTCGCGAACCTCTTCGAGAGTCTGCACATATTCGAGCAGCCGGTGGTAGTGTTGCCCGCCGCAGCTCATGCGGATGAAGGCCATCACCTCCAGGCCCAGCGCCTCACGATCGATATCGATTGTGTAGCCGTGCAGGATGCCGACCTCTTCCATCTGTTTCAGGCGCTCGGCGGTCGCGGTGGGCGAGAGGCCGATGCGGCGGCCCAGTTCGGCCAGGCTAAGGCGCGCATTGGCTTGCAACTCTTCGAGTAACTTTCGGCCATAGCTATCAAGCAGTGCAGTGGAATCCATCGCCATATCTGACAACCATAGCGGATATGAGCCCTCAATTCAAGTCAAGCCGTGCATTTCGTCTGTACTGGAGATTTTCAGCCGCCTAATATCGGGTTCATGAACTCCTTGTCAAAAGATTGCTTGATTCTGGATGGACAGCCGCTGACGCTGGCCGAGATTGAAGCTGTTTCCCTCACCCGCCGTCCGGTGGCCGTTGCGCCAGCCGCCCTGGCCCGCGTGGCTGAGAGCCGCGCCTTGATTGAGAAGATTCTGGCGGCAGGAGAGACGGTTTATGGAGTTAACACCGGCTTCGGCAAGCTTTCCTATGTGCGGATTCCGGATGAAAACCTGGCCCAGTTGCAGGCCAATCTGGTGCATAGTCACGCCGGCGGTGTGGGCCAGCCGCTCAGTGAAGCGGAATCGCGTGCCATGCTGCTGCTGCGCGCCAATGTGCTAGCCAAGGGCTTCAGTGGCTGCCGTCCGGCGCTGGTGGAGTTGCTGGTGTCGCTGCTGAATGCCGGAGTGCATCCCGTGATTCCAGAAAAGGGTTCAGTGGGTGCCAGCGGCGATCTGGCGCCGCTGGCTCACCTGGCGCTGGTGGCCATCGGCGAGGGCGAGGCGTTTTATCAGGGTGAGCGGATGCCCGGCGGAGAGGCGCTGAGGCGGGCCGGATTGCAGCCTATCGTCCTCGCGGCCAAGGAAGGTCTTGCGCTGCTGAATGGCACGCAGGCCATGACCGCCGTGGGCGGATTGGCCGTAGCGCGCGGACTGCGCGTGGCGCGGCTAGCCGACTTGGCGGGAGCCATGTCGCTGGAGGCGTTGATGGGTACGCCGGCGGCCTTCGATCCTCGCATCCACCAGGCTCGGCCGCACGCGGGCCAGATTCGTTCGGCGGAGCATCTGCTCGGGTTGCTGGCGGGCTCTGAGATTCGCGAGTCGCACCGGAAGCAGGATACGCGGGTACAGGACGCCTATTGCCTGCGCTGTATGCCGCAGGTGCATGGAGCGGTGCGCGATGCCCTGGAGCACGTACAGGGAATCCTGGAGATTGAGGCCGGTTCGGCCACGGATAATCCCCTTGTATTCCCTGAGAACTCCTCCGAACCTGAAATCCCCGGAGCGGTGATTTCAGGGGGAAATTTTCACGGGGCGCCGTTGGCCTATGCCTTTGATTACGCGGCAATTGTGCTCACTGATCTGAGCGGCATCACCGAGCGCCGCATTGACCGGCTGGTGAATGTGGACATCAACGAGGGGCTTCCGGCGTTTCTTTCGCCGGATCCGGGCTTGTCCTCGGGCTTCATGATTGCGCAGATTGTGGCGGCAGCGCTGATCAATGAATGCCAGGTGCTGTCGCATCCTTCGTCGTCCAGCAGCATTCCCACTGACGGCGGCAAGGAGGATCATGTCTCTATGGGCATGACCGGGGCGCTCAAACTACGCCAGATCGTGGACAATGTCGAGCGGATCGTGGGCATCGAGTTGATGTGCGCGGCGCAGGGGTTGGAGTTTCGCCGGCCGCTCAAGGCGGGCCGTGAGGTGGAGCGGGCCTATGCGGTGGTGCGGTCGATTGTTCCACATCTGGGCGAGGACCGGGTCCTGGGGCCGGAGATCGAGGCCATGGCCGCTGCCATCCGGACCGGCGCCTTCAATGCCTGGTCCGAATAAGCAGCTCTACTTCACGACGATATCGCCGTCTGCATCCACCACCAGGTCGTCACCCTGAACGTGCATCGAGTGAACCATGAACTTGTCCAGGGTGACTTTGTATCCGGAGGAAGCCGTCGAGCCTGCCAGGGCCTTGCGCAGCAGGTCGGCGGCATTGACCTTCATGCTCGAAGGAAGCTGACGGCTGAGAAAGGGCGTCAGAAAGAAGTTCAGTTCCTTCTGATCGACGATCTTGTCCAGGCGCGCATCGCGGAAGCCGATCACTTCTCCCTCGCCAACGGGGGCCAGCGAGACTTGAGGTGAGGTGGCGAGCGTAATACCCAGGCAGGTGCTGCCGAAGGCTTTGCCCAATTTGGCGTGGGTATTCAGGACGACAACCACGCGGTCCTGTGCAAAGCTGAGCTGAGCGTCTTCGGCATAGACGTAGCAGGGGCTCTGCGCGTTGCCTTTGAGGTAATAACGCCCGTTGGGACCGCTGAAAAGTTGCTGTTTGAGGGTGCGCTGAAGGACGTCACGGCTCACTCTCAGTTCGACGGCATGGCACTGCCCTAGCCCCAGGGTGGTGAGCAGGAAAGAGCCCACCACCATTCGCCAGAAAGATGGAATCATACATCTATCTTCCCACCAGCGACGGGTGCGGCGCCAGTTTGTCTCAGAAGAAGGAACGCGCGACCTTACTGCGGGGTAGTGCGAATCGATTGTGCGAGATACCCCTTCGTACCTGGCATGGATTACAATAAACATGAGCGATTGCTCTCATTTCGTGCAATTTTCCTATTGATTTTTGAAGGAAAAATCCGTAAAATAAGAATCTAGAGTTCCCATAGGGCCGATAAGACCTCCGCCTGCGGCCCAGGATGTACACAGGCAAAACACCTTTTCTTAAGGACAGCAAATCGATGGCAAAACGTCGTGGAAATCCGAATTGGGGCAAGCCGGAGCCCATTGGCCCGGTTGTGCCTACAGTGACCTCCTTCGAACAGATTGTGAAGGAGTTCAAGCTTAGCCCGGACCAGTACATTCGGTCCACCCGCTTGCGGGAGTGGGCTCGCCGGAACAAAAATTCCAAGTACATCCCCGAGGCGCTTCTTGAAGCCTGGGGTTTTGAGATCGAATCTGCTTTGTAGGCTCCTTCCCTCCAGCTTGTTTCATTTGAAAAGCGCTGCCTTTGGGCAGCGCTTTTTGCTGTTAGCGCCCCCCATCGGCGAGAATAGAAGACTGCCATGACAGAAAACGCACGTACCTTTGAAGCTCCTTTTATCGATGTCCCCGGCGCCTTGGCCGAGTTTCGCGCCGGCCACATGGTTGTAGTTGTTGACGATGAAGACCGGGAAAATGAGGGCGACCTTACACTGGCCGCCGAATTTGTCACGCCGGAAGCCATCAATTTTATGGCCACGCATGGCCGGGGATTGATCTGCCTGACGCTGACCGAGGAGCGCGCGGATTATCTGCGGCTCTTCCCCATGACGCAGCAGAACACCTCGCGCTTTGGCACGGCGTTTACTGAGTCGATTGAAGCGCGGGAGGGCGTAACCACCGGCATCTCGGCTTACGACCGCGCCCAAACCATCCGCACTGCGATCACGCCAGGCTCGACTGCGGCCGACCTGGCTCGTCCCGGCCATATCTTTCCGCTGCGCGCCCGCAAGGGCGGCGTGCTGGTGCGCGCCGGGCAAACCGAAGCCTCCGTTGATATGGCGCGCATGGCCGGGCTGACTCCCGCCGGAATTCTCTGCGAGATCATGAAAGACGACGGCACCATGGCGCGCATCCCAGATCTGATTCCCTTCTGCAAGGAACATGGGCTGCGCATTCTCACCGTGGCGGAGTTGATCCGCTACCGGCGGCGCAACGAGCGTTACATTGTGCGTGCCGGCGAAAGCCGCATCCAGACCCGCTACGGCGAGTTCCGCATGATCGCCTATGAAAGCGAAATCAACGGCGGCGAGAGCCACATTGCGCTGGTGCGCGGTGACCTTTGCGCTGACTGCCCAGCCTTTGCGGCCGGCTCCCCAGCGGTTCCGCCCGGGGATTTGACCGTGGCTCCATCCGCTGAGGCGGAAGCGCCACGGCAGTGCGAGCACGCCGTCCTGGTGCGCGTTCACACCCGCTGCACGGCGGGGGATGTCTTTGACGCCGACTGCCGCTGTCGCGAAACCCTGGACGAGTCCATGCGCATCATCGCCAAGGAAGGTTGCGGCGTGGTGCTCTACCTGCATAACACCTCGCGCGGCTTTGAGATCGACCACGCGCCTGCCGCTGAGGCCGCTTTTGAATCGGGCGGCGCAGCGGCTTCCAAGACCACGGCCACTTCGGAGACCGGGCGGCTTGTCCTGCATCAGGAGCTGCGCACGCGCGAGGGGTCGCAGGCGCGCACCGGGAGGATTCTGCGCGCCATCGGCCTGGGCAGCCAAATCCTGTCAGATCTGGGCATCCAGCGCATCCGCCTGCTCTCGAATACCCCCATGCACGTTCCCGCTCTGGAGGGCTTCGGCCTGGAGATCGTCGAACAGGTCCCGGTCCCGCTGAAAGAATGTAACACGGCGGAGTGAAGTTGGCAGCGCGTCGATCCCATATATTTTTGTTGACTTTGGCGGGTAATTGAGACTCTAGTTATCTTCAGAGTAGATTTCGTCGAACAAGGAATCGGCGTTCATGACCCACTCCCCCCATGCCAACGAGCCCCAGAGTTTATACGAACTGAGCTGGAAATACGCGCAAGACGCCAAGTTCGCGATTGACTGTGCCACAGGAATTATCGACGATGCCAACCCGGCCGCGGAAGCTTTGATGGGCTACTCCCGCGCGGAACTGATCGGGATGCATATCACGGAGTTGCACCCGGAGGCCGAGCGCGAGCTGGTCAGGGCTGAGTTTCCCAAAGCATTGCTGAGGCACTCGCCTTATTCTGATTTCCACATCAAGCGTAAAAACTACTGTACGACGCCAGTCACGATTTGGTTGTCGGAGAAGTTGGAAGTAGCCGGCCGATCGATGATCATTGGCGAGTTCCGCGATATTTCTCAAGGAAAGGAAAGAGAATATCGCCTTGCAGCTCAGAACTGGGCGCTGTCGGCCTTTTCCATTGCCGCTTTGGCGCTTGGGCGCGCTCGCTCCGCAAGGGGTTTGGTGCAGTCCATTTGCGAAGGCATTACCCTGCAATCTCGCTATGTGCTCGCCTGGATTGGCATTGCCGAGGATAATCCGGGGAAAGAGATCCGGATCGCCGCGTCGGCTGGGAGCGCCACAGGCTATCTGGATGGGCTGAATCTGAGCTGGGCAGAGGATGCGGCGTGGGGGCAAAGCCCGACAGGCATCTGCATTCGCACCGAAACATTGCAGATTACGGGGGACACTGAGACATCGCCGGTCTTCAAGCCATGGCGTGAGCGAGCGAGGCAGTTCGGAATACGATCCACGATTTCCACTCCGCTTCGCATCGAGAATGGTTGGCACGGGGCGTTGGTGGTGTATGCCGAGCGCCCCAACGCTTTTGAAGCCGCACCGATTGAAGTATTTCAGCACCTGGCCGAGCAGATTGTCCACGGCATCCAAGCACTCGAACAGAAACATCTCCTCGATGCCGAGCGGCTCAATCACGAAGAGACACAAAAGCAATTGGCGGATGCTTTGGCCGCGTCGGTGGCGGCCATCGTCACCGCGATGGAGATGCGTGACCCGCACACTGCCGGTCACCAGGGACGCGTGGCGGAAATCGCAGTCGCCATCGGCAAAGAGATGGGCTGGTCTACTGAACGGTTGCTGGGATTGCGGATGGCGGCGATGGTTCACGATATCGGGAAGATTTCAATCCCTGCCGAGATTCTGACCAAGCCAACCCGGCTCAGCGCGGCGGAATGGGCATTGATCCGTGAACATCCTGAGACCGGCTACTCCATTCTGAAAGACATTCCCTTTACCTGGCCCATTGCGGAAATCGTACGCGAACATCACGAGAAGCTGGATGGCTCTGGCTATCCACAGGGTCTGAAAGAAAATGCGATCCTCCCCGAGGCCAAGATCCTGGAAGTGGCTGACATTGTGGAAGCGATGGCCTCCGACCGGCCTTACCGGGCGGCGCTCGGATTGGAGGTTGCACTGGCGGAGATTGAACGGCTTGCCGGAACGCAGTTGGATGCAGAGGCTGTGCGGATATGCGCCGCCCTCTTCCGCGAGAAGCGCCTGGTTTTGCCGCGTATGAATCTGCGTTGATCTGGTTTACATGCCCCCAGCCAGGATGTCCCATCCTTGCCGCGTTTTTGTTCTTGCGTTTTTGTTCTTGCGGCAAGGGTGGGATACCACGACTCTGGCATTACAGCAACATTGAAAATGCTCAAAAATAATCCGTCCGTTCACTCGCTGATTTCGTCCACCACATCCCCCTCGCCCGGCGCCAGGAAGAGATTCTCTTCCAGCCCTTGCTGGCGCATATAGAGGTCGTAGTAGCGGCCGCCGAGGGCCAGCAGCGCAGCATGGTTGCCGCGCTCCACGATGCTTCCCTGCTCCACCACGAGGATTTGGTCGGCGCGGCGGATGGTCGAAAGACGGTGAGCGATGACGAAGGTCGTTCGTCCCTGCATGAGTTGGCTTAACCCGGCCTGGATCATGGCCTCGGACTCGGAGTCGAGCGAGCTGGTGGCCTCGTCGAGGATGAGAATGCGCGGCTCGGCCAGCAGAGCCCGGGCAATCGACAGCCGCTGCCTTTGCCCGCCAGAGAGCTTCACGCCGCGCTCGCCAACGAGGGTGCCATAGCCCTCCGGGTATCTCTCGGCGAATTCGTCCACGCGGGCCGTGCGACAGGCAAAGAGGAACTCCTCCTCAGTGGCGTCGGGCCTTGAAAACAGGATGTTCTCGCGAATCGTGCCGTCGAAGAGGAACGACTCCTGTAGCACCACGCCCAACTGGGAGCGGAAGGTGTTCAAGTCCACGTGCGACAGGTCAACATCGTCCACGAGGACGCGCCCGCTGGATGGCGTGTGAAAGGCGCACAACAAGCTGATGATGGTGGATTTGCCCGACCCCGAAGAACCGACCAGCGCGGTCACCGTTCCCGGCTCGGCCACAAAGCTGACTTCGTGCAGCACCGGCTTGTCCGCGTCGTAGGCAAACTCCACATCCTCAAAGCGCACTGTCCCCTGGATGGGCGGCATCTTCACCGTGCGGCCGGGGCTCTGGTTCTCTTCTGGTTCTGACATGATCTCGCTGGTGCGGTCCAGCCCTGCAAAGGCCTCCGTCAGTTGTGTACCAATGTTCACAATCTGGAAGACCGGCGCAATCATGAAGGCGAGAAACATGTTGTAGCTGAAGTAGTCACCGACGGACCATGTATTAGCCAGCACGCGATGGCCGCCCAGCCACATCACCAGTGCCGAAACCAATCCCAGCACGGTGGTTGAGGCGGCCCCGAGCGTACTGGTCATGGTCAGCGACTTCATCACGTTGGCCAGCAAACGATCCACGCCAACCGAGAAGACTCCGGCCTCACGCTCCTCGGCGTGATAGCCCTTGATAACTCGCACGCCGCCCAGCGACTCGGTCAGCCTGCCAGTAACCTCGGCGTTGATCTTGGCTCGCTCGCGGAAGATAGGGCGGATAATCCTGAAGGCGTACTGCAAGATAAATACGAAGGCGCCCATCACGGCGAAGACCGTCAGCGTAACTGTCACGCTGCGATGCAGCAGATAGAGAAACGCCAGCACGGCGGTCAGCAACCCGCCCACAAACTCCACCAGCCCAGTGCCCACCAGGTTGCGCACGCCCTCCACGTCCGTCATGATGCGGGCAACCAGTGTGCCGGTGCGGTTTTCGTCGTAGTAGGAGACGGAAAGCAGGCCCACGTGGCGTTGCACTTGGCGGCGCATCTCGGCAATCAGCCGCTGGCCGGCCTTTGAGAGCAACTGCGTAAGCGAAAACGAGGTAATGGCCTGCACCAGCATGGCCGTAAAGACCAGGGCAATGATGCGCGGCAGCAAATCAGGCCGCGGATGAGTGGGAGAAAGCACCGTATCCAGCAGCGGCTTGCTGGTAAAGGGAAGCACCAGCCCGGCCACGCGGTTAATGACCATCAGCCCCATGCCAGCCATCAGCATTCCCAGGCGCGGCGCAACCAGCGCCTTGATCTGCGGCCACAACTTCCTCAAGCTGGGCTTGCGCTTGGGCAAGTCGGCCTGACCCGCTCGCGCGCCACCGCCTCGCGGCGAACGTTCAGCGCGCGAGCCACCCATACCCAGCGTTCCACTTCGCAGACCGCCCATGCGTTAGACCTTTCCTGTACGCCGTGCGGCGATGAATGAGCGAATGCAGAGAATGATATAAATCAGCATCAATCCGGCCAGCGTAAGCTTGGCGCCTAGCGCGATTAAATCCGGCTCAAGCCCGGCAGAGGTGGCGTGGATATAGCCGCGCACGGCTTCGGCGGCGCCACCCAGAAAGCCAATCAGGCCAATGGTTACGTTGACGTGCATGAACAGCTTGCGCCGGCCTTCGTTGGGGCTGATGGCCAGCAGGCCGAAGATCCCCAGCGCCAGGCCAATCCAGGTTGGAATCAGCGAGGTAGGATGCGCGCTGCCGGTACCCAAAAAGCTAACCAGGCCCAATGCAATCAAAAGAGCCGCAAAAATCAATGTCACTTTCGCCATGCAAAAACTCCATTCCTTATTCTTTCATCTGTTCTCGGCAGCCTGTCGATTCCGGATGGAGCATGGCTGGCATATGTGAAGGAGCAGACGGGGCACAATTGAATGTCCATGTCTTCTATAGATGCACGCGCACGATGACTGGTGGCTATATTTATGCGCTCGCTAGCTGCAAAACAATAGCCGCAGCTAAACGCAATTCAAGCTCAGGCAGCAGCGTAAGGCTTGGAAGAAAATACGACGCAAATTGTTGATTTTGCTTGGCTGCCCCCCAGGGATTCGAACCCCGATATGCCGCTCCAGAGGCGGCTGTCCTACCATTGAACGAGGGGGCAACAAGAACGAAGAGGCTTGTCTTGCGACCGGGTCAGCAGCGGTCACGGCAGGGCGCCAGCAACCAAAACCAACTTGTTCATCATAAGTGGATTCTCCGCCCCGGTCAAACCTGCCGGGCTGAAGCGTATGGCTCGCCTGCAAAGCTTCGAGACGGGATCCAAGCCGCCCCCGGCGTCGTGGTGGTGCTCGCAGCGCGGGGTATTCGGCTCTGCCTTGAGGGAAAACCACGGATTCGGTGGTACGAAACCATCCGGTCACAAACCTAGGTCTTGTGGCAGGATGCAGCCAGGGCTGCGCGAACGCCCGCGCCATACGCCGGATCAGCCTTGTCGAAGTGCGCCAACTGCCGTTCGACGATAGTCTGCGGAACCCCGTGCATGGCCGTCGCTATATTCGAAAACAGCCGCTTCTTCTGCTCCTCGGTAAACAATCGGAAGAGGTTGCCGGGCTGTGTGTAGTCGTCGTTGCCGATGCGGTGGTTATAGCGGTTGACATCGCCTGAAATCCGCAGCGGAGGCTCCGCCACGGAGGGGTCTTCCACCGGCCCGTTGAAGCTGTTGGGTTCGTAGTAGGCGTCTGGGTTGGCGGTGTTGTTGTCAAAGAAGCGCATGGCGCCGTCTTTGTTGTAGTGATGCACCGGGCAGAGTGGCGCATTCACCGGCAGCGCCTCATAGTGCGTTCCCAGCCTGTGCCGGTGCGCGTCAGCATACGAAAACACCCGCGCACCGAGCATCTTGTCCGGCGAGAATCCGATTCCAGGCACCACATTCGAGGGACTGAAAGCGGCCTGCTCAATCTGGGCAAAATAGTTGTCCGGATTGCGATTCAGTTCCACTACTCCAACTGGAATAACCGGGTAATCCTTGTGCGGCCAGACCTTGGTCAGGTCAAAGGGATTGTAGGAGGTCTTCTCGGCATCCTGTTCCGGCATGATCTGGATCTGAAGGTTCCAGCGCGGGAACTCGCCGCGATCGATTGAGCCGTAGAGGTCTTCCTGATAGCTCTCGCGGCTTCGGCTGATGACCTCCGCGGCCTCGGCATTGGTCAGGAATTTTTGGCCCTGTGCGGTCTTGAAGTGGAACTTTACCCAGAAGCGCTCACCTTTTTCATTCCAAAAGCTATAGGTGTGCGAGCCGAAGCCGTTCATGAAGCGCGGGCTGAGGGGGATGCCGCGGTCGCTCATCAGAATCGTCACCTGGTGCAAGCTCTCCGGTGACAAGGACCAGAAATCCCACATGGCTGTATTCGAGCGCAGATTGGTCTTGGGATGCCGCTTCTGTGTGTGGATAAAGTCCGGGAATTTCAGCGGATCGCGAACAAAGAAGACAGGGGTGTTGTTGCCTACCAAGTCCCAGTTCCCTTCTTCGGTGTAGTACTTCATGGCGAAGCCGCGCACATCGCGCTCGGCGTCTGCTGCGCCCGCCTCGCCAGCCACGTTGGAGAAGCGGAAGAGGCACGGCGTCTGCTTGCCAATGGCGGAAAAAATTTTGGCGCGGGTGTACTTTGTGATGTCGTGGGTCACCGTCAGGGTGCCGAAGGCGCCCCAGCCCTTGGCATGAACCACGCGCTCGGGAATGCGCTCACGGTTCTGGTGAGCGAGCTTTTCCAGCAGTTCATGGTCTTGCATCAGGACCGGCCCGCGCGCACCGGCGGTCAGGGAGTTCTGGTTGTCTGCGATGGGTGCTCCGGAAGTTGTAGTCAGACGTTCAGACATAAGCGCATCTCCTTGTAGCTTCGGAATTTCAAAGATATAGATTGCCTGCGTCCCTGTGGGCGCGGTTTCCACGTTGTTCTCAAAGTAGGCCCAAAAAATCAAGGAATCAAGTGAATTCGCCGAGTCCTTCGCTCTCGACTCCGAGTCCGGAACCTACCCCGTATTCGCAAGCTCTACTCCTCGCGCAGCACTTCCAGCGGCCGCAGCCCGAGAATTCTGTAGCTGGCAACCCACCCCGTCGCGGTTGCCAAAACCGCCGTCCCGGCAAGCGCAATCAGAGTCGCCGTCCACTCGACGTGGAAGGCCACTTCCAGCTTGAACAAATGAAAGAGCACCCTCGTCAGCAGATTCGCAAAGACCACGCCCACCGATCCCGCCAACAGACCCAGCACGCTGAACTCCACGCTGAAGGTGCGCACAATCCGCATCCGCGTCGCCCCCAGCGTCTTCAGCACCACGGCCTCTTGCATCCGCCGGAAGCGCGTGCTGGCAATGCTCGAGGCAAGAATCATCAATCCCGCCAGAATCGAGAACCCCGCCAGAAAGCGCACCACAAACGTAATCTGATCCACCACGCTTTCGATCCGCACCAGCACATCAGCCAGGTTGATCACCGTCACCGTCGGATAGGCTGCGAAGAGCGCCCGCTCCATCGCCCCTACCTGCTTCGGATCAATGTGCGCTCCGCCGTACCAGGTCGCCGGTTCGTCCTTCAGTTGCCCGGAAGGCAGCATAAAATCGACCCGCGCTCCCAGGTGCTGTCCATCGGCGCGATAGAGCGCGGCAACCTTGAGCTTCCTGACCGTGCCGCCCACATCCAGCTCGACCGCCGAACCTACGCCCAGGTGCAGCCGTTGGGCCACGCCTTCGTTTACCGCCAACTCCGCCGCGTCTGTTTTGGTCCACCATTTGCCTTGCGTCACCTTGTCGCCCGCCTGCACCGTGTCGGCCCAACTCAGCTCGGCATTTTCCAGCATTCGTTTCGGAAAATGCTGTTCCTTCAGTTGATCCAGCGGCTTGCCATTGAGCGACACAAAGCGGCCCGTCACCACAGGGATCAGGTCCAGCGTCTGGCTCACTCCCGGCTGCCGCGCGAAGAACTCCTTCACTCCCGCAACCTCGTCGGTGGTCACATCGATCAGAAAGACATTCGGCAGCTTGGGTGAGGCGGTCTCGTGCAGATCGCGCAAGAGCGCCGCCTGCATCAGGTAAACCGTCAGAATCAGCATCACGCCCGTGCCCAACGCAGCCAACACCGCCGCTGACTGGTTCCCCGGCCGGTAGAGATTGGAGAGCCCGTGGCGCAGGAACGACGGCAAGCGCAGCCGTGCGCGATTGAGCAAAAACCGCAGCGCGCGTAACGCCACAGCCGCCATCACCAGTAACACCACCAGCGCGGCAACGAATAGCCCGGCAAACCACGCGCCCACCTTCGCCGAGTCCGAGAGCGCCCAGGCAATTCCCCCCAGCGCGGCAATGACCGCCGCCGACAGGCACAGTTGGAGCCGCCGCGCCCACCGACGGGCAAACCAGCCGCCAATGCCCTCCGGCCCTTGCTCAACCAACCTGCGCAACACCAGCACAGGCCTTACGCCGCGTACATCCAGCAGCGGCGGAAGGCAAAACAGCAGCGTCGTCAGCAGCCCTGTTCCCAGTCCCGCCGCCACCGACTGCCAGGGAAACTGGAGCGTTGCATGAACCGGGATCAGGTTGCCGAAAACCGCCGGCAGCGCTGCCATCACCCCTACGCCCGCGGCCACGCCCAGCACGCCTCCGGCCAGACCCAGCCCCAGGGTCTGCAACAGAAAAATCCGCAGCAGATCGCCGGAACTCGCGCCCATAGCCTTCAGGATGGCCATCATATCCATGCGCTGTTCCAGATGCGCGTGCATGGCCATGGCCACGCCAATCGCTCCCAGCACCATGGCGATCAGGCAGATCAGGCTTAAAATCGCGGTTGCATTGTCCAGGCCCTTGTTCAGCCCCGGATTGCCCTCGCGGAAGTCCATCACCTGCGCGTCAGGCAGTGCCGCCTCCACCTGCTTGCGCAGTGCGGCGAGGTCCGTGTTGGCGGATAGTTCAAATAAAAGCCTTTGGCTGGCACGGCTGCCCGGCGTCAGCAGTCCGGTCCGTCCCAGCGCCGCTTGCGAAATCATCACTCGCGGCCCCATGCCGGAGCCTGCCATGAGCCGGTCCGGCTCCTGCTTCAGAACCGCTGCAATGCGGAAGGCGCTGCCGCCCAGCCGCAGCGTCTGGCCCACCCGCGCATTCAGACGGATGAGAAACTCCTCAGCCACCACCGCCGAGTCGCCGTCCAAAGCCTGCTTCAGGCTCATCGCCGGCTCCAACTCAGCCTTGCCATAGTAGGGATACTCAGCCGAGTCAACGGCTTTCAGTGAAACCAGCAGCGGCGCTGGGTCCGACGGAACAGAAGCCATCGAGACGGTTTCCGTCACCCAGGTCGTTCGTATTCCGCTTGGCTGCGCGATGGCGGCAATCTTGTGTTTTTCCTCCGCCGTCGGCTCATGAAAAAGCCGCGCGCTCAGGTCGCCGGCCATCAGCGACCGTGCTTCCGTGCTCAATGTCCACCGGAAGCTGTCGCTGAATCCGCGCACGCCCACCAGCGCCGCCACGCCCACCGCCACTGACAGCACCACGAAGGCAAACTTGCCCGGCGCGGACCGCAAATCCCGCCAGCCAATGGCTCCAGCCCGCTTCCAACTCAACGCGCGCTTAGCCATTTTGCCCCTGCTCCGTGTACGGCAGACTATCTTCCACGATCAGTCCATCCCGCAGCACAATTTTGCGGTCGGCGCGGCTGGCCACTTCGGGATCATGAGTCACCAGCACCAGCGTTGTGCCCGTCTTGCGGTTGCGCTCCAGCAACAGGTCCAGCACCATCCGTCCGTTGGCGGAGTCCAGATTGCCGGTAGGCTCATCGGCCATCACGATGGGCGGCTCCACGACAAAAGCTCTGGCAAGCGCCACGCGCTGCTGTTCGCCGCCGGAGAGCTGAATCGGGTAGTGGTCCACGCGCGCTGCCAGGCCAACCTCACCCAGCAAGCGCCGTGCCTGCTCAATGCCGCTGCCTTCCACATTCAGTTCATAGGGTAGAAGCACGTTTTCCAGAGCCGTCAGCGTCGAAATCAGTTGGTACGACTGGAAGACGAAGCCGATCTTCTGCCCACGCACCGCGGCCAGCTCCGTCTCGGCCAGATTGTGAATCGGAACGCCGTCCAGCCAAATCTCGCCCGCGCTGGGCGTGTCGAGTCCCGCCAGCAAACCCAGCAGCGTGCTCTTTCCGCTGCCGCTGGCGCCTACAATAGCCACAAACTGGCCCTCTGGAATGGTGAACGAAAGTCCCTTCAGTATCTCCACCCGCCGCGCGCCGTTCTGAATCCACTTTTTCGCGTTCCGAACCTCGATCACTCTCTCCGCCTCCTGAAGCCGTGCATCCTATTTTCGGTTCCCTGCCCTTGTTCCCTGTATTTCGCTACACTGTTACTGTGGACGTTCGCCGCTCGTTGATCGTTTCGCTTGGGTTGATTCTACTGGTCGCCCCGCTGCTGGCCGCTGACCGGCCCGTCGTAGCCTGCTATGGAGACAGCATAACCGCCGGTTATGGCCTACAGACTGGCCAATCCTTCCCCGATGCTCTCCAAAGAGACCTGGACACCCGCGGCTACCACTACAAAGTCAGCAACCAGGGCATGAGCGGCGCCACCACCAAGGATGCCGTCGCCAGCCTGCGCTCCGTTCTGCTCCTGCATCCTGAGGTCGTCATCGTTGAATTCGGCGGCAACGACGGCCTCCGCGGTCAGCCTCTCGGCCAGACTCGCCGCAACCTCGATGCGGTGCTGACGGCTCTGGAAAACGCCCATATCAAAATTCTGCTGGCTGGCATTACCCTTCCGCCCAACTACGGCCATGACTACATCCAGCAATTCGAGCAGGTCTTCCGCGACCTCGCCCAAAAGCACCACATAGCCTTGGTTCCCATGATTTACAAGGACCTGGTCGGCGTTCCCGGCACGATTCAGCCCGATGGCGTTCATCCCACAGCCAAAGGCTCAGAGATCATCGCACGAACGCTGTTGCCGGTGCTTGTGCCCTTGCTGCGGAAAAGCAGGGAATAACGAACAGGGATTAGTCTGAAGAACCAAATGCTCTATACTACCTTCGTGATTCATACATTGATTCAATTACTTATCATCGCGACAGGCTGCGCATTCCTCCTCGGACTCCGTTATGGGTTCATCGCAGCCACTGAGAGTGATAGCCCGCGCAAAGGCAACGCATGTCTCATTGCGACTGGAATGTTTGGCTTAATCTTTTGCTTACCAGCCCTTGCAGTGATTCTTTATAACCATAGTCTGCCAATCCTTGAAAATGAAGGCCAAGTTAAATCTGTACAAGTCATTCATGGGGATAACAAGCACTACAGCGCATTTTTACAAATTCACACTTTGTCCAGCGGTGATATTTCGATTCATGCCTCGAATCGCAGCGATGGCTTCCACCGGGGAGAACAAGTGAAGTTTCGCTATCAAGGCGGCACTGGTGAACTTCTCAAGGCGTGGTTCTTTACGGCAGACGGAAGGCAAGAAGGGGTGTTCAACGGCACATCGACCTGGGCGCCATATGTTCCACTGTTGTTCGGTTTATTTTTGATTTGGGGCGCGTTCAAACAATTTCATCGCGATCCAGAAGGCGCGGAAGTGAGAATTGACGAAAATTCTGGTCTCCTGGGAACAGTAGACGAAGAATCGCTGCTGCAACTTTCAAAATCGAAGTCAGAAGATTGCTTGTAGCTGTGCTGTGCCTGCTGTCTTCTGTTCCCTGTTCACTGCCCACTAATCCCCACCACCGGCTGAAAGAGCGTTCCCGCCACGCGCTTGGCAATCCCCACCAGTTCGCGCTGGCTAGCGAAGACCTTGACCAGCGGCGCGCGGGAAAACTCCGGCAAGTTGGCTTGCGCGCCGTTTCTCAACCGCCCCAAGGCAATAACATCCCCCGTAACCGTGGGCATCTCCGGCAGCAGGCTGCGCGGATGGACACACAAAGCCTCCAGCGCCTCCGTGTTCCTGGCCAGCGGTTGCATTTCCTCCAGCGTGTGCGCCTCGGCAAGCGTGAAGGCTCCGGCCTGGGTGCGCCGCAGGCTGCTCAAGTGCGCCCCGCAGCCCAGATCCTGCCCCAGTTCATGAGCCACCGAGCGCACATAGCCTCCAGCGCTGATGCTCATCGTGAAGCTGGCTTCGGCGCCGTCGAGCGACTCAATCTCAAAGCTGGTGATATGAATCGGGACAGCCTTCAGATCCACGGGCTTGCCCGCGCGCGCCAGCTTGTAGGCGGGCGTTCCTGCAATCTTTTTTGCGGAGTAATCCGGAGGCATCTGCTGCATCTCGCCATGAAAGCGGCTGGCCAGTGTGCGCACCCGCTCCAGCGTCAAGGGCGAATCGAGTTCCTGCCAAAGGTCCGGCCCGGCGGGCTGGCCCTCGGCGTCGTAGGTATCCGTGGCAAAGCCGAAGCGAATCGTCCCTGAATAACTTTTTTCAGCAGAAGAGAGATACTGCGCTAGGCGTGTAAACTTGCCCAGCAGCAAGGGCAAAACGCCGGTGGCCATGGGGTCCAGCGTGCCCAAATGGCCGATAGAGCTTTCGCCGGTGATTTTCCGCAGACGGCCCACCACGTCGTGGCTGGTCATGCCGGTTGGTTTATCGATAACGAGAAGTCCGTTCACATCTTCACTCTAGCTGACCGGGCCTGTCTGCTCACAATCCGTCTAAGCCGGACGGCCGCACCAGCGAGAGGAACTCCTGGCGCGTGTCTTTCTGCCGGAAGCAGCCCACCATGGCCGAGGTGACGGTTGAGGAGTGCTGTTTCTCAATGCCGCGCATCATCATGCACAGGTGCCGCGCCTCGATCACCACTCCCACGCCCAGCGGGGCAATCGCGTTTTGAATGGCGTCAGCAATCTGCCGCGTGAGCCGCTCCTGCACCTGCAAGCGCCGCGCAAAGACCTCAATCAAGCGCGGAATCTTGCTGATCCCGATGACTTTGCCCTTGGGAATATAGGCCACATGCACCTTGCCGAAGAAGGGCAGCATGTGGTGTTCGCAGAGCGAGAACATTTCAATGTCTTTGACGATGACCATTTCGTCGTAGTTCTCATCGAAGAGCGCGCCCCGCAGAATCTTCGTCGGGTCCTCGTCGTAGCCCTTGGTCAGGAAGTCCATCGATTTCTCCACGCGTCCCGGCGTGGCCAGCAATCCCTCGCGGCTGGGGTCTTCGCCCAGGCGGCTGAGAATCTCGCGATACATCTCTTGCGTGCTGTATCCGCTCAACCCTTCATCCATCTCTGCTTCCCTGTGAATCGCCTTGCTCACCGCTATCGGTTGCGTCATGCTCCTCATCCTCTTCTTAATTTCGTTATCCTGAGCAGCCGTCACTCGCCCCGGCGAGTGACGGCTGAAGTGAACCAGAACGGGGAGATACAGCCAGCCGCACAAATCCGCTAACTTGCTAACCGCTATCACCGCAAAGCGGTGGCTAACTTGCTGATTCTTCCAAGACCCAGAATTTGATTCCGCCACGTTCATCAGGAGCAACCTCGAGCACTGCCGAAGAATATCTGCAATTACTTTCACTCGCCGCAGCACTCAAAAAAATTGTTCTCCGTCTCTTCCACGCGAACTCGCTCCAACTCACCGCCCGGCAACGCGTCCTTCAACAATCCGAAGACTGCTCTACATAGATTCTCGGTCGTCGGCGTCCGATTCGCAAACAGCGGGTCCAGATTGAGGTTGGCGTGATCGAATCGCTCGACAACCCGCGCATGCACCACCTCATCGAGAGCCGCCATGTTGACGACCATGCCAGTCTCCGGATTCACCGCTCCGCCCACCAGCACTTCCACAACGTAATTGTGTCCGTGGCCATGCGGATTGTTGCATTTGCCGTAGGTGGCCCGGTTTTCTTCTGCAGAGAGCGCATCCGTATGCAGCCGATGGCTGGCGCTCACCAAATAGCGGCGGCCAAAGTAGGCTTTCATGCCTCGCCTCGGTATTCCGCGAAAATCTCCGGCGTTTCGTAGATCCGAACTCGGTTCAATCGCGCTCCGCCGGCAGCCGTCACCGCCGGCTCCAGCCGTTCCCAGGCCGCGATGGCGAGGTTCTCCGTGGTCGGAATCGCCGTGGCAAACTCCGGCGCTTCAAGATTCAGATGGCGATGGTCCCAGGCGTCCAGCACTTCGCGCTCAATCACTTCTCTCAGCCACTTCAGATCGACCACAAAGCCGGTCACAGGGTCAGGCTCGCCCGCTACCGTGACCTCCAGCGTGTAGTTGTGCCCGTGCCCGTTGCGATTGGCGCAGCGGCCAAAGACCTGCCGGTTCTTCTCCTCGGACCAGGCCGGATTCCAATAGTAGTGCGAAGCGGAAAATGTAGCACGCCGCGTCAGATAGATCATGCAATCCCCTCATTAAAGAAGATGCTTGAACTCACCGTCTGGCTTCACGCAATTCACGCGCTCCATCTTGCGATAAGGCCCATCACGCCTTGTATTCCCTGCCCTTCCAGCTGATGCGCTTGAGAATTTTATGCTGGAACCAACTGCTGTAAAGCAGCGCCACAAAAAGTGGCAACGCCAACGGCGAAAGAGCGCAATCGAGAAACGAAAAGTGGGACTTGGCCACGCGGCCGTAGAAGCGAAATAAATTGCGCACCCACAAGATCGCCAGAACCCACCCGGCAATCAGCCATTGCGCCGAGTGCGCAAAGAGCCGCGCATTCCAGAACTCAACCGCCAGCACAGGCAACAGTACCAGCAGCGCCATGTCAATCACTCGCCAGACGGCCAGCGCCAGGCAATTGTCGAAGAGCAGAGCCAGGTTCTTCGTCCAGCCCTCAAACATGGCCCCAAAGGAGCGATACATCCGCGCGGAAATCGCGTCCTCGGCATAACGGAAGCGCAATCCCACCTTGCGCCGCTTGGCCAGGAAAGCAAATTCCACGTCCTCAAGCACTTTATCCGCCACTGAGGGATGGCCGCCGAGCCGCCGGTACGCCTCCCGCTCCACCAGCAGAAACTGTCCATTGGCCGCGGCAATTCGCTGGTTTGGGTCGGAGACTTTGGCTGGCGGATAAGCCAGTTCCAGTTCGCAAAAAATCAGCGGCATCAGCGCCCGCTGCCAAAACCCATGAACAATCTGCCTGGGCGAGTAGCTCAACATCCCCACTTCGTGCTTTACAGCCTCATGCATCGCACGATGCAGATTTCCCGGCTCATGGCGAGTATCGGCGTCCGTAAAAAGCAGCCAGCGCCCACGTGCACGCTTCGCCGCCGTCCAAACGGCATTGTTCTTGCCAGTCCAGCCTTCCTCCAGCTTGTCGGCCTCCATCACCGTAACCCCGGCAAAGCCTCTGGCAATCTCCGCAGTGCGGTCGGTCGAGTGGTCGTCCACCACAATCAACTCCCACTCCCGTCCCAGCTTGAAGCTCTCGTCTGATTGGCTCACCAGCGATTCAAGACAGGCGGCCAGACAATCTTCCTCATTGCGCGCTGGAACAATGACCGTCAGTTCCAGCAAATTGTCCGGTTCGGGCTGATCAAAAACGGTTCCCGGAATCGCTTCCCAGCGCATCGGCAGCGTCGCCGGCTCTTCTGAAAGACAAAGCACCGGCTTGAAGCCGCCCTCCCCGCCCGCTTCGCTCTGCCGCCGCTTCTCGTTCTCCATCCGTGCTCGTCCTTTCGTTGGGGCCTTTCGCTCGCTATTATAAGGACGTGCGGCTCCCTCGGTTTCTGACTCTCACTTTGCTTGTGTCCTTGGCGGTTGCGTCCGGTTGCGACCGTGGCGCGCATCCGGCTCAGACCGGCCAGGCAGCTCCGGATTTCACCGTCTCCGACGGCGTCACAACCATCCACCTAGCCAGCTACCGGGGCCGTGTCGTGCTGCTCAACTTCTGGGCGACCTGGTGCGCGCCTTGCATCGAAGAAATGCCCGCGCTCATCGCACTGCAGCACGAGCGGCCCGATCTGGCCATCCTGGCCGTCAGCATCGATGAAGACCCGGACGCCTACAATCGCTTCCTCACGCGCCGTCATGTGGATCTGATCACCGTCCGCGATCCCGCCCAGAAGGCCGCTGGGCTTTATCACACCGAAGCGTGGCCGGAGACCTACATCATTGACCGCCAGGGCGTCATCCGGCGCAAGATCGTCGGAGACCCGGATTGGTCCAATCCCGAAATCCGCGCTTACCTGAAAACCCTCTAGATTCTTGCTATCATGCCCCTATGACCACTGTGGAGATCCTCTTTCGCTATGCCACGCCGCCCACGGATGCGATAACCTCTGCTCTGGCCAACACCCGCGAGGTCTACGGCATTCGCCAGCTCCATTTCGACCGCGCCGCCCGCACTCTGCGCGTGGAGTATGATGCCACACGGCTCAACGCCGCGGCCGTAACCAGCCTGTTGCGCGAGGCGGGCCTGGAGATCGTCGTGGAACTGCCTTTGACTCCCGCGCAACAGGCTCCGGAGCCAGCGCCCATAGCCTGAAAAACCCGTAATTGCGCCGTCGGAAAAACCCTGTTATTCTGTCTATGGTTTCGCGAGAGACCATTCGTGTGCGCCCGTAGCTCAGTTGGATAGAGCGGCTGGCTACGAACCAGTAGGTCGGGAGTTCGACTCTCTCCGGGCGCACCATTCCTTCCTCAATTTCTAGTTCCCCTGGGTTCTCATCCATTTTTCGACTCTCACCTTCAGCAGCAGAGACCGTTGGCGTGTGCGGTTCCAGCGCCGCAGGGCTGCTTCGTTCGAGCCGATGAGATCGTTCGAGCCGGATTTCAATGAAAAATAAAAGAGCGAAGCGCCCAGCGCTTCGCTCTTTCTGCTGAATAAGCCTCTACCACTCTTTAGTAAATGTGGAAATCGACCTCGACGGTGATCTTCGTCGGGACGGGCGTCTTGCCATCTTTCATGGCCGGCTTGAACCGGAACTGCATAATCGCCTTGATGGCATTCTCGTCCAGTCCCATGCCCAGCAGACGCACCATCCGTGGATTCTGCGGATGGCCCTGCGCATCCACGATGATCTCGACCATCGCAATTCCCTGATATTTCGCACGGCGTGCCTCATCGGAAAACTCTGCTTCGACGTGGTACAAGAGTACCGGCGCCGAAACACCTCCTCCGATGCGGTACAGCCCGCCGCCGGTATTGCCGCCGGAGCCAGCCCCGTAGCCATTGCCCGTTCCCGAGCCGATTCCGCCGCCATACCCCGTTCCCATGCCACCGCCGCCGCCCGGGCCGTTGGAAGCCAGCTTGACGTTATACGAGTTCTTCATGCCGATATTCGGCATATTCGGATTGTCCGGCAGGGTGATTTCCTTCTGCACATTGATGGCCGCTTCCATCGGCAGCAGAGGATGATCCACCGTCTGCACCTGCGGAGGCGTTGTAGGATTCTTCTCGAACTTGGGCAGCTTGCCTTTGCTGGGATCGACGAGGCTATGGTCACCGCCGCCGCCTCCTCCTCCTGCCGCCGTTTTGGCCTTCAGCGCCTTGAATTCGCCCACATCAAGGTCTGTCGCGTTCAACGCTGGCTTGATCGTATTGATGATTTTCTTGCTGACAAAGAAAAGCATGACCAACAGAAAAATCACGTTGAGAGTGGCGGAGATGCCGACTGCCCAGGGGTTGCGCTTGACCGCCATCCGGTCCGGCACCGGAATCGGTTTCGAAGTCAGTTCCAGCGGAGGCAGCTTGGGCGGGAAAAAGACGTCGCGGATGCTCGCATAGAGGTTGACCCAGATGGGCGGTTCCTGTACAGGAACGCCGAAAGTGAGGTCAAGTTCGCATCCGTCCGTGGAAGCAGCGGAAGTTTGGGGTTCTGCAATTTTGTCGAGCAGGTCGTTGGCCATCGTTGCGTCTGGTTCCGTTGCCTCTGGGCGCCTGGTTGGACGGTCGAACGGGGATGTTCGCGTCTCCGGGCCCATATCTATATTATGCTTGACGCCGCCCTCCTGTGTCTTGTCCGGAAGTCTCTCAAAATCCAGGTCCTCATATTCCGGCATGGTTGGCTTTCCCATAAACTATAGACGGCCAACACGCGCGGTTGTTACCGAAAAAATCCTGCCCCGCCGTTTACACTGAGAAATGAACAGTCTGAAACACACCAGGGAGTGACGATGTCCTCAGTACCGGAGTTGAAGGCGACCCTTACCTTGCCGCAAACCGCCTTTCCGATGAAGGCAAATCTGCCGCAGAATGAACCGCTTCGCCTGGCCCGCTGGGCCTCGCTGGGGCTTTATGAGGAGCTGCGCAAGGCCGGCCGCGGTCGGCCAGCCTATCTTCTGCACGACGGCCCGCCTTACGCCAACGGCCCCATTCACCTGGGCCATGCGCTCAATAAGGGGCTGAAGGACTTCGTGGTCAAGTCGAAGACCATGGCCGGCTTTGACGCGCCATATGTCCCCGGCTTCGACTGCCACGGGCTGCCCATCGAAATCAAGGTGGACGAGCAGTTGGGCCACAAAAAGCTGGAAATGCCCGCGCCGGAGGTGCTCGACGCCTGCCGCGCCTATGCGCAGAAGTACGTTGATCTGCAAACCTCGCAGTTTGAGCGCATTGGCTGCTTTGGCCGTTGGGACAAGCCTTACAAGACCATGACCCGCGACTACGAGGCGCACACGCTGGAGGCTTTTTACGGCTTCCTTGAAAAAGGCTTCGTCTACCGCGGCCTCAAGCCGGTCTACTGGTGCATCCACGACCGCACCGCCCTGGCCGAGGCTGAGGTCGAGTACGCGATGCACACCAGCCCCTCGGTCTACGTGCGCTACCGGCTTACCTCGGAGCCCGAGGCGATCTCTCCCGCTCTGGCTGGCCGTGAGGTCTACACCATCATCTGGACCACCACCCCTTGGACCTTGCCCGCGTCGATGGCTGTGGCCTTCCATCCTGATTTCGAGTATGTCGCACTGGAGGCCGGTGACCGCCCCGACGCCCCGGTCTACATTGTGGCCGCCGAGCTGGCCGCCTCCGTCGCTGCCGCTTGTCAGTTGGATGCACCTGCGGAATTGGCTCGCTTCAAAGGCAGCATGCTGGAGCGCACCACCTTCCAGCATCCTTTCCTGGATCGCAGCCTTCTGGGTGTTCTGGCCACATACGTTACCAACGACACCGGCACAGGCGCGGTTCACACGGCGCCCGCTCACGGCATGGACGACTTCTACACCGGCGCTCGTTACAACATCGACCCCACCTGCCGCGTGGACGCCGCCGGCCGCGTCACCGTGGACTCCAGCGCCTGGAACCATGCCGCTCCGCCCGCCTTTGAAGGCTTGAAAGTCTGGACCGCCAATCCGGTCATTGTGGCCATGCTCGAAGAGTGTGGCGCACTGTTGGCCTCGCAGGACATCACCCACTCCTACCCGCACTGCTGGCGCTGCCACAAGCCGGTCATCTATCGCGCCACCGAACAGTGGTTCATCGGCCTTGAAACCCCCGTCAAGCGCGCCGACGGCACGGAAACGACTTTCCGCCAGTTGGCTATCGAAGAGATCGACAAGGTGGTTTGGGACCCGGCCTGGGGCAAGGAGCGCATCACCAACATGATCGCCACACGTCCTGACTGGTGCATCAGCCGCCAGCGCATCTGGGGCGTGCCCATCGCGGTCTTCATGTGCGAAAAGTGTAACCAGCCGATCATCGACCCCGCGCTCAACCGCAAGATTGTCGATCTCTTTCAGAGCGAAGGCGCGGAGGCATGGCACACCACCGATGTGGCCAACCTGCTTCCCGCTGGAGCGAAGTGCGAGCATTGCGGCTGCACGGCCTTCCACAAGGAAACTGACATTCTCGACGTTTGGTTCGACTCCGGCACAAGCTGGTTTGCCGTCTGCGAGTCCGATCCGGATTTGAAGCCTGCCTACACCGACTTCCAGCATGGCGGAAAAACCGAGGTTCTGTACCTCGAAGGCGGTGACCAGCATCGCGGCTGGTTCCACTCATCGCTGCTGACCTCTGTGGCTCTGCGCGGGCACGCACCGTACTCGCACGTCTCCACCGCTGGCTGGACTCTCGACGAGCAGGGCCGCGCCATGAGCAAGTCGCTCGGCAACGGCGTAGACCCTGTGGACATCGCCAAGCGTCTCGGCGGCGAAATCGTCCGCCTCTGGGTGGCTTCCGTCGATTTCCGCGAAGACATGGCGGCCAGTGAAAACCTGATGCAGCGCTGCGCTGAAATCTACCGCAAGCTGCGCAATACCTTCCGCTTCCTGCTCGGCAACTTAGCCGGTTTCAACCCTGAAACCGACCGAATCAAGGACCCAACGAAGTTGATGCCGCTCGACCGCTATATGCTCGCCCGCACCCGCGAGCTGACGGAGAATGTTCTCGGCTTGTACGAGCGCTTCGAGTTTCATCGCGTCTACCATGCGGTCAACGAGTTCGCCATCGTGGACTTGAGTTCCTTCTATCTCGATGTGCTCAAGGACCGTATGTACACCTTCGCGCCCACGAGCATCGAGCGCCGTTCCGCGCAGACCGTGCTCTGGCAAATCACTGAAACGCTGGCTCGTTTGGTTGCGCCCATTCTCAGCTTCACCGCCGACGAAGTCTGGGACAATCTGCCCGCCGTCGAAGGCCGCGAAAAGAGCGTTCATCTCGCGCTCTTTCCCAAGCCGGAAGAGATCTTTCCCGAAGACCCGGCACCGCTTCTAGAAGAGTGGAAGGAAATCTTCATCATTCGCGATCAAGCGTTGCAACTACTCGAATCAGCTAGGCAAGAAAAGATGATCGGTAAGTCTCTTGAAGCTAACATTCGTGTTTTTGCAAAAGGAGAAGTCCTCGATCTTTTCAGGCGTCATGCAGCGGAACTGAAGGAATTGCTCAATGTCTCCAATGTGACGATAGATGAATGGGGAGTAAACCCACATCCGAAAGAAGGGCAAAAGATCAAGACATCAACCCCTTCTGAAAACCACTCATTGTGGGTATACCCTGCGACCGGCCACAAGTGCGCCCGCTGCTGGAACTTCATGCCTGTGGTCGGGAACTACGGCATCTGGCAGAACGTATGTACACGTTGCCAGGATGCGCTGAAGGAAATGAAGATCGCCCCGCCGGAAGCCACATAGCCTCCGTGCCCCATCCATTCGCCGTTTTCTGGCGAATGGGTGGGAAACCACGAATCTCAATCAGCACTGATCACTGACCACTGTTTACTGCCCACTATTCACAAGGAATCTCCATGAAATTCGCTGCACCTCGCCGCTTGCACTGGCTCTTGCTGATCTCTGCCGTGGTCATCTTTCTTGACCGCCTGACCAAGACCTGGGTCGCACTCCGCATTCCCTATGGCGACGCCATCCCGGTCGTGCCGCGCGTTCTGCGCATTACTCATTGGACCAACGACGGCGCGGCCTTTTCGCTCTTCGCCAACACTGCCTCGCCCAACGCTGTTCGCTGGGGCCTGATCTGTTTCTCCCTGCTGGCGGCGCTGGTGATCCTCATCTTCCTCGTCCGCCTCGGCGACCGCATCACGCTCACCACTTTCGGGCTGGCGCTGGTCTTTGCCGGCGCGCTGGGCAATGTTCACGACCGCATTGCTTACGGCTCTGTGGTGGACTTCATCGAGGTGCATATCTTCGCCTATCACTGGCCCGACTTCAACCTGGCCGATTCGGCCATTGTCACCGGCGCGTGCCTGCTGTTGCTTGACTCGCTGCTGCCGAAAAGAAACCCAACCGAATAACTTTTCAATCGATCGAGGATTGTATGAAGATTCGCTCTTCCGCTTTATTGATGCATTCTTTTTTCGCTGCATCGGTCGCATTTTTATCTCTTTTTCTTACCTTGGCCAGCCCGGCAAATGCCCAGCGGCTGCCACAGACGGTTCGCCCGGAGCACTACGCGCTCACCCTCACGCCCGACCTCAACGCCGCGACCTTCTCCGGCGTCGAGTCGATTGACGTGACGCTTGCCGAGCCGACGAATCGCATCACGCTGAACGCCGCCGAAATCGCCTTTGAAAGCGTCACCGTGACCGCGGACGGCAAAGAACAAAAGGCCACCGTCGCTCTCGACAAGGAAAAGCAGCAGGCCGCTTTTACCTTCGCTGAGAAGCTCCCAGCAGGCAAGGCGACTCTCTCCATCCGTTACACCGGCATTCTGAACAACGAGTTGCGCGGCTTCTATCTTTCCAAAACCGCTCGCCGCAACTACGCTGTCACGCAGTTTGAATCCACCGATGCGCGCCGCGCCTTTCCGTCCTTCGACGAGCCGGCCTTCAAGGCCACCTTCGACGTTTCGCTGGTGATCGATGCGGGCGACACGGCCATCTCTAACGGTGCAATCCTCAGCGACACTCCCGGCCCGGCAGTAGGCAAGCATACGCTCAAATTCACCACCACGCCTAAAATGTCCACTTACCTGGTTGCCTTTCTGGTCGGCGATTTCCAATGCACCACGGGCGAGTCTGACGGAGTGGCCATCCGCTCCTGCTCCACACCCGACAAGGTCTCGCTCACGCCCTACAGCGTCGATGTCGCCAAATACGTGCTGCACTATTTCAACAACTACTTCGGTATTCCTTATCCGCTCAAGAAGCTCGACCTGATCGCCCTGCCTGATTTCGAAGCGGGCGCCATGGAAAACTTCGGCGCCATCACTTACCGCGAGACCGCGCTGCTGATTGACCCCAAAACCGCCTCCCTCGGCGCCAAAGAGGAAGTTGATCTGACCGTCGCTCACGAGATGGCTCACCAATGGTTCGGCGACATGGTCACCATGCAGTGGTGGGACAACCTCTGGCTCAATGAGGGCTTTGCCACCTGGATGGAAAACAAGCCTGTGGCCGCCCAGCATCCGGAGTGGAATCTTGACCAATCCATAATCGCCAGCATCGGCGGCACGCTGAATCTGGATGCTCAGCCCACAACCCGCGCCATCCGCGCCAAGGCCGACACCCCCGACGAGATCAACCAGATGTTCGACGGCATCGCTTATGGCAAAGCAGGCGCGGTACTCCTCATGGTCGAGAACTACCTGGGCGAAGAGACTTTCCGCCAGGGCGTGCACAACTACCTTGCCGCCCACCGCTACGCGAACGCCACCGCGGAGGATTTCTGGGGCGCGCAGACAGCAACCAGCCACAAGCCTGTGGACAAGATCATGGAGGGCTTGGTTGCCCAGCCGGGCGAGCCTCTGCTTACCTTCGGCGAGCCAGCCAATGGCAAGGTTGCGGTAAACCAGAAACGCTTCTTCCTAAGCCCCAGCATTCAACCGGACCCCGCGCAGAAATGGACCCTCCCTGTCTGCTTCAAGACCGGGGCAAACCACAAAGATTGCCAGCTTCTCACTCCTGCCGATACCTCACTGAAAGCGCCCGCAAGCGGCCTCTTCTTTGCCAACGCCGGTGGCAAAGGCTATTACCGCAGCGCCTATCCAGCCAGTACCTACGCGGCTTTGGTGGCGCACGTTGAAACCGCGCTCACTCCCGCGGAGCGCATCAGCCTGATCGGCGACGAGTGGGCTCAGGTGCGCGCCAACAAGGCTCCCATTGGCGCCTATCTTGACCTGGTAACGGCCATCAAGTCTGATCCCGATGCCGACGTGGTTGGATCAGCCGTGAGGGGCGTCGGCGCGGCCTACTCGCGCGTTGCAACCCATCCCGAAGAGCGTGCCGCTGTTGCAGCATGGATTCGCTCCACCTTCGCGCCGGTCTACGCCAAGCTCGGGCCTCCCTCGGAGACCGACTCCGCCAACACCCGCGAGTTGCGCGTCGAACTCTTCGCTCTTCTCGGCTATTACGGTAAAGACCCCGCCGTCCTCGCCCAGGCAAAAGAGATTGCGCCCAGATTCCTGGCCGATCCTGGCTCCGTCGATGCCACTCTCGGGCAGACAGCTCTGGCCATTGCCGCACAAAACGGCGATGCTCAGCTCTTTGACCGTTTGCAACAGGTCTATGAAACCTCCACCAATCCTGAACTCCAGCAGAGCGCATTGCGTCTGCTTGCCGAGTTCCATGATCCGGCGCTGCTCCAGCGCGCCCTTGACTACGTCGCTTCAGGCAAGGTCCGCAACCAGGACGCCGTCAATCAGTTCTCGATAGCCCTTCAGATAGACGAGAACCGCGACCAAGCCTGGGCCTACATCCAGAACAACTGGGAGAAGGTACAGGCTCAGTTCACCACCGCGATGGGTGCTCGTCTTGTCGCCGCCACGGGCAATTTCTGCACCAGCCAGGATCGCGCCAGCGTCGAGTCATTCTTCTCCACGCACAAGGTAGCCGCCTCCGATATAGCCCTCAAGCACGCTATCGAGAACATCGACGGATGCATCGAGATGCGCACGCTCCAGGAGCCACATCTAAAGCAGTGGCTGGCCGCTCAACCCAAGCCGTAGTTTTTTCCTAAGTCTTTAACCGCTTGAAGTTGTACAAATCCTGTGTGCCCCAGGTTTCGATTTTTGAGACCTGGGAACCACGGACTCATTGGTACGAAATCATCCAGTCATAGACCTCATCCCATTCAAGCTCCATCTACCCGCCCCGGTTCGTTACCATCAACTCATGCCGCAATTTTCTCCAGGCCAAACGCTGCTCATCGATGCCGACGATACGATGTGGGAGAACAACGTCTACTTCGAGCGCGCCATCACCGCCTTCATCAGCTATCTGAATCATCACAAGTACTCGCCCGCTGAGGTGCGCAAGACACTGAACGCCGTCGAGCGCGAGACGGTTCTCTCCCACGGCTACGGCTTGCCCAGCTTCACTCGCTCGCTGCTCACCTGCTTTGAGCGGCTCAGCCCCGCGCCCATGACCGAGGAAAAGCGCCAGCGCATCGAGGGTTTTGCCCGCGCCATCGCCGAGCAGGAGATTGAGCTGCTCCCCCACGTTGACGAAACTCTGGCCGAGCTGGCCACCCGCCACCGTCTCATCCTCATGACCAAGGGAAACATCGCCGAGCAGTCCGATAAAATTGCTCGCTCTAGGCTTTCCACTCACTTTTCAGCCGTTGAGATCGTCGCGGAAAAAGATCCCGCAACCTACCGCGAAGTCCTTCAGCGCCACAAGTTATCGCCGCATACCAGTTGGATGATCGGCAACAGCCCCAAGAGCGACATCAATCCCGCCCTCGCCGCCGGCCTTCACGCCATCTTCCTCTTCCACAAGGACACGTGGATTCTGGAGCACGCCACCCTCGATCCCGCGCCCCCAGGCCAGCAGTTGATTGAATTGGATTCCTTCGCCAAGCTCTCTTCTATTTTTTAGTTTTCCTGGGCGAATCAACTTCTTGCATCGGCGGGTCAGACCGCCTGCCCAGGTCCGCCATGACTTGTTCCGGCGTCCACTCGTTGTCGGGATAGAACCGCACCACCTTGCCATCCGGCCCGATCAGCGTGGTCGAAAGCGTGTGTGTAATCGTCGAATCCGCATTCGGAGTCATGCCCAGGTCAAAGAATTTCGCCATCTCGCCGAGCACCGGCTTCTGCGCCACGGCCAACTCCCAATGCGCGAACGCAGTCTTCGCCCCGCTGCCCATATAAGTCGCGCCATAGGCGCGGAGTCTCTCCTGCGTATCGTGTTCCGGGTCAAAACTGATGCTGAGCAGATGCGTCCTGGCATAGAGTGCGGGGTTCACCGCCATCATCTTCTCCAGCTTGGCAAAGTTATGCATCACCCGCGGACAGAATTCAGGCGACGGACAGCGCGTGTAAATAAAAGTAACCACGACCGTCTTTCCCCGGAACTGGCCGAGGTGAATCGGCCGTCCGTCCTGGTTCCGCAGCTTGAAGTCTGGCACCGTGTCGCCCGGCGCAGGCACATGATAGGAGACCGCGGGAGGGTAATCCGGCTTGGCCTGCGCCACCACAACGATGTGGTCCAGCAGCACGTCCGCATTCGGATCTTGTGAGACCAGCAGGTCTGCGGTAATCACGTCGCCCGGATGCAGTTCGCCCAGAATGCTCGCGTCCTTCAACTTGTAGGGCATCGTCATGGCCTCCATGAAGCCCGGAATGGCCTCATGGTTCAGCGTCGCTTCGCCCTTGGCGGCATCGGTTGAGACAACTCTGCCGCGCAGTTTGTAGACCTTGAAGTTCTGGCCTGAGCTTTGCTGCGTGGATGATTTCTGCCCGGAGTGGCAACCGGCCAGTACGAGAAAAGCGAGCAACGAGGAAGCAAGCAGTCGTCGTATCACAGGCTCAGTGTACAACCGGTCGAGGGTTTGCGTTTTTGAAAAGGTACGACTTCGGCCGTGCCTTCTCAAAGCAACGAAGCGAATTTCCACCATCAAATTTACAAAGTCCGTTTGAACAACGGCGTGGCAATCAGCAGCGTGCCAATGCCGAAGACAAACAGAAAAAGCAAATCGAATTGGATCGCCGCGAAGCCGCCGTCCTTCAGAAGGATTGCTTTGAATCCGTGGATCACGTAGGTAAATGGATCGACGACAGCAATAGCGCGGAGCCAGCGGGGAAATGCCGCAATGGGATACATGGCGCCCGACGGGTAAAACAGCAGCGTGTTCAGAACGCCAAACATGGCGCGTGGAACCAGCGGATCATCGACGCGGACCATCAAGAGAAACATCATGCCATTGAAGGCGATGGATGAAACCAGAATCAGGCAGAAGAGTTCAGCCAGCGCCTCGGGATGAAAGATGACGCCAAGTCCGGCCATGAGTGAACCAATAACAGTAAGCGAGATACCGCCCAGAGTTGCCTTGATTGCTCCGGCCAGGTTCATGCCGAAGACTAACTCCAGCTTGGTAATGGGAGTTACCAGATATCCTTCATGAACGCCCCGGGCCTTGTCGTCGATATATAACATCCCGCCGCCGATCATCACCGAGATATACATGGCCATGGCAATGGTGGCGGGGAGTAGAAACTTCATGTAATTGACATAAGGATATAACTCGACAATTTCAAGAGCAATTTGGCTGGCGAGCCGCGGCTGAATAACCGGTGCGGTGAGCGCGGTAACCACCAACTGCATCTCGGACTCAATACTGCCGGAGCTGAAAGGGTCAGTATTATCGACAACCAGGCCCAGGCGCGGCGCGTCCTGCGAATAGACGCGGCGGGAGTATTGCGCGGGAATCACGACAGCGGCGTCGATCTTGCCGGTGCGCACGTCTTCGCGGGCCTGCACCTCGTTGGTGTACTCCACGGTGGTGAAGGTCTTGATGTTCACGGCAATCGAGTCAAAGGCTTCGCGAAGTCTGACAGCTTGCGAGCCGTGGTCGTAGTCCACAACGGCGACCCGGCAGCCAACAATCTTGCCGCCGAAGGCATTGCCCATGATGACCAGCATCAGCAGCGGCATCATCAGCGACATGATCATCAGCGTTGGCGAGCGGAAGAACTTGCGCATCTCGCGCTCGACAATGGCCATCATCCTTGTCATGGCTGTGCTCCGGGCCGCGGCGGCAAAGTGTAGGCGGCGGGTTTCACCTGCTCATCGCGAAGTTGGCGCCCAGTATAGTGAACGAATACGTCGTCGAGGCTGGTGTTCTGAACGCTGAGAGACGTAAGTGTTTCACCAAGTTGCGCTGCTAACTCGACTAACTGCATGGTGGTCTTTGATCCAGAGGAAGTAAGTACGCGATAAAATCCTGCCGACTCGGCCTGCACGCTCGTTACGCCTTCCAGTCCTTCCAGACGCTCCTGCCACTCTGGGGTTTCGCG
>Ga0224531_1000074_pt1 | contig 61229 bp, 55 predicted proteins | sample CBST100metaG_FD_179876 | JGI IMG/M metagenome (GOLD analysis project Ga0224531, IMG submission 179876) | Peat soil microbial communities from Stordalen Mire, Sweden - C.B.S.T100 | ecosystem: Environmental > Terrestrial > Soil > Wetlands > Peat | place: Sweden: Norrbotten County, Stordalen Mire...
CGGTGGGAGGGGTGAGCGCGGCGTTGCCGGCCGGGGTGGTGGATGGGCTGGCCGCGGCGGATTGCGCGGGCTGGGACTTCTGGCCGGCGGGAGGCGTTGCAGGCGTCCCGGGGCTGGAGATGCCGGCGGCCTGGTTGCGCGCAACGACCTTGCCGCTGTTCAAAGCGTGGGCCTTCAACCTGTGGCCGAACCAGATGGCGCCAAAGATGACCACGACGACAAGTATCAGGACCCAGAAGATCTGCTTCATACCCTCTCCTTGCACCGGGAGACGGAGCGGCCCCGGCGCATGGCTCTGCTGCTCTATTCTGAAGCCACGGCGATAGTCACGTCGAGGCAAAATCGGCTGGGGGTGCGAATTGCGAACCTCGGTTGATTCCCCGTAAACCCACCCATCGCACAGAACGCGATGGATGGGGCACCCGTAAACCCACCCATTCCGCAGAGGACGCGGAATGGATGGGGCACCCGTAAGCACGACAAGACAAATGCGGGGGTCCTTCGACTGCGCGACTCACGATGAAGCTGTGAGTCACTCCGCACAGGATGACGGCAGGAACAAAGTCCGGCACCCGGCGGGCGTATCATCGTAGAGTGCCGAAATACTCCATTGTTGTTCCGTTCCACAACGAAGAAGAGAACGTGACCACGCTCTACGACCGGGTGAAGCTGGTGATGGAGCATGTGGGCGAGAGCTTTGAGATGGTGTTTGTGGACGATGGCTCGAACGACCGGACGTACCGGTTGCTGGAAGAGATTGCGGCGGTCGATAGCCGGGTTCTGGTGATCAAGCTGCGGCGGAACTTCGGGCAGACGTCGGCTCTGGCGGCGGGGTTCGACCACGCGCAGGGCGAGATGCTGATCTCCATGGACGGCGACCTGCAACACGCACCGGAGGAGATTCCCAACTTTCTGGCCAAGCTGGAAGAGGGGTACGACGTGGTGAGCGGATGGCGGACGCAGCGTGCGGACAACCTGCTGCTGCGGCGGATTCCGTCGCACTGCGCCAACTGGATCATGGCGCGCATCAGCGGGGTGAGAATCCACGACTTCGGGACGACGTTCAAGGCATACCGGCGCGAGGTGATCCACAACATTCCGCTGTACGGCGAGATGCACCGCTTCATTCCGGCGCTGGCGAGCTGGTACGGGGCGAGCATCTGCGAGGTGCCGATCACTAACCCGCGGCGGCAGCACGGCGAGAGCCACTACGGGCTGTCGCGCACGGTGGGGGTCTTCTTCGACCTGCTGACGATCCGTTTTCTGTTGCGCTATATGACGCGGCCACTGCATTTCTTCGGGTCGATTGGGGCAGTCGCGATGCTGGCGGGCAGCGGACTGGCCGCGTGGTTGCTGGCGCTCAAAGTTCTGACCGGGCACAGCGTGATGATGGCGCATGGGCCGATCTTCGTGATTGCGGGCGTGCTGATCCTGGCGGGGGTACAGATGCTGGGGATCGGACTGCTGGGGGAGCTTGAGGTGCGGCACTTCCACACGTCGAGCCAACGCGCTCCGTATGCCGTGGACCGGATTGTGCGGCTGAGCCCGAGCGAAGAGAACCAGTTGCGGTAGGGCGCGGTTTTTCTGAAGAGGGTTTGCGGGAGCAAAAGACAAATACGGGGATTCTTCGCTTCGCTCAGAATGACAACTCTTGAGGGGCTTCGCTCAGAATGACAACTCTTGAGGGGCTGCGCTCAGAATGACAATTTATTACCCTGTAACCGTACTATTCTGTTAATCATGCTGCTAAAGGAACTGCGCACGGCGGTGCTGGACGCCAACCTGGAGTTGGTGAAGCGAGGGCTTGTCCTCTACACGTTTGGCAATGCGTCGGGGGTGGACCGCGGCGAGGGGCTGGTGGTGATCAAGCCGTCGGGCGTGGACTACGACGAGTTGCGGCCGGAGCACATGGTGGTGACCGACCTCGACGGCAAGGTGGTGGAGGGGACGCTGAAGCCGTCGTCGGACCTGGAGACGCACACGCTGCTGTACCGCGAGTTCCCGGCGATTGGCGGGGTGGTGCATACACACTCGGAGTTTGCGACGAGCTTTGCGCAGGCGGGGATGGAGATTCCCGCGCTGGGGACGACCCATGCGGATTATTTTTACGGACCAGTCCCATGCACCGCGCCGCTCAGTGACGAGGCCATCGGCGGGAGATACGTTCACGAGACGGGGCTGGCGATTGTGCGGCGGTTTGCGGCGACGGCGGCGAGCAAGGACGGACCTGCCCGCACGGCGATCGACCCGCTGGCCGTTCCGGCGTGCCTGGTGGCGGGACACGGGCCGTTTACGTGGGGCAGGAACGCGCAGGATGCCGCGCACAACGCGGTGGTGCTGGAGTACATCGCGCGCATGGCGCATCGGACGTTGACGCTGAAGGCGGATGCGGATGGGGTGAGCCAGGCGCTGCTCGACCGGCACTACTTCAGGAAGCATGGGGCGGGCGCGAGCTACGGGCAGGCTGGGTGAGGGCGGTCGGAAGGCTGTTTCGCGGAGTAGCGTACCAGTTTGCCCGAAACATTCCCTCGGGGACTAAAGTCCCCCCTTCTTTCTGTTGAGCTTGCGGCGCGGCTGAAGCCGCGCCCCTTCAAAGCACTCCAGGCTGATCCATCCACTTCCGCTAGTCCGCGGGATTTTATGGTTTGTTTACGGGTTGATTGTGTAGAGTACTGAAGGCAGCAAAAATCACACAGATTGTGTCGCAGGATGCAGGGAGCCGTACGGAGCGCAAGGACGCTTTGCGTGAGGTCTCTGTGTGCAGGTTCTCTGCGGGGAAGCGGGAGCGACCATTCTGTGCGTTGGGCCGAGCTTAAAAACAGGGGATTGGGCGATGCGTTCGACGTGGCTGAAGGTGTCTCTGGCGGTGTTGGTTGGGGTGGTGGCGGGCTGTCCGTCGATGGTTGGAATGAAGGCACAGGCGCAGATGCCGGCGATGATGCTGGTGGCGCCGGATGTGCCGGGCGCGCCGGTGAGCGCGGAGTCGGAGCGCATTGCCCAGCTAGAGAAGCAGGTGGCGGCGCAGACGGCGGCCATCGCCACGGCGCAAACCTCGGGCGACAACGCGTGGATGCTGACCTCGGCGGCGCTGGTGTTGCTGATGACTGGGCCGGGACTGGCGCTGTTCTACGGCGGGTTAGTCCGCAAGAAGAACGTGCTGGGCACGATGATGCAGAGCTTCGCCATGATGGCTGTGGTGACGGTTCTGTGGGCGCTGGTGACTTACTCGCTGGCGTTTGGCAGCGGGAACGCGTTTATCGGCGGTCTGCACAATGTATTTCTGCGCGGGGTGGGCCTCGATCCGAGCCCGTACGCGCCCACCATTCCGCTGCAGACGTTCATGGTGTATCAGCTGATGTTCGCGATCATCACTCCGGCGCTGATTACAGGAGCGTTCGCCGAGCGGATGAAGTTCTCCGCGATGCTGGTCTTCATGGTGCTATGGACGGTTGTGGTGTATAGCCCGATGGCGCACATGGTGTGGGGCGTGGGCGGACTGCTGAACGCGGCGACGGGCAAGTTCCCGTGTCTCGACTTCGCGGGCGGGACCGTGGTGCATGTGACGTCGGGCGTTTCGGCGCTGATTACGGCGCTTTATCTGGGCAAACGGATTGGGTATCCAAAAGAAGCGATGCAGCCGCACTCCGTTGTGCTGAGCTTTATTGGGGCGTGCCTGCTGTGGGTGGGGTGGTTCGGGTTCAACGCGGGATCGGCGCTGGCGGCGGGAACGCTGGCGACCTCGGCGTTTGTGGCGACACACTTCGGCGCGGCTGCAGCGGCGTTGGGATGGAGCGCGGCGGAGTGGATTCGCAATGGCAAGCCTTCGTGCCTGGGGGCGATCTCGGGCGCGGTGGCGGGACTGGTGGCGATTACTCCGGCGTCGGGCTTCGTCTCGCCGATGGCGGCGATTGCCATCGGGCTGATCGCGGGCGCGTTCTGCTTCTTCATGGTGGTGAGGGTGAAGATATGGTTTGGCTATGACGATTCGCTGGATGCGTTCGGCGTGCATGGCGCGGGCGGAACGATTGGCGCGCTGCTGACCGGCGTGTTTGCCAGAAGCGCGATCAACCCGGTCTTCGGTGCGGGCAAGGCAACCGGGCTGCTGGAGGGCAACATGCACCAGATCCTGAACCAGGCGATGGGCGTAGGGATTGCCTGGGGACTGGCGATTGTGGGCACGCTTGCTATTCTGGTCCTGGTCGACAAGACGATTGGACTACGAGTGAGCGTGGAGCAGGAAGTGGAAGGTCTGGACCTCTCGCAACATGGGGAGGAAGGCTACGAATGGGCGCATTGATCTGGGCGCGCTGATTGGGGCGTAACGGCTGGCTGAGGCTGGGATTGTCGATCCGGCGCTGAAGGAAGGTCTGCACAAGTTTTCGAGATTCCCTCGGCGGCTAAAGCCGCATTGGAAATAGGCCGCTTGCGGCGGGACTAAAGTCCCGCCCTTTCAAAACGGGAACTTACGCAGAGATTTCTAAAACCGTGACGCTGGCTCCCACCCATTCCGCAGAGAACGCGGAATGGATGGGGTGCCCGAAACATTGCACATACGGACCGGACCAAACGAGGGGTGTACCTCCTGGGTTCAGGGGCACACCTCTTTCTTCGCCTGGGGGTAGCAGCCGTAACCGGGGGAGGCGTACTATGCTATAGCTTGCCTGAAGGCAGAGCGAGAGGATGAATTAAATGCAGAAGATCGAAGCAGTGATCCAGCCATCGAAGCTGGATGCAGTGAAGGACGCGCTGGTGGAGATTGGCGTGCAGGGAATGACGATTCTGGAGGCGCGCGGACATGGGCGGCAGAAGGGACACACGGAGTTCTATCGCGGGCGGGAGTATTCGGTGGACCTGCTGCCCAAGGTGAAGCTGGAGATGGTGGTGCCGGACGAGATGGTGGAGAAGGCGATCCAGACGATCCTGACGACGGCGCGCACGGGAACCATCGGCGACGGCAAGATCTTCGTCTCCAAGGTGGATGAGGCAATCCGCATTCGCAACGACGAGCGGGGCGAGATCGCGCTGTAGGGGTGGTTCGATTCGGTTTGCGGCGGGAAAGCCCCAGGTCTCAAGGTAGAGGCCTGGGGCTCCCGCTCCCACATCTCAAAATCGAAGTGTGGGGCACCCGGCGAAATGCGGGGATTCTTCGCTGCGCTCAGAATGACAACTTCAATAGGCTGCGCTCAGAATGACAACTTCAATAGGCTGCGCTCAGAATGACAAGCGAAGCGGCGCGTGAAGGGGCTGGCGTTTGCGCGGGCGGGGCGTGGCTGTATGCTGGTAGTTACTACCTATCCATACAGCTATGACAGAAGAGAAGACCACGGGCGAGGGGTTGTGCGAGCAGTACCAGCGGCGGATGCTGGAGATTCGCGGTGCGTTTGCCACCGGTGCGACGGGCGCGGAGACGGTGGCGGCGCGCTCGGCGGCGGTGGACGAACTGATTTTGGAGCTGTGGAAGCAGGCGGTGGTGGAGTCTCCGGTGCTGGGCCGCGGGATTGCCGTGCTGGCGGTGGGCGGATACGGGCGGAGGGAGCTGTTTCCCTACTCGGACGTGGACCTGCTGTACCTGCTGGATGGGAAGGTGTCGGAGGCGGAGATCAAGCAGCCGATCCGGCGGATCAGCCAGCAGCTTTGGGACTGCGGGCTTCGGCTGTCGCCGACCAGCCGGAAGCGCAGCGAGGCGGAGCGCTTCGACATGGAGAACGCGGAGTTCACCATCGCGCTGCTGGACCACAGGCTGCTGACGGGCGACGAGGCGGTGTACCGGCGGCTGGCGGATGTGGGTTTCCCAAAGATGCTGGAGCGGGAGAACAAGGCGCTGGCCGCCGGACTGGCGCAACTGACCAGTGAGCGTCATGCCAAGTATGGCGATACGCCGTTCCACCTGGAGCCGAGCATCAAGGACTGCCCCGGCGGTCTGCGGGACGTGCATGTGTGCGCGTGGCTCGCGCGGCTGGAGGATGTGGCGCGGGGAAGCGGCGCGGCGCAGGCGGACGGTGCGAACGGCGGGTTGGCGCGCGGCGGGTTGGCGCGCGACAGGGAGGAGTTTCGCCAGGCGGTGGGATTCCTGTTCACGGTGCGCTGTTTTCTGCACTACCGGCATGAGCGGGACGACAATACGCTGGACTGGCACAGCCAGGATGCGGCGGCGGCGATGGGGATCGGACTGGGTGCGCGGCGGCTGGAACAGTTGGCGAACCCGGCGGCGGAAGGTGTGGAGGCGGCGTACTGGATGCGGCTCTACTTCCGCCACGCGCGCAGCGTGGAGCGCTGCCTGAGCCAGATGCTGGAAGAGGCCGCGGGCAACAAGCCGCGCAAGGTGCGCTGGAGCGCATCGGCCAAGGCTGCGTTTGCCAAGGCGCGGCGCGGCGCGGAGCCTGCAACGGTGGGTTTCCGTGTGACGGGCGGACGAGCGGTGCTGGATGAAGCGGCCCAGGGGGCGGGCGATCCGGCCGAGGACCCGGATGTGGTGCTGCAACTGTTCACGGCGATGGCGCGGTCGGGCTGTGGGCTGGAACGCGGGAGCGAGCAGAGGATCTCGCAGGGGCTGCCGCTGCTGTCGGCGCAACTGGAAGAGGGGCCGTCGCTGTGGCGGCACATGCAGGAGATCCTGCTGGGGTATTTCGCGGGCAAGGCGCTGCGCATGATGCACACGCTGGGGATACTGGAGCTGCTTCTGCCGGAGTTCCATGGCATCGACGCTCTGGTGATCCGCGACGCGTATCACCGTTATACGGTGGATGAGCACACCCTGGTTGTGATCGACACGCTGCACGGGCTGGAGCAGGCGCAGACCGGGCCGATGAGCGTTTGGGCGGGACGGTTCGGCGGGATACTGCGCGACGTGCAGCATCCGGAGCTGATGTTCCTGGCGGCGCTGCTGCACGATACGGGCAAGGGACGCAGCAGCGACAACCACGCGCTGGAGAGCGCTCGGATGGCGGAGAACGTGGCCGGGCGGCTGGTGCTGGATACATACGAGAGCGAGCTGATGCTGGGGCTGATCCGCAACCATCTGGAGATGAGCGCCGCGCTGCGGCGGGATATTTTCGATTTGGATACGGTGCGGGCGTTCGCGGCGAAGGTGCAGACGCTGGAGGCGCTGCGCATGTTGACGCTGTTCACCTACGCGGACATTCAGGCGGTGCATCCGGACGCGCTGACGCCATGGAAGGCGGAGAACCTGTGGAGGCTGTATCTGGCCACGGCCAGCTATCTGGACCGCAGCGTGGACGACGAGCGCGTGGGAGTGCGCATCGGCAAAGAACTGGTGGACCGCGTGGTGGCGCTGCTGCCGGGCCGGCGCGCCGAGGTGGAGGCGTTTCTGGCGGGGTTCCCGGAGCGGTATCTGCGCACACGCACGCCGGAACAGGTGAGGCTGCACTTCGGGATGGCGGAACGGCTGGCGGACGATCCGGTGCAGATCGAGTTTCGCCATGCACCGGGGTCGAGCGGCATCACGCTGCTGGCGCGCGACCGCCCGCTGCTGTTCGCCGATATGGCGGGAGCGCTGGCGGCGTGGGGGATGAACATCGTAACGGCGGACGCGTTCGGCAATCTGCAGGGCGTGGTGGTGGACAACTTCCGGTTTACCGACACCTTCCGCACGCTGGAGATGAATCAGTCGGAGCACGCGACGTTCGTGGCCAGCATTCACGATGCGATGGCGGGCAAGATTGCAGTGGATAAGCTGCTGGCAGGGCGGCGGCGCGGGCGCAGAAAGCTGCCCAAGGTGGTGGTGGAGGCGAGGGTGGACTACGACGACGAGGTGTCGTCGCACAGCACGCTGCTACAGGTGGTAGCGCAGGACATTCCCGGGCTGCTGAGGGCGATCAGCCTTGCGCTGGCTGAGTGCCGGTGCAATATCGACGTGGCGCTGGTGGACACCGAGGGCGAGACGGCCATCGACGTCTTCTACATCACGCGCGACGGGGCGAAGCTCGATGCGGCCGAACAGAAGGAGCTGAAGCAGGCCCTGCTGGCGGCGATGAAGACGAACGCTGGATAGGTGCGGTGGTCAGTGATAAGCGATAAGTGGTAAGGGGTAAGCGCGGTGGGATGCAGGTGGTGTGCCCGGCCGCGGAGTGAGCTAGATTGCTCATGAATAAGGAATGGTCTGGCGGCGAATAAAAGCAATGGGCGGCAACCTTTTTATCGCATGAGGGCATCCCAACGGGAATAGCAGGCAATCTCTATTTTTTTAGAAGTTGCTGGCAGCAATTGCTGTGCCCCGGGCCGAAGGACGGCCAAGGGTCCATGCATCTGCGTTTCGTGCATCTATTGGCCCATTGTTTCGTGCGTATATTGGCCCATTGGTTTTTATTCGCCAAAAGAGAAACGATCGATATTGTGCACGCGATCTACGAGATTTTTATCTACATGTGCACTGGGCCATCCGGCCTAAGTCAGAATGATCGGCCAAATGGCCTAACTTGGAGGTACTTGGACTATGAACAAGATTGAGAAACTGACCCGTTTTCTGGTACGCGTTGTGCTGGCTGGAGCCTGCGTCATGCCACTGGCCACTTTGAGCCTTCCGGCCCAGAGCGCGCCGGCAGCAAAGACCAGCGGCGTGGTATATAACTCGCGATTCGATTTCGCCACACTCTATTCCTACGCCTACTTTCCGGCGCGTGGCGCGGACACCGATGTGGGCATCTCCTATAACAATATTCGCTTGGGCGCATACGCCAGCGGCAGCTACTACTTCAACCGGCACTTTGGCCTGGAAGCGGCCTTTGAAGCGCACCCGGACGGCAACAACGACGGCCTCTACGATGCCGAGGCCGGGCCGATCGTGCGCGACAATTTCAAATACTTCAGCCTCTTCGTGCACGGACTGGTTGGGGAGGGCCGGCTGGCCGGACCGGATACCAGAATCTGCTGCAATGTGGGGTATACCTACCACAATCCCTGGACGTGGGGCGGGCCGTCAGTGACCGCGGGCGGCGGGCTGGACATCAATATGAGCAGGGTGGTTTCGCTCCGCCTCTTCCAGGTGGACTACACCTACAACAATGTGGACTTCGGACCGTTTGCCGGTTATGGCGTTTACAAGAATCAAAATCCACTGGGCGGACGCGCTCACCTTCCGGGCCTTCAGGCCAGCGCCGGACTGGTGTGGCACGCAGGAAACATCACTCCTCCTCCGCCAGTGACGTATAGCTGCTCGGTGAACCCCGCGACCGTGTTTCCCGGCGAGCCGGTCACGGTGACAGGCGCGCCATTGAACCTGAACCCAAAGAGGACGGCGACCTATAGCTGGACCTCCAATGGGGGAGCGGTGAACGGGAGCAGCAGCACGGTGACGGTGAGCAACAAAACCCCCGGAAGTTATACAGTCAATGGCCATGTAACCGAAGGATCGAGGGCTGGACAGTCGGCTGACTGCACGGCCTCCTACACGGTGCAGGACTTTGCGCCGCCGACGATCGGCTGCTCGGCGGACCCGACAACGGTTAACCCGGGCGACAACTCGACGATTACGGCGAGCGCAGTCAGCCCGCAGAGCCGTCCTCTCACCTACAGCTACAACGCAACGGCTGGATCGATCAGCGGCGTCACTCCATCGGCGATACTCTCGACGGCGGGCGCGGCCGCGGGACCGATTACGGTGACCTGCGGCGTGGCGGATGACAATGGCAAGCAGGCAACGGCAACGACGACTGTGAGTGTGTTGGCGCCTCCGCCACCACCTGCTCCGATTGCCGTGCTGCCGACAACCAGTTCGCTGTGCTCCACCAGCTTCGAACGCGACAAGGCGCGGCCGGTGCGCGTGGACAACGAAGCCAAGGCCTGCCTGGATGACGTCACGATGAGTCTGCAGCAGAACCCGAATGCCAAGCTGGCACTGGTTGGTACGGAAGACGCCAAAGAGGCCCGCCGGTCCAAGGGAAAGGTGGCCGCAGAGCGAGCCGCCAATACCAAGGACTACCTGGTGACCGACAAGGGCATCGACGCATCGCGGATCGTGCTCTACACCAGCACGACGGATTCAGAGACGGTGACAACGACCCTGGTTCCGTTGGGCGCAACGCTGGATCCCACCGGACTGACGCCGGTGGATGAAAGCAAGATCAAGGTGGAGGGGCGCAAGCCAATCCAGTAACGGACTGCAACGCTCGATCGAAGAGGCTGGCAGGGGGAATTCTCCTGCCAGCCTTTTCAGTTTATGAATTGGCGGAGAATGGAGTATGTCTTCGCAGGATTCCCACTCGTGCGATGAGACCGCATGAATGGAGCGCCTGGCGGGGCCGCGGACCGCAAGAGAGCGATGAACTGGGCATACGGCAGGAGACATTGCGCGCGCGCGAGTAAGGTTTTCTGCCTGGATTGGCTGAGGGTTGACGAACACACGCGAAACGCGAGTTGGAAAGCGGTTTATATTATTAAGCATAGAGATATGGCATTGACCTCAGAACGGAATCTCGGCGAAGGCAGCCCGGCGACGGGGCGTCAGGCGAATGACCGGACCTTTTTCGGTGCGCTGGAGAGCTCCAGAGATAACCGGGAGAAGCTGCGCGAGGTGAACTGGGGGGACGAGCAGCCAGAGGGAATTGTGCTGGCGTCGCTGGATGCGGCCATCAACTGGGTGCGGAAGAACTCGATATGGCCGATGTCGTTCGGGCTGGCGTGCTGCGCCATCGAGATGATGTCGATGGGCGGCTCTCGGTATGACATTGCGCGCTTTGGCGCGGAGGTCTTCCGGCCCTCTCCGCGGCAGAGCGATCTGATGATTGTGGCGGGACGGGTTTCGCAGAAGATGGCGCCGGTGGTGCGCCGGTTGTACGAGCAGATGGCGGAGCCGAAGTGGGTGATCTCGATGGGCGCGTGCGCCACCTCGGGCGGAGTTTTCAATAATTATGCGGTGGTTCAGGGAGTCAACCAAATCGTCCCGGTGGACATCTATGTTCCGGGGTGCCCTCCGCGACCGGAGCAACTGCTGTACGCAATAACGCTGCTACAGGAGAAGATCCAGGCGGAGCGGGGCTCGGTGCGCAAGGTGTTGAACCTGGCATGACGAATCGGGCATGGGGAGGGAATGAAGTGTGATGTGCTTTAGGCAGTTGAATTGCCGGAGGCGGAATCTTCCGGTTTGAGGATGAATTGTTTGGCGGTAAATTGTTCTAAACTATGAACCAGAGCGCATTTTGCACTGGACAGGACGGGCAACTGCGGTAAACTTTGGTTGATCTGCTTGCAACAGCATCAAAGCAAAGGATCTCAGTTTGCTCTACAACAAGAAATTTTAGTGGAGGAAGTTGAATGGTATATCACACGTTTCGCAGTCTTGGCCGGTATGTGCTGGCTGCATGCGCAGTCAGCCTAGTTGCAGCAAGCCTGAGTGCTCAGACACCTGCCGCACCCGCTCCCGTATCGGGGACAAACCCGTCGCGCGTGGATATTTTCATGGGCTACTCGTACTTTGGCGCGCACGGACAGCTCAAGCCCGCCGGTATCTCCTACTCCTCCATCGACCTGGGCGCGATCGGCAGCGGCGCGTATTACTTCAACCGGTATTTTGGTGGAGAGATTGTCTACACCAACCACCCGGATGGTACGAATGATGGCACGTCCGGGATCTCGGCAGGTCCGATCTTCCGCTTGCCCACAGAGCACTTCACTGTGTTCGCGCACGGACTGGCCGGTGCCGAGAGACTGGGCGGCCCGAACAGCAATGTTCCTGCCACTTATGAGAAGGAGCCCTACACATGGGGGGTTGCACTGACGGCTGGCGGCGGGTTGGACTACAGCGTGCCGTTCCACGACAACCTCTTCGGCATTCGACTCGTCGAGGCCGACTATCGCTATATCCACGATGATTTCGGTCCGTATGTGGGAATTCCGGCGGCCGGAGTGCTCGGTGGGCGCACGAATCTGAACGCGATTGAACTGAGCAGCGGCATTTTGGTCCACTTTGGCCACATCATCCCGCCGCCGCCAGTGACTTACAGTTGCTCGGTGGCGCCTGCGAACGCCTATCCGGGTGACCCGATCACGGTGACGGGCGTGGCGTTGAACCTGAACCCGAAGAAGACGGCGACCTATACCTGGACGACGGATGGCGGAGTGGTTTCGGGAACGTCGAACGTTGCCAACGTGGACACCAAGGCCTCGGCGCCTGGGACGTACACGGTGAAGGGCCATGTGGCGGAGGGCGTGAGGCCCGGCCAGATGGCGGACTGCTCGGCGACCTACACGGTGAAGGCGTTCGATCCGCCGACGATCAGTTGCTCGGCGAATCCTACGTCGCTGAATCCTGGCGACTCCTCGACGATTTCGGCGAGCGCAGTCAGCCCGCAGAACCGCCCGCTGACCTATAGCTACAACGCATCGGCTGGATCGATCAGCAGCGTCACCCCGACGGCGACGCTTTCGACCGCGGGCGCTGCGCCGGGACCGATTACGGTGACCTGCGGCGTGGCCGACGACAAGGGACACAACGAGTCGGCGACGACCAGCGTTACGGTGATTGCGCCACCACTACCACCGCCTCCTCCGGCCCCGCTGGCCACGAGCCTGTGCCCGACGAGCTTCGAGCGCGATGCCAAGCGCCCGACGCGCGTGGACAACGAAGCCAAGGCGTGCCTGGACGATGTCGCCCTCAGCCTACAGCGCTCCACGGATGCCAAGCTTGCGCTGGTTGGCAACGAAGACGCCAAGGAACAGGCGACTGAGGCCAAGGAAGCAAAGAGAACAGCGAAGCTGAAGCACCATGTCGCCAAGCCGAGCGCGGCCGCGGAACGCTCGGTCAACACCAAGAACTACCTGGTGACGGAGAAGGGCATCGATCCGTCGCGCATCCTGGTGTACACCGGAACCGACGAGGGCAAGACGGTGACGACGACGCTGATTCCGGCGGGCGCAGTCAACCCGGTGGCCAGCGACACGGCCGTGGACGAGAGCGCAGTGAAGGCTGTGCCCCGGACGCCGGTGAAGGCTGTGAAGAAGACAGCAAAGAAGGCGGCGGCGAAGTAGTCACCGGCATCGGAAGAAAGTAGAAGCACAGAAGGCTGACTGGGTTGGTTCCCAGTCAGCCTTTGTGCTGGGATGGGGCGCGAAGTTCACTCATGGACTCTGTATTCTAAAAGGAGCTTGCGACGGGATGGGACAGCAACATTGAATTGCAGACTCAGATGGATTTACACATTTTGGACTGCTCTGGTTCTGGGCATTGTTTGCCCTGCGGCCAGCGCTGTCTCGTGGTTCCCGTTTGGGCCGTATGGCGGCAGCGCGCGCGCCTTTGCGGCGGACCCGCGGGACCACGCGCACTTGTATCTGGGGGCGGCCAACGGCTGGGTCTATGAGTCGGCGGACGGCGGCAGGAGCTGGAAGCGGCTGGCGCGGATGGGCAACCGCGACGATCTGGTCATAAAAAAAATACTGGTGGACGCGGCAGCCCCCAAACATCTGCTGACGGCGGCCTATGCGTTGGGCGACCATCCGGACGGAGGGCTGTTTATCAGCAGCGACGGCGGGGCGACGTGGACCAGCCAGCCGGAGATGCGCGGACAGTCGATCCGCGCGCTGGCTGTGGCGCCGTCGGACGCGAAGGTCCTGGTGGCGGGGACGCTGGAGGGGGTCTTCCGTTCGATGGACAGCGGCGCGCACTGGAAGAGGATCAGCCCCGAGAACAGCAAGGAGATCCATGAGATCGAGTCGCTGGCCGTGGACCCGGCGGACCCCGATACCATCTACGCGGGCACATGGCACCTGGCCTGGAAGACCACGGACGGCGGAGCGAACTGGACGAGCATCAAGCAGGGGATCATTGAGGACTCGGACGTGTTTTCGATCCTGGTGGACCCGACGCAGCCGCTGGTGGTGTATCTGAGCGCGTGCTCGGGGATCTACAAGAGCGTGGACGGGGGAGAGAAGTTCGTCAAGGCGCTGGGGATTCCATCCAATGCGCGCCGGACACGGGTGCTGATGCAGGACCCAAACCACTTGGATACGGTGTTCGCGGGGACGACGGAGGGACTCTATCGCACCGACGATGCGGGCAAGCTGTGGACCCAGACGACGAGCACCGACGTGATTGTGAACGACGTGTACGTCGATCCAGCGGACCCGCGGCGAGTGCTGCTGGCAACCGACCGGCAGGGCGTGCTGGCCAGCAACGACGGGGGTGACAGCTTTCTGCCGTCGAACAGCGGATTTTCGGCGCGGCAGGTGACGGCTTACGTCGCGGACGCGCAGCACGCGGCGACGCTGTATGTGGGCGTGGTGAACGATAAGGAGTCGGGCGGCGTCTTTGTGAGCCATTCGGGCGGGCTGAGCTGGTCGCAGGTGAGCGGCGGGCTGGACGGACATGATGTATTCAGCCTGGGACAGGCGCCGGATGGGTCGATCCTGGCGGGCACGGAGCACGGAATCTACCGGCTGAAGGACGCGGTCTGGCAGCGCGTGGGCGACGACACAAAGATTGCAGCGGCGGTCAAGACTGCGGCGGCGGCGAAGACTGTAGCGGCGGCGAAGACTGTAGCGGCGGCGAAGACTGCGGTGGCGGGCAAGCGGCCAGTGGCGAAGGGACAGGCTCCGGCGCGGGTTGCGGTTGCCACGGGTGCGGGCAAGCGGTTCGACGCCAGCGTCTATGGCTTTGCGGTGTCGGGCGAGACCCTGTTTGCGGCGACCTCGCAGGGACTGTTGCGCAGCGTAACCAGCGGAGTGACGTGGGTGCAGGTGGCTTCGGTCGCGAACGACGAGTGGCGCTTTGTGGCGGCGGCGAAGGCAGTGGTGGCGGTGGCCAGCCTGAATACGCTGGAGGTGTCGGTGGACGGCGGCAAGACGTGGCACGCGGCGGCTGTGCCCAGCCGGGCGCGACAGCTTTCGGCGCTGGCGGTGGACGGCGAAGGGGAGCTATGGGTCGCGGACCGGGATGGCGTCTACTATTCGGCGAACCGGGGCACGAGCTGGCAGACGGTGAAGGGAATGTTCCTGCGCGACGGCAATAACATCTTCTACGATGAGGCGGCCAACCGGATGCTGGTGACCTCCAACGGGCCAGCGACGGTGGCCTTCGCGGTCGAGATTGGGTCGATGCGGGTGAGATGGTGGGACACGGGCTGGAACCTGCGCTTCGTGCGTCCGGTGGGCGACTACCTGGTGGGGGCGACGCTGTTCGACGGCATCGTGGTGCAGCCTCGGATGGTGGATTCGGCGGAGCTGGAGACGCACTAGACAGATACGACTAGAACGACCATAATTATGGTTGAAATGGTCGGAGGTGGATATGGCTGTCTGGCAGGTTCAGAAGGCAAAGACGCGGCTGAGTGAGGTGATCGAAGAGGCCAACACGAAGGGCCCGCAGATCATAACGCGTCACGGCTCGGAGCGGGCCGTTATTCTATCCATTGCGGAGTACCGGGCGCTGACCGCGCACCGGCCCGACCTGAGGGCGTACCTGCTGGGCGGCCCGAAGGTAGACCGGTTCGAGGTGGCGAGAGACCGCGACATGGGGCGGGAGGTGGATCTGTGAGCTCGCCGGAGCAGTATCTGCTCGACACCAACGTCCTCTCCGAGACGCGGAAGAGAGATGCGGACGGGAAGGTGACCGCGTTCTTGCAGGAGACGGACCCATCCACGCTTTACATCAGCGTTCTGACACTGGGCGAGATGAGGAAGGGCGTGGAGCAGAAGCGGCGTACCGACGCGGAGGCGGCGGAGAGGATTGCGGAGTGGGTGGATGGGCTGGAGCTGGGGTTTGCCGAGCACATTCTGGGGATCGATGCCGCCACGGCTCGGCTTTGGGGAGAATGGAGCGCGCAACGCCCAAGGCCGGTGGTCGATACGCTGCTGGCTGCGACCGCCGTGGTGCATGGGCTGACCTTTGTTACGCGCAATACGAGCGACGTGCGGGACATCGAGCTGAAGCTGCTTAACCCGTTCACGGCGTAGACTCGCACCCGCAGGAGACACTGCGCTACTGAATGGTGAGGGAGATGGATGCGGCGGGTGTGGCCGTGGTGGTCCCACTGGAGCTGGTGAGCAGGATGGTGTAGAAGCCGGTGGAGGAGCCGGGTGAGCCGCCCGTGGTTGAGACGGCGCCCTTATCTCCGCAGCCGGAGAGAGAGGCGAATGCAACGGCGATCGCGCAGGCCATCGCCAGCGAGCGCAAGCGGAGGAACCGGCGGCGGCGGCCGGGCAGAAGGCCGAGGAAGAGCGCGCCGAGGGCGATGGCGGGGATCGCGGTGCGCGCGGGGGAGTTGCGGGACGCGGGTGAATTGCCAGTCGAGGCAAAGCTGCTGCCAGCTCCGCCGCCGGGAGCGGTGGAGGCGATGGTGATGGTGGAGGAGACGGTGCCGTTTGCCGAAAGGGTGACGGTGGAGGTTGAGAAGGAGCAGGTGGGGCGATCGTTGGGTGTGCCGTTGCCGTTATAGAAGACGGTGCAGCTCTGGGTGATGGTTCCGGCGAAACCGCCAAACGAGGTGTAGGTGAGCGTGGCGGAGTTGCCGGTTATGACTCCGGCGTTGAGGGTGAGGACGGGGGGCAGGGCCGTGATGGCGAAGCCGGCGGGACCGACGGCGTTCAGCAGGTTGTTGCCGTCGATGGAGCCCCATCCGGTGGCCAGGTCGTAGCCCGTGGTGAGGAGATAGCCGGCGAGGCCTCCGGTGAGCGCGGTGGGCGATGGCGTGCTGTTGTTGCAGCTGCTGGGGATGGAGACGGAGCAGCCGGAGACTCCGCTGGTGGCGACGGTGGCGTCGTGGAAGACGCCATTGGCGGGTGTGGCCGCGAGGCTATAGAGGGTTGGGTTGAGGTTGCCCTGGCGCGTGCCTGTCCGCTGATTGAGGAGGGCGGCGATGCCAGCCATCGCGGGCGCTGCGTTGGAGGTGCCGTAAAAGTATTCAAAGTAATCGTTGGCGCAGTCGCCGCCGTTGCTGGCGAAGCAGCCGTAGTAGGCGTCATGCTCGGCGGATGGGAAGCTGATGTCGGGGACGTCGCGCGCGCCGTCCCCGGGGACTCCGGTGCCGGTCTGCCAGGAGGGTTTGGGGATGTAGAGGCTGGCCCCTCCGCCACCCGCGGCAACGACGTAGTTTCCCGCCGAAACGGGCTCGTTCCATGCGCCTTCGGGGATGTAGCCGAGCGCGGAGACCAAGCTGGAGTTGTTCGAGGAAGACCAGTAGAGCGAGGGATTGGCGGTGTCCGCGAACTCCGTTCCACCCGCGCATGTAACGTAGGAGCTGGAACAGAGGGCGTTGATGCTGAGCTGCTGGGTGGCGGGCGCGGTGGTAAAGTCGGCGTCGCAGGTGGCGGCGCCGGAGTCCATTGCGCAGACCAGGACGGAGATGCCCTCGGCGGCGGCCTGGGAGAAGAGGGAGTCCCAGCTCTTGACGGATGCGGAGCCGGCGTTGGCCTCGCAACTGCCGAAGCTGATGTTCATGATGGGATCGTTGAGTGTGTTGACCTCATACTGCGCGGCGGTGTAGACGCCGCCACCGCTGTTGGGCAGAATGACGAGGTCCGCCCGCGCGTAGGGCGCGGTGCCCAGCACGCGCTGGACATCCATGGTTGCTTCGGACATGTCTCCTGTGTTGCCGAAGCCGGGATCGGGACCTGCTCCGGGAACAACGACGTTGGGGGGATTGTATGGGAGGCCAGTGTCGGCCTCGAACTCGGAGATGTCCGAGCCGACCACTCGCGAGCGCCCGATGATGGCGACCTTCTGGCCGAGGCCGGTGAGGCCGGTGAAGAGTGGGGTGTTGAGGTCGAAGATGGTGCTGAAGTCGCCGGGAGTGATGTAGTGGATCTGGTTATTGGTAGTAAACCTGGGATGCACTCCGGAAGACGATGCGGAGACTGGCTGGCCGTGGCCCATGGGCTGGATGGGCGTGTCGGAGAGGCCGTCGATGGACTGCACGATGGCGGCGAGGGAGGCCGGGAGCGCGGGGTCCTCGGTGGTGGAGAGGCGCGGCTCGCCGTTGAGGGTGAAGGTATGGAAGCTGGTGGAGAGCGCGGCGGAGACGGTCGATGCGGGGCCATTGACGGTGACGAAGATGCGGCTGGGCGAGACCTCCGATGGAGCGAGGCCGCGGCTGGCGAGCCATGCGGCGAGGGCGTCGATGTCGTGCAGGGTGGGGCCGTAGAGCTCGCCCACCTGCTCGGGCGTCAGCCACTGGTGATAGCGGGGCGAGCCGGGGTCCTGCTGGTCGGCGAGCAGTTGGGTGAAGTCGGCCTGAAGCTGGGGCGCGCGCGAGAGGACAAAGGTGAGATGGAGGTTGGTGTCCGCGGCCACCGGGCCAGCGTCGGCGGCGGCATTGGCCCAGCGCGGGAGATGGCCGGCAAGCCGCACCGAGGCGGTCAACTCAGGCTGCACGGTGACCCGGTCGGTCTGCGTGATCTGCGCCGGCAGGGAAGCGGCGGCAAGGGAGACGAGTGCAAGTAGAATGCTCAGTGGCTTGCTCATGGCAATGGAACAACAATACTCCTCGGATGCCGGGACGCAACTCTTCCCCGGCAGATGCGGGAGCAGCGGTTGTGTGCGGTTAGAATGAGGGCAGGATGAGTTCACTTTCTTCAGCAGCGGAGACGCCGACGGCGGGCGCGGAGCAGAGGTCGAGGCATGGCTTCGAGACCAGCGACGCCCGGCTGCGCGCGATTGCGGCCAAGGTAGAGGCGGGCGAGCGGCTCGTCTTCGACGATGGCGTCGCGCTCTATCGCAGCCCGGACATTCTGGCCGTGGGATGGATGGCCAACGCCGTGCGCGAGCGGATGCACGGCGACATCGCATACTTCAACGTGAACCGGCACATCAATCCCACGAATGTGTGCGTGGCGAGCTGCCGGCTGTGCGCGTTTGGGCGCAAGAAGGGCGCGGCCGGGACGTACACCATGGCGCTGGAGGAGGCGTGGGCGACGGCGGGCACGGGGCTGACCGAGGCGGTGACGGAGTTCCACATCGTGGGCGGGCTCGATCCCGATCTGCCGTTCGAGTACTTCGAGGAGCTGGTGCGCGGGCTGAAGGAGCGCTACCCCAAGGTGCATGTGAAGGCGTTCACCATGGTGGAGGTGGCGTTCTTCGCGAAGTTGTACAAGATGACGATCGAGGAGACACTGCGGCGGCTGAAGGCGGCGGGCGTGGACTCGCTGCCCGGCGGCGGCGCGGAGATCTTTGCCGACCGCGTGCGGCACATCATCTGCGACCACAAGATCGACGGCGGCGAATGGCTGGAGACGGTGCGCGCGGCGCACCGGATCGGGCTGCGGTCCAACGCGACGATGCTCTACGGCCACATCGAGAACGACGAGGACAGAGTAGACCACATGCTTCGCCTGCGCGAGCTGCAGGACGAGACGGGCGGCTTCCAGACATTTATACCGCTGGCGTTCCATCCCGACAACACCGCGTTGGCGCATATTGCCAAGACGACGGGGATGATGGACCTGAAACAAATTGCGGTGGGACGGCTGCTGCTGGATAACTTCGCGCACATCAAGAGCTACTGGCAGATGGTGTCGCCGGAGATGGCGCAGATCTCGCTGCGCTTCGGCGCGGACGATATCGACGGCACGGTGATCGAGGAGAAGATCTACCACGACGCGGGCGCGACCACTCCGCAGGGAATGCGGCGGGCGGATTTAGTGCGGCTGATTACCGAGGCCGGACGCATTCCCTTCGAGCGCGACACGCTGTACCGCGCCGTTACCCGCAGCGAAGACACATTTACGGTGGCGGTTTAAATACTTGTTATCGCAGCGACGAGTTCGTTCCACGCTACCTTCACGGAGCGAGGCACATCGTCTGCACTGAGCATCTGGGCCAGTTGCGCATTGAATGCGTCTCGTCCGGTCTGGCCCATCGTTACAAGAGACATGGTCGTCCATGTATTGATGTCCACGAAATTGACCTCGCTCCCCTGAGCAAAATACTGGTTGGCCTGCGCAACAGCTTCTTCGGTATGCGGTGCGAAGAAAATATAATCGCGAATGGAAGCAGGACTAATCTTCCTGTTGAAGATGGCCACGACACGCGATTTGTCCACCTCACGCTCAGTTATTTCAGCAGCGAGGATTATGGTGTCTCCATCGCGAACCGTGACGTCTCCGCCAGCCCCACCAGGTGCGTCCGCTTCGTTGATCCCTTGATAGTCGATTGTCCAGTTGAGGGAAAAATGGGCCTTGATTGCATGCAAAAGCGCAACAACGACGATGACGGGATTACGTCCGCCGCTCTGCACTTTCAATAGACCTGCGATGAGTTGGGAGTATTGCACGACACTCACACGGTTCAATTTCGAGAGCGGAATGTTTGATGCCTCACGCAATCGTACAAAGCGGCAAAGCAGGTTCAACAGGAACTTCTTCCGCTGATCATTGGTGGCTGATCGTACATATTTAATTAGATCAAGAAGTGCATCGTAGCCAACTTTATCGCGGACCCCATGGCGAGTAGCGGGAGTGAAGTTAACACTCCGCCGGAATGCCGAAAGGTACGGCCCACGGGAGCTGGGTATCCGTTTCTCTTGAAGGAATGGGTTGACGACGGTCTCATCTAGGCTTCTGCCGTTGAATGCATCCGAACCCTGATTGGCATAGGGCTTCCGAATGTCAACCGACTCGTCCTCCAACGATACGAGTACGCAGCCGACCAACACTTCCCTATAGGCTTGGGTGCTTGAATTGAAGATTAAGTCGAAACATTTTTCAATCGCCTGCGGGAGAGACGGACAACGATCTTCACGGGAAAGGATTTCGGCCTCCGTGAAGGCCTCCCGGAGGCGACCCCTCATGTTTTCGTAGCTCAAGCTCGACATTCTAGTAGTTTACCCAAAGCGACTCCTGTCGGACACCCTTGGTGGAGTGGCAGGCTTTTGGAGCGGAGTCGATGCGTCGCCAACCCTTATAGAGCTTGTCGTAGAGAGGCGAAGCGTACCCGGAGACGGCTACCTTTCCCTTGCAAAGATTGAGAACCTGAGCGAACTTAGTGTGCTGTGCGTCCGACATCTCGTAGGAATAGGCTTTTGCGTCTCCTCTGCTTCCGTGAACATAGGGTGGATCACAGTAGAAGAGCGTTTCTGGATCATCGTAAAGTTGGACAATATCAGCAGCAGGACGATTCTCAATCTGTACACGTAAAAGTCGTTCGGCAATGAGGGGTAGCATCTCGACGCTGCCAAGCCAGCGTGAGACCACTCCCGACATTCCTGCACGACTGGTATTTTTGCAATTTGCCCATCGACCGAGGGAAGCTGTTTGGGCCAGACCAGTTCGAGCTTGCCGGGCACGGACAAAGAACCTTCTGGCTTGTTCCACTTCTCCAATCACTTGGCGTGGCAAAGTGACGGCAGCGGCAAATTCTTCTCGCGAGAAAGGCGTGAGTGCAATCGCTTGGATGAGGTCGTCGCGGCTATCTCGGAGAACCTTGAAGAAATTGACCACCTCCCCGTCGATATCGTTATAAGTTTCAACGGGCGACGGATCTCGATTCAATAGAACCGCAGCGGAGCCAGCAAACGGCTCACAATAGTGGTGGCAGGGGGGAAGCAGCGGCAGTAGCCAATTTAGATGGCTGAACTTGCCACCATACCAACCAAAGGCGATTACTTTACCGCCTCGCGGCTTGCGGGCGAATTCGAGCGGGAGGCTTGGCTGTGGTTCATCTAGGTATATCGGCGACAGTGTGCGGCCCATGGGTTTGCTCCTGATGATGCTCTGTGCCGATTGTAACGAGGCTTTGCTGTTCGCCATTTGTTCTACCTAAAATCAGTCTACCTCTTTTCCCATAAAGGGAACCAAAGTCGCTTCCATGGTCATCAGTGGCTGCACCCCGGCGTTTGGGACAGCTCTCAGCGGCGGTCGAGGGAGGGCGGCTGGCTCGACTCTGACGGTCCTGATGGAGCAGGGCGCGAACCTCATCGGGGGGGTGGAGTTCTCCGCGTTCGGCCTGGGCCATGCTCTCTGCGAGGCGCTCGTGGATGGCGTCCTTGTTGCGGAGGAGCCAGTTCTCCTGCGATTCGAGGAGGTCGAGTGCGCGGTTGATGAGTTCGGCGGGCTCGCGGTAGGCGCCGCGCGCGATCTCACGCTGGATGCGCTGCTCTGTTGCGGGATCGAGGGCGAGGCTCATGGGTTGAGTATAGCGTGGTTCGCCCGGCGCGAATGGCTTAGCGGCGGTAGAGGGAGGCGGCGGCGAGGTGCATGGTGGTCTGCTTCTTGCAGCGCAGGGCGGCGTTCTTTGCGTCCTGCTCGGAGTCGAAGGAGCCGTGGTCCTCACCGGCCCAGCGGAAGCGCCAACAGTCTCCGAAGGGGTAGATCTCGGGCTCTTCGGAGCGGGCACGCGCCATCTGTTCGGGCGCTTCCAATAATGCGTTCATCTTGTTCCTTTCAGTGAATCGGATTGTCTTCCCACTCATGCGATGAGAGCGATGTGTGGCCTTACGTTTAGCGTGAAACAGTGCCTCTCAGTTTATCAATATCTTGCCAGAAGCCGACAGCATAATGTGAAACTGCGTACCCGCACAGGATGAAACGGTCACCAGGAATTGACGCATAACCTGAAGCTCGACTGAGGAAGCACTGGTGTCCGGTTTAATTGATGTGGTTATCTTGTAAGCTATCCATCTCCAGATAATTGCTTCGGTTTTAGGGTGTCCACGACTTGAATTGCGTGTTGCCCGTTTGCGATGCTTTCGGGATTCAACAACCGGGAGTGGCGCATGAACGTGGGCAAGACGCTGTTTGCGCAGGGGATGGAGTTTCGACCGTGGAAGACCTTTGGACGCATCATGGAACGGCACAAGGGCGATGAGGAAGTGCGCATGCTCGGTGTCTTGAAGCAGTTATTTTTTACCCGTTTCCCAGAATGGGATGAAGCTGGGTGCGATCAACAGCCATGCGGGTAATGCTTCGACAGAATTTGCCAATGACTAACGATGTATAGGAAACACAATCGATTCTACGTAGACTTTGCGCAGGCGTAGGCGCAAGATGACATCTCCATGAGAGATCCACCGATAGATCCGCCATCCTCCGTTGGGAAAAGAAAGCTCATCTATATCCCAATCATTCACACCGCGGCGGACATGGGTTCGCTGGGGGCATCGATTCGAGGCAAGAAACTGTCCACCCTTGGGCGGCAAGGACTGGCGCACAACGCGGCCATGGTGGAGAAGATGTGGGAGAAGATCGAGCGTGTGGTTGCCCTCCTGCCGCCGGCCCAGGGAACCGTGCGGGTCTATCAGGACGGATTGCCGGTTTGCGGGCACGAGCGGGAAATTGTGTCGGAGTTGGCTGGAGCGGGCAGCCGAAACCACCGGTTGCTGCTGGAACTTGAGGCGCGCGGAGCGACTCTGATGGGCACGGAATCGCCCGAACTGTTGGTGGAGGAATACCAACTGGCAACCACCGCGTTCGCACCCGGTATAGCGGTGCGGACGAATCTCCGCCAGCAAAAATTGCGCGACACGCTGCTGGAGAAGCGCGACCGCTTTGTTGCGGACCGCATTAACAAGACATTGAGCGCAGGGGAAAGCGGAATCCTTTTTCTGGGGATGCTTCACGAGTCCGCCAAGTACCTGGATCCCGATATCGACGTTGTTTACCCGCTCGGCCTGCCCAGGGTTGGGCAAAGAAGGACCGGATGAATCCCGTGCATGGCAGGATTCTGATTGCCGACGACGACAGCTCGATGGCCCGGTTGTTGGGCAGCGTGGTGAGCCGTGAGGGGTTGACGCCGCTGCTGGCCAAAGACGGAACAGAGGCGCTGCAACTGGTCCGCGCCGGAGACCCCGACGTGCTGCTGACAGATATCAGAATGCCGGGCATGGATGGCATGGAGCTCATGCGCAAAGCAAAGGAGATTGATCCGGAGTTGCCGGTGATCCTGATTACGGGGTTTGCCCAGGTGCAGGGAGCGGTGGAGGCGCTTCGCGCCGGCGCCCACGACTATCTGGCCAAGCCGTTTGAGCATCAACAGGTGCTCCGCGTCGTGCTGCGTGCCTTGAACGAGCGGCGCCTGAAGCTGGAGTTGAAGCATCTGGTGGGCCACGTCCAGCATGTTCTCTCGCCGCGCGAGACTTTTGGACCCAGCGGGGCGATCGGCAAAGTGATTGCGGACATTGAACGGGTCGCGAAGTCGAATTTCAGCGTGCTCATCGTGGGCGAAACCGGGTCGGGCAAAGAGGTGGTGGCGCGGGCCATTCATCAGGCCAGTAATCGCGCGCGGCAGCCATTTGTCCCGGTGGACTGCGGCGCGGTTCCCGAGGCGCTATTTGAGAGCGAGTTGTTCGGACACGAGCGGGGGGCCTTCACCGGGGCCGATCAGAAGACCGTGGGAAAGATCGAGGAAACGCACACAGGGACACTTTTTCTGGACGAAATCCCCAATATGCCGCTTGCCTCGCAAGCCAAACTGCTCCGGGTACTCCAGGAAAAAATATTGTACCGGGTGGGCGGAGTCAAGCCCATCCATGTGGACACCCGGATGCTGACGGCAAGCGGCCAGGACCTGGAAGCGCTTTGCGATCAAGGCTCGTTCCGTTCCGACCTATACTTCCGGCTCAACGAATACACCATCTCCATCCCGCCGCTGCGCAAGCGATGCGAGGACATCCCATACCTGGCCAAGCGGTTCATGGACATTGCGAACATCGAGCTTTCCAAGTTCATACGGGGGTTTTCCCCGCCGGCGGTGGAGGCAATGCTGGCCTACCGCTGGCCTGGGAATGTGCGCCAGCTTCGGTCCGTTGTCCGCCGCGGCGTGCTGATGGCCGAGGATGTGATCTCCGAGGAGAATCTCGGACTGGGCCTCAAAAACGGCAAGCCAGTGGTCGATGAGGGGCAGGCGGAGCAATCCGCCGCGCGCGGCCGGGAGCGGAGCGACCTCTCGCTGCGGGAGATTGTCCACAGCAACACGGTGCACGTTGAGCGGACGGCGATCGTCGACGCCCTGCGCGCATCGGGAGGAAACAAAGCCAAGGCAGCGCGTCTGCTGCAGGTGGACTACAAAACCCTCCACAGCAAAGTGAAGGAATACGGAATTCAAAACGAAGGAGAGCATGCACATGTTTAAGAAACGCGATGAGAAAAAGAGTGAAAGTGGCTTCGAGTCAGGACTGGGCGGGATTCTCAAGGGACTTGGGGACCTGGTCGAGAAACTGGGAGACCTCTCCGAATCGGGGGGAGAACTCTCGCGCACCGGCGAAATTCACGGAGCGGGCAAGGAACTGAAGGGAATCTACGGATTCACCATCAAGTCCGGCATCGGCGGCGACGGTCCGCGCATCGAGCCATTCGGGAACATCGGCAAGGACCGGGAATCCGGCCGCTCCGTTGTGCAGGAGGTCCGCGAGCCCGTGGTGGATCTCTTCGAGGAAGAAGACCATGTATCGATCGTGGCTGAGATGCCCGGCATCAGCGTGGAAGACGTGCAAATCACCGTGGAGGACGATCTGCTGACCATCGTGGCCGCGCACGGTGAAAAGAAGTATCGCAAGGAAGTGCTGCTACCGGCCAGCTACAGCCGCGAGAAGATGCAGATCACCTGCAATCAGGGTGTGGTGGAAATCAAGTGTGTGAAATGAGAGGGCAATCATGGCTTCGGATCGTGTAGAAGTGCCGGCTTTAAAGCTTAAGGTCGCTGAGGCTTTGAGCCGGGATGTCGGCCGCGGGATTGCCCGCATGGGCCCGGAAGACCTGGAGAAACTCGGGATCGCGGTTGGCGATACGGTGGAGATCGCCGGCAAGCGCGCGGCCGTTTGCAAGGCCATGCCCGCGCACAAGGAACTGCGCGGACAGTCGCGCATCCAGATCGACGGACTGGTGCGCGAGAACGCCGGTGCAGGGCTGGATGAGTTCGTGTCGGTGCACAAGATTGTTTGCCGGCCCGCCGAACGCGTTGTGCTGTCTCCGTCCAACGTCCGGCCCACCGATCGCGACCTCGACTATATCGGCAGCCTGCTGGATGGCCTGCCGGTACGCGAAGGCGCCCGCATCCGTGCCCCGTTGTTCGGCAGCCGCTGGGCGGACTTCCGTGTAGGCAGCACCACTCCCAAGGGATCGGTGATGATCAATCCCACCACGATATTGGTGATTGGCAACCCGCAGCAGGCCGAGGAAGTGGCCGCGCGCTCCACCACGTACGAGGACATCGGAGGGCTGAAGCCGCAGTTGCAGCGCATCCGCGAGATGATCGAGTTGCCGCTGCGCTATCCGGAGGTCTTCGAGCAGTTGGGGATCGATGCCCCCAAGGGCGTGTTGCTGTATGGTCCTCCGGGATGCGGAAAGACCCTGATCGCGCGCGCCATCGCGCATGAGACCGAGGCCAATTTCTTCTCGGTGAGCGGCCCGGAGATCATCCACAAGTTCTATGGCGAGAGCGAAGCCCATCTGCGCAAAATCTTCGAGGAGGCCACGCGCAAAGGTCCCAGCATCATCTTTCTGGATGAGATCGACGCCATCGCGCCGCGCCGCGAGAACGTGGTCGGCGAGGTGGAAAAGCGGGTGGTGGCGCAACTATTGGCGCTGATGGACGGGCTGGCCAAACGGCAGCATCTGATCGTGATTGCAGCCACCAACCTGCCCAACATGCTGGATCCGGCCCTGCGCCGGCCCGGCCGGTTCGACCGCGAGATTGCGATCCCGATTCCAGACCGCATCGGGCGCGAGGAGATCCTATCGGTCCACAGCCGGGGCATGCCTCTGGCCGAAGACGTGGAGATCGGACACCTGGCGGAGATCACCCACGGCTTTGTAGGGGCCGATCTGGAGGCACTATGCCGCGAGGCGGCGATGATCTGCCTGCGCCGCATCATGCCCAGCATCGACTTCGCGCTGTCCAAGATCCCATACGAACAACTGTCCAAGCTGGAGGTGCAGAAGGAAGACTTTCAGGATGCATTGCGCGAGGTCGAGCCCTCCGCGTTGCGCGAGGTGTTCGTGGAGCTGCCCAACGTTCACTGGGAAGACGTAGGCGGCTTGGCGCAGATCAAGCAGCGGCTGGTGGAAGCGGTGGAGTGGCCGCTACAGTATGCCGATCTGTTCACCAAGGCAGGAATCCGCCCGCCCAAGGGCATTCTGCTGACCGGGCCGCCGGGCTGCGGAAAGACCATGCTGGCCAAGGCCATCGCAAGCGAGAGCAAGGTCAACTTCATCTCGGTTAAGGGGCCGGCGCTGCTCTCCAAGTACGTGGGCGAGTCGGAGAAAGGTGTGCGCGAGGTGTTTCACAAGGCCAAACAGGCTGCGCCATGCATTATCTTCTTCGACGAGATCGACGCGCTGGTTCCGGCGCGCAACTCCGGCGGTTCGGATGCGCACGTTGCCGAGCGCGTCCTGAGTCAGTTTCTCGCCGAACTGGATGGCGTCGAGGAGCTGAGGGGAGTGCTGATGCTGGGCGCGACCAACCGGCCGGACATGCTCGATCCGGCCATCCTGCGCCCTGGGCGTTTCGACGAGATCGTCGAGATCCCGCTGCCTGACGAAGAGAGCCGCCGCGAGATCTTCGCGGTGCATCTGCGCAACAAGCCGCTGGCGCCGGGGATCAGCATCGCCAGCCTCGCCGCGGCCACGGAGGAGTTTAGCGGCGCCGAAATCCAGGGCGTATGCACCAAGGCGGCCCTGCGAGCCGTGCGCCGAGCGGTGGCCATCAAGATCGAGAGGCCGGAGGACGCTGTGGAGGTACTGATCGGGCCGGACGACCTGGAAGCGGAGTTGGAAGAAGCACGGCGGCAATAAATGAAACCAAGCGAACTGGCTTATTATCTGTATTGCCTTACCCCCACCGGCTGCGAACTGCAATGCTCCGCGGCCGGGGTGGATGAGCGCCAACCCGTGCTGGTGCGTGCCTGCGGAGAGGTTTGCGCCATCTACAGCGAGGTCGAGCTGGGAGAGTTTGTAGGAGAGTCCGCTGAAGCAAACATGCAGGACCTGGCCTGGCTCGGGCCGCGGGTCTGCCGCCACGAGTCCGTGATCGAGCAGGCCATGGGCCAGGCTGCGGTGTTGCCGGCACGTTTTGCGACCCTATTCTCCTCGCTTGACAGCCTGGAGCAGTTCATCGTCGAACATCGGGAGGCCATCGCGGGATTTTTCGCCGAGCTCGGCGAGAGACAGGAATGGTCCGTCAAAGGGATGCTGGACCGTGCGGGCGCATTGCAGGGGCTGTTTCATCCCGAGGCGCATGAACTGACCGGCTCTCCTGGAATGCGCTACTTTCAGGAGAAGCGGATCAAGGCCCAGTTGGAGCGGGAGTTCAACCAACGGCTGCGAGAGTTCAGTCAGCGGACGGCAGAGGCCCTGGGAACACATGCCGGCGGCTTCAGGGAACGCAAGGTACTGACGCCGGTAGTCGAGGGAAGCGACGCCGAGGTCGTCTTGAACTGGGCGTTCCTCATTCCTCCAGGAGCGCTCGAGGACTTCAAGGCCAGTCTGGAACGGTTCAATGGCGGCGAGGCGTTTCCCGGCCTGATGCTGGCGCTGACCGGTCCATGGCCGCCCTCTAGTTTTGCTCCGGACCTCTCCGGCGGTGCGCAGGCATGAAGGTTCTTCTCTATTGCATCTGCCAACAGGATGGGAATGCGCCATGTCATGGCCCTGGAATCCGTGTTGTGACGGGCCACGGTCTGATGGCCGTGGTGTCGGAGGTGGAGGGGCCAACTACGACGCCCAGCATCTCTTCTCTGCTGGCGTACGAGAGAGTGGTCGAGGCGATCCACGCCCGGCAGACCGTCATTCCTCTGCGTTATGGCTGCCTGATGGATAGCGAAGAGCAGGTTGTTCAGTTGCTGGAGGACCACCGCCGGGAGTACGAAGCTCTGCTGGGCCGGCTTCGCGGCATGACGGAGATGGGGATTCGCCTCTTGTGGCTTCCATCTGCCGCGCCACTCCCCAGCCTTCCGCACCTCCCGGGAGCGGCCTACCTGGCGTCTTTGCGTAATCGCTACAACTCCCAGGACACCCTGACTGCGGAGGAGGCTCTCCTGGCCGACCGGATCGCGGCCCTGCTGGATGACTGCTCCACCGAGCAGTGCCGGGAGGTCTCGTCGTCGCACCAGGGACGTCTGATCTCGCTCTACTTTCTAACGCCGAAGAGTGGCGCCGAAGAGTTTCGCAAGATGGCCCGCAAGATATCGACTCCACGCGGCGTGAAACTGTTGCTGAGCGGGCCGTGGCCTCCGTACAACTTTGTGGCCTCCGCCGCCTGATTTCATGGAATGCAAACTATGGAACCAGTTCCTTAGTTGCTCCCGGACGTATCACAAGTCCGCGATGGATCTCCTGGCGATTCTTCGCGGCAGTCCTTTGCAACCCATGTAAGGCTTCTTCCAATCTACCGAATGCGGCTTTGTATTGCATGACTTGCCTTACATCCGTGCGACTGTCCCAAACCAGATTAGAGGATTCAAACCATCGCCAATTGGCTTATTTTAGAGGCGATTCCCTTAGGTTATTTAATTATTGCTTTGGCCATCTACCTGCTATTCACCCTGGCAGGTTGGACATAGTTTGTGTCCTATAGCGGCGGAAGCCGGAAAGGAGAACGAACGCAATGGCAAAAGTGAATAAGTCTACAGATTCATCCAGCTTGGCAGAAGTTGTTGACCGCATCCTTGACAAAGGCATCGTAATCGATGCTTGGGTTAAGGTATCTCTGGTCGGCATCGAACTGCTTTCGGTGGAAGCTCGCGTTGTAATCGCTTCGGTTGAAACTTACCTGAAGTATGCCGAAGCCATCGGTCTGACAGCCAGCGCAGCATCGCCGGCGTAGATCTGCGCCCGAACGGTTTCCACCGCCGGAGAGGGCCCCCGATCAGAGGCCTCTCCGGCGACGGATTCCCCCGCGCCATTAACCCAGAACAGGAGCAAAGACATGTTGACGAACGATATGAAACGGTTGTGCCGGGAGATCGTCACTCTGCGCGGAATGCGCGCCAGTGCGATGACCGAGTTGCAGCAAGAAACCAAGTCCCGGGAAATGGCTGTAAAGCATCTCTGCTCTCACTTTGGCCATGTTCGCACCAAGATGGCGAAGCAGGCAAAGCAGGTGCGAATGGCGTTTCTGGACAATCTGAAGACCTCGGTTGACGCACTGCGGAAAAACATGACAGACGACTTGGCGGGCGCGCGCAAAGCCTGGGCCGGCAAGACCGTCAAGGGCTGACTGCAACGATCGGTGTAGACCGAAGTGAAAACGGCGGGAGCGATCGTTCTGACAACATTTGCAGACCAGCGCCCGCGCCGCGGGTCCATTGCACGCTTGGCCAGGGCGTCTGGCCCAGCGCCTGACATCCAGCAAGCTTTCCGAGCGGGAGTTGTCGGAGGAGACAGAAATGATCGCAGGCACCGAACGTCCGACGGCCCGAAAAGGCACTGTTGATTCCAGGTCCGACAATGTTTCACACCTGCGGGGCTCTGGGCCGGGTTCGCGCGAACCAGGTTGCGTGGAAGTCCCCTGTGCTTTTTGTCACGGTACGGGAACCGATCCCTTCGGCATCATGTCTTGGCATTCCGCCTGTTGTGTTTGTAAAGGGAGAGGCACCACGCATGTGCAGGGGCCGCAGGAGAGATGCGCGCATTGCCGGGGCACCGGGGCTATCAAGACGCTTACCTGCACCGTTTGCGACGGGAAAGGTCTCGTGCCTATGCGGAAAGGCGATACGGCGGTGTGCACGGAGTGCCAGGGTACGGGAGACGACTTTTCGGCATCGGCGATTCCATGTTTGAAATGCCGCGGCCGCGGCTGGGTCGCGTTGGATGCCTAGGGCCGGATGGTCAAGATTGCTTGCTTCGGGGTAGTCGGGTAACTCAGTGTCGTTTCTGTATCGAATGACTCGGTAGGGGAAAGAGTGAAGTGAAATGAAAATCAACTGTCTTTCATGCGGGTTCAAGATGGATCTGGCCGATGCCTATGACAACTACGAAGGCCAAGTCAAGTGCTATGCCTGTGGCGCGACCCTCGAGATCGGGACCCAGGAGGGCAACGTCCGGGCGGTCAAATTGGTGAAGGCCGTGCCGAACCCTCCGGTAGCAGAGGTCGTTGAGATCGTGGAAGTCGTTGGCCGTGGGCGCGGCCGAGGGCGTGAGTTATAGGTTTTCGGTGCGCAGCCGGAATGCCAGCGCATCGGACGAACTTTTTGAAAGCGAGGACAGAGATGAGTGTATTGACTGAAACAATGACGCGGCTGCACGACGAAATTGTATCCGCGGACCGGTCCCGGAAGGCCTTCCGAGGCGAACTCGTTCGTCAGACCGAAGAGCGGCGCTCTCAGGTCTCCGCTCTATGCACTGGCTTCGCGCGCGATCTGGCGGGCGCCCACCGTGCATGGCTTGGACGAAGCCCTCTTCGCCACAGCCCTCTGGAGCGCAAGACCGAAGAAGCGGAACAGCAGCTTCAGCCTGCGCAGCAGGCTTCGGCCAAGGGCCGCGCGCAACAGAAGGCGCACGCTGCCCATGCGACAAAGCCGGCTGCGCGCTCGCGAACTGCACGAGTGTCGCCAGCCTCCAAACGTCCCATCAAAGCTGCGAAGCGGTCCTGATTCCAGAAGCGGCCCTGATTCCAGCCAACAGAAAGTGAGCTTTCAATAAAGTGAGCACTCTAATGGTAGATCCACTCAGCAAAGACTTTGGGGAAACGGTCGTGAGGGTGCAGTCCGACGGAGACAGCATCGAGGCCGAGGCCAGCGACCAATTCGTGGCCACTCCGCATATTCAGGCTTTGGCAGAGAGAGCGCTTGCCTATCTGGAGGTCGGCTATGCGGTCCACTTCGCCGGTTCGGCGGGCACTGGCAAGACGACGCTGGCCTTCCACGTGGCGGCCAAACTCGGCCGCCCGGTCACTCTGATCCATGGCGATGACGAGTTCGGCAGTTCGGACCTGGTCGGCAAGGATTCTGGCTACCGCAAGTCGAAGCTGGTCGACAACTACATTCATTCCGTGCTCAAGACGGAAGAGAACATGAATACGTTATGGGTGGACAACCGCCTCACCACTGCCTGTGCCAGCGGGAACACCTTGATCTACGACGAGTTCAACCGTTCCCGCCCGGAGGCCAACAACGCTTTGCTGAGTGTGTTGGAGGAGCGGGTCCTGAACCTGCCCAGCCTGCGCCAGAACGGTGAAGGGTATCTACGGGTTCATCCGGACTTCCGGGCGATCTTCACCTCCAACCCGGAGGAGTATGCGGGGGTCCATAAGACCCAGGATGCGCTGATGGACCGTCTGATCACCATCCAGATGGGCAACTTCGACCGGGAGACGGAGATTGCGATCGCGATTGCCCAGTCGGGCGTGCCGCGCGAAGATGCCGAGATCATTGTGGACATTGTGAACGAGTTGCGAAGCACCGGCGTCAACAACCACCGGCCGACCGTTCGTGCCACCATTGCCATCGCCAGAATCCTGGTCCACCGCCATGCCCACGCCACGTTCAACGATCCGGTCTTCCAGTGGGTCTGTCACGACGTTCTTACCACCGAAACAGCCAAGGTCACGCGCGAGGGGCAATCGTTGATGCCGCACATGATCGACGAAAGCATGGCGCGAGTCTGCGGCGCCGCGCTGAAGGCACGCCGCAACGGCAACCGGCCGCGCTTCGTAAACAAAGGGAAGGAGTAATTCGATGGCGATCCCTGCAAAAGGTTTGAACCAGATCCGCACCCTCTCCGGCCGGGTGGACCAAACCTCCCTGCCGTACCGGAGCTACATGCAGATCACCTGCCTGGAGATGGAGCGGGCGCGGCGGAACATGGAGCGCAAGAGCGCCAGCCAGCGAGTGGCACAGCTTGATGCCCGGCTCCAGGAGATCGAGAAGTCCAAACAAGAGCTGCTGCTGGCGGTGGCTTCTGCCGGCCTGGGCATTCGGACGCGCCTTCCGGGTCTCGAACTGAGGCCCATGCCCCGCTGCAGCACGGGCGGATTCAAAATCCGTTACTGAGGGATCCGGCCCATGCTGACCATCAAGACCTCCGCTCACGTCCCCTCCAACCGCCACCGCAGAAACTTCCGTTCCTGCGCAGTCTCCACCGGTGCGCCTCTGGCGCGGGTGGGCGGGTTGCGTCTGCTTGGGGAGTGGCTTCGGCTGTTCGACGCCGAGTCGCGGCGTCTTTGGCTGGAAGCGCGCTGGAGATCGCACCTGGGACGGGTACGGTTTGCGCAAGCGAGGAGCAGGCCATGAAGATTACTGAGTGTACAGCCATTACTGACGGCCCCGGCGAGGACCCGGGAGTGCCTATGCTCAATGGAAGACACTATCTCTACGCGATCGTGGTGGGTAACGAAGCGCGCGCCTATCCTTCCCTGGGCCTCGAAGGAAAGGATGTGTACACCATCTCCGACGGTCGCGTGGCTGCCGTGGTCAGCCGCATCGCCAGTTCCAAGATCCGGCCGGAACGCGCCAACTTGAAGGCCCACCAGGCGGTGCTCGGTCGTCTGCTTGCCGATACCACCCCGCTGCCGATAGCCTTCGGCACGATCGCCAGCAGCCCGCAGGCCATCCATAAGATACTGGTCAAAAACCGGCGCGCCTTTGACGAACAACTCGCGCGCGTGGCCGGCAAGGTGGAGATGGGGTTGCGCGTCTCCTGGGACGTGCCCAATATCTTTGAGTACCTCGTCAACATTCACACGGAACTGCGCTCGGCGCGGGACCGCATGATGAGCGCGCGTCACCAGCTCACGCAGGAGGAAAAGATCGAACTGGGCCGGATGTTCGACCGCCTGCTCAATGATGATCGGGAGGACCACACCTCAAAGGTGGAGCGCGCCCTTGCCCCGCTGTGCGTGGAATTCAAGGCAAACCAGTGCCGCAATGAGAACGAGGTCATCAATCTGGCCTGCCTGGTGAAACGCGACGCGCAGGAGGCGTTCTCCGCGGGCGTGTTTGCCGCGGCCAACTTCTTCGACAACAACTTCTCGTTTGACTATAGCGGGCCCTGGGCGCCGCATAACTTCGTGGAGCTCGAACTGGAGCAGTAATGCTGTTGGTGGACGACATCCTCTTATTTCCGGTCCACAGCATCATGTGGGTCTTCCGCGAGATCAGCGAGATCGCCCAGAAAGAACTGGACGGCGAGGCCACCTCGATCACCGAACAACTGCGGGTCCTCTACATGCAACTGGAGACCGGGCGGATCACGGAAGCAGAGTTCGATGCCGCGGAAAAGCACCTGTTGGACAGGCTGGATGCCATCGAAAGCCGCAAGGAAGATGAAGGCGAGACAGACGAACCAGACGACGACGAGAACGAGATGGAAGTGCCGGACGAGGATAACAGCGAGGAATCTGGAGTGGTCGGGCGGGTAGTCGGCGAGACGCAAGGAAGCGGGAGACCGGAATGAACCGGCAGAAGCTATCGTTCTTCGACAAGCAGGGCCTCCAGCTTCTGCTGTTCGGCGGCAAGGGGGGCGTGGGCAAGACCACCTGCGCCACGGCTGCCGCGTTGCGCCTCTCCGCGTTGGCGCCGGAACGCTCTCTCTTGCTCGTTTCCACCGACCCGGCCCACTCTGTACGCGACAGCCTGGCTGGGTATGTGCCGCCCGGCAAACTGCAGGTTCTCGAGCTGGACGCTCAGCAATGCCTGACCAAGTTCCGCGAACAGAACGGCGGCATGTTGCGCGAGATTGCCGCCGCCGGAACATTCCTGGACGACGAGGACATCAATCAATTCCTCAACCTGTCTCTGCCCGGTCTGGACGAGTTGATGGCCCTGTTTGAAATCTCCTCGTGGGTAGAGGCCCGCCAATACGACTGCATCGTGGTGGATACGGCGCCCAGCGGCCATACCTTGCGGCTGCTGGCCATGCCCGAACTGATCCGGCGATGGCTCGGCATGTTGGAGGTGTTGCTGGCCAAGCGCCGCTACATGCGGCGCGTCTTCAGCCGGGATGCCGATCCGGACCGCCTCGACCTGTTTGTGACCCAGTGGAAGTCCACGCTGCATCTGACCGAAAAGCTGCTGCACGATCCAAAGCGCACCCAGTTCGTTCCGGTCAGCATTGCCGAGCCGCTCAGCGTCTACGAAACCGTGGCACTCTTTCAGGAGCTGCAGCACCGCAAGATGTTGGTATCCGAACTGGTTGTGAACCAGCTTCACCTGGAGTGCGATTGCTTCACCTGCAAGGCCGCCGGGGCGGACGAACAGATCCAGATCCAGCGGTTGATGGCAGAGATCGAGGTCCCGTGCCCGGTGTGGGGAATCGGGTTGCAGGAGGACGAAGTTCGAGGGCAGAAGTTGCTCATGGATTTCTGGAACCACGCGCAACCGATCGCCCGGCGGCCGGAGGTCGCGGCCGGCTGCAGCATTGTCCGCAAGCCCGCCGCGTTGCATGAGCCGGCCGTGCTGGTCTCGGCTTCGGCGCCTTCGGCACGGATGCAATTCATGCTCTTTGCCGGTAAGGGCGGCGTAGGCAAGACAACGCTTTCCTGCGTTACCGCCGTGCGCATGGCCCGCGACTTCCCGGACAAGCGGGTGCTGCTGTTCTCCGCCGATCCGGCCCACTCGCTCTCCGCTTGCCTGCAAACCAAAATCGGTCCCCAGCCTAAGCTTCTGCTTCCCGGCTTGACGGCCATGGAGATCGACGCCACGGCTGAGTTTGAAAAACTGAAGGCCCGCTATGCCGAGGACCTGAAGCATTTTCTGGAGTCCGTCTCCCGCAGCTTCGACATGACCTTCGACCGCGTGGTGCTGGAGCGCATGTTGGACCTTGCCCCGCCCGGCCTGGATGAGGTGATGGCGCTCACCCGCATCATGGATTTCATGGCCCGTGACAGCTACGATCTCTTTGTCCTGGATTGCGCCTCCACCGGTCACCTGATCCGGCTGCTGGAGATGCCAGACCTGATCAACCAGTGGCTGAAGGCTTTCTTCAACCTCTTTCTCAAGTACGAGCACATTCTGCAAATGCCGGGATTCGTGGACGAACTGGTGGCAATCTCCCGGGACCTGAAGAAACTTCACGAACTGCTGCGAAATCCAGACGTAGCCGCTCTCTACCCGGTGAGCATTCCTACCCGGATGGCTCTGGAGGAGACCAAGGACCTGGTGGCGGCGTGCGGCAGACTGGGCATCGCCGTCCCACTCATGTTCCTGAACCTGTTGACGCCGCCCTGCGATTGCCGCCTGTGCGTGGGCCTGCGCCGCCGTGAGTCGGCGGTGGCGAAGGAGTTTCTGAAGGTCTTCCCGCACAAGCAGCAGATTCAGATTTACCGGCAGCCGGGACTGGGCGGGCTGGAGCAGTTGGAATGGCTGGGACAGCGCCTCTACCAATCCGCCAGACAGGAGATGACCTCCCGTGTCGCCTGAAGGCACTGCCGTCCAAAGCAGTTACGCGCCTGAACTCCAGGAGCTGGAGGAAAGTCTACAGGGCGTTTCGATCTGCGAGGTCCTCGATCGCGTCCTGAACAAGGGGGTTGTGGTGGCAGGCGAGGTGATCATTTCGCTGGCTGGAGTGGACCTCGTGTACTTGGGACTGAATCTGGTCTTGACCTCCATCGAGACCGCGCGAGGGAGCTTGATGAACGGGAAAGCGCCAAATGGTCAGGTCATGGATATGGGAAAGGGGGACACCAATGGATACGGCCGGAACAACGCTGGTCGAGTCTGAATCGATCCAGGACTTTGCCCTGGTGATGCAGCAGGACGACAAATTCCAGCCCCGCGCGCCCAGTGGGACTCCCTGCCGCGAGCGCCTGGAGTTGAACCCGGAAAGCGTGAAAAACGGACTCGGACAACTTGTCCTTACCGTCGTCAAGCTGCTGCACGAATTGCTGGAGCGCCAGGCGCTCCGGCGCATCGACGCAGGCTCGCTCACCGAGGAAGAGATTGAGCGGATGGGCTACACGCTGATGCGCCAAGTGGAAGAAATCGATCGCCTGCGAATAGAGTTCGGCCTCGAGGAGAAGGACCTGAACCTCGACCTGGGACCCTTAGGCAAGCTTTTATAAAAAGGAGATTTTCATGCCCCAACAAGCAGTTACGCACGCGATGCAGAGTTCGACCCTGGCTGATGTCCTCGAGCGAGTGCTCGACAAAGGCATCGTGATCGCCGGCGATATCAAGATCAAGCTCGTGGACATCGAGTTGCTCTCCATCCAGATTCGCCTGGTGATCTGCTCGGTCGACAAGGCCAAGGAGATGGGGATGGATTGGTGGGTCAACAACCCGGTCTTTTCCAGCCAGGCGCCGCAGCCACAACTGGAAGCTACGCTGGCAAAGATCGACGAGCGGCTGGCAAAGCTTGAGGTTCCTTCGCCGCGTGAGACGGTCCCGGCTTGAGCTTCTCCGGCCCCGCGCGGGCGCGAGTGGCTTAGCGGCGGTCGAGGCAGGCGGCGGCGAGGTGCATGGTGGTCTGCTTCTTGCAGCGCAAGGCGGCGTTCCTGGCGTCCTGCTCGGAGTCGAAGGAGCCGTGGTCCTCACCGGCCCAGCGGAAGCGCCAACAGTCTCCGAAGGGGTAGATCTCGGGCTCTTCGGAGCGGGCGCGCGCCATCTGTTCCGGCGCTTCCAATATTGCGTTCATCTTGTTCCTTTCAGTGAATCGGATTCTCTTCCCACTTGCTCTGTCGAGATTTCGATACGGTTTTAGCTGCACCCACTGGTGCTGCCGCAGCTCATGCAGCGGTAGCAGGAGCCGGAGCGGGTCATGATGGCTCCGCAGGTGGCGCAGGAGGGCGCGTCGCCCATGTCGAACATGCTCTTCATGGCGTCGGAGGGATGATAGAGGCCGCGGTCCTCGAAGTCGGCCGTCGGTTGCTGGTTGCCGGCTGCCGGCTGGCCGTTGGCGGAGGCTTCGGGGGCGATGCCGTGCTGCGGCGGGGTGCGGTCTTCATAGTGACTGCCCGCGCCGTTGTCGAAGATCTCCTGGTCGGAGAGGACATGCGGGACGGCCGCGTCCGAGGCGGCAACTACGGCGTCCGTAGCGGCGGGTTCGCTGGCGGCGGGGTTCATGTTGGCGAAGAGGTCGAGCTGGTGGCCGGAGAGGAAGCGGATCTGAATCCAGCGGAAGATGTAATCCATGATCGACTTGGCGAAGCCGATCTCTGGGTTGCCGGTCCATCCGGAGGGCTCGAAGCGGGTGTGGGCGAACTTCTCGCAGAGGACCTTGAGCGGCACGCCGTGCTGCAGCGAGATGCTGATGGCGGTGGCGAAGCTGTCCATCAGGCCAGCGACGGTGGAGCCTTCCTTGGCCATGCGGATGAAGATCTCGCCGGGGTAGCCGTTTGGATAGAGGCCGACGGTGATGTATCCCTCATGGTTGGCGATGGAGAACTTGTGGGTGACCGAGGCGCGCTCGACAGGCAGGCGGTGGCGGCTGGCACGCGGCGGGGCCTGCGCGTCCAGCTCGTCGACGTTCTGGGTGCTGGCGGCGAGGATCTGGTTGAGCTCAGTAGTGAGCGCGGAGTTGGCTGTCTCGAGAGCGCTGATACGGCTGGCGTCAGTGGCGAGTTTCCGCTCCGCCTCGGCGAGTTCGCTAGAGGCGACGGCGCGCGTGCCCTTCTTGTCGTCGGTCTGGGCCTGGACGTTGAGCGGCTGGGTCCCCTTGGAGTTGTCGCGGTAGATGGCGACGGCCTTGATGCCCTGACGCCATGCCTCGATGTAAGCCTTGGCGATGTCGTCGACCGAGCAGTCCTGGGGCAGGTTCACGGTCTTGGAGATGGCTCCGGAGAGGAAGGGCTGGGTGGCGGCCATCATCTTGATGTGGCCCATATAGTGGATGCTGCGGGTGCCCTTGGCGGGCTTGAAGCTGCAATCAAAGACGGGGAGATGCTCCGGCTTGATTCCGGGCGCGCCCTCGATGGTCCCGGTGGCGTCGATGTAGCTGACGATGGCGTTGACTTCGGCCTCTTTGTAGCCGAGCTTGATGAGCGCGGAGGGGACGGTGGAGTTGACGATCTTGATCATTCCGCCGCCAACCAGCTTCTTGAATTTGACGAGGGCGAGGTCAGGCTCGACGCCGGTGGTGTCGCAGTCCATCATGAAACCGATGGTTCCCGTGGGCGCAAGCACGGTGACCTGGGAGTTGCGGTAGCCGTGTTTTTCTCCGTGCGCGAGCGCGCCGTCCCAGGCGTGGCGGCTGGCGGCGATGAGCTGCTCGAGCTGCGGGACGTGGAAGTGCTCCGGGGCGGTGCGCGGGCTGGTGATGGTGGGCTTGCCGATGTTGTTGACTTCGGCGCGGTGCATGCGGATGACGTCCAGAAAGGGTTCGCGATTGACGTAGAAGCCGGGGCACGCTCCACCGGTAATCTCCGTGCGCTGGGTGATTGGCGTGGCCGCGCCAATGGGGGCGCAGGCCTCGGCGATGCGCGCCGACTGCCAGTAGGCGTCTCCGCAAAGGATCGCGGTGAGAGTGGCGGCGAAGTCGCGGCCGGCGTCGGAGTCGTATGGCAGGCCAAAGGCCATCAGCAGCGCGCCGAGGTTGGCGTAGCCGAGGCCCAGCGGGCGGTAGTCGTGGGAGTTGCGCGCGATCATCTCCGTGGGGTAGCCGGCTGCGTCCACAATGATCTCCATCGCCGTGGTGACGGTGGCGATGGCATGGCGGTAGGCGGGGATGTCGAACTGACCGCCGGGTGTGACGAACTTGAGCAGGTTGAAGCTGGCCAGGTTGCAGGCCGAGTCGTCCAAAAACATGTACTCGCTGCATGGGTTGGAGGCGTTGATGCGGGCTGTGTTCTTGCTGGTGTGCCACTTGTTGATGGTGGTGTCGTACTGCATTCCGGGATCGCCGCACTTCCAGGTGGCCTCGGCAATCTTCGTCATCAGGTCGCGTGCGCGGTACTCATGCACCGGCTTGTGGCCCTTGACGGTGCGGGTGGTGAAGGGGCCGTCGGCTTCGACCGCCTGCATGAACTCGTCGGTGACGCGGACGCTGTTGTTGGCGTTCTGGAAGAAGATGGAGCTGTAGGCCTCGGAGTCGGGGCCGGAGCCGTCGTAGCCGGCCTGGACGAGGTGCCAGGCCTTGGCTTCCTCCTTGACCTTGCACTCGATGAAGTCCTCGATGTCTGGGTGGTCGATGTTGAGGATGACCATCTTGGCCGCGCGCCGCGTCTTGCCGCCGCTCTTGATGACGCCGGCAAAGGCGTCGAAACCGCGCATGAAGGAGAGCGGCCCCGAGGCCGTGCCGCCGCCGGAGAGCGTCTCCATGCTGCCGCGGATGTTGGAGAGGTTGGAGCCTGCGCCCGATCCCCACTTGAAGAGCATTCCCTCGGTCTTGGCCAGCGTCAGGATGGAGTCCAGCGAGTCGTTGACGGAGTTGATGAAGCAGGCCGAGCACTGCGGCTTGGTGTAGCCGGTGACGGAGAACTCAACCCGTCCGGTGGCGGGGTTCCAGTGCCAGCTCTGCGCGTCGGAGTTGGGTTCCAGCCGGTCGCAGCCCACGTTGAACCAGACCGGCGAGTTGAAGGCGACCTTCTGGTTGAGCAGCAGGTGGGCCAGCTCGGCATAGAAGGTGTCGGCATCGGCGGGTGTGGCGAAGTAGCCGTCGCGGATGCCCCAGTCGCGCACGGATTCGGCGACGCGAGTGATCAGGGCGCGGACGCCGCTCTCGCGCTCGGGCGTGCCCACCTGGCCGTGCAGGTACTTCGACGCCACGATGTTGGTCGCGGTCATCGACCAGTCGGAGGGGACCTCGACGTTCTTCTGCTCGAAGATGGTGCGGCCCTTGTAGTCCTGAATAACGGCGTCGCGCAGCTCCCAGGTGATCTCGTCGAAGGGAGAGATGCCGGGGCGGGTGAAGTGGCGCGAAAAGGAGAGGCCAAGTGCGCGGCCAGCGGCGGGGCGCGCGGCGGCGGTTCCGGTCTGGGGCCCGGCAAGATTGATTGTGGAGTTCTGAGTCTGGATCGGGTTCATCGGCGGTACATCTCCTTCTTTTTCTAATGGCGTTCTGATGGTGCCAAAACGAGTGCTGCAATGGGGCCTGGGTGCTTCTCGGATGTAGTGCTGATGCGAGTGTTGCCGTGGTGCCTTTCTCTGCCGTGGTGCTGAATCCGGGGACGACGCGTACTGGCCGGTGCGCTGTGGCCCTTGGTTTCCGAACCGGGCGAAACGGGTCTGCTGGCCCCTCTGTCGCGGCGGGGAACCTTGTGGCCCAACCGCGGAGACGTTTAAGGGGATGGGGAGCCGGAGTTGTCTGGGCCCTATCGATTCGACGATTACTGAGCGGTTACTGTGGTGCAGTCGTGAAAATACCGCCCCCAGTGGGGTGTGTCAAGTATAAAGCACAAGATATTGTGTTGCCCATGCGAATACTCCCTGTTTTGGGAAGGTTGATGAAGGGTAGAGAGAAAAACAAGGGAAATTGCTGTGGAATTCTCTGAAACTACGCGGTGGAAGCGGGTATGACGGAGTTGCCAGGGGCGGGGTGGGAAGGCCTGGCATCAACACTTCGGTTGCGTGCGGGGGGCGGGCCGGTTCGAAGACGGGCTGGCTGGCCGGAAGTTCTGCGGAGAAGGCATGGTTTGAGAGTAGGACGCGACAGAAGGCGGGGCAAGGCGCAGAAGTGGTGCAGAAAACTGTGGATGGGGGTGCAAATGTGGAAAAGCCGCGGGAATGTGGAAAAGTGGCTTAAAAGTGGAAAAACCGCTGGAAAAAGGGAAATCCCAGCAATCCCGGCCTGAAAACGCGCATCCTGCTGCTCAGAGGAGCAACATGCAGTCGCCGTAGGAGTAGAAGCGGTAGCCGTGGCGGATGGCGTGGTCGTAGGCGGCCAGGATGGTCCGCAGGCCGCGGTTGGGGGCGGCATCGGTTGTCCGTTCCCTGTTGTCCATACAGTCCGCGAAGGCGGCGACCAGCATCAGGAGGGTGGATTCGGGAAGGTGGAAGTTGGTGAGCAGGCCGCCCACGATGCGGAACCGGTGGCCGGGCGCGAGGAAGATGGAGGTCGATCCGGAGTGGGGTTCGAGGTGGAGCGGGCCGGATGAGGCCTGCGCCGCGATATGTTCGAGGGTGCGGGTGGTGGTGGTTCCGGCGGCGACGATCCGCCGGCCGTCGGCCAGCGCGCGGTTGAGGGCCTCGGCGGTGGCTGCGGGCAGGGTGTAGCGTTCGGTGTGGAGGCGTATGTCGGCGAGGCGGGAGACGCGGACGGGCTGGAAGGTGCCGAGCCCGACGTGCAGGGTGAGGTACTGAATCTCCACGCCTCGGGCGCGCAGTGCGGCCAGGACTTCGGGCGTGAAGTGCAGTCCGGCGGTGGGCGCGGCCGCCGAGCCGGGCAGGCGCGAGTAGACGGTCTGGTAGCGCTCGCGGTCCTCCTCGGTGTCGGGCTGCGCGGACTGGTCGCGGTGGATGTAGGGCGGCAGCGGCATGTGGCCGATGCGCGCCAGCGTGGCGTGGAAGTCCTCGACCGGGGCGAAGCGCAGCGTCCGCTCGCCAAAGGCCCCGGCGGCGACAACCTCGGCGGTGAGCACGGGTATAGAGTTGTTCTCACCCGTCGTCGCTGGGTTTGTCTGAAAAAAACTCAGCGTCTCGCCAATCTGGACCTTGCGCGCAGGCCGGACCAGCGCTCTCCACAGGTTCTCGCCGGGGGCTGCAGGGGCGTCGATCTGCTCGGTGAGGAGGATCTCGATCGGGCCAGAGGGTTGGGGCGAGTTGTGCTGGGTGCGCGCTCCGGCGCGTGTGGCGAAGAGGCGCGCGGGCAGCACGCGAGAGTCGTTGAGGACCAGCAGATCGCCCGGCTCGAGGATCTGCGGCAGGTTGGCGAAGCGGTCGTCGCAGAGGGCCCCGGTTGCGCGGTTGAGCACCAACATGCGGCTCGATCCGCGCTCTGCGGGCGGGTGCTGGGCGATGAGTTCGGCGGGCAGGTCGAAGTTGAAATCCGAAACAAGCATTGGAGAGATACTAGCCACAAGCACTGGGTTCAGTTTAGCTGCCTTCCTCGGCCATCTGGACGGCGCGATCCAGCGCAGCCTGGACGGTGGCTGTCGTAACTTCGTTCGCTGGAATGTGCGCGGGCCATGTAACCACCACGCGCGAAAACGGCTTGGGGATCATAAAGCGGTCCCACGAACGAAGCTGCCAGGCGCGCTTGGGCAGGACGTAAAAGCACCCCACCCATGTTCCCGCGGGTTTGCCATCGGCCCCCGGCCCGCCAACCGATTGCGCCAGCCGCGCCGTTCCTGGTTTGGCGACGTAGACCGGGCCGCGCGGGCCGTCGGCGGTGATGGCGCAGCAGCGGCCTTCGGCGTAGGCGTGCTGCATGGCGCGCAGGCCGGCCGCTCCGCCGCGCGAGCTGGAGCCGCGAACCACGTGGAAGCCGAGCAACTCGGTGGTGCGCGTAATCAGTTCGCCGTCGAAGCTGGAGCTGACCAGAATGGTGATTCCTTGATCGCGGAAGCGGTGCGCCGCAACCAGCAGGCTGCGATGCCAGAAGGCGAAGACGCGCGGGCAGGGGAGTTGGTCGCCCGGCGTGACGCCTGCCTCGGCGCGCTCTTCGTAGCGCAGCGTCAGCCCCAGCAGCCGAACCAGTCCTGCGGCCAGCGGCGGAACTAGAGCGATGGCGATCCGCTGCGCAAATCGCAGCTTCGCCGTGGCGGGGCCGGGCTTCTGTGGTTCGGGATCGGGCACAGAGTTAGTGTAGAGCGAAGGGCCGTCTCTGTGCGCGCGCCGCAATTGCAGGATCGTTCTCGAACCGGCATGAGATGTGCGACAATGATAGGTGCGGTTTGGCGTCGTGCGTACGCCCAATCCTGCAAGGAGATTTACTATGGGCGACCTGCTTCAACCCTGGCACATTGTAATTATCGTTGGTCTCGCGATCCTGCTCTTCGGTGGCAAGAAGCTGCCGGAGCTGGGCAAAGGCCTGGGCGAAGGGCTGCGCGGATTCAAAGAGGGCATGAAGGGCCTCACCGACGGCTTGGACGACGTGGATGACGAGAAGAAGAAAAAGCAAGATCTGGAGGCCAAGGCGTATCAGGAGGCCAAGCTCGCAGCCGAGGCGAAGGTCGCTGCCGAGGCCAGGCTTGCGGCCGAGCAGAAGGCCCAGCAAGAGGCAGTCAACCGGTAGGACAGCAACACAACAAGCAGAACAGGTACTCTCTTTGGATGGCCGTGAACTCGACCGGCCCGTCCATTCTTCTGACGGCTTTGAAGTTCCCCACCCCAACGAAATAGAACCGCGCCACGAGCAAGCTGCATATGCTCTACAGCGCGATGAGGACGACGGCGAGCGCCGCCGCAGCCATTCCCAGCGCCTGACGCCGTGTGGGCCACTCGCCCAGCGCAAGCGCCGCCAGCAGAATGGTGGACGCCGGATACAGCGACGCCAGTACCGCGGCCACATCCAGCCGGCCGGCGCGCGTCGCAGCCACAAACAGCAGATTGCCGGATGTGTCCAGCAGCGCGGTTCCGAGCGCCCAGGCTATCGCGGTGCGGTTGAGGCTGAGGCGCGCCCCGGCATTCTTGCCCGGACGAAGAAGTACTCCAAGAAACATGAGTGAGCAGACGCAGAGGCTGCCGATTCGCGCCGACGCCATGGGCCATATAACGCCCGCCGGGCTGGCCATCTTCAACGCCACAAAGTAGAAGCCGAAGCCCAGGCCGGCAAGAATCGCCAGCGCCATGGTCTGGCGCGATGCGGCGGTTGCGGAGTTGTCCGCGGAACCTGCCGTGGGGCCGGTTGCGATCAGCCAGATGGCGATTGCCGCAATGGCAAAGCCGATCAGCGGGATGCGGCCGGGAGGGCCCACCTGCCACAGCGTCAGCGCCGCCGGAATCGCCGCGGCCAGCAGTCCGCTCACCGCCGCCGATGCACCCATTGCACCCCGCGACAGCGCGATGTAGAAGGCCGTCAGCGAGAGCCCGCCGGCGACTCCCGCGGCGATGCCCCACCCCAGCAGCGCGCCATGCGGAGCGGCGTCTCCGCGCAGGTGCGCGACCGCGACCAGCACAATAAAACTCGTCGCGTGGCTCAGCAGGACGATGCGCAGCCCCGCGCCCAGGCTGCCTCCGGCGCGCTTCACGCCCATGCCGCCGGTGAAGTCGCCGCCGCCCCACAGGATGGCGGCAGCCAGCGCAAGCAGAGCGTTGCCGCCCAGCAGACTATTCATTGCGTCCATTATTCATTGCCACGGCGTCTCATCGTCATGGAGGTTTACTGTGCGGCAGGCGTCCGCGGACGTGCCTGCACCGCTGAGGGCCAGTAGCCCTTCTTGGCAATCACGGTCAGGTTGGGACGCAGGACCTTCACCTCGAGGGTGCGGTACTTGCCGTCGATCAGCGGCTCATGCGTGATGTAGTCCAGCGTATAGCGCGTGCGCACCTCTTCGGCAATCTTGGCAAAGCTCTTCTCGATCCCTCCGGTTCGGAACTCCGCGTCGAAGTTGCCGCCTGTTGCATTGGCATACGCCGGCAGGATGTTGTCGCGCATGGTCAGCGGCAGGTGGATGCGGTCGAGGAAGCCGACCAGCGGCAGCGAAGAGTCCCCCACCAGCGTCCCATCCACCTCGATGCGGTTGGTCTCGAGATACTTCAGGACGTCCTTGTACTTGGCCGTGCTGCCGTACTCCTTGCCATCGGAGATGACGTAGATGACGCGGCGGCGCTCGATGGGCTTCTTGCTGAGTGTGGCGGCCGCGGCCAGAATGGCGTCGTTCAGCGTGTGCATCTCTTTGGGAGGGTTGAGCTGGATTCCCGTGTGCCCCCGCTCGGCCGCCGTGTTGGGATCGAAGTTCATGTTGTTAATGACCGTGGTCTGGGAGAGCGGCCCGCTCAACGCGCCGGCCAGCAGCGGCTCACGCCCCGACCCCTTCGAGATCTCAATGGCCTGGGTCAGCCGCGCGCTCTGCGCTCCGGTAAAGTCCGTCACCAGCTTCGGGCCATTGTTGAAGGTGAAGACCTCAACCTCGTCGGACCGGGTAAACGCACCCTGCAACGCGCCCAGAGAGTCGTTCAGCCGGACCACGTTGTCGTAGGTCATGCTCTGGTCGATCACCAGCGCCACCGACAGCGGGACCGCGTCCGTGGTGAATCGCATGATGCGCTGAAGCACGCCGTTCTCGTAGACCTGCACGTCGCGCGCGGTGAGTCCCGCCACCAACTGCTGCTTGGAATCCTTCACCGTAAACGGCACATTGACGTCATTCACGGGCACCACTATGGTCGGCGCGTTGACTTCTTCGTTGGACGGAGTCTCATAGATGGGTGCCTTCGCCGCCGCCTGCGTGCCGCTCGCGGTTGCCTGCGTGCCGCTTGCTACCGGTACGGAAGCGTGGCTCGCCGGCGGAGCCGCTGACGGCGTGCCCGCGCCTTCGCCCGGGGTTGCGTCGCCGGGCGCTGTGTCGCCGGCTGAGGTGGTTCCCTGGCCGGGAGCAATCGTTCCCAGATTGGGCAGCTTGGTCTGCGGCCTTGGGGCGTCCGGGATCGCCTGTTGCGCCAGGTTCTGCTGCGCGGACTGCGCGGCGCTGGTCTGCCCAGCCTGCGTTTGTGTCTGCCCAGCCAACACGCCAAGCATCCCCAACGCCAGCGATCCTGCCAATACGCGAATTCTCAACTCGTAGACCCCCGTGCCGTTCCTCTATCAGATTACCAGTGGCGCGCGCACGCCGTCATCTCGACCACTCCTCGCGCCACGTCGATTCGCGTTCCACACGTTAGACGCCGCCGCCTGCCCCGGCGTTGCGCGTTAGCGCGCGAAGCGCCGAAGGCGCGATCTATACCAGCCTATGGCGTAGCCATAGGGCGCAGGCCCAGCCAAATCCCACAAGGGCTGAAAGCCCGTTCTATAAGCTCAAATTGAAATCTTCTTCATCCCGCACGGCCTTCTTCGTCGTCTAATAAGCTATGCGCTACTCTGTCCTAGCCTCGCTGCTCTTCCTCGCCCTGCTTCCGGCCACGCTGCGCGCCCCCGCCTTCGCGCAGGAGGCGCCATCGCCCGGCGCCCCGCCGCCCGCATCCGACGCTCCCGCTCCGCTCGCCGACGACAGCAACGCGCAGACCCTCAACGTCAACGTCAACCTGGTCAACCTCTTCTTCTCCGCGCGCGACAAGGACGGCTTCATCACCAACCTGGCCAAGAGCGATTGCACGGTCAGCGAGGACAAGACGCCGCAGACCATCAAGAACTTCACCCAGGAGAAGAACCTGCCGCTCACCATCGGCCTGCTGCTGGACACGTCGGGAAGCCAGGAGCATGTGCTGCCGCTGGAGAAGGAGTCCGGCGCCACGTTTCTGCGCGACGTGTTGACGCCCAAGGACGAGGCCTTCCTCATCTCCTTCGACATCAACGTCGATCTGCTCTCCGACTACACCAACCGCTCCAGCGAGATCGGCCGCGCCATGAACAAGGCGACCATCAACACCGGCGCGGGCACAGGCTCGGTTACCGGCAACGGCAACCTGCGCGGCACGCTGCTCTTCGACGCCGTCTACCTCGCCGCCCACGACAAGCTCAGCATGGAGGCAGGGCGCAAGATCATCGTCCTGCTCACCGACGGCGGCGATCAGGGATCGCAGGAGACCCTGAAGTCCGCCACCGAGGCCGCGCAGAAGGCCAACGCCATCGTCTACGTCATCCTCATCGCCGACCGCGCCTTCTATGGCGGCGGCAGCTTCAATATCGGCGACTCCGGCGCGCGCGATATGGACCGGCTTGCCAGCGATACCGGAGGCCGCGTCATCAACGTCGGCCACGACGGAAAGAAGCTGGAAGACGCCTTCCGCCAGATCCAGGACGAACTGCGAACCCAGTACCTGCTCAGCTACACCCCAACCAACGCCAAGGCCGACGGCACATTCCGCAAGATCGGCCTCAACTGCGGCAAGAACCTCAAGGTCCAGACCCGCACCGGCTACTACGCCATCTCCGCCGTGGACGCCGGGAACTAGCTGAGCCCAAGCACCGGGTGCGGCACATAAGGCTCTTCGAGCGAGGCGATCTCCTCCGCTGTCAGCTTCAGCGAGACCGCCGCAACGGCGTCCTCCAAGTGATGCAGCTTGGTCGCGCCCACGATGGGCGCGGTGATCGCGGGCTTGGTGAGCAGCCAGGCCAGCGCAATCTGCGCCCGCGCAACGCCGCGCGAACCGGCCAGTTCGCCGAGCCGGTCCACCACGCGCTTGTCCGCCTCCGCCGTCTTCGAGTACAACGTCTTCCCGAATCCGTCGGACTCGGAGCGCTTGGTCGTCTCCGCGTCCCACGCACGCGCCAGCTTGCCGCGCGCCAGCGGACTCCACGGAATCACGCCGACGCCTTGGTCGAGACACAGTGGCAGCATCTCGCGCTCCTCCTCGCGGTAGAGCAGGTTGTAGTGGGGCTGCATGGTGACGAAGCGCGACCAGCCGTGCCGGTCCGCGAGATAGAGCGCCTTGGAGAACTGCCACGCCCACATGGACGATGCGCCCAGATAGCGCACCTTGCCCGCGCGCACCACGTCGTTGAGAGCCTCCAGCGTCTCCTCGATTGGCGTCGTACGGTCCCAGCGATGGATCTGGTAGAGATCGACGTACTCCGTGCCCAGGCGGCGCAGGCTTTCGTCGATCTCGAAAAATATCTCCTTGCGCGAGAGGCCGCCGCCGTTCGGTCCTTCGCGCATCACGCCGTTCAGCTTGGTCGCGATCACCACGTCTTCGCGCTTCGCATTGGCCTTCAGAAAGCGGCCGAGCACGCGCTCGCTGTCGCCGGTGGCGTAGACGTTCGCCGTATCGAAGAAGTTGATGCCGAGGTCGAGCGCCTGGCGAAAGAACGGCTGGCTCTGCTCCTCGTTCAGGCTCCATGCATTGCTGCCCGGCCGCAACGGGCCCGCAGGAGGAACGCCGTACGACATGCACCCCAGACAGATGCGCGAGACCTTCACCCCAGTCTTGCCAAGATTTACGTAGTCCATGGTTCCTCCGATTCAGAAGCACTGTTTTCGATGTTACAAGTTCTGATGCACTCTATTGCACGCACGATGCAGCGGCCCGCTCAAGCCTCCATTGCGCCGGAGTACACGGCCATGCCCGCGACCGCATCGACGCCCATCGCATCCAGCGCGTCGATCTCCTCGCGCTGTTTGATGCCGCCGGCGACGATCAACTGCTTGGCCGTCGTGGCGCGCAGTGTGGCCGCAACATCGGGCGGAAAGCCCTGCATCGTGCCCTCGGTATCGACATGCGTGTAGAGGAACGCGGCGCAGAAGTCTTCCAGCCAGGTGATGGCCTCCTCCGGCGTCAGGTCGACGGAGTCCTTCCATCCCTTGACGGCGACGCGGCCGTTCTTGGTATCGACGGAGAAGCAGAGGGAATCTTCGCCGAGTGCGCGCTTCAACTCCTCGGCGAACTCGATGCGTATCAATTTGTGCCTCTGCGGCTCGCCAGGTTGCGCGACGCCGAAGAGTGAAGACCCGTAGATGACGCGCTTCGCGCCCGCATCGAGCAGCTTTCGCCCATCCTCGGCGGTCTTCAATCCGCCGCCGACCTGGCAGGGCAGACGGTGGCAGATGCTCTCGATCAGCGCGCGGTTCTCGCCCTGGCGCATCGCCGCGTCGAGATCGATCAACTGCACAAGGGGGTATTTTGCGAATCGTTGGATCCAGTAGTCGAAGTCGTCGAAGGCCAGCTTCAGCTTCTCGCCATGCACAAGCTGCACGATGCGTCCGCCCATCAGATCGATCGAGGGAATCAGCATGGCAGCCTCACGCTCACGCCCGCCCGTGCGAGCTGCGCCTTCAACTCGCGCGAGTCCGTGACGCCGAAGTGGAAGATGCTGGCCGCCAGCGCGGCGTCGGCCTTACCCCGGCCGAAGACCTCGACGAAGTGCGCCGCGGAACCCGCGCCACCACTGGCGATCACGGGAATCTGCACCGCCTCGCTCACCGCCGCGGTCAGCTCGCAGTCGAAGCCGTCGCGCATCCCGTCCGTGTCCATGCTGGTGAGCAAAATCTCTCCCGCGCCGCGCGATTCGGCCTCGCGCGCCCACTCGACCACGCGCAAGCCGGTGGGTTTGCGCCCGCCGCTGACGTAGACCTCGGCGTCTTCCGCGCCCTTCGTGCCGCGCCGGGCGTCGATGGCAACGATTACGGCTTGCGCGCCGAAGCTCGCGCCGATCTCGCCGATCAGCTCGGGCCGCGCAATCGCCGCCGAGTTGATGCTCACCTTGTCCGCGCCCGCGTTGAAGACGGCTGCCGCGTCGTCTGCCGTGCGTACGCCGCCGCCGACGGTGAAGGGCACAAACAGCTTTGCAGCCGCGCGCCGCACCGTCTCCAGCAGTGTCCCGCGCCCCTCGTGCGTGGCCGTAATGTCGAGCAGCACAACCTCGTCCGCGCCCGCAGCCGCATGGCGATGCGCCAGCTCCGCCGGGTCGCCCGCATCGACGATGTCGACAAACTGCACGCCCTTTACCACGCGCCCGTCGCGCACATCGAGACAGGCAATAATTCGTTTGGTCAGCATCTACAACTCCACAAAATTCCGCAACACGCGCAGGCCCACGTCCGCCGACTTCTCGGGATGGAACTGCACGCCCATTACGTTTTCGCGTTCCAACGCCGCGGTAAACGCGCCGCCGTAATTTGTAACCGCCGCGGTTGCACTCACCAACGGCGCGCGCCACGAGTGCGTGAAGTAGACAAAGCTGCCGTTTGCGACGCCGCGCAGGAGGCGCGAATCCGGCCTGATCTGCTCGAGCGAGTTCCAACCCACATGCGGCGACTTCAACTCCACGTCCATATACAGCGCGGGGAAATGCTCGCACATCCCTGCGAATGCGCCGAGTCCTTTGGTGCCTTCGGCCTCGGTCGAGCCTTCGAAGAGCCACTGTAGGCCGACGCAGATGCCCAGGAACCACGCGCCTTTGGCGATGCTCTCGCGCACGGCTTCGGTCAGGCCAAGGTCTTCCAGCAACTGCGTTGCCTGAAAGTGACCCACACCGGGCAGTACGACTTTGTCGGCCCCACGCACAACATCCGGCGACTGCGTCACAACCACTTCACGCGTGGCTTGTTCGTCGCCCAGAATGTAACGCAGGGCCTTCACCACGCTGGTCAAATTGCCCGCCTTGTAATCAATCACTGCAATCACAGCAGCCCCTTTGTGCTTGGCAGCATCTCTTTCATTCTTTCATCGCGCGAGCATGCACCGCGCATGGCGCGCGCGAAGGCCTTGAAGATCGCCTCGATCTTGTGGTGATTGCTGCGGCCGTACATTATTTTGACGTGGACGTTGGCCTTGGCTCCGCGCGCAAAGCCATCGAAGAAGTCCGTCAGCAGCTCGCTCTGGAAGTCGCCGACCATTGGTACGGTGACTTGATCGTCGACGACGTAGGCCGTGCGTCCGCTCAAGTCTACAGCGGCGACGGCGAGCGTCTCGTCCATCGTCATCACGAAGTAGCCGGCGCGCAGGATGCCTTTCTTGTCGCCCAGCGCGATGGCGAATGCCTCGCCCAGCGCGATGCCAACGTCCTCCACCGTGTGGTGCTGATCGACGTCTAGGTCGCCCGTGCAGGTGAGCCTGAGGTCAAAGCCGCCGTGACGAGTGAAGAGTTCCAGCATGTGGTCGAAGAAACGGATGCCGGTGGAGACGGAGTAAGCGCCCTGCCCGTCGATGGTCAGCGTCAAGGCAATCTTCGTCTCCGTGGTGTCGCGCTGGATTGTGCCTGTTCTTATCTCGTCGCTCATTGCGCCCATCCAATCTGCTGCAAGGATTCCTTCAATGCGTCGAGGCCGCGCGTGACGTGCTTTTCGACGCCGATGGTGATGCGGACGAAGCCATCGCAGCCGGGGTCGGTCGAACGGTCGCGCAGCAGCACACCGCGCGCACGCATAGCCCGTACAAGCTCCGCGTGCTTCGCGCCGATCTTCATCAGCACGAAGTTGGCGTGGCTGGGGAAGAAGTCGACTCCGAGGGTGCGCAGGCCATCCATCATACGGGCGCGACCCGCATTCACCTGCTCCGCGTACCAGGCGACGTATACGTCATCCGCAAGCGCCACCGGCAGGCAGTCCAGCGCCACGCCGTTGACGTTGTAGGGCGAGCTAACCTTGCGCACATACTGCATCAGCGAGGCATTGCCCGCGAGCAGACCGATGCGCAGATTTGCCAGTCCGTAGGCCTTCGAAAACGTACGCGCGACGAGCAGGTTCGGCACCTTGCCCACGTCCGCGAAAAGCGACTCACCGAAGAAGTGGTAGTACGCTTCATCGACCATCACGACTGCTTGTGGAGCCGCGGCGCAAATCGCCAGAAGGTGATCGCGGCTGACCACCGCGCCGGTGGGATTGTTGGGCGAGGCGACGATAATCAGCTTGGTGCGCGGCGTGATGGCGGCGAGAAAGCGATCATAGGGAAACTCCAGCGAGGCGTCCGCCTGCACGCGCGTGAGGTGCGCGGTCATCATGCGCGCACTGACTTCGTACATGAAGAAGGTAGGCGTGCAGATAATGGCCCCGTCGTTCTGCTCAAGAAACGCGGCGCAGACCAGGTGGATCGCTTCATCGACGCCGTTGGTCAGCAGGACCTGATCGGCCTGCAAGCCGAAGTGCGCGGCAGTGATGCGCTCGACGCCCTCGCGCTCGGGGTACTTTGTCAGTCCCTCGGCAGTGATTTGGCGCAGACGCTCGATCACCTTGGGCGAGGGCGCAAAGGTGTTCTCGTTGAAGTCCAGGCGCAGGGCATCGCGGCCGGCGAGCGGCGGGTGATACTCCGGCATGGCCAACACGGCACGGCGCGGTTGCGGAACAGTATTTGTTACATATTCCGAAGCGGACGATTTATTTGTAACTACTTTGGCAGCAGATGTCATTGCATCCTCACTCGCACGCTCTGGGCGTGGCCCACGAGTCCCTCGGCCTCGGCCAATGCAATCGTATGAGGGCCGAGGGTGCGCAGAGCCTTGCGCGTGTACTGCTGTACTGTAATGACCTTGACGAAGTCCATCACGCTCAACCCGCCGCGTATGCGACCGACACGTCCCGTCGGCAACACATGATTCGGCCCGGAGATGTAGTCGCCCATCGACTGCGGAGAATAATCACCAATAAATACTGAACCAGCGTTCTTCACCCAGTTCAAATCCGCTTTTTTATCAATCGTCAGATGCTCCGGAGCCAGGCGATTTGTCAGATCTCGCGCTTCTGCAATCGTTTTGGTTACAAATACGAATCCCTGCGCGGCCAACGACTGTTTGGCGATTGCATTGCTCTTCGCCTGCGCCTTCACCTCGACCATTACAGCCTGGGCGAGCGCGGCGTTGCTGGTGATGAGGACGGCGAGCGCTTCGGGGTCGTGCTCCGCCTGGGCGACGAGGTCGGCGGCAATTCCTGCGGGATTGCCGGTCTCGCTGGCGACGACGATCTCGGTTGGGCCGGCGGGCATGTCGATGCCGCACTCTTGCGAGACGAGAATTTTTGCGGTAGTGACATAGAGATTGCCGGGGCCGACGATCTTGTTGACGCGGGCGATGGAGGCGGTGCCGAAGGCGAGAGCGGCGATGGCCTGCGCTCCGCCGACGCGGTAGAACTCCGTCACACCTGCGAGCCAAGCCGCTGCCAAAGTTTCCTTCGCGGGCTTGGGCGAGCAGACGACGATGCGCGCGACGCCAGCCACCTGCGCGGGTGTGACGGTCATCAGCAGCGTCGAGGGGAGCGGGTAACGGCCACCGGGGACATAGCAGCCCACCGACTCCAGGGGGCGCACGATCTGGCCGGTGGCGACGCCTGGGGAGGGAGCGATGGTCCACTCCTTCGGGCGCTGTGCCGAAGCGAAGGCGCGAATGTTGGCCTGCGCGGCGCGCATTGCAGCCTGCAACGTGGGCGTTGTAGACTTCCACGCGGCCTTCATCTCTTCCCTCGAGACGAGCAGCGGTGCGTTAGGCGGCAAGCCGTCGAACTTTGCGGCGTAGTTGCGCAGAGCCGCATCGCCGCGCTGCTGAACGTCCGCGAGGATGCGGCGCACGACTAGCTCAACCTTCGACGTATTGGCCGCGCCGCGTTGTTCGATCGACTCGATCAGTGCGGCGGCGGCCTTCTTGGTTTGTCCAAACGTCCGTACCAGCTTCATCTGTGACCTCAACCGTTACAAAACCACTTTGCTGAGCGGATACTCGACGATTCCGGTGGCGCCGGCGGCCTTCAGCTTGGGAATCACGTCGCGGACAATGGCTTCGTCGAGGATGGTGTTGAGCGCGACCCAAGCGGGGTCGCTGAGATGCGAGATGGTTGGCGAGTTGAGCGCGGGGAGCTGCGCGACGATGCGGTCGAGATCGGCCTTGCGCGCGTTGAGCATGAGGCCGACGCGGCCCTGCGCGGCAATCGCAGCGTTGAGCATCAGAGAGATGTTGTCGATTTTCTTCCGCTTCCACTCGTCCCGATATGCCGATTTGTTGGCAATGAGCTGGGTTTCGGACTCCATCAGCGTCTCGATGATGCGCAGGTGGTTGGCGCGCAGGCTGGAGCCGGTCTCTGTGACCTCAACGATTGCGTCGGCGAGGGTTGGTGGCTTAACTTCCGTCGCGCCCCAACTGAACTCGACCTTGACGGGGATGTTGCGCGAGGCGAAGTAGCGTTTGGTGAACTCGACCAATTCGGTGGCGATGATCTTGCCGGCCAGATCCTCGGGTTTTTGGAAGGGCGAGTCCTCGGGCACGGCGAGCACCCACTTGACCTTCTGGCGGCTGACCTTGGAGTAGGTGAGGCTGGTGACGTACTCGACGTCGGTCTCGTTTTCGAGGACCCAGTCGTTTCCGGTGAGGCCGGCGTCGAGCGCGCCGTGCTCGACGTAGCGCGCCATCTCCTGCGCGCGGACCAGCATGCACTCGATCTCGGAGTCGTCGATGGTGGGGAAGTAGCTGCGGCCACTGGCTGCAATGTGCCAGCCCGCGCGCTCGAACAGCGCGATGGTTGCGTCCTGCAGGCTGCCCTTGGGGATTCCTAGCTTGAGTTTGTTCGCCATTATTTGGCCTCCGCGGAGTTCGGCACTGCGATCGGTTTGGTGAAGCAACTAACGGTACCCTCGTGGCAGACCAGGCCGTCGCCTTCAACAAGGACGCGGAAGAGCAGCGTGTCGTTGTCGCAGTCGGTGGCGGCGCTGACGATGCGCAGGCGGTTGCCGCTGGTCTCGCCCTTCATCCAGAGTTTCTGGCGGGTGCGGCTCCAGAAGGTGACGAAGCCGGACTCGAGCGACTTGCGGAAACTGGTCTGGTTGAGGAAGCCAAGCATCAGCATCTGGCCGGATTTGGCGTCCTGCACGATGCCCGGGACGAGGCCGTCCATTTTGGCGAAGTCGATTGCGGGTGCGTTGTTCAGTGCGTCCATCGGTTCTCTCTCTCGTATGAATGATAGGTCTGTCGAGTTACTTGTAATCCACGGCTTCTATCGATCTTCCGCGGCTTCGGGAGTTTCGCTTTGGCACCTGTCCGCGCGCAGCAAAAAGGCCCGCTCGCGGTGTGCGCGTCGGCGGGCCTTTGGAATCCTTGAATGTGCTTTGCTACTTCGTCGCACCGGAGACAGCCGCCAACACGCTTGTCGCATGGTGATGGTGGTGCTCGCGATGCTGGTTCGAAAAGCTCATCTCTTATGAAGTTACCGTCTACCCAATCCCTTTGTCAACGCGGGCGCGGCAGCGCGGCGACGGCTAATTTGCCGAAGGTCGCTCTACGTGGTCGATGACGAGTACGTCTACCGGGGCTTTCGTTGGCACCAGCTTCAGTCCAAGCTGCTCCTGAAGCGCGGTATAGATCGATGGTTCGGATGAGTCCGCCGTAGCATCCAGATTGCTCGAAAACTTCAGGGTGAAAGCGTAGAGGCCCTTGAGTCCGGTCTGGTCTACGACGATGTGTCCCATCTGCTGAGACAGTTGCTCGACCAGAGATTCCATCGAAATCCCCTTCGACTCTATCGTCTGTATCTTTCCTGTGTCGGTTGAATACCAATACTCAGTCTTCACATCGGTCATCTTCAATCCACCCTTTGCAATGACCAGCGCAAAGGTTGGCAACTCGCGCGTCTCGTGATGAACCTTCAGTTGAATGCGATCTGCAAACAGCGCTTGCATCATCCGTTTGGCCACCTTCGATCGCTCCTGCCAACTGAGCTTCACCAGTTGTTCGGAGATCGCGTCGTCGGGTTTTGCCTCAACGTCAAACTGGTCGGAATCAAACCACTTAGGCCCACCCAAACACTGAAAGTCCAACTTGTCGTATGCTCCGCAGACAAGATGCTTTAGCGGAAGTCCCTTGGCGATAAAACCACCGTTGGGCATCGTGTCGAAGCTATTCTGTAGCCCCACCCCACTGACAACGGACGGTTTGATGGTCGCGACATCGTATGCGGCACCGGGAAGAAGTACTTCGGTGGTTTTTGAATCCACCGCACTCGTCGCTGAATTGCCTTGTGCAAGTGCAGTCGAAACGGTGAAGCTCATCAACGTTGCGATGCAAATCAGCAGTGCAGTCAGAAAACTCAGTTTGCCAGAAACATGAACATTCATATAGCGAGCCATCTTACTCCTCTGCAAATTCTCCGAAGTTCGCTGCGGCGAGTACTGACTTACGGCTTGGGGCGGCGGGCGATGGTATCTCGCGATGCCAATTCGCCGTGCGAACACTTGCTCTGGTACAAAGGTACGCGCACGAAACTCGGCTTGGCCGTGCAACGTCTCCCATCTGTCCCTTCAAGGAGCTTGATCCCATGAACACTCGTCTCGATCGCAGAACATTTCTCCGCCTGGCCTCCGCATCCGCAGCCCTTCTGGCGCAAGAGGCGCGCCCGCAGGCGGCGTCACAGGCAACAGCGCAGGCGGCGTCGCAGACTGCACCTGCTTCGGCAACCCAGCGAACACAGCCGACCCCGCGCGGACCGCGGGCTGCGGTGAAGAGCAGGAAGAACTTTGTCGGCATTCAGGTGCGCGGCTTTGCGTGGGTGGATGAGGGCATCGACCAGGTGCTGGACAATATCCAGCAGAAGGGGGCCGTCAATACGGTCTGGGCCTATACCTATGCCTATGGCGAGCAGCGCCTGCGGACGGGCAGCGGCCATCCGGACCATGGCACTCCGCTTGGCCCCGACAACACCGGCGTCAACGCAGGCGCGCTCTACGACTATGACCTGAAGTACTTTCAGAAGACCAGCGTCAAGGACTTCCGCCTGACCGGATACGGCAAGTTCAACGTGATCGAGCAGGTGGCGCCCAAAGCCCATGCGCGCGGGATGGACTTCTTTGCGTGGGACCTGAACAATCCCAGCCCTACGCTGGCGCGCAACTCGGCCAGCTACGCCGCGCTGGGCGAGATCGATCTGAGCGGGAAGCGCACGACCAACCCGTGCTTCAACAATCCCGACTACCGTGCTTTCCTCAGCGGCAAGATCGAGAGCCTGCTGACCGGCTATGCGAGCGAGGTGGATGGCGTGGCGTGGGGCTGCGAGCGCGAGGGCCCGCTCGACAGTCTGGTGACCGGCGGCGGCAACGCGACCTGCTTCTGCCCGTTCTGCCAGGCAAAGGCGAAAGGCCTCGGGATCTCGGTAGAGCGCGCGCAGGCGGGCTACCGCGAGATCGGCCAACTCTTCCGCTCCACCAGCGAGCAGGTTCCCGACGGATACTTCACCTCCTTCTGGCGATTGCTGCTGAAGTATCCCGAAGTCCTCAGTTGGGAGTCGCTGTGGACCGACAGCTTCCAGGAGGCGCAGGCCGAACTCTACGGGCTGGGTAAGTCCATTGCGCCGCAGAAGCCCTTCGGATTTCACATCATGCAGAACATGACCTTCAGCCCGTTCTATCGCGCCGAAGAGGACTATACGAAACGCAAGGAATTCGCGGACTTCCTGAAGCTGGCGACGTATAACAACGCGGGCGGGCCGCGCATGGCGGCGTATCTGCAGAGCCTGGGCCGCGGCGTCTTCCACGACGCGACACCGAAGGACTTTCTCGCACTCTACTACAAGATGATGAACTACCAGGAGGCACCGTTCGACCAACTGGGCGCGAGCGGCCTGTCGCCGGACTACGTGGCGAAGGAGACCAAGCGCGCGCTGATCGGGGTTGCGGGCGAGACGAAGATCTATCCGGGGATCGACATCGATGTTCCCGTCCTGGGAGCGGGGCCAGCCGCGACCGACAAGAAGACCAAGCCTGAGGATGTAAGCCGCGCGTTGCGGGCGGCGTTTGGCGCGGGCGCAGACGGCGTGGTGCTGTCGCGCGAGTACATCGAGATGTGGCTGGCCAACCTCACCTCCGCCGGAGACACGCTGCGCGAGATCTTTGCGCAAACGGCCGGCAAATCGTAATGCGCTACGATTTGGGGCGGTGGGCGATGATCTGGTCCTTGATCTTTTCGTAGGCGGACTGGGGAAGGATGCCTCGGGTGGTCAACTGGTTCTTGGCGGTGTAGGGGCGGCCGGCGACGATGCGCTGGACGTACTGGTCGCCCATGCCCGGCAGGGCCTTGAGTTGGGCCGCGGTTGCAGTGTTGATGTCGAGCAGATTCTTCGATGCGGCGATCTTCTCGGAGATGGATTGCGCGGGGATGGATTGCGCGGGCTTGGCTGCGGGCGCGGGCGTTGACTGGGCGATGCTCTGCGCGGCGGCGAGGAAGAGGCTGGAGGTGAGTGCTGCCGCGAGGAAATTGTTGCGAAGGATGAACATGAGGAATCTCCTGAAGAACTCTGCGTGAGGCAGACGGCGATGCGGTACAAGAGTAGCGCAGAAGGGGTGCGAATGGTGAGAACAATCCACCTCACGCGGCTGAATCCCGCCCCCTCCTTGAAAGGCATTCACTCCATGGGATAGGCTTGGCACCTATGCCGATCAGCCGACGCAGTTTCATAGCCCAGACTTCGTTTCTTTGCGCCGCATCCACATTGCTGCCGCGCGGAGTGCGCGCCCAGGTTGGCGCTCCAGCCGGTGCTCCTGATGCCTACGCCAAGCCGAAGCCCTTGATCGACGGGCCGTTCAAGCCGACGTGGGCCTCGATCCGCGACCAGCACCACACACCGGCGTGGTTCAACCCGGCGAAGTTCGGCATCTTCATCCACTGGGGGCTCTACTCGATCCCGGCGCGCGGAAACGAGTGGTACATCAAGCATATGTACACCTCCGACGTGGAGTGGCACACCGAGCACTACGGAGCTCCGGACAAGTTCGGTTACAAGGACTTCATCCCGCTGTTCACGGTGAAGAAGTACGATCCGACCGCATGGGCGCAGCTCTTTGCGGCGTCCGGCGCGAAGTATGTTGTGCCGGTGGCCGAGCATCACGACGGATTTGCCATGTGGAACTCCGACATTACTCCGTGGTGCGCTGGCAAGATGGGGCCGAAGCGCGACCTGACGGGCGAGCTGGCCGCAGCGGTGCGCAAGCAGAACCTGATCTTCGGCCTCTCCACGCACCGCATGGAGCACCATACGTTTGCCTATCCCAAGGAGGGACTGGCCAACGACCAGACCGATCCGCGCTACGCGGGCTTCTATGGGCCTCCGATCCCGGGCGATATGAACGATGGCGGCGCATCGCAGGCCTTCCAGGAAGACTGGCTGGCGCGCGTACAGGAGCTGGTGGACAAGTACGAGCCGCAGTTGATCTACTTCGACAACGGGGTGAATCCGCGCAACTACGATCCGATCAAACTGCGCGCGGCGGCGTACTACTTCAACAGCGCGGCGAAGTGGGGCAAGGACGTGACGTTTGCCACCAAGGACGTTGCCTATCTGGCCGGCAGCGTGCAGGACTTCGAGAAGCAGCAGCGCGCGCCGAAGTGGACCTACCCGGCGGCGTGGCAGGTGGACGACGCGCTGGGCAGCACCTGGGGATACACCGAATCGCCGCGGCCCGAGACCTACCGCAGCGTGGCGAGCGTGGCGGGCGAGCTGATGGAGCTGGCGAGCATGGGCGGCAACCTGATGCTCAATGTCTCGCCGATGGGCGACGGAAGCATTCCCGAGGCGCAACAGAAGGCGTTGCTCGCAGTCGGCGAGTGGCTGAAGGCAAACGGCGAAGGCATCTACGACTCTCGTCCGTGGCGGGCGATGGGCGAAGGGCCGGGCGTTCCGGCTGCGTGTCCGCCGGAGTGGAAGGGCGGCTCGACCGCCGACCAGAGCACGGCGATCCGGGACGATCCCGGAACACCACGCTCGCGTAGCGAGATCACCGAGGCGAACTTCCGCTTCACGACGGCGAACGGCAAGCTGTACGCGTTCGGCTATAAATATCCGGCGACCGAGGCCAGCATCCGGTCGCTGTCGACGAACTCCGCGAAGGTGGAGCGGGTTACGCTGCTTGGGCCATCGCCCCAGCCCGTCACCTTCAAACAAACCGCCGAGGCGCTGATCGTTACTCTGCCGCCGACCGCGCCCATCGCTGGGATGCCTTACACGCTGCGCATCGAAGGATCGCAGGGACTGGGAACAAGTTAGGAGACTTTGTACACGGGACCGGAATTTTCATCGCGTCGATTCTGCAAGGTATAATTCTGGATGAAGCGGGAGTAGCTCAATGGTAGAGTAGCGGCTTCCCAAGCCGTTGGTTGCGGGTTCGATCCCCGTCTCCCGCTCCAGAGATTTGCACTTCAGTTATTTCCCATCGCAGATACTCTGAGTGAGCGTGCAGCTCTCTTTCCACCCGAACTGTTTCGACCTAACGAGCGAGGCGATGCAGTCTGGCTTGCGATCGAGAGTTGCCGTTATTTCGCTCTCTGTTTGGTTTTCCTTCTCCCCCCCTCCCCCTCCCCCTCCGGGGGGTATCTTGCGAGGAACTTGTTTATTATCAATAGGCTGGCGGAAACAAGCGCCGCTAAAATACTCATTGCAGCTATTTTACAGCTAAGATATCTGTAATGAATCGTTTCCGCTGTGTGGACGGCGCGGTGGGGCAGGTTCGCGCTGTCCGGATGATTTTGATCTATACCTCTATTCTACCAAGCGGAGCATAACTAGTATGCCAACTATTTTTATGAGGGAAGTGGTTGATGGAATGGGAGTTATGGGGATTTTTTTGGTTCGAGGGGCTTGACATGCGGATTTGCTGGGGTTTTTGAGGGTGGGCGACGGCGATTTTTTTGTTTCGGCTATGAGCTGTGGGCTATGAGCTATGAGCCGGAGCTTGTGGGGAGAAAGGGGTGGGCGGTTGGGGTGGACCGAGCTTCGTCGGGGTCCTTCGCGCTCGAAAGAAGCGCTTAGGATGACAGAGTTTTGGTGATTCGGGCGAAGAACAGGCTACGACGAAATACAGAGAGATGATTATGCAGTTAGCTCCGGCGCTCACGCCGCAAGGGCCAAAATCGAGCGGATGCGCTGGCTTGGCCCTATCGGTCGGGCTTTCAGCCCTCGATTTTCTCCTCCCGAGCCTTCATGGGGCTGCGCCCCATGCTGGTATAGGGCGCGCCGTTGGCGCTTTTGCGGTCCTGCCTGAGCAGACTGGATAATC
>Ga0224531_1000075_pt1 | contig 60972 bp, 48 predicted proteins | sample CBST100metaG_FD_179876 | JGI IMG/M metagenome (GOLD analysis project Ga0224531, IMG submission 179876) | Peat soil microbial communities from Stordalen Mire, Sweden - C.B.S.T100 | ecosystem: Environmental > Terrestrial > Soil > Wetlands > Peat | place: Sweden: Norrbotten County, Stordalen Mire...
TCTCAGCCTTACTCCATTCGAGAAAACACCCATTTTACAGGCACTTCAGAATATAGAATGCGAAAGCGACTTAGAAGAAATTTGCAACCAGTTGAATCTGTTCGACTTGTAGCCGGACACTAGTGATCTCAGATATATGTGCTATTCATGAACCTGTTATGAAGCGCGCCGCCCTTTATATGTGAGTATCGACCGTCGATCAGCATCCGGAAACGCAGCTCTACGACCTCCGTCAGATGGCTGCCCAGCGCGGCCTGGAGATCGTGCAGGAATACACTGGCCGAATATCAGGAGCAAGGGCCCGCCGGCTCGGACTCGACGAGCTGATGCATGACGCCCGCCGCGGCCGCTTCGACGTCGTCCTCGTCTGGGCTATCGACCGGATCGCCCGGTCGACACGGCATTTTCTCGATGTACTTGACGAGCTGAATCGGCTCAACATCGAGTTCGTCAGCTTCCGCGAACAGATCGACACCGGCGGCCCGTTGGGCCGGGCCATCGCCGTGATCATCGGCGCTATTGCTGAACTGGAGCGCAATCTGATCATCGAACGAGTGCGCGCTGGCATGCGCCGCGCTCGTCCACGAACCCGCACCAGCCTCATCGGAGAAAGTTGCGTGACCGGACATTCCGTTCTCCTTGTCTTCCCGGTCGTTATCGTGATCCTGGCGATCCTGCTTTATGCCGTCCACAAGCACATCTGTACCGTTACAAAAGGGGTCGAAAAACGACTCCTGTAAACCCAATCAAATCAATGGCCAAATCTCAACGATCCGGCCATTCCATAAAGTGTGGATTATGAAACACTCCCGGATTAAGCAAAAGACGGACTACCACCGCATAGCCGGCTGGTTTGGCGAATGCCGCGGGATATACCGGTACAGACCTTAAACCTTCACATTTCCGCAACACCATCGCTACTGGAAAACGAAGCTATTGTGAAGCGACGAGTATCCGCACCACTCTGTTCTTACGCCAACTCGTTTACATTCTTCCTTAGTCGATTGTCACTGTCAGCGTGTTCGATGCCGATGCTCCCGGATTGGTCGCCACCAGCAATCCGCTTCCCGCGCTCGCCAAGTCGCTTGCCGGAATCGCAACCGTCACATGAGTCGTATCTACGATCGTCGTCGTCCGATAACTCCCATTCCACGTCACAGCCACGCCGGGAACAAAGTTCGAGCCCGTCAGCGTGAGCAGCATATTGCCCGCGCCGTGTGTAACCGACGTCAGCGAAGTCGACGTCAGGCTGGCTGCTGAATTGGTCTCTAGCAACTGCGGCACCACAAAGGGTCCGCGCATAAGCATGAGGGTTGTGACTGTGGTGGTCGGGTTGGTCGAGTAATCCTCCCCCGAGGACAGAAGTGCCAATCCATCCTGACCAAAGCGCAGCATCGTCCATTTGGCCTCGATGCTGGACGCCGATGCCGGCATGTCGACGAACGCTTCGGGCAGATACGTGGTCAGGTCATAGCGCACCAGGCTGTCCGTCGACATTCCCGGCAAATTCTCGATCATCAGAAAATCCTTCTTCAGCGAAGGATCTACGGCGATCCCAATGCCGAACCCATCAACTGTCGAGTTGTCGGAAGAAAGGAGTGGAAGCGTGGCAATCTGCGAAGGAGGCGTCGTAGCGGGATTGATAATGCCACCCGCAGCTCCGTATACAAAGCCATTCGCAACCTGGAACGATCCATTGAAACCACCCATGCCGTCCAGGGTCGTGCCATCGATCATGGCTGCTCCGTTTGCATTGATGCTGTACCGGTAGAATTCCGATCCGGTGCTTAAATTGTCGTAAGTGTAGAGGTGCGAAGCGTCCGGGAACGTAGGAAAGTTATCGTTTGCGAAATTGGGCCGAAATGTCCCATTACTCCCGTTAATATCAAAGATGCCCACAACTCCACTGTCATCGACGGCCAGAGTGGTATCGCTGCCAGGCATCGCTGCCAGCCCTGTAGCGGCAATCGTCCCGACTGAATAGTATTTCGAAAGGGAGGACAAGGAAACAGTTGCCCCAAGCGTATGTTGGAGAAGGTCGAACTGAGCTACACTCGCTGCACCGCTCAGTCCGATCCAGAGGAAGTTTCCGTCCGAGGTTTCGGCCATCACCGTTGGTTGACTTCCAACCGGGACCGGTGTTCCCACCGCAGTGGTGAACGGATTGATAGTGACAACCGAGTTGCCCGTAATGCCGGTGGCGTTGCTTGGGACGGTGGCATAGAGCTGCTGAGAGTACGGGTCGAAGAGAAGTCCGTTCGTAGGCACGTTGACCACTGCGTAAATGGTCAGAGGCAGGACTTGCGAGACGCCCCCGCCCGGAGCAGGATTGGTGACCGTCACGGCCGCCCAGCCGTAATTCGCGATTCGAGAAGCGGAGACCGTCGCCGTGAGCTGAGTTGCACTTGTGTAGGTTGTGGTGAGTGGGGTTGAGCCAAGGTTGACGGTTGACCCCTCGTTGAAGCCGATCCCGGTAACGGTGAGCGTAAAGTCGGACGATCCTGCCTGGACAAAATTGGGCGAGATCGCAGAGATCAACGGCACCGCGCCATACAGGCTCCCCGACACAACTGTGCTCGTGGTGGCCTGATTGTTGGTGGTTGTCGGATCGTAGCTGGTGGCCGAGACGGTCGCAGCCCCGGCGAGCGTGCCCGAGGTTGAAGGAATCGCGCTCACTGTCACGGTTGCACTCGTTCCGCTCGCCAGGTTGCCCAGATCACAGATGAACTCTGCACCGGTCCCGCAGGATCCCTGGCTCGGCGTCACGCTGTTGATGATCAGAGATGAGTCCAGATTCACGGTGAGCGTTGTGCCTTGTGCCTGATTGGGGCCGTTGTTGCTGATTTTTGCGACCCATGAGATGGCTGTTCCCGTCGTGGCAGTGGCCGGCGCAGTAAGCGTGACGGAAAGATCCGCGGGCGATGCCGACAGATCTTCCACAAGAGGCGACTGGAATATGAAGATCTGATTGACTGACGAGAACGCACTCGCAACAGCACTGAGCGCTAGCCCGTTCTGTCCCCAGCGCACGATCTTCTGGAAGTTTGTTGGATAGCTCTCAGTGCCGACGCCATTCACCGTAATACTGCCGCTGGAGTTGAATGAGGTTTCATTGAATGCGAACACTTGCCCACTCGAACTGAAGTTCGATACGCCAACAAAGGCTCGGCCCAGCGTGGAATCCGAAATGATTGGCCCGGTGGCGGGGGTGTTCGCGGAACTGTAGAAGGTGCCCAGTAGTGCTCCGGTGGAGGCATTGAACACTTGGCCATTGGAGAGATAGAGCTGGCCGTTGTCGTATTGGATGGAGGTCACAGAGCCGCTCGTAGTAGCAAGAGCGGTGGCCGCCGTAACGCCGGTAGAACCGACAGTCAGTTGTTCGATGGTTTGGCCATTCGCCATATACAGAATCGACGAGGACGAGCCGAAGCTGAACGGTCCGTAGCCGACCTTCGATGAAGAATGGGCGCGTGGAACGCCGGAATCGAAGATGGTGACGTCATCTCCACCAAACACGCCGCCAGCGACACCCACCGCTACCGAGTCAGGCGATCCAGGAACGGTTGCGAGATAGTTGGCCGTATAAGGTGCGTTGTAAACTCCCGGTCCGCCGCCAAGGGAAAACTGGTTTACTACCGCGCCTTTGTTCAGATCGACCTGCGCCACCGCTCCAGCGCCATCAAGACCGACGAAGAGCTGCGTACCATCTGTGGAAAGTGCAAGCTTATTCGGATTGCTGCCTACCCAGATTTGACGCATAATAGTGCCGGTCACCGGATTAATGCCTGCCACCGAGTTCCCACCGCCGCCGACTGCGGAAACCGGGAGGGACGCGTACAGGAGTCCGTCCGAGGCGTTGTATACGATGTCGTTATTTGCAATTGCGAGGTAGGTTGTATAGGTCAGCGGCGCCGTAGTTCCTCCGCCCGGTGCGGGGGTGGTCACCGTGAAGTTTACGTTTCCAGGCAAGCCCAGGCTGGAAGCGGGAATTGACACTGTAAGCTCCGTCGAGTTCACATAGGTTGTGGCTATATTCACTCCGTTCAGCGCCACCGTAGAGCTCGTCGTAAAGCCCGTGCCATATAGCGTCACCGCCGTCGCCGTGTTGATCGGCCCCGCATTCGGTGAAATGGATGTCAGAGTCGGCGCGGGGGGATTCGCAATCGTCACCGTCAGTGCATTAGACAAGGCGGGAGTCGAAGTCGAACTGCTCACCGTAATGGTCGCTGTACCCGCCGATGTCAGAAGATTCGCAGGCACCTCCGCTATGTCTTCTCCCACTCCATTGCCTTCAATGTAGCAGTTGACTACTGTGAGCGGCGTACCGTTCCACAGCACACTGGAGGTCAAAACATATTGCCCCGAACTAAGCTTTGTGTAGAGACCTGAGCCATAAACATAGATATACGATGCACCCGACCCAGCTATGAATTGTGTCGGCGAAACCTGCGTGATTACTGGCGTCGGTGTCTGAGTGAGTATCTCAAGCGTTGCTCCTAGAGAGGTTCCTCCGCCCGGTGTTGGGTTCACAACCGCCGCAGTGAGCAATTGAGCTGTCGCCTGATCCGTCGCCGTAAGCTGGAATGTCAACTGCGTCGCGCTCACATAGTTTGTCGCGCGGGCTACTCCGTTCACCTGCACCGTTGACGACAGAATGAAGTTCGTCCCCATCACCGTTACTGTGACAGGCGCCGTGCCACCGGTTGTCACCACCGCTGGCGAAAGTGCGATAGCCGCCCCAGGCGCGGGATTGTTGATGGCAATCGTCGAGGCCGCCGACGTTCCGCCTCCCGGCGCCGTATTCACAGCCGTCAGTGACAGACTTCCGGCGCTTGCCACATCGTTTGCCGTCAACGTCACGTTCACCTGCGTTGCGCTCACATAGGTTGTTGTCCGCGCACTGCCGTTTGCGTCGATTACCGTTGTAGGAACAAAGCCTGTGCCGGTCACTGCAACAGTCGGTGACGCCGTTCCCGTCGCGAGTGTTGCCGGAGTGAATTGCGTGATCGCCGGTATGGGGTTGGTCACCTCTAAATTCACCGCAGCGCCCGATCCGCTGCTTGCCGTGCCGTTCAATGCGATCACTGAAAGCTGTGCTCCGCTCGTCAATTGCTGAGGTGTAACCGTCGCGGTCACCTGAGTACTGCTCACGTAGCTGGTAACATCCGCCACGCCGCCCACCTGAACCGTGGTCGTCGTAAGAAAGCCTGCCCCATTCACCATGAGGGTCAGCGGCCCAGACCCGGCTACGGCCGTCGCCGGTGAGATTGAGGTCACTGTCGGTGGCGTCGCCGCAGGAGATGTCGTTCCTCCGGAGGTCGAAGAAGATCCAGAGCACCCGGCTAGAAATATAGAGGGGAAGAGAACCAAGCAGGAGACGTGCAACGAGCAGACTTTCATAGTGGGCCAATTCTAGTGGACTATAGCGGGGAAGTGGTAGTAAATATTTTCTTTTCGATAGATGGCCTTATCCGAATGGCTCCCTTTTGAATTAGCGGATTTACGCTACCCGGTGCAACTGGATGCAAAATACATCCGGTCAGACTTAAAATCCGCAGGCCGCAAGGCCGTGGGGGTTCAAATCCCCCTCTGGGCACCAAGTTTGCGATTTACCAACAACTACTCGTGCGGTTCACCTGCTGAATGTCGGGGTGCTTTTTCGTGCGCGTTGCCCGTGTCAGGATTGCTCTTCCGTTCGCCTCGATCTCTAAACATATGCTCTGCCCCGCAGGAGGAACATCGCCATGGATAGAAACCAAATAACGGCGCCAGCTTCACGCGCAGGAAGCCTTCCCTCCTGATACGGTGCATTCGATGGCACCGGCATTTTGAACACATCATGTTCGTTCTCTCCGCCGGAATGCAATATGATGGCCGAACTCGCCATCATATACCCGATCGCCCAGAAATTATACTTAGGATGAGACATTCGCTGCTCAAGGGACTCGAAGGCAACCTGCCGCCGGATATGCAGCTTGTGATGAAATCCTCCCTCAGCCGCACCCCGCTGCCTTGACGCGCCCTTGCTTCTCTGTTCTACTGCAAATAAGGTTATGCACACTTCCCCCGCAAACGCGAGCTTCTCTCAGGCAATGTGCATGGCCGCGTCGATTTCCACGCTGCGAATTAGCAACTCCATTGCGCACGCGGGAAACGACGCCTGACGAACCGGATTTAGCAATTGAGCAGTATCCAGGCCACCACCCGCAAACGCGGCTGGTGGCTTTTTATTTTCTGCCCGACTTCAGAAATTATTTTGTCCATTCCGCTATTTCGCTCAACCAAGGAGGCACTTTTTTGGAATCCGTCACCCTCAGCAGCATTCAAGCAGCCCGCGCGCGTATCGGGGAAGCCATCCATGTCTCGCCCTGCCATCTTTCGCATCACCTCTCCGAACTGACTGGTCTGCCCCTCTACCTGAAGCTGGAAAATCTGCAACGCACCGGCTCCTTCAAGGAACGTGGCGCGCTCAACAAGCTGCTCACCTTGACTGAAGAGGAGCGCAAACACGGCGTCATCGCGGCCAGCGCCGGCAATCACGCCCAGGGAGTCGCATTTCACGCCTCGGCCCGCGGCATTCGTGCACAGATCGTGATGCCGTTGGCCACGCCGCAGGTCAAGGTAGCCGCCACCCGCAACTATGGCGCTGAGGTCGTTCTGCACGGCGCCAGCTACGACGAGGCCTGCGAAGAGGCCCTGCGCCGCCAAGTCGAAGAGGGCCGCACCTTCATTCATCCCTTCGACGACCCTGAAGTCATCTCCGGACAAGGCACCATCGGCCTGGAACTTCTCGAACAGGTACACGGCCTTGAAACCGTCGTGGTGCCTATCGGCGGCGGTGGGCTCATCAGCGGCATTGCTTGTGCGCTCAAGGAAACCAATCCAAAAATTCACGTCATTGGAGTCCAACCGGAAAAACTGCCCTCGATGCTGCGCGCTCGCGAGGCTGGCGCCCCGACCACCATCAATGGCGAAGCCACCATCGCCGATGGCATCGCCGTGCGCCGCGCCGGCGACCTGACCCTGCCTCTGGTCTCCCGCTACGTGGACGAGATCGTCACGGTGGACGAAGAGGAGATCGCCAGCGCTATCCTCATGCTTCTGGAGCAGGAAAAGAGCTTGGCTGAAGGTGCTGGCGCCGCCGCACTGGCCGCTGTCGTCCAGTCCAAGACCAATCTCCGGCCGCGCCCCACCGTGGTGCTGGTTTCGGGCGGCAACATCGACGTCTCGTTGCTGGCCAAGATTATCGAACGCGGCCTGGTGAAAGACGGCCGTCTGCTGCGCGTCCGCGTCTACTTGCAGGACCGCCCCGGAGCCCTGCTGAACCTCACCAAAATCCTCGCCCGCGAACGCGCCAATATCGTCGAAACCATCCACAATCGCGCTTACTACGGCGTCAGCCTGAGCGAAACGGTGATCGATGTAACCATTGAGACTCGCGGCTCGACCCATATCACGGCTATCAGCCACGCCCTGCACGAAGGCGGCTTCCGCTCCGAGCGCATTCAATAGCCGGGAGCCCAGCCCCCGATGGAAACGCCTGGAAGTAGGCTACAGCAAAACCAGGGATGGTGTATCCCGGAACCATGCACTCAAGTCGACGCGACCAACAGGGAGCGGCGACCTTCAACGAAGCTAAGCAGGATACAGGTTCCCTGGTTTTGCTCTAGGCGGCCATATCCACGCGGAGACAGCGGGCGCGGGCGCCGGCATTGAGACGTGAGACCATTGAACTACCTGTGCACAAATGGACATACCCGCGCGGCTATTTCTGCATCAATGACTACAGAGGCGTGATTCCAAATGGCGAAGAATGTGGCTGAGGTCTTCATCGAGACACTCGTGAAAGCGGGCGTAAAGCGGGTCTATGGAGTGGCTGGCGATTCGTTGAATGGCCTGACTGATACTATCCGCAAGAGCAAAGAGATTGAATGGCTGCACGTGCGGCATGAAGAGGTGGCTGCATTTGCCGCCGGGGCCGAGGCTCACCTTACAGGAGAACTAACCGTATGCGCGGGCAGTTGTGGGCCGGGCAATCTTCACCTCATCAACGGCCTCTTCGATTGTCATCGGAGCCGCGTGCCGGTGCTGGCGATTGCGGCGCAGATTCCCAGTTGCGAAATTGGCAGCGGCTACTTTCAAGAGACGCATCCTGAGCAACTGTTCAAGGATTGCAGCCACTACTGCGAATTGGTCTCGCAACCGGAACAAATGCCGCGCGTGCTGGGTATCGCCATGCGTACGGCGATTGCCAGGCGCGGCGTCGCGGTGGTGGTGATTCCTGGGGATGTGGCCCTGCGCGACTGTTCCGCACCAGCGCTTTCGCTTGGCATTCAGGACTGTGCACCGATCTTTCGCCCATCAGACGATGAACTCAGCAAAGCCGCTCAAATCCTGAACAAGGCGCGCAAAGTCGCCATTCTTGGCGGCGCAGGCTGTGCGGGCGCTCACGCGCAACTGGTTGCTGTGGCCGAGCGGTTGAAAGCCCCAATCGTTCATGCTCTGCGCGGCAAGGAATTTATTGAGTACGACAACCCTTATGACGTAGGGATGACCGGACTGCTGGGCTTTTCTTCCGGCTACCACGCCATGATGAACTGCGATGTGCTGCTCATGCTGGGAACGGATTTTCCTTATGAGCAGTTCTACCCAAAGGACGCAAAGATCATCCAGGTGGACCGGCTCGGCGAGCAGATTGGAAGGCGTACTCCGGTCGATTTGGGCCTCATTGGCAATGTGAAGGAGACGCTGGAGGCATTAACGCCCCTGATCGAGGACAAGACCGACCGCTCCTTTCTCGATACCTGCCTCGGCCACTACAAAGAGGCGCGCAAGGGTCTCGACGATCTCGCCGTAGGGGAGACAGGCCAATCGCCGCTTCATCCCCAATACGTGGCAAAAATTATCGATGAGCTTGCGGCTGAGGATGCGGTGTTTACCTGCGACGTGGGAACCCCCACGGTATGGGCGGCGCGCTACCTCAAGATGAACGGCAAGCGCAGGTTGATCGGATCGTTCATTCACGGTTCCATGGCCAGTGCCCTGCCACAGGCCATCGGCGTACAGGCCAGCCATCGCAACAGGCAGGTAATCAGCCTATCTGGAGATGGCGGGCTGGCAATGCTCCTCGGCGACCTTCTGACGCTCGGCCAGCTCAAACTGCCCGTAAAGCTGGTGGTCTTCAACAACAGCGCTCTCGGATTCGTCGAAATGGAGATGAAAGCTGCGGGACTGGTCGACTACGGCACGGAACTGACCAATCCAAATTTCGCCAAGCTGGCCGAATCGGCGGGCGTCTTTGGCTCTCGCGTGAAGAAGCCGGAAGAACTGCGCCCGGCCCTTGCTGCGGCGCTGGCGCACGATGGCCCGGCCTTGGTCGAGGTGCTCGTGCATCGGCAGGAACTGGCTATGCCGCCAACAATCAGCGCCGGCCAGGCCTGGGGCTTCAGCCTCTACATGATTCGAGCTGTGTTGAGTGGACGCGGCGACGAAGTCATCGATCTTGCGAAAGCCAACCTTCTGCGCTGAGGCTCTTTGTACACACCGAGCTTCAACCAGATCGTCAAGCGCCGGCTGTGCCAGCGGCCCATGCCGTTGGCACAGCCGGCCACCAAAACCTGGCCTCCTGGGTGGCGTGGCTGACCGGGTGACACATCTCCTTGAAAACGCCATTTCCGCCGCCCCCATCTTTTGCTATACTCGTAAGGTGCACCCCAGTGCGGAGGTGGCGAAATTGGCAGACGCACCAGCTTGAGGTGCTGGCGCCGAAAGGCATAGGGGTTCAAGTCCCCTCTTCCGCACCAAATTTCTCTCGTCCGGGCCAGCCGGACTGACCTGGAAAGCAGCTTTAAAGATGAGTTTTCTCTTCTACTTCATTATCGTTCTGCACGTGATTGTCAGCCTGTTTCTAATCGGAGTCGTCCTCTTGCAGCAGGGCCGCTCGGCAGATCTGGCAGGCGCATTTGGCGGCCAGGGCTCGCAAACAGCTTTCGGCCCTCGCGCAGCGGCCAATGTCCTTACCCGGCTCACCACCTGGTCGGCAGTCATCTTCTTGATGACTTCCATCAGCCTGACCGTGCTCTACGCGCGCTCAGCCACCGGCGGCTCACACTCCGTGCTGGAAAACTCCAAGACAGCGCCTGCCTCCGCCCCGGTCAAGTCCGGCAAGTAACCCCTTTCGCAAACGGTATCCACAAAAGCGGCAGGCCACTCGGTCTGCCGCTTTTGTGTCGCATAGGTCAAATTGCGCGAAGTCAATTCGCATCGTTCCTGAGCCGGCGCGCCCTACAATAGAAATCATGATTCTGGAAACCTTTCCCGTCGGGCCGCTGGCCTGCAACTGCACCATCCTTGGTGACCCGGAGACCCACGAAGCCATTGTCATCGATCCCGGCGACGAGGTGGGCCTTATTCACCGCCGGCTCACCGAACTGGGCCTCACACTCAAGCAGATTCTCGTCACCCACGCCCACATCGACCACGTGGGCGGAGCGCTGCGCCTGAAACGGCTCACCGGCGCGCCCATCCTATTCAACGAAAACGACCTGCCTCTGCTCAAGATGATGGACTCGCAGGCCGGCTGGCTGGGCGTCGCAACCCCTGAGACCGCCCCGCCCGATGAATACCTGGCCGATGGCTTGCTCGTGGGCCTGGAACACTACCCCGCCAAAGTCCTTCTCACCCCCGGCCATACACCAGGCTCGGTCTGCCTCCACTTTGCCCCGCTCAAGCTGCTCATCGCTGGCGATACGCTCTTTGCCGGCAGCATCGGCCGCACTGACCTGCCCGGCGGCGACTACGACAAGATCATCGACTCCATCCACACCCGCCTGCTCCCGTTGCCCGACGATACCCGCGTCCTCACCGGCCACGGCCCCGCCACCACCATCGGCGCCGAACGCAGCGGCAACCCGTTTCTGCACGGGCAGTGAGCGGAAAAACCCTCGATTGCTTGTTCGGTTTCTTTTCAATTGTCCTGGAAAAGAGCCTCGGGAGGTGTCTGCCTGCCCTGGGTCCCAAACGCTGAACTTACCGGGAAATTCCTTCGCGACGCAAAACTTCAATGCAGCGCTTCAGCCCGCCGTCGTTGGTCAAGATCGTCCAGTTCCTTCCGGCAGCTACTGCGCAGAGAAGCATATCGACCGGTCCACACTCCACGCCGCGGCTCCTGCAAAGATTGAAGAGGCGCGCGGCCTCCTCGTAATGCTGCGTTGAAATGATTTCGTCAGGAAAGGCTTCGAGCGCGCTCCTTAGCTTTTCAAATTGAGCGGCCTCTTTGATTCCTGACAGTATTTCCTGCCGGATTGGGCCAATCATGACTACACGGCTGTCCCGGATCGCATCTGTAAGTGATCTCAGGACGAGCTGTTCATCGCCGCTCAGGCAAGCCTTGTCTCTGCGCCGGAACAAAAGTGACCAGGCGCAAGTATCGACCAGAATCTTCATGGTTCGAACACGATTCGATCAAGCTGGCGCACCTTCTTGTAGTCGTAGGCCGGATCATAGTCAATCGTCCCAGACAGGCTCAGGATTTCGATCTGCTTGCGCCGATTGATATATTCCTGCAACGCGGCAGTCACGGCCGCTTTTTTGGTCACGTGGTGGCCAATCCGCCGTGCCTCAGCGATCAGCCGGTCATCGATTGCAAGATTCGTTGGCATCGTTGCGGCGTCCTCCATGTGTAGAGTATCACACATTCGGATGTGTGGACGACCGAGTGTAGACCTCGAAAGACGTGCGCAAATAGCCAACAAGCCCGGCGACTCCGCGGCTAAACTCCGCCTCCGGCCCCAGCAAACTCACCACCAGCCAGCCCGACTCCGCCATCCCGAAGAAATAGCCGGGATGGACCCAGACGCCGCGCTCCAGCAGGGCCAACACCGTCTGCTCATCGGGTTGCAGCGCCGGAATGCGCAACACCGCGTACCAGCCGCCATCGGCCTCAAGACGGCTCACCTCCGGCAGCCGCGCCAGTTGCCGGTCCAGTTCTGCCAAGTTGGCCGTCACCCGTGCCCGAATCTGCCGCTGAATCGCCTCGCGGCTTTCGAGCCAGGCGGGCAGCGCCCACTGCACCGGCGCATTCATGGAGAGAAACGTGTCGGCAATGACCTCCAGGCGGTCCAGCGCCGGAACGGCCTGCGGTCCGGCAGCCACAATCCAGGCCGCCTTCATCTGCGGCAGACCCGCAATCTTGCTCAACCCGCTCACCACGAAGACCGAAACGCCATCAAGCCCCTCGGCAAAGCTCGCCGGCGCTGCGCCCAAGCTGTAGTCGAGAAAGACCTCATCCACAATCAGCGCCAGATCAAACTCCCGGCAAAGCCGCGCCAGCTCTTCAGCCTCCCACGGCTTGGTGAAGTGGCCGGTGGGGTTGTTGGGATGCACCAGGACGATGGCCCGCGTCGCGGGCGTAATAGCGCGGCGGAATCCCTCCGGCTCAATCTGCCAGCCGTAGTCGTAAACCAGCGGGGCTGCCTTCAGGCGCACATCGTCCAGCCCGGCCAGAAAATCGAAGAGCGGATAGCCCGGCTGGGCAACGAGAATTTCGCTGCCTGGGTCCGCAAGTAGCCGGAAAAGAAAGCTGTACGCCTCGCTGGTGCTGGTGGTGAGCACAATCTGCTCCGGCTTCAACGCCACACCGTGGGCCGCGTAGTAGCCGCAAACCGCCTCGCGCCCGCGCCTCAGCCCGCGCGGCTGCGGATCGTAGTCCAGCGCCCGCGCATCCTTGAGCGCCGCCAGCAAGTTGGGATCATAGTCGAAGCCGCAGCGCGTGGGATTCGAGGCCGTCAGGTCGGCAATGGGCTCGCCAGCCGCGACGCGCAGCCGGTGCGCCCGCGCCAACTCGCTCTCTTCCGTGTTCCAGTTTGTTCTCCGCGAAAAGCGCATCATCTTACCCTAACGAAAATCTGATTGGTCTGTCCCCCGCAGGGGTCGTGCACAATGGATACAGGCGTCTCTTTCAACAGTACACGGGCGTACCCAGGGAGGAAGAATGGCTTTGCGCGCGGTTGTCTTCGATTATGGAATGGTACTCACCGGCGCGCCGGATCCTGCGGCGTGGGCCGCCATGTTGCGCATCACCGGCCTGCCCGAAGAGCAGTTCCAGCGCCTCGTCTGGATCGACCGGCAAGCTTTCGACGCAGGCCAGTTAACCGGAATTGCCTTCTGGCAAAAATTTCTGCGCCGGGCCGGCCTGCCGCCGAATCAGGCGATGGTTGAGGAACTGAATCGCTTGGACGTTCTCCTGTGGACCGTGCAGAACCCCGCCATGCTTGCTTGGCAACTCGCACTCAAGCAGCGCGGTCTGCTCACCGCCATCCTCTCCAATATGTGCGACACCGTTCTAACCAGCATCAAGCGCGAGTTCTCTTGGATTGACCGCTTCGATGTGCTGGTCTGGAGCTGTGAACTCGGAGTCGTCAAGCCCAACCCTGAGCTTTATCGCCACGCGTTGAACCAACTCGGCGTCCGGCCCGAAGAAATGCTGTTCATCGACGATTTGCGGTCCAACATAGAAGCAGCGCGGGCGTTGGGCATCCAGGCCATCCAGTTTTCCAGTGTTGAACAACTGCGCCAGGACCTGATTGCCGCCGGTCTTGACGCGGAGCTTCCGTTGCCGGCGGTGAAATAAGCCCTGGTACCGCGCCCGCATGATTTGGTAATCATGACCATGAACTTTGGGTGCCCCCGGTCTCGATTTTGAGACCGGGGAAACGACAAATTCAAGCGGTCATAGAACTAGCCAATTACACTTTTCTCATGGCCCTCCGTCTTTATGCCGCCACCACCAGCCAGGGCAAGCTGCGCGACTTCCGCACCGCCGCCGCTGCCCACTCGATTCGCATCGCGCCCCTGCCAAAACTCGAGGAGATCCCCGCGCCGGAGGAAGACGGCCTGACCTTCGCCGCCAACGCGGCGCTCAAAGCCATTTACTACTCGCGTTTTGCCCCCGGCGAACTGGTCCTGGCCGACGACTCTGGCCTCGAAGTGGACGCCCTCGACGGCGCTCCCGGCGTGCGCTCGGCCCGCTTTGCCGCCGACGCCGGCCTGATCTCGCCCAACGCCACCGGCAGCACCGACGTGCGGAACAATCTGCTTCTGCTGCAACGGCTGGTTGGCGTTCCCCAATCCAGGCGAACCGCGCGCTATCGCTGTGTGCTGGCAGCCGCCCGCGACGGCCAGGTTCTGCACACCGCCGAGGGGACAGTCGAAGGCCTGATCCTTGAAGCACCTCGCGGCAAGGGCGGTTTCGGCTACGACCCGCTCTTCTACCTGCCCGCGCTCAACCGCACCATGGCCGAACTGAATCTTGAAACCAAGCACACCCTCAGCCATCGCGGCCGCGCCATTGCCGCGCTACTACCTTTGCTGGACGCTTGAGTTTCCAAGGATCTCCACCAAAAAGTGAGGCCCCACGGAGCGCCTTGACGAATGTGATATAGAACACCAATAATGATTCAAAATCAGGCCGCGCTTCCCTGCCCCCAAAAACCAAAACCGCCGCCTGCATGAACCTGGACCTGGAGCCTTTAGGAGCTGACACCGTCATGGCAACTTCTCAACCCTCTGCCGTGCCCACTGTTCAACGCGGAGTCCAGCCTCTGCGCGCCGCCCAAGGTTCATCCTTTCTCTGGCGCAAGCTCCACTCGCTCCTGGGCATCGTCCCCCTCGGCGCCTTTCTGCTGGAACACCTGCTCTCAAACTTCGAAGCCCTCAAAGGCCCAGCCGCTTACGGCGCGCAGGTCCGCTTCCTCAATAGCCTCCCGCTGGTGCATCTGCTGGAGTGGGTCTTCATCTTTCTTCCCCTCCTCTATCACGCCAGCTACGGCATCTACATCTGGCTGCGCGGCAAGTCGAATATCGTCTACTATCCCTGGGCCGGCAATTGGCTTTATACCGCCCAGCGCTACACCGGCCTTATCGCCTTCACTTACATCGCGCAGCACGTCATCCGCCAGCGATTCATGGGCATCAGCCTTCCCGAGCACCCCATGGCCGCCTTCGCCAAGGTGCAGCAGGAGTTGGCCAACCCCTGGATGCTGGCCGTCTACGTCGTGGCCATGATCGCCATCTGCTGGCATTTTTCCTATGGCGTCTGGCTCTTTGCAGCCAAGTGGGGTATTACCCCCGGCACGCGCGCCCGTAAGCGTTTCGGCTTCGTCTGTGCAGCCTTGGGCATTGCGCTGGCGATCATGGGACTGGCCAGCATCTGGGCCTTCGTTGCCTGATCGCTTTCCACTGTTCACTGTCCACTGTTCACTTTTCGCGCACGAAAGGAACAATTTTCATGGCATCACCCATAATCATCGTGGTTGGCGGAGGCCTCGCCGGTCTGTCGGCAGTCATCAAAATCGCCGAGGCGGGCGGCAAGGTTGACCTCTTTTCTATCGTCCCAGTCAAGCGCTCGCACTCGGTTTGCGCCCAGGGAGGCATCAACGCCGCAAAGAATCTCAAGGGCGAGGGTGACACCACTTACAAGCACTTCGACGACACCATCTACGGCGGCGATTTCCTTGCCAACCAGACGCCGGTCAAGGCCATGTGCGAGGCCGCGCCGGCCATCATCGATCTGCTCGACCGCATGGGCGTGCCCTTCAACCGCACCCCCGAGGGCCTGCTCGACTTCCGCCGCTTCGGTGGCACGCTTTACAACCGCACCGCCTTCGCCGGTGCAACCACCGGCCAGCAACTGCTCTACGCGCTCGACGAGCAGGTTCGCCGCCACGAATCCGAAGGCAAAGTCCGCAAATACGAAGGCTGGGAGTTCCTCTCCGCCGTGCTCGACGCCAAGGGCGTGGCGCGCGGCATCACCGCCCTCGATCTGCGCACCATGGAGCTCCGCAGCTTCCCCGCTGACGCCATCATCCTAGCCACCGGCGGCATCGGCGCCATCTTTGGCAAGAGCACCAACTCCGTAGCCTGCACCGGCTCGGCGCAATCGGCTGTCTTCCAGCAGGGCGTCACTTACGCCAACGGCGAATTCATTCAGGTTCACCCCACCTGCATCCCCGGCGAAGACAAGCTGCGCCTCATGTCGGAGTCGGCGCGCGGCGAGGGTGGCCGCGTCTGGGTGTCCCGTACCGCCGGCGACAAGCGCCCCGTCAAATCCATCCCCGAGTCCGAGCGCTTCTACTTCCTTGAAGAGTGGTACCCCAAATACGGCAATCTCGTTCCACGCGACATCGCCACCCGCGCCATTCACAAGGTGGTCTACGAAGAGGGCCTGGGAATCGACGGCCAGCCGATGGTCTATCTCGATCTGACGCACATTGACCGCGCCACACTCGACCGCAAGCTCGAAGGCATTCTCGACATCTACGAAAAGTTTGTCGGCGACGACCCGCGCGATGTGCCCATGAAAATCTTTCCCGGCATGCACTACACCATGGGCGGCCTGTGGGTGGACTTCAATCAGATGACCAACATTCCCGGCATCTTTGCCGCCGGCGAATGTGAGTACCAGTACCACGGCGCAAACCGCCTGGGTGCAAACTCGCTGCTCAGTTGCATCTTCGGCGGCTTCAAGGCCGGTCCCAATGCCTTGACCTACGCTAAAAGCCTGGAAAGCATGGAAGGCGATGGCGGCCATGCCAACGAACTCGTCCGCCAGGCCCGGATCAACACCCAACTCCTCAACAACGACGGCGCGGAAAACCCTTTCAAGTTATGGCGCGAGTTAGGCGAAACCATGACCAAGCACGCCACGGTCACTCGTTATAACCAGGGGCTCAAGCAGGCTGACGAGAAAATCGTCGAGTTGATCGACCGCTATAAGAACGTGAACCTCTCCGACCGCAGCCAGTGGGCAAATACCAGCTTCGCCTTTGCGCGCCAGTTGAAGAACATGCTGGAACTCTCCCGCGTCGTGGTGCAGGGAGCGCGGCTGCGCGACGAGTCGCGCGGCGCCCATTACAAGCCCGACTTCCCCGGCCGCAACGACGAGCAGTTTCTCAAAACCACTCGGGCCAGCTTCACAGGCTCGCCCGATGGTCCGCGCTTCGACTACGAGGCCGTCGATACGCAGTACATCAAGCCGCGCCCGCGCCGCTACGACGCAACCAATTGAGCCGAGGAGACTCGTCGATGGCAACCAGGACCGTGCAATTTGAAATCAGGCGTCAGGCCAGCCCCGATGCTCCCGCCGTCTGGGAGAACTTCGAGATCGTGTGGTATCCCGGCATGAATGTCGTCTCTGCCATGATGGAGATCGCCGCCAACCCGGTCACCGCCGACGGCCGGCCGACCACCCCCATCACCTACGACTCGAATTGCATGGAGGAGATTTGCGGCTCCTGCGCCATGCGCATCAACGGCCGCGCCCGCATGGCTTGTTCGGCGCTGGTCGATAACCTGGAGCAGCCCATCCGCGTCGAACCGCTCAGCAAGTTTCCCCTGGTGCGCGACCTGCAAGTGGATCGCTCGGTTCTCTTTGAAAATCTCATGGCGGTCAAGGCCTGGGTTCCCCTCGACGGCACTTATGATCTTGGCTCCGGTCCGCGCGTCTTCCCGCAGGAGCAGGAGGCCAACTACCCGCTCTCCAATTGCATCAGTTGCACCTGCTGCATGGAAGTTTGTCCGCAATTCAATGAGAGCACCGGCTTTGTGGGTGCGGCCACCATCGCCCAGGTCAAGCTCTTCAACAACCATCCCACCGGCAAGGTTCTGAAAGAAGAGCGCCTCCGCGCCCTGGCTGGCGACGGCGGCATTCAGGAGTGCGGCTTTGCGCAAAATTGCGTCGAAGTCTGCCCCAAGCGCATTCCGCTCACCAACGCCATCTCCGACGTAAGCCGCGACGTCCTTTTCCAAAAAGCCAAGGATCTGCTGCGAAGTTGACAGCCGGGGCATTCAGGCAAATCCGGCTACCAGCCAGATTTGGCAGCTTTTGTCATTGCTCCAAGGAGTCCTCGGTTTCAGGCCCAGCGCGCCGCAGATACACCCAGAGATAGAAAATACCCATCACCAGCAGGATCAACGTGGCAGGCCGCATCAGCACAACCGTCATTATCTGCCTTGACAGCCCCACTGTGGAGATGGGCAAGTTTTTGGTAAGAATCACGAGAATCGCCAAAGGGATATCCGCCGTCAACACAATCCCCGCAGTAGTCACCACGAGTGCAATCCGCCCAATCGCGCCGCCCTTGGCCCACAGCATGGCGCAGGCGGGAACAGTAAGCAGCAGTAGTTTTGCATCGTATGGCCGATGATAGGTCACGAGCATGGCAAGGGGTACGACTGCCGCGAGCGCAAGCCGAACGTTCCGCTGCGAGAAACGCGACCGGAGAGTGCGAACCGACCATGCCAGCAACAGCGCTCCGCAGACCAGATAGCTGGCAGGGTTGTAGATGCGCGGATCGTCCCGGAAGACGCCGATGACCGCTTGCAGGTCGATTATCATTCCGGCGGTTCTAGTACTCACTGTGTTAGGCCCAGGGTCGTTGATTCCGCCGTGCGCCTGACTAATTAATAAATTGGAATGAAGTTCCGGAATCCAATGCGGCGCGACCTGGGAAACCCACAGAATGGCCGGCAGACACAGTGCAACGGTCAGAGCCAGGGTTTGTAAAGCGCGTTTCCTATAGACCCCGCCGGCCAACAGAAAATAGAGCCACACCAGTCCCGCGTCATGCGGCTTGATTGCAAGGCTGACAGCCATGCAAAAGACACCGGCCAGTACGAACCGCTTCTTGAGGAAACACCAGACGGCTATCACGCAAAGGCTTACGACGATCCCTGCCGCGTTGCCAATCGTTAGCAAACTTAAACTATTGACGACACACAAAGCGATCAGGCCGCCGGATATCACTGGTGCGTGGTTTGCCCCGATATCCCACGCCAGAAAAGCGGCAAGAATGAAAATCCCAGCAGTGAAGATCATCCAAAGCGCGTGCGCAGGGCCCCAGGCCAACATCGCGAAGGGTGAGGCGAAGATCACCGTGGTTGGCAAGTTTATGCATAACGCCACACTCTGGCGTTGACCACGCTGCAGGGGGTCCGATGAACGTTCTCCTCCTTCTGCTAGATATAAATGCAGCAGCTCACTTTCGTTGTAAGGGTCACAGTGTTGAAGCAGGCATTGCGAGCTGTAATAAACCGCCTCAAAATCTTCCATTGAGCCCGGTCCCATGCGCTCCATAAAAGATCCAACCAAGACAAACAGCAAGCTCCCTAACAGCAACAAGTACAAACCATCGAGCCGTTCCCTTGTCATCTCCCGCCTCTCCTTCTCTCAGAAACGGCGAAAAAACAGAATCATACTGTTGATTGATAGTTCTCGGGGATATCGAACTAAGCAGTCCTCGTCGCTGATGGCTCTCGCGCAGAGCCTTCTGGCTCTGTGAGGGAGGATGGACCAGCACGCCGTAGATACACCCAGAGATAGAACATTCCTATCGCCAGCAGGATCAGCGGGACGGGCCGCATGGATACAACAGTCGGTATCCATGCGAAGATTCCAGCAGCGCCTAGTCGTGAGGGATAAGCGAGAGGAAGGAGAAGTGCCTGCGGAACATCCCCGGTCAATACAATCCCCGCAGTAGTCACCACGAGTGCAACCCACCCGATCGGGCCGCCTTCGGCCCATAGCATGGCGCAGGCGGGAACGGCAAGAATTAAGAGCTTCGAATCGTATACCCGATGATAGACAGGCAGTATGGAAAGAGCCGCGATTGCCGCGAGCGCGAGCCAGGCGCTCCGCTGCGAGAAGCGCGACCTGAGAGTGCGAACCGCACCGGCCAGCAGAAGCGCTCCGCATATCAGATAGCTGGCCGGATTATAGATGCGCGGATCGTCCCGGAAGATGCTAATGACCGATTGCAAGTCCACTACCATGTTGAGGCGGCGGAAATTGGCGGAGCCGGGTCCGGGATCGTTGAGATCGCCATGCGCTGAAATAGCTGACAGATTGCATTGCAATTCTTGCATCCAATGCGGCGCGACGTGCGAAACCCACAAAATGGATGCCAGACCCAGCGCAACGGTCAGTGCGAAAATTTGCAGCGCGTGTTTCCGATAGACTCCGCCCGCCAACAGGAAAAAGAGCCAGACCAGACCTCCGTCATGAGGCTTGATCGCGAGGCTGACAGCCATGCAAAAGACACCGGCCAGTACGAACCGCTCCTTGAGAAAACACCAGACGGCCACCACACAAAGGCTCACGACTATCCCGGCAGTATTACCGCCTGAAAGGAGAGTTATGCTGTTCGTAAGCAAGAAGCCGATCAGACATCCGGAAAGAACTGGCGCGTGATTCGCCCCGAGATTCCACATCAGGTATGCCGCAAGCATGAGGCTTCCGATGGTGAAGATCATCCAAAGCACGTACGCAGCCCCCCATGGAAGCATTGCAAAAGGGGCGATAAGGAACAATGAGGTCGGCAAGTTGATACACACGGGAACGGCTCGGTTAAACGACTGCAATATGTTGAGGTCCGATGGAAAATTCCCTCCTTCCGCCCGGTACACGTGCAGGAATTCGCTTTCTTTGTAAGGATCGCTATGTTCCATTATGCAGCGCGCGCCATAGTAAACCGCCTTGAAGTCGGCCAGCGCTGCAGGTGTGCTGCGCGTTACGGAGGAACCCCATACAATAAAAATCCCGCTGCTCAACAGCAGCAACAGCAGACCGCTCCCGCGCGCCTTTGTCATCTCCCGCCTCACTGCCCGTCAAAAACGGTGCGAAAAATCAGAATCATATTATTCGATTGACCGTTTCATCGGGTATCGAACTAAGCCGTCGTCGGCGCTGATGGCTCTCGCGCAGAGCCTCCTGGCTCTGTGAGGGAGGATGGACCAGCACGCCGTAGATACACCCAGAGATAGAACATTCCCATCACCAGCAAGATCAGCGAGGCCGGCCGTATCAGCACAACGGTCAGTATCTTCCCGAAGATCCCCGCTGTCCCCACGTGCAGGTCATTGGCAAGATTGGCGAGAATTGCCAATGGAATATCCCCTGTCAACACAAACCCCGCACCACTCACTAGCAGCGCAATCCGCCGAATTGCGCCGCCCTCGGCCCACAGCATGGCACAGGCGGGAATGGTGAGTAGCAGGAGCTTGGCATCGTATGGCCGATGATAGGTCACCAGCATGGTGAGAGCCGTAACCGCCGCGAGCGCAAGCCACGCCCTCGACTGCGAAAAGCGCGACCTGAGGGTGCGAACCGACCACGCCAGAAGCATTGCTCCGCAAACCAGATAGCTGACAGAATTGTAGATACGCGGATCGTCCCGAAAGACGCTTATGGCCGCTTGTAGGTCGATCACCATGCCGGCGGTGTGGCCGGTGACCGAATCGGGGCTCGGTTCGTTGAGACCGCCGTGCCCTGAAATAGCCGCCAGATTGATTTGCCAATCCTGTACCCAATGCGGCGCCACGTGCTGAACCCATAGGAAGGCCGATAGACTCAGGACAACCGTAACAAGCAGGACCTGAAGCGCGCGCTTTCGATAGATTCCGCCTGCCAATAGGAAGTAGAGCCAAACAAGACCCACGTCATGGGGCTTGATGGCCATGCTGGCCGCCAGGCAAAGGATGCCGATCGGCACATACCGATCCTTAAGGAAGCACCAGACTCCCACCACACACAGGCCTACGACGATGCCCGCGGTATTGCCTGTTGCAAAAAGAATTTCGCTATTGGCAAGCACGATGCATACAAGGAAGAGAGAGACCCATGGCGCGTAGCTCGCGACTATATCCCACATCAGCCAGGCTGCAAGAACGAATACTCCTGTGAAGAGAATCAGCCAAAGCGCCTGCGCAGCCCAAAACGGCAGCATCGCAAAGGGAGCTATGAAGATGAATGTGGTGGGTAGATTAACATACAACGTCATCAACTGGTGACGCCTGGCGTTCTCCGAAGGACGCTCTCCGCCATCGGCCCGGTAAACACCCTCCAGTTCGCTCACCTTGTAGGGATTGTGATGTTGAAGCAGACAGCGTGTGCCGTAGTAAATTGCCTGAAAATCTACCTGTCCACCATTGGCGGACTCTCCTACGGAGAAACCCCATAAAATGGAAATCCCGCTGCTCAACAGGATCAAAGCCAGAGCAATCTGCCGCGTCCTTGTCAATTTCATCTGCGCTCTCAACACTTCCGTCCGCTCGGAGCGTGAGTCATGACCGAGAGGGGAACGATTGCAATCCAAAAACACGGACAAAAGGAAAGGGAGAGGACGCATAGGCAATTGATTATGCCAGCGTATCTCTCCCGGAAACAACAAAAGTGTTGAAATATTGTGCCAAGGCCATTTCTGGTCAGGGCTTAAGCGACGGCGCTGATGAAAGCCGCGGCTATATTGCTCAACACCGTGGTGAGGACGACAGCCATAGGCCTCATGGCAGCAGTCGAACTGACTCCGATCAGAGCAATGACCAGGGCATATTCAACCATGTCTTGACCGTCCTCCCGCGTCAGCAGGCATTGCCATCTGTAGACGTGATGCCAGTGTCCGGGCCACATAGGACTGCCTCATCGTTTGTTGGGTAAAATCCTGCCTTTGCTGGGGAGAGTAATCCTGTACGCCTGACCTGGCGTACACACCTCTCCTCCATAGGCGCTCGCCTGACTGTCCTGATGATCCACAGACAAGTAACTACACGGTGGCGCTGCTGAACGCTGTGCTGATGGTTGTGAACTCTGTGCTGATGGCGGTAGCCAAAACCTTCATGCTGGCCGTGGCGCCAAGGGCGATCAGAGCAACAACAAGGGCGTATTCAACCAGGTCCTGGCCTTCTTCGCGGCTCATCAGGTCCTGGAACTTCACATACAGCTTGAGAAGCATGGTATTCATTTGTGTCCTCTCCGTAAGTTGATTTTCCCGGCCTGAAACCGGGGCAATCTCTATATAGCAATTTACGGGCCATTCATGGCAAAACAACATTATCCTTATAAATGAATACCCTACGGGAATCAAGGCTGATAGGGTAGCACAACCCAGTGTAAACGTTTGTATACACCGGGAGCCAGGCAGCACAGCCTTGTATACAGAGCACGAAAGTGTAGTAACCAACAGATGTCCGGCAGATTACGGGCTTAGGTGCGGAAAAGTGCTTGCAAAAGGGGTGAGAATAGCCGCTCAATCCATTCCGTGGACGCTGGGACCCCGCATAAGAGTTCAGCAGTGCAGGGTACCTGGCTGGAAGGCGCAGCCGAATCGCTCGGAACGAAATGAGAGCTGCCGGACCTGCCGTATTCAGTCAAGAACTCAATCCCCTTCAGGAAGTAGAATAGCGTCCATGGCAAGCAAAACGGATATTCCCACGGCCGGGGCAAAGCACGACATCGTAGATTTATTGATCGCAGCCGTCGGCGCGCTGACGCTTGCTTTCATCGCTCTGTTCCTCTGCGCTACGCCGCTGACCAAAGGCGCAGATCGGCGTGATTTTGTCGTCTTTTGGGCCACTGGCCAGCAACTCGTCCACCACGCCAATCCCTATGATCGGGATGCGATGACACGGATCGAGCGTTCGGTCGGGTTTTCCTCCAAAGATGGCGCACTCTTCATGAGGAACCTGCCGTGGTGTCTGCCCCTTGCGTTTCCCCTCGGATTTATCGGCCTGCGGGCGGGATCGTTTCTGTGGTCCATGGCCCTGCTTGCGTGTCTTTTGTATTCGGTCCTTATCCTCTGGCGGATGCATGGCCGACCTGGAAATTCTCTGCACTGGCTGGGGATCTCGTTCGCGCCGGCCGTGCTCTGCCTGTTGATGGGGCAGACTTCTCTCTTCGCGCTGTTGGGGTACGTTCTGTTTCTTGATCTGCATCAGAGGCATCCCTTCCTGGCTGGAATCTCCCTTTGGCTCTGCGCATTGAAGCCTCATCTGTTTCTGCCTTTTGGCGTTGTACTGCTGGCGTGGATTCTGGTTTCAAAAAGCTATAAGATACTGGCCGGTGCGGCGGTTGCCATCGCCGCCAGTTGCGCAATTATATCCATCGTCGCGCCTTCCGCGTGGGTCAATTATGCGGTGATGATGCGGACGGCTGGAATAGAGAATACGCACATTCCATGCTTGAGTGTTGCGCTTCGTTTTTGGCTCAGTCCACAGACGATATGGCTCACCTACCTGCCAGTCGCTTTGGGCTGCACATGGGCGTTTGCTTATTTCTGGCCTCGTCGCCACACGTGGGACTGGATGAAAAACGGCAGCCTGCTGATGCTCGTTTCGCTCATCACAGCGCCATATTCCTGGGTTTACGATGATAGCTTGGCGATATCTGCCCTGTTGCATCGCGCGTATCTTACCCGGTCCCGAATGCTCTTGCTCCTTCTCCTTTTTGCCAGTGTCTTGGCCCAGATAGAGTTCCTCTCTGACGTCAAGATATATTCATCGCTCTATTTATGGACCGCACCCGCATGGCTTGCTTGGTATCTTTGCGCAACCATCATCAAAAAGACGCCAACGGAAACAATCGGCAGCAACGCAATGATTCCAGAGTAGCGAAAAACCGAACCCCGGAAGAAACAGAAGTAGAATAGCCTCAATGGCAAGCAAGATGGATCTTCTTTTGTGTGAGGCCGTGGGCCGCGATCACCATGCACTGGTGCGTACTGCGCGGCGTCATAAGTTCACTTGTGCTGGAATCATGGAACCCTGGTGCCTGAAATGACTACAACCGGAGAGCCAAACACACGACGGAAAATTCTTCGCGCGGTCGCGACTCTGCCATTCGTCACCTTCTGTGCTCTGGCGTGTGGATTCACCGCGGGAGTCTTCTTGTCCGTACTGGTATCGAGCAGTGGTCCAGCCACACGCGATTACATCATCTATTGGGCCACCGCCCAGCAGCTCGCGCATGGCGCCAATCCCTATGACGAGGTTGCTATTACGCGGATCGAGCGCTCTATGGGGTTCCCCGCTCCATATCAAACCGGCCTCATGCGGAACCCGCCTTGGGCGCTTCCGCTTATCTATCCGCTTGGGTTCCTCAGCCCGCGGGTTGGATGGCTGATATGGGCCATGCTTCTGCTTGCTTCCCTGGCTGCATCGGTCTATATGCTCTGGATCCTGTACGGCCGGCCCCGAAATCGCCGCTACCTGCTCGGGCTAACCTTCGGACCGGCGCTGCTCAGCCTAATTTACGGACAAACCTCGCTCTTCGCGCTGCTCGGGTTAGTCCTGTTTCTGCGCCTGCTTCGCACGCACCCCTTCATGGCCGGAATCTCGCTGTGGCTTTGCGCGTTAAAGCCTCACCTTTTTCTGCCTTTTGGCGTCGTACTGGTGGCATGGGTGCTCGTCACGAAAAGCTACAAACTCGTGGCCGGTGCGGCGGTTGCCATGGCCGCGAGCTGTGCGATCACATATGTAATCGACCCGTTGGCGTGGACTCAATATCTGAGGATGGTGAACTCCTCTGGAATGACGCGGGATTTTGTTCCCTGCTTGAGCTATCTGCTACGCAACTGGATCAGCCCGCACTCGATATGGCTTCAATACTTGCCGGCTGCCTTGGGCTGCGTCTGGGCGCTTGCCTATTTCTGGCCTCGCCGCCAGGCCTGGGACTGGATGAACCATGGCAGCCCCTTGATGCTTGTTTCCTTCCTTGCGGCGCCCTATTCCTGGGTTTACGACCAGGGCCTGGTGATCCCGGCACTGTTGAACGGCGCATATCGTGCCCGATTTCAGAGCCTCTTGATAGCTCTTGCATCCTTGAGCGCCCTGGTCGAAGTCACGCTCTTCTTCAGCATCCGGTTCCCCGCCACTCTGTATCTCTGGACTTATTGGACGGCTCCTGCGTGGCTGGTTTGGTATCTCATTGCGACCAAGACCAAGAAGACGCCGGCTGAGGCTGTCGGAGACGTCCAATGAAAGCAATTCCCTGGCGTGCTCTTGCGGCATTTTTCGTGGTGGTTGCCGGGGTAGGTATTTTTGTCCTCATTGTCAGAAGTAACAACGCAGGCCAACGAGACTTCATCACCCTACTGGGCTGCTGGACATCTACTCGTTAACCGAGCCAACCCCTACGATGGAGCCGCCATTCAGGCGTTGGAGCATTCGGCGGGATGCAACTTGGGCTTTCCCCTCATTATGCGTAACCCGCCTGAGGCCCTCTTCCTGGCTCTACCCCTGGGCTTCGTCAGCCCGAATACCGGGCTCATCCTTTGGATGGTCGCTCTCCTTGCCAGCCTCGTGGCATCCATCCGGATACTTTGGAGTATGCACGGACGCTCAGATGGCAGTCTTCATCTGCTTGGTTACTGCTTTGCCCTGTAATGGAATGCATGATTGCCGGGCAGTTTGGTCTGTATCTGCTGCTAGGTACCGTGCTTTTTCTTTACTTCCACAAGTCGCGCCCATTCCTTAGTGGAACAGCCTTACTACTCTGCGCTACCAAGCCGCACCTGTTCCTTCCCTTCGGCATCGTGCTGATCCTATGGATTGTCATGTAGAAGCAATATCGCATCCTTGCCGGAGTTGCAATGATCGAAGTGTTCGTGAAAATTCCGATGACCTCCGCGTACTATTTGTGGACCACATCCGCGCGGCTTGCCTGGTATCTGTATGCAACCAGCGGCAAGAGCCTAGCCCATAGCGGAACCGCGGAGGTTGCAGAACCGCGTTCAGAAAATGTCAACTTCTAAGTAGGGCTGTCACCGCTAAAGGAAGCAGTTGAAATTTCCAGCGTGTCTCCGAGTTGTGTCTGCGTGTCGCGGATCGTGCCGGACGGAAGCTCGAGTACCGAGTGCGCGGTGAGACAAGCCGAAAGCCGCCACGGCCGCACTTCGCCGCGGAGCTTCCTGATTCGATCTTTGCGGTCCAGATAGACTAGGTCAATGGAGAATCGCATCCAGAAGGTATGCACGGCTTCACATGGGCGAATCCACAAACCTTCTCCAGGTGCGAGGCGCTCACGCCCAAGCAAGCCTTTATTGCGTGCTGAGGCGCTATCAGCAACTTCCATGCAGGTGGCGAGCAAGGTATTGCGCGTCAGATTTGAGACCCGCAGACGCGTATCAGCGGGGGCTTGATGGCGCGGAAAAAGGCGATCCAGGAACCCCGATACACTCCATCTGAACGGAATCATCCGGTTGTCTCAGGTCCTTTCGTCTGCCATCCGCCGCATACTCAGTGCCGGCCTTACCGTCGCTAGCAAGGCTGCCGGCTGCCCGAAAGGGCAGCCGGAAATCCTATTGGGGAGCGGCAGCAGGTGCGGCGCTGGTAATCGCTCCGCCCGATGCGCCACCAAAGGTCCCCGAAGATTGTTCAATCGTCAACGGTGTCTCCGGCTTCATGCTGTCGATTAGCTTCTCCACGGGGATGGTCGACGGCGCAGGAGCTGGGGTGTTGGCCGCGGTCTTGGCATCCGGATTATTCATGGGGGTGCCGGAGTTGGGCGGTAGGAACTGGGCGGGGAACTTCAGCGAAGGCAAGGACTCTCCAGCCGAGATGGGCGCCACAATCTCCGGCGTCACAATCACGATGAGCTCGGTATTTGCCTTGGTCTTCTGCATCGACTGGAAGAACTTGCCTAGAACTGGAATGTCTCCCAAAAAGGGGATCTTCTGGAAGGTTTCGGATTCAGTGTTGTCCAGCAGCCCACCGATGACAAAGCTTTGACCGTCGGCCAACTCGACCTCGGTCTTCACTTTTCGGGTGGTGATGGCGGGCACCTGAAATCCGGAAATCTCCACGGAATCGGCGAAGTCGAGAGCGCTCACTTCCGGAGCCACCTGAAGGCGAATCGTACCGCGAGGAGTAATGGTGGGAATGAAGTTCAGGCGAACACCATACTCCTTGAACATGATGGTAACTGCCGCTCCCGCTCCACCCGAGCCGCCCTGAACCATTGGATAGGGGTATTCTCCGCCTGCCAGAAAGCTAGCCTGTTTGCCGTTGGCCGCCAGAAGATTGGGCTCAGCCAGAACCTGCGCGCCGACTTTGGTTTGCATGGCCTTAATGGTTACGCCCAGATTCATGCCGGGATAAAAGGCGGAGATGTTCAGCCCATCCGACACGGTCGCCGAGGCGGACCCTGTTCCGGAGGGAAGCGTGACCGTCGGCGCAGCGTACTGTCCGGTTGAAATTCCACCCACCGTGTTCCCAAAACCAGTGCTGTACAGGTTCATTCCGAGCTGTGCCTCCTTACTGCGGTCTACGCTGATAAAGCGCACCTTGAGGAGAATCTGCGGCTCGGATGCAGGAACAGCGACGTTGAGCAGATTGACAACTTTACCGCCCGTAGCGGCGATCTTGGCCGCGCGATTCGAGCTATTGAGATCCTTGACGGTACCGCGAAGGAAGATTGCGCCATTCTCGAAGCTGACCTTCAGGGGTTCGTCCGGAAGCTCCGTCCTGAGCTCGCGGCGTATCGCGCTCAGGCTGTCGTTCAAGGCAGACGCGCTGGCGCGCACCGTCACATTGAAGAACTGCCGGCCGCCGCGGGTGTCCCAGATAATCAGGCTGGTTTCTCCAGCCGTTTTGCCCAGCACCATGATCTCGGTTGGACTTGTCGCATGAATTTCGGCTATATCGCCCAGACCAATGGAAACCCGCGCGATTGACGACGCACAATCGACCAGCACTGTCTTGCCCACGGCGACGGAGAGATCATTTGCCGAGTCCTGAGTAACGGGGCCGACGGGTTGAGTAGGAGACGATGGGGTTTGAGCCTGCAGGCCCGCAGCGGCGCAAAGGACTAGAGACAATGCGCTGCAATATGCGATGGTAATGCCAGTCTTCGCTCTCACTGGTGCCCCCCGGGAGAAGCAAATTTTTCTTGACTCGATTTAGAACCGTTGATCACCTCGATGGAAAAGGCCTTAGGTATGGAGCTCTTCTTAGTCGCGGTAGACCGTGCCTTTACCGGAGCGCCATTCTGACCCGCAAAGATGGTGCCCGTGGCCGTGCCGGGGACATCAGCAATCTTTGTATCCAGCGGATTGCGCAGCACGAGCTGGATTCTTGCCTGATTGCTTGCCAAGCTCAAGGTCTCGGCCTGTTCCGGGGTGACCAGCAGGTTGACTACCTGCACCGCCTTCGCTTTGCCTTCAGCATCCTTTTGATAATCGGTGCCCGCGGACAAAACCTTAATGTTCTGAAGAAGCGTTTTCGCCACAGTACCTTGCTCGGGGCTTTGCACACCCGGAGGTGTGCCGGAAATAAGAACATCCACGCGCATTCCGGGAGTAACGAATCCCGACACGTTCACCACGTCGTCAACCTTGACGGCGCACGCCCTCATGCCCTGGGGAATGGTGGCTGCCAATCCGCCGCCAGAGCCAGCCGCGGCCAGGCGGCTCTCCAAAATAGGCTCACCCGCATAAAGGTCCGAGATAACACCCCGTCCAATGGCAATGCTCTTGTTCTTCTCGGAAATAGTGCCCTGTGGAGCCGCTCCCACAACCTCGACGGTTGTCAGGTTGTCAGAGCTAAGAATGGTTCCGAGTTTGATGTCCGTCTTGGCCGCCACCAGCAATGCAGTGGCCGGAGGCCGCGCCGCCGCTGCCTGGTTGCGAACTAAGCGAACAACAAGCATGGTGCAACCAATAGCAACGAGGAAAGCGACGAGAAGGATCGTGAGTAGTCTTCGGTTCATTTGGACGCCTGTCTGAACTGGCTACCCGGCCAGCTTCGCCTTTCTGTCCCTTGCGGCAATTACTGCCCCCAGGAAACCAGCTTCGATTCTACCCCGAAACGCTGGTCGCGCGAACAAATTGCCAAACAAGTTTAACTGCGTAACCAGTGTATTCCCTCCCAGCAACATGGAAATAGTTGGGAGAGCCGCTACCTGGGAAGGAGTATCAAGAGAGTTATGGGCTAGAGCCCCTCCTAGAGCCCCTCTATGAACGATTCTGTGAGAGCTTATAATTGAACTTTCGAAGGGGGGACGGCAGAATCCTCTCAGCGCTCGGCTAAACTGAGGATGCCGGAACCGCGACCTCCACTGCGGGATGGATCAGGCGGCGCGAGGGAGGAGATTCATCCGGCCATGCGGTCTTCCTCTATGATTACCCTTTTTTCGGAACGGCCGGAGCTGAACCAGCGGCCTTATTCCTTTGTAGTTTCGATACTGGTGCATGGCATCGTGGCCGGACTCGTGTCCGTGGGCATTATCTTCGCGCCTAAGGTCAAGGCCCCGGCTCTCGCCGAACAATATAACGTGCGGCAGTTGGACCTGCACACTCTAGATACTGAGATGCGACTCAATACGGAGATGCAGCGCGCAGCCGCCAGCGCTATTGCGGCTCCCCGCCCGCATTCCATCCAGCACAAGTCTCCGTCGGGCGGAAGTGCGGAGGGACAAGCGCGGGTTATGAGGCAGATGGTGCAAGCCCCGCCGGGCCCGCAGACGCTGGTGCAGCCGGATCTCCCCAAGCCGGTAGTGCTTACCGAGGAAATTCCACTGCCGGCGATTGTGATCTGGGATGGGAAGAAGTCTCCAGACAAGACCCTCGTTCCGCCTCTGCCGGAAAAGCCGGCTGTCGCCAACATACAGCCCTCCACCCAGTTGCCCAACGAGGAACAGAACCTGGCGGACCTCGCCATTCCGGCAACAAATCTGGCCGCACAGATTCAGCCAATTCTAGCTAGCACAACGTCGCCTGTGGTTGTTACCGGACCAAAGCCGACGCCGCCGGCCCCGGTTACGACTGCGAAAGGGGCCGCGCAGCCGACTCCCACCGTGGTGATATCGCTTTCCAGTTCCCGTATGGCGAATGGAAACGTCACACTGCCGCCCGTCAACGAGTCGGCCTCCTCAAGTTCGCATGGGGCGATGTCGTTCGGGCATGTAAAGGGTACCGCGCAAGCAGGGCAGAACAACCACGGTCAAGACAACCACGGTGAGGGTAACCACGGGCAGGGCAACCACGGGCAAGGTGACCGGGGGGAGGGTAACCGGGGACAGGGCGACCGAACAGACAAGGCGGGCGGAAGGGGAGAAGGACAGGCTTCCCGCGACGCCGGAGACACGCCGGGCTCCGCCTCGGCCGCTCAGGGAGATAAAAATGCTTCCGGACAAACTGCTTCCGGACAAACTGGCTTTGGACTGGGCAATCAGCCTTCGACCGCCCATATTACGCTGCCCAAGGGAGGCCAGTTCGGTGCGGTTGTGGTGGGCTCCTCGCTGGAAGAAAAGTATCCGGAGACAGCCGAGTTATGGAGCGGCAGGTTGTCGTATACCGTTTATCTGCACGTGGGCCTGACGAAAAGCTGGATTCTTCAGTACTCACTTTCGCGCGTTGACAATGCGGCCGCAGCGGGCAACATCGCGCGCATTGAGGCCCCCTGGCCGTATAACATCGTGCGGCCTAACATCGCTCCGGGCACAATCGACGCAGATGCCCTCATGGTTCACGGATTTGTCAATCAGGCTGGCCGCTTCGAGGCGCTGACTGTTGCCTTTCCGCCGCAGTTTGCGCAGACGCAATTTGTCCTGAACTCGCTTGCCCAATGGCAATTCAGGCCGGCGACGCAGAATGGACAAAATGTAAAAGTGGAAATCCTGCTGATTATTCCCGAAGAATCGGAATAAGACCGTCTTTTCCGCCTTCCGGAAACTCCAACTCACAGATACTACCTGGTACTAACACCATTCATTGGCGACAACAAAATGAAGGGCACGAGCTATAGCTCGTGCCCTTCATGGTTGGAATAACCTGCCGTCAAAACTCGCCAGGGAGAACCCCTCCCGGATCTTCTTCAGGTGGCTATGTAGTACCGTTGGGAATCAACCGGGCAGAACCCAAACCACCACCGATTAGCTTGAAGATCGCTTTGAGGCTGTTGTTGTTTTCGGTATTCTTCGTATTCATGCATGTACTGCCCGATCCGGTCTGCATGTAGTCAGAAAAGAACTTCGACATGGAGGAAGCGATGTTCTCCATCGTCATGCATGGCGTAAGCGTCGAAAGCGTGAATGAGGCGTTTAAGCCGGTAGCAACTAGCGTCGTATCGGTCGCGGTAGAACTACCTCCTTTTACACCGCATCCGGTTGATTCCGAACCATAGGCAACTGCGTACACCATGGTTCCGGCCTTCGAGGCCTTCTGGCTCGCAACAATTGCCTGCTGGCAATCATCTTTATAAGAGGGGTACGTTCCACTTGATGTGAGTGAGGCTCCCCCTGTTTTAGAGGAAGATTGCATATTGCCCTGCTGGGCATTTGCCTGACCGTCGCCAAGGAGGATCATCACGTTGGTCGACCCCGGATTGGCCGCCTTTTCCGCAGTCAGCGCTGCCTGCGCCGCGTAGATCGCGCCCGCATACCAGGTACCATAGTTTCCATCGTAGTTCGGAGTAGCCAGACCTCCGCAGTTGCTAGCTCCTCCCAGCATCTTCACTAGCAAGGAACCAGTATTCAGCGTGCGCGACAAAGGCGGCAAGAGAGGCTGATCGGCAGTACGGTAATCGCTGAAGAACCCATTTGCATCGCCAGCACTCAGCCCCAATGAAACCTCATAGTTCGGCGTGGTCGATCCCGAAGGATGATAGGACGTTGCCGTTGCCGAGGGGTAATCATACCCTGTAGCCGTTGGCCAGGAGGTCCAGGGGTTCTCGGGAGAGATCGAATAATAACCGCCATACGCAGGGTCATACTCCCACCCATACTTATTGGCAAAAGTCGAGGTAACAGGAGAGGTGCAGTTGGAATCAATTGCAGTCGTACTGACGGTCACGTTAGGAAAAGCAAAGATGGCTACCCGATCGACCGACTGACTTGAAACGCCACCGGAACTCGTGCAGGTCGCCAGGGCTGGCGAGCAGGGATACAAGTAATACAGCAATTGCATAATACCCTGCAAAGCGCATTGCATCTGCGTCACCCCGGTTCCGCAGTTGTCGTCCGTGTTATTCATAGACAGCGTCGTATCCACAAGAAGCGCTATATTGTACGGCGATGGGGTGGCCATTGCGGCAGTCGAGGTCGCCGAAACGTTGAGTTTGGGAACTAGGAAAATCCTCCCGAAAAACGTGGGAACCTGTGCCTTCTGCGTCACGATGACGGTGTTGAAATTCCCCGACGTGGAGCCGGTAGAAGTCACACATGGAATTCCCAGGCTGGTCACTTTCGCCACGCATGCGAAGGACGTGGCAATCGTAGCGTTTTGCAAATTTGAATTGGCGTTCTTTTGTCCCGTCAAGGCACTGTAGGTCGTGGCATTGGCCACTGCGGCATCCGTGTCGGGCAAGATCGTAGCTCCTGCCAATGCAGCCGTATTTGTTGATTCCTGGAGCTGTTGGCGGGCATAATAGGCGTGACCTACGTCAATCGCTAGTCCTGAGATTCCTACGAAAGCAAGCATACCAACTGCCGCGAGATATAGCGTCTGGCCCTGCGCATCCGCCAGCAATCTGTGTACGAGAGACACTCTGCGCAACTTCATTGGACCCACCCCTTTCACTCGACTAATATCGTTTGAGATCTGGTCAGGGAACCCGTACCTAGTTTTACACCGAAGATAGGTATCCAGGTGTATGGATAGCTGACCGTAAACGTGGCTGGCTGGTATTGCGTCAAATAGTTCGCCCCCGACCCTCCGATGCAGGAGAATGATCCAGTCGATGGGGCAATCGTTTGAGCCGTACCGGTATCGTCTGTAATCGTTGCCGAATAGGTGATATTCGCCGCCACCCAGTTCGGCAATGCTGCGGTAACTGCCGTAGCGGCGGATGCGCATGGGTCTGTGAGTATTTGGCGGCCATTTTGAAACTGCTGGGAACCGGCAAATGTAGCTTCCCCGAGCATTTCATACTGGATCATCGCTATGCCTACGGAAAACATACCCACCAGAAGCATCAGCATCAATGGCAGCACAACGGCGGCCTCAACCAGCGCCTGTCCCTCGCCGCCTGAACGAAGATAGACGCGAAGCCGGCCACCAATAGACAGGGCTCCAGTATTCGCTCTATCTGACGCTGCAGCGTGGACCTTTACGCGCAGATCGCTCAGTATCCTCATTCTCATATTGTCCACCATACAAGCCCAATTTGCTAGAGCATTTTACACCTTTTGCACCAAAGTACTCAACTCCTTGCCGAGCGCTCCCGATTGACGCCTAGCTTTTGCTCTTTCGCAGCTTCTCCAAAAACTGTTCGAGATCCTTCTTATCCGCCCCGTTCGCCAGCGGATTCAGTCCCTTGTGCGCATCCGGGGTATCCAGCGGGATGAACTGGAGGCCCACGCCGTCGTTGCCCCAGCGAACAGCACGGGAGTGCACGGAGATCGCACGCCCGGCGCCTTCCTCTCCGCTATCTGCTTCTTGCAGAGTCATTAGGATCAGGGTGCCGGGATACCAGCGCTCCTCCGTCACTACATACAATCCTGTCGTGCTGATGTCCCGGATGGGATGCGCCTTCGGAGCGCCGCCGGTCCAGTAATAGGCAGCCAGACCGGGCAAGGACTCTCGTGGAGCGCTTCTCAGATTGGGAGCTTTTCTCGGATCAGGAGACCACCAGCGCATCAACCAATTTTTCGGCGGCTTTACGTCCGTCATCCCCGGCTCGATAAGGTCCATCTCATATGTCTGCTGAGAATTGAGGCCATCCTCCTCCCCGGGTCGCTCACCCAATTCCACCACGCCAGGACCGCCGCTCCAGAGTGGCTTGCCCCTCAAGAGAACAGCGCTTTGCACACCGCCAACGCCACCCGCTCTGGAAAACTTCTCCAGGCGGCCTTGCATCTCCTCGGCCGCGCAGAGCGCCAGTTGGTCGCCCGCTTGAGTCTGCGACGAGTAGATTGAGTGGATCGGCAGCGCCAGGACACTTGCGGCACTCGGACTCGAAGGGGATACACGAAATGTAGGGTATGACTCGACCACCTCAATGACCCGGCAATCCTGGTCCAGGTAGATCAGATCCAGCGGGGCTCTCATATCCGTTTCTGGAATTTCATGAAACGGCGCCATCCAAAGCCCCTCACCGGACTTGAGTGAAAGCTTCCGAAGCACATTCTTGAGGTCCGCGCTAGCCAGATCGGCTGGGGCAATCTCCAAGCCGAGAAAGCATTCGCGAGTCTGGTTGTATGCACAAAGTCTACGTGATTCCATCGAACCTCCGGCCCTCGGCGAGGACCCGACAACCAGTGCTATCTCAGAGTTCCAATCACCAACTCAATCTCTTGCCTCAGAAGCGTTCCTGCAAGCCCTTTCCTGTAATCGCCGGACCTGGTACCCCTGCTTCACATGGCGCAGAGGAAACCATTGCATCAGCCCTAAAGCATCTAAAAACACACTCCACCATACCCACTGCCCGAATGGGAAAAAGAGACACCCATCACCGTGACGGCAATGTCCCGGCCAGCAGGATGATTGAGCTGGCCAGTGGACCTCGCGCTGTTCTGCGGCGCCACTGGCCTACCCGCAAAACCCGACCTACTTGACCCGCGTACGGCGCCGCTGGATCAAAACAATTATGATTACGACTGCCAACACGCCGGCAACAATCTGAATAATCGTGGTACTGGACATAACAACCCCTCTTTCTCACAGAAACATTCTTGATGCGCTCCCCGATTTGAGCGAAGCACGAGCAACACCGGGCGCCAAAACGGCGAAATCTCCGGTCCGCATAACTGCGGACCGGCAGCAATGCACGCACCTTGACGGTGCCGCCGGAACAAAAACACGATCCGCGCTACTTGACCCGCGTACGGCGCCGCTGGATCAAAACAATCAGGATGATGACCGCCAACACGCCGGCAACAATCTGAATAGTCGTACTGCCCATGTCGATTCCTCCTTCCTCAATGATTGAGCCCCTTGAACGATTCCATGATGGAAATGAAAGCGGGACCAAGAACCACAACGAAAAGCGAGGGGAAGATGAACAGCACAAGCGGAAAAATCAGCTTGATGGTGGTCTTTGCCGCTGCCTCCTCCACTGCCTGCACACGCTGGGTTCTGAGAGTGTCGCTATGAACGCGCAATGTCTTGCCGACGCTGGTTCCAAACTGTTCCGCCTGAACCAGCATGGTAACGAGATTGCGCACACAGTCTACGTCCGTGCGTTCCGCCATATGTTTCCAGGCCTCTCCACGAGGACGCCCGGCTCGTTGCTCCAGCACCACAATGCCCAATTCATCGCACACTTCCGGCTGGGCCTGTTTCAATTCCATTGCGGTGCGTGCAGTTGCCTGGTCCATGCTCAGTCCGGCCTCAATGCAAATCACGAGCAGATCCAGCGCATCCGGCAAGCCCCGCCGAATGCGGCTTTGCCGGGTGGAGATCCGCTTCCCCAGCCAGAAATCCGGCGCCAGGAAGCCTAGCGCCAAGGACAGGATATACAAAAGCAAGCTCAATTTCCCGAGTCCGGTGACGAAGCAGACGACGCAAAGCAGGAGGGGAACCACTATTTTGGAACCATAGAACAGCTTGATCGCGGACTCACTGCGAAAACCGGCGCGCCGCAGACGCGTCAAGGTCACGGAGATCTCGGCCTGGCTCTTCGGCAGAACGTTCTCAAAGTGTTCGACCACGCCGCCGATCGAAACGCCTGTCTGCTGGATGGCGCTCGCCAGGGATTTTGGTTTGGCCTGGGTGTGGGGATTAATCGCGTCGGAGATCCGCTGAAGCATTTCTTCGCGATAGAACAAGAGCAGTCCACCACTCACGATCAGCAGAAAAATAACACAGAATGTAAAAATCTCAATTCTCATCGGTCATCCTCAAACGTCCATGTTGACGATGTGGCGAATGATCAAGCCGCCAACCACGATCATGCCGCTAGCCATCCAGAGAAGCTTGATGCCTATTGGATTCTTCCACAAGATGCTCATCATTTCGGGGTTGAGAAAATATAGAGCGACTCCAAGCACCACCGGAAGAAAAGTAAGTACCCACCCCGTCATGCGCCCCTGAGCCGTGTGGACCCCGACTTGCCGCTTGAGGCGAAACCGCTCGCGGATGACATGAGCGGTCTTGTCGAGAACCTCGGCAAGGTTTCCCCCGCTCTCTTTCTGGATCATAACCGCGGTTGCAAAAATGCGCAGGTCTTGCAGTGGAACGCGTTTGAGCAGGTTGTCAAGGGCAGTCTTTAGCTCCAGGCCGTAGTTCTGTTCCTCGAAACACGCATTGAATTCGCAGCCGATGGGATCGGCGCATTCTCGAGCCACCGAGCCGAGTGCGGCGATGAGGCTATGTCCCGCGCGGAGAGCGCTCACCATCAAATCCAGCGCTTCCGGCAACCCCTGTTGAAACTTATCGAGGCGCTTCTTGCGTTTGTGGAACACCCAAAGAAAAGGCAACGCACTCAGCAGCAATCCAACCGGACAAGCCGCCAGAAAAGAGTTGAAGCGCAGGTCGATCAACAAAAACCCGACCATAAAGCAGAGTCCGCAACTGGCAAGCAGCACCCCGGCGGTCCACTTGCTATCGGCCTGATAGAGCAAAGTCTGCAGACGCGGGGCCAGATCGAACTGGAGCAGCTTGCGATTGAGCCAGGGGATACTGCTGAGCAGGTCTTCCTTACGAAGATTGACACGCTGGTCACGCTCTTCCGGGCTGTCAGTAGCCAGGGCCGAGTCGAGCGTGGCGTGGACCTGTTTAGCCTGCTCAGATGCCCCGGTTCCGACAGCGATCATCAGCAGAGCAGCAACCGCGAACACGCCCAGGAATATCAAACCAATCATCAATCCCATATCAGTCCCCTCATGCTCAATTAACCTGCGTTTCGCGTTCGAATAGAACTGGCGGCAGGACGATACCCGAGACGCGAAGCCGTTCGAGGAACCGGGGACGAATATGAGTTGGCTGGAACACGCCAATCACCTTGCCATCAGGTCCGATTCCTTTTTTGGTGAAAGTAAATATTTCCTGCATACTGATGACGCTTTCTTCCATGCCGGTGATCTCGGAGATGCTGGTCACCTTGCGCGTGCCATCGCTCATACGAGAGGCTTGAACGACAATGGTAATGGCTGATGCTATCTGCTGGCGAACGGATTTTTCCGGCAGGTTCATGTTGGTCATGGCGACCATCGATTCGAGCCTGGAGATGGCGTCGCGGGGCGTGTTGGCGTGAATTGTGGTCATCGAACCTTCATGGCCTGTATTCATCGCTTGCAGCATATCAAAGGCTTCTTCGCCGCGCACCTCGCCAATGATAATGCGGTCGGGGCGCATACGGAGGCAGTTGATCAGCAGTTGGCGCTGGCGAATCGCCCCCTGCCCTTCGATGTTGGGCGGCCGGGTTTCCAGACGCACGATATTTTCCTGGGCCAGACGGAGTTCAGCCGCGTCTTCGATGGTAACCAGTCGTTCGTTGCGCGGAATGTACTGAGACAGAATATTCAGAAAAGTGGTTTTGCCCGCGCCGGTTCCGCCGGAGATGAGAATACTGATCCGGGCTTTCACGGCGGAGGAAAGCACCTCCATCATTTCCGGGGAGACACTCTTCAACTGAACAAGCTGATTGGCGGCCAGGGGGCCTGTTCCGAAGCGGCGAATGGACAAGGAGGGTCCGTCCAGCGCCAGCGGTGGAATGATGGCATTGACGCGAGAGCCGTCGGGCAATCTGGCATCGACCATCGGAGAGGACTCATCCACTCTGCGGCCCACGCGCGAGACGATGCGGTCAATGATCTGCAGCAGGTGCCGGTCGTCACGAAACGTCGTATCGACCCTCTGCAAAAGTCCGCCCTTTTCAATGAAGACATGATCCTTGTCATTGACCAGGATGTCTGAAATCTTTGCATCCCTCAACAAAGGTTCCAGTGGACCAAGGCCAAAGACCTCATCGAGCAAGTCCGCCTGTATCTTTTCCTGTTCGTCAAAGTTCAGGGGCACCCGCTGCTCGGCGATGATCTCCTTGACGATGCCGGCAACCGCTTGGCGTGCCTGACTGGAATTGACGCGCGACAGTTTCTCCAGATCCAGCTTGGAGATTAGCGTCCGGTGAATTTCCGACTTGTACTTTTCCAGATTCAGCAGTTCCACGTTTTACCTTTCATCGGGACAAGATACTCGTCCGCGGCGTAATCATTTTAAAGAGACGCACCCTGCTCAAAAAGCGGGCAGGAACCAGAAGATTCATCTCCCGCCCAGAGTAAAGGCCACGTTCACCGTGGTCTCCACTTCCACCGGCTCGCCGTCGAGCAGGTAGGGCCTGTAACGCCAGGTCTTCACGGCATCCAGCGCGGACTTCCGCAACATGACCGGTCCGTTGACGACATGGAGATTTTCGATCAATCCAGCCTTGGAAATGGTGGCTTGAATCACCACCGTCCCTGAGACGCGGGCGTCCTTGGCAATCTGCGGATAAGTGGGCGCGGTCTTCTGAACCAGCAAGCCGCCCGCAACACCCGCCGAAATGCTCACCCTCTTGGGAGTCTCGACCTTCACCTTGGGCCCTTTTTGCCCGCTGAAGACGTTGCTAGTCGCGCCGCCACCGCCCAGGCCTTCCATACCGCCCCCCACAAAGCCCGAAGAAGGCGGTGGTTCCTTCCCCGCCAGCATCTTGAGGTCATTTGAAATCCGCGCGGGTGCATTCAGTTGATGGTTCATCATCTCCGACTGTGTACGCAAGCGATCTGGCGCCGTGGTAGCTGCTACCGGCGCCGGCGTATTCGTCGTCATCGGCTGCGGCATACTTGTCGTCGTCACCGGCTGCGGCGTATTCGCCATCGCCGGCTGCGGAACAACCGATTGCTTCGGCGTAACCGCCGTGGACCGCGACCTGGAATAGACCAGAAAAATAATGCCGATCAGAATCACAAGTAAAACGACGGCAACAACCAGCACCACCCTTTTATGATTTCCCTTGCGCTCCTCCCCGAACTCCTCGTCTCTCTCATTCACGCTCTGAGACTGGCGCGGCTGAAAAACCCGCTCGGCTTCCTCATGGGCTGTCGTCGATGTGTGCGAAGCAGAGTTTGGCAACCGGTCCGCCACGGACGACACAGCAACTCGCGCTGTCGCGGGTATGGCGGGCTGTGTCGCGGGAGCATCCCCGCTATCCCATTCGCTGAAATCCGCGGGAAGCGTTGTGGGTTGCTCCTTCTCTATTTCTTCTGGAGGTACCATTGACCATCGGCTCCCTTCACATAGGTAGCGCCTTTATAACTGCGCGTTTCGAGTTTGTCCTGCTGATTGGGGGTGTTGCTATCTTGTGATGCCCCCCGTTTCACGTCCGGCTGGTCAGCACGGTCCGCATCCGCAGCGACGGTTACCGGCATGAGCGAATCGATGTTAGGCAACCCTTCCACCACAAGCGACACCGAGGCTTGCGCCGTAGTGTAGTTTGTGACCTCTGTTGGAGTGAAGGTTACCGAAAGTGTCTGAGTTCCTGCCGCAATCACGGTGCCTGCGGCGGGAGTATAGACGAAAGTTCCCTGAACCAATGCCGTGGCATTCAGCTGCGTGGCGCTGAGCGCGGTGCCGTAGGCAATCGGAGCGGGCGTCGGCCACGCGATGATGGGCGTTGCCCTGGTGACAGTGAGCTGTACCGTAGCTTGCGCCGTCGCGTCTTCCGCGCTGTCCTTGGGGGTGAAAGTCGCTGAAAGCGTATGCGCTCCCGCCGCGAGCGTTTCGCCAGCCGCGGGAGTGTAGACGAACTTGCCCGGAACCGATGCCGTGGCATTCAGTTGCGTGGCACTGAGTGCAGTGCCGAAGGAGATGGCTGCGGGCGTCGGCCATTTGATGGTTGGCGTTGCCTTGGCGACGGCGAGCACCACGGTAGCCTGCGCCGAGGGGAAGTTGGCGTCTGTCGGAGTGAAGGAGACTGAGAGCGTATGCGTTCCCGTCGCCAGTACTTCGCCCGCGGCGGGCGTGTAGACAAATTGTCCCGGAAGCGGCGCCGTGGCATTGAGTTGCGTGGCGCTCAGCGCGGTGCCATGGGAGATGGCCGCCGGTGTTGGCCACGCGATCATAGTCGGCTTTGCCTTGGCTACAGTGAGCGTCACCGTGGCCTGCACCACGGCATAGTCCGTGCCATCGGTCGGAGTAAAGGTGACCGAGAGTGTATGCGTTCCTGCCGAGAAGACCTCACCCGCCGCGGGGGTATAAACGAATCTGCCCGGAACCGATGCGGTAGCATTCAGCTGATCGGTGCTCAGCGCGGTGCCGTAGGCAATCGGAGCGGGCGTCGGCCAGGTCACGACCGGCGTCGCCTTGGCGACAGTGAGTGTCACAGCGGCCTGCGCCATGGTGCAGTTCGCAACGTCCGCAGGAGTAAAGGTGACCGAAGGCGTATGCGTCCCCGCCGAGAGTACGGCGCCTGCCGCGGGAATATAGACGAACTTTCCGGGGACCGAGGCTGCGGCATTCAGTTGCGTGGCGCTCAGCGGGGTACCGTAGTCAATCGAAGCGGGCTTAGGCCACGTGATAACCGGCCTTGCCTTGGTGATCGTGAGCGATACGGAAGCCTTCACTGCCGTGTAGTCCGTGCTGTCCGTCGGAGTGAAAGTGACCGCAAGCGTATGCGTTCCCGCCGTCAGCACCTCGCCTGCCGCGGGAGTGTAGACAAATTTTCCCGGAACCGATGCCGTGGCATTCAGTTGCGTAGCGCTCAGCGCGGTGCCATAGATAATCGAAGCGGGCGCTAGCCACTTGATGGTTGGCGTTGCCTGAGTGACAGCAAGCTGCACCTCGGCTTGCGCCATGGGATGGTTCGCGCTGTCTGTCGGAGTGAAGGTGACCGCAAGCGTATGGTCTCCTGCTGTCAGCACGTCGCCTGTGGCGGGAGTGTAAACGAATTTTCCCGAAACTGGCGCCGTAGCATTCAACTGGGTGGCGCTGAGCGCGGTACCGTAAGTAATCGGAGCGGGCGTCGACCATAAGATGGAGGGCGCTGCCTTGGTGACAGTAAGCAGCACGGTGGCTTGCGCCGTGGCGTAGTTCTCGCCGTTTGTCGGAGTAAAGGTGACCTCAAGTGTCTGTACTCCTGCTGCAAGCACATCGCCTGCCGCGGGGGTGTAAACAAATTTTCCCGGAACTGATGCCAAGGCATTGAGTTGCGTTGCGCTCAATGCAGTGCCGTAGGGAATCGGGGCGGGCGTCGACCATGCGATGGCTGGCGTTCCCTTGGTGACAGTGAGCGATACCTCGGCCTCCGCCGTCGTGTAGCCTTCAGTATCCGCCGGAGTGAAAGTGACTGCGAGCGTATGCGCTCCCGCCGTAAGCACGTCGCCTTCCGCTGGAGTGTAAACGAATCTTCCCGGAACCGATGCCGTGGCGTTGAGCTGCGTAGCGCTGAGAGCGATGCCGTGGGCAATTGGAGCGGGCGTCGGCCATGCGATAGTCGGCGTCTCCTGATCTACGCCACTGGCCTCAGATTTCTTGATGTGCCATTCGCCATCCGCGCCCTTCACATAGGTGGCGCCTTTGTAAGTACGCGTTTCGCCTTCGCCCCGACGGCTGTTGGGCGCGCTGACGCTTTGTAGCTCATTCCTCTTCGCGCCCGAAAGCTCCGTGTGGTCCGCTTTATTGTCGGTTGGCGTATACGGCCCCTGCGTTTCTGCCGTCAGTGCGGGACTTGCGACAGAAGCTTGGACGGACTTCCTAGCAGGTTTCGTCCAGGTCTCAGGCTTGACGTCGGCTTGATCCTCCCCGGACGCCAGCCCTAACTGCGTGATGGACGGCGCTTCCTCGGAGCTTGACATCCTCGCCGAAATACTCCGGCTGAAACTCTTGAGGCTGAAGCCTGACTGCTTCTTCGCGACCGGGGGCAGGCCACAAGCCGTTCGGGCCATCTCCCGAATCAACCGGGAGATAGGCGAATCTTCAAGCGCCAGCGGAACCGCAGTGGCCTGCATACGCCGCACCGCATTGTAATCATTGGGAATTTTCCACTGCGCCGGCCGGGTGAGCGCCTTCGTAATCTGGTCTTCGGGCACACCCATGGCGCGATGCTCATACCGGTTGAGCACGATCTCCAGCTTGGGAACTCCGGTCGAGAAAAACTGCGTGATCAGGCGATTTGCGTTGCGCAGTCCGGCGATGCCGGCCTGGATAACCAGGTAGATCGTGGCGCCATCTTTGAAAAGACTGGTCCCCGTCAAATCGAGCCTGGACCCGATATCAACGACCACATTGTCGAAGTCCTGACGCGCCACTGAAATCAGCCTGTCGATAGCGTCATCGGGGGCATGATACTGAGGGAACTTGCCAGGGGCAGCAAGCACCGAGACTCCCGAACTGTGCTTGACCAGGAGCTTGGAGAGAAAACTCGAATCCAGCCGGCCGGCGCTCTGAAGAGCGTTGATGGTCGAGTATTCGGTAACCACTCCCATGTTCAGCGCGGCGTCTCCCAACGGGAGATCAAGATCGATCAGCAGGGTGCTTTGGCCAGACTCCAGCGCCATTGAGACCGCAAAATTGCAGGCCAGCGTCGTCACACCGTCCCCGCCTTTGGCGCCGAGAAACACCATCAACCTGCCGCCCGTCTTCTTCGGAAGATGCTGTGCTGGGCGTCGAGCTGAGGCCCGAACCAGCGCTTCAGCCATGGTGTCTTGCGCAAAAGGTAAGGTAAGAAATTCGCGCGCCCCCGCCCGCATGCAACGGACCAGAAGCTCCGAATCGGCCTTCATCGAATAGACCATCACCGTCGCCGTGCCGTTGGCGCAAATGCTCTCCACCAGTTCCAGCGCGTATTCCGGGCGAGCGTCCAGATCAATGATGATGACGTCGAAATGCTGCTCCAGCAATTTTGGCACGTCGTCCAGGCTCTGAGGATAGGAAGAAAACTCGCGGATTTCCCCACCCTGGCATCCGGCAAGCGCCGTGGCTGCCGCTTTGCGGCGCTCTTCATCCGGGCCGATCAGCGCGATCAACAGCACGTCGCCGCCAAACGAGTCTGGATACTGATCATCGAGATATTGGGAAGATTCTGAATCCACGGAATTACTTCCTCCTGCCGCGTGCGATTTCCCTTGCGGGTTAGCCGAGAATCGATATGACGATTGCCAGTCGGACATGATACTTAACTCCAAATTCTCAACGAGCAAAGAAGGACATCAGCGTTCCGATTGCAATGGCCGGAGCGTAAGGAATCCTGCGCTTCAGCGGATTGGCGAGAGTCAACTCCGGATCGCGTTGCATTCCGCGCCGCTTCCAACCGAAAGCCAGCTCGCTCGCGCCGGTGAACAACTCCTTGAAAAATCCGCCACAGACCGCCCAGCACAGGGCCATGATTCCCCCGATGATGCTTGCCATAACCAGCGCGACGAACAACTGGACTGGACCAATCCAGGCCCCAAGCGCGGCGCACAACTTCACATCCCCGCCGCCCATGCCGCCCAGCCAGAAAAGAAAGCCATAAATCAGCAAGCCAAGCGCCAAGCCGGCGAAGCTTTGGCCCACACCATGCCAAAAGCTCTGCTGGGCGCCGGGCCAGTCATGGCGCCATCCGGAAACCAGGATTCCCGCCAGCAGGAAAGGAAGAACCAGCCAATTGGGGATGCGGCGGTTGCGCAAATCCGTGAACGTCGCCACGACGAGCACGATCAGTGTTGGCCACCACGCAAACGAATGAATCCCCATATTACTTCTCTCTCTGCGTTCCGTAAAAACTTTGAAATTGCATTTGTCTGATCATTGTAGCAATTGTCTTACCAAACCTAAATCGCCAGGAAACCTCCTGTAATCATAGAGTTGGCGACGCTCTCCTCTTATTGGTGTACACGAATGTTTACGGAAATGCGTTCCAGAGTGAAGCGAGGCGTATACACCACACCTCTTCAGAGCCGCTAGCGCCGTATCCGGGAGCACCAAAGGCAGATTCGCCGTGAAAACAGGGTCAATCCAAGCGCTCTTGGGGGCGCTTACCAGGGGTGCCTGAATGTTAAATACCTGCGCTTTGTGTTACCAAAGGAGCAATAAGAATACACCAACGGGGCATCGACATGGCCCAACTGAATCGTCGATCCTGCTGTCAGGTTCTCCACATCATTCTCTTTGAAACCGCTTTACCGGCGCAAATAGCAAATAAATGAAGGATATCCGCCGCATATCGATCACGTAGGGAGGTTGCGCGAAAGCGCACTTCCCGGCCTTATGTTTCCCTAGTCCACGTATCTAAATAGTCAACACCTCTATATATTAAGTACTAGAGTAACCTCGACACATTGCTCATCTGCAACTAAGATGATGGGGTAGTGTAAACCATTGTCGATTGAGTTCTTTGGGCTTTGTTTCAGGCGGGAGTGTCACCAAGGTGGCATGAGCCTGGCTCCAAACAGCCATTGGCATTCCTGCTGCGAATCAAGGATGATGATCGCTACGTCTCCACTTCTTACCCTGGAAGCGGTCTGGCAGCGCAGTTGTTAGAGAGTGGGTCCAGCAATGATCAAAATCGGTTTATATTCTGAAGACCACACGCTCCACACGCTGCTTTCCTCTGCGCTCGGAAAGGATTTCGAACTCCTCCTTGAGCCGGATGAAGATGGCATGAAACTGCTCCGGGCCGCCGGGGATTGCGACGTCATGATTCTGGATTTGCAGTCGAAGCATGATTCGTTGCAGGAACGTATAGAGTGCGCCCAGCGCCTGATTGCATCTCAGGTTCCTTCTGTGATTATGGCCGATGACGGCCTGCGGTCGACCGCTTTTGAACTCGTTCGGACAGGAGCCTTCGGCTACTGCCGCAGGCCGCCCTCGATTCGAGATCTCAAGACCATGCTCAGCCGGGCCTACGAGAACTCGACGCTGAGGCAACAACTGCAGACCGTTCAGCAGCAATTGGATGTACCCGCCGCTTGCGACCAACTGATCGGAGCGAGCCCGCAGATGCAGCGGGTTTATCAGCTTGTGCATCGCGTAACCAACCTCAACGCCTCGGTGCTGATAACCGGCGAAAGCGGAACCGGCAAGGAACTGATCGCTCACGCCATTCATAATCTGGGCTGTCGCGCCAACCGTCCCTTTGTAGCTGTTTCCTGCGGCGCCATCCCTGAAACCCTGATCGAGGCCGAGTTGTTCGGCCATGAAAAGGGAGCCTTCACCGGCACGGTCGGGGCGCGCGAAGGCTACTTCGAGCAGGCGGCCGACGGCACGTTGTTCCTCGATGAGATCGGCGACCTGAGCCTCTTCACGCAGGTCAAGCTGCTGCGCGTCCTGCAGCAGATGGAATTCAGCCGCCTGGGCAGCAACCGGCTTATCCCCCTGCGGGCGCGCCTGATCTTCGCCACCCACCAGGATCTGAGCAAATTGGTTGCCGAAGGAAAATTCCGCCAGGATCTCTTCTACCGCATTAACGTCATGCGGATTGAATCACCAGCGCTTCAGGAGCATCCGGAAGACATTCCTCGCATGGCTCGGCATTTCTTGCGCCAGTATGGGCAACTGTTTCAAAAGCCGATGGAGGAGATTGAGCCCGATGCGGTTGCTCTGCTCCAGAGTTACCAGTGGCCCGGCAATGTGCGCGAGCTGGAAAACGCCGTGCAGAGGGCCATCATCCTCGCCCCCGGGAAGACTGTTCGCGCTGAAGATTTAAACCTGAATGTCGAGGAAGCCGATGCTGAAATCGGCGACATCGACGACATTGCGGATATTGGCGATTACCATCCCGCGGGATCATTTGAACGGCAGCTTCGCGACTATAAGATCAAACTGGCTGTTTCCGCTGTTCGAGAGAACAATGGGAATAAGACGCTGGCAGCCCGCAGCCTGTGCATCTCTCGCGCTTATTTGCATCGCTTGATCAGGCTTGCTGAACCCGACGCGGCCTTCGATCAAAATCTTCACGAAGAACATAATCTTCGCGAAGTCGAGACTGCTTGAGCACAGCAGTACCGGCGCCTGGAATTTTCCTCTTGATGCCTTCCCTCTTCTTTGCCTATGTGGCCATCATCTCAAGTGTGCGTGTTGTATTCGGGCGGCCCCGCAATGACCAGCCCACTATTCTGCCGCCCGTGGATATACCAGCAGCACCAGTTCGTTTCATGGGCTTGACTCTCGGCGGGCGCAATCAAATCCCCGTATATCACTTTTCCGTATAAAAAGATCTTCTCGTCCCAGGTTTCGATCCGCTTGAATCTTTCCTCCGAATCGCAGAGCCCTCTCACATCTTCTCGCCGGAATGGCTTGATTGCCGTGGATTCCCCCGGAAGCAGAATGACTGGAGTAACCAGCGCCACTGGTTTCTCATTCCTATACTCAGGAGTGCTGGAAAGGTGCTTCTCGTCGATGGCAATCCTGGTCTCTTCCGCGGTTGCGAGGATCCTGGCGGGAGTGCGGCCCCGGTTCGTGGCCATGACAGTAAAACTATTCTCCACGCTCCTGGATGACTCGACGGAGATCAGAATCCAGGGCCTCTCAGAATGCATGACAGCTTGAGCATTCAACAAGGCGGCCTGAGCGCTGGCGGCGGCGGCCTCGGCTGCGGTTTCCGCGTACCCCGTTTGGCGGTCGATCTTTTTCAGCAGAGAGATGGCAACCAGAATTCCGGCGTACCCCAAAATGACCAGCACCAGGTTCGCAGCCCATGCGATTTTTTCGTGCAACTCCCAGGTCAACGGCGCGGGAGGCGGAACGGTAACTGTGATGTGCGGTGGTTGCTCATCGCGGACGCCGTCTTGCTGATCGGCATTTGACGCTGGACTGGCGGTCTGTTGCGGCGTGGCGGTGGAAGCCGCCGTATGGGGCGAAGCCGGTCGATTCGCGCCGGAGTGATCGGATGTCGGAGCGGAAACTGCCGCTGGCGCCTGCGTGAGAGCCAACAACACCCCGAACGTCGCCAAACCCATGAGCCTCATGCGGCCAATGTATCACACGTCCCTCTGGAACTTCCGTGCCTGAGGGCGGATTGCGCTTGCTGAGACGACTGGCTACAGCAAAACCAGGGATGGTGTATCCCGGAACCATGCACTCAAGTCGACGCGGCCAACAGGGAGCGGCGACCTTCAACGAAGCAAATCAGGATACAGGTTCCCTGGTTTTGCTCTATGGCTCCAAGTCCACGCCCCGCCAGAAGGCCACGTATCCCTTGATCTTGCGCGCAACCGGCTTGGGGTCGGGGTAGTACCAGGCGGCGTCCGGGTTATCCTCCCCGCCGATCAGCAAGGTCATATAGCGTGCCTGTCCCTTGACTGGGTCGAGCGAGGTGGTGCTACTGGGGCGAAAATATTCGCGCTTCAGGCTGGATTCAGGAAAATAGACGGTTCCCTCGATGGTCTCCGTCGAGTCGCTTTCGGCAATGACTGTGCCGTTCCAAATAGCTCGTGCCATGGGTCGTTCCGGTTAAATCCATTTCTGCCTCTCTCGGCCCGGCGGGATACCGGAGAGAGCGACGGATAAGACATTAGCAGAGATTCGCCCTCATTGCGAGTCCGAATCGAAGACAAAAGAAGAGAAACCCAACCCTGGCCCGGCGGCGAAGCCGATCAGCGCCTGTGCTCGCATTCGTCCGCAGGTTTCTGGTTCCGTACCTGGGGATAAAATTACTGGCCCGGCGCCTCTTGCCGGGCGGGCAGGCTGTTGCGGCGGGCTTCCACGCTCTTCAGCACCGCCTCGTAACGCTGGGCGGCGGCTGAAAACCGGTTCACAAGCTCCGAAGTCTTGATCAGAAAACTTTGATTCTTCTCTCGAACCGCTTCCAGAATGGGCGCAAACTTGGCCAGCAGGAAAAATCCCTCGGCGTTGCAATCCACAAACAGTTCTGCTGAAACCGCCCCGTGCAGCACCATCGCCGCTGCCATCTCCCAATAGCTGAGCACTTGGCGCAGCCAGGCGTTGTGCGGGTCCGCGGGATTCAACGCCACGGCGAAGAACTCATCGGCCGTCTCCGGCCAGAACTCGCCGGTCACCCACGCGCGGGCCTGACGCATCACCGCTTCGGTGCGCAATTCATAAAGTCCGAGAATAATTTCGGCATCAGCCGGGGTTGCAAGCATACGTTCCATTGGGAGTTCTCCTCTGCCCATGCTACTGGATTCAGGCGGTAATTGTTGCTGAACTACCTTTCGGCTGAGCCTGCAAGGCCGCAACCGGCTCCGCTCACTAGATCCCTGACAACTTGATTTTGTACCATCATTGGGTGCCCTACATCTCGATTTTGAGATGTGGGAAAGTACAAACCCATTGAAACTTCTTCATCCGGTCAGAGACCTAAGCCCTTTGCAACACCTTCTTGCCGCCCTTCTTCGCGGTCTTCGGTTCGGCGCTCGTTTCCACCACCGGCCCATGCGTCTCCGCTGTCGGCGGCGGCGGTGCGTCGCCGATCCGCTTCGAATAGCTGCACGTAACGGCGCTCTCCGCCGGCGCTGCGCCCTTTCCAGCGCCCTTCTTGGCGCGCTTCTTCGGAGTTGTCTCTTCCTCGGTGGTCTTCTTCTTGTTCGGGCATTCCAGGTAGATGCCTGAGCGCAGCGTCTTCTCCACCAGATACGGGCTGCCGCACTCCGGGCACTTCTTCGCCACCGGCTTGTTATTCGAGGTAAAGTCGCATTTTGGATAACTCGTGCAGCCCCAGAATACGTTGCCTCTGCGCGCCTTGCGCTCGGCCAGGTCGCCCACGCCGCACTTGGGGCACTTCATCCCTTCAATCAGGTTCTGCTTCACGTACTTGCACTTGGGATAGCCAGAGCAGGAAACAAACTCTCCATAACTCCCCTGGCGCAGCACCAGCGGCTTGCCGCATTGCGGGCAGTCTTCGCCGGTAGGCTTGGGCACGGCTTGTTTCTGCTGCTGTTTCTGGCTCAGCTTGCGGAAGGTCTTGCAAGGCGGATCCTCGTTGAACCCTGGGCATGACATAAACATCCCGAACGGCCCGCGCCTCAGCACCATTACCCGCCCACAGTTATCGCAATACTCCTCGGTCTCGCCAGCTTCCTGTGCCTCGGGCGTATTCATGTCGGGCTTGGCCGCGGTGTTTTCCTTGGTAAACGTGCAGCTCGACTTATCCTTCTTGTTATATGCCGAACAGGCGTAGAAGCTCCCGAACTTACCCCACTTCAAGAGCAGAGGCGACCCGCACAGATCGCATTTCTCGTCCGTCTTCTTCTCCATGCGCTTGATATCTTCCATCTTCGCGCCGGCGTCCTTCAACTCGTCCTCAAAGTGGCCATAGAAGCCGTTGAGCAGGTCAGTCCACTTCTCCGTGCCCTCTTCGATCTCGTCCAGCTCTTCTTCGAGTTTGGCCGTATAAGCTACATCGAAGATATACGGGAAGTTCTTTACCAGCAGGTCGCAAACCACCATCCCTATCTCAGTCGGATAGAACCGGCCGCTGATCTTGCTTACATACTCGCGGTCCTGGATGGTGTTGATGATCGACGCATAAGTCGAAGGCCGTCCGATTCCCCGCTCTTCAAGAACCTTCACCAGTGAAGCTTCGTTATAGCGCGGAGGCGGCGTGGTAAAGTGCTGCTCGCTCTCCAGTTTATCCAGCTCCAGCCGCTTCACGTTGTCCAGGTTCGGCAGCTTATTGGCGGCTTCGTCGTCCTCGTCCTTCTTGTCCTCGGCAACCTCGTAGACTTTCAGGAATCCGTCGAAGCGCACCATTGAACCGCTCAACCGGAAATCGTAACTCTTCCCTGTCTTCGCGCTAACTGCGGCTATCTTCGCCGTAGTTACGTCAAAGATAGCTGGTGCCATCTGCGAGGCCACAAACCGCTGCCAGATGAGCCGATAGAGCTTCAGTTGCTCCTCCGTCAGGTGGCTCGCAATCGATTCCGGCGTCCGCGAAACATCGGTGGGCCGAATCGCTTCGTGCGCGTCCTGCGCGGCCTTCTTGCCTTTGTACACGTTCGGCGATGCGGGCAGATACCGCGCGCCCAGATGCTTCCCGACCCACTCCCGCGCCCCGGCAACCGCCTCCGGCGCCACGCGCGGCGAGTCCGTTCTCATGTAGGTAATCAGGCCCGTAATGCCCTCGGCGCCCACATCGATGCCCTCATAGAGCCGCTGTGCCACGCCCATCGTCCGCCGCACGTTGAAGCCCAGCTTGCTCGCCGCGTCGCGCTGCAACTGGCTGGTGATGAATGGTGCCAGAGGCTTCCTCTGCTTCTCTGTGGACTGAACCGAAACCAGCGACCACTGCGCCTTTTCGAGCGCCGCAACCACTTCGTCCATCGACTTCTTGTCCGGCAAGGCATTGGCGATGAACTGATCTTTGCCGTCCTTGTCCTTGGCCGCAGCCACCCGCACCGGTTCTCCGTCGATGCCCACAAAGCGCGCCTTGAGTGTCTTCTCCGCCTGCTTCTCCGGATGGAGCAGCGCGTTCAGCGTCCAGTACTCGACCGGCCCAAACGCTCCGATCTCCCGCTCGCGCTCGACAATCAGCCGTACGGCCACCGTCTGCACGCGGCCGGCCGAGAGGCCCCGCCGCACCTTCTCCCACAGCAGCGGCGAAATCTGATAGCCCACCAGACGGTCCAGCACGCGCCGTGTCTGCTGCGAATTCACCAGATCCTGATCCAGATCCCTGGGGTGCTTGAAGGCCTCCTGCACGGCCTTCTTCGTAATCTCATTGAAGGTCACGCGGCGAATCTTCTTCCGCTCTTTGGCCGTCGTTCCCAATTGCAGCGCCAGGTGGTACGCAATCGCCTCGCCCTCGCGGTCAGGATCGGGCGCCAGATAGATTTCGTCTGCCTTGGCCGCAGCCCGCTTCAATTGCGCTACCAGCTTCTCCTTGCCCGGAGAGACAATCAGCGTCGGCTCGAAGGTGCGCTTCTCCAACTCCACACCAATATCGTTCTTCGGCAGGTCCATGATGTGTCCGACCGATGCCAGAACTTCGAAGCCCGCGCCAAGATACTTCTCGATCGTCTTGGCCTTGGCGGGCGACTCGACGATCACCAGTGATTTGCTCATTGCCATCCTTGTTTCCAATCCCACTCTATCCTGTCCGGCCTGTTGGACTCGGACAATAGGCTTTCAGTTTTCTTGCGTGCGGTCAATTTCCGCACACGCACTCCGGCAGTTTTCCAGGTCCGGGGAAATCAACCGCAAAAGTTGGACCCTACCATGGAACACCGTTGCATTTCCACTCGCAAGAGATCATTTCTCCGCTTTCCGTCGCGTTTTCGGGGATGCGGAATGAGAAAACATCCCCACCTAACCCCATCAAATCACTCACGTTGATTGGTGATGCAGAAAAATAATTACTATACTCCGGCTGATCAATGCAAATATTACCTCAGGCAAGCGGAGTCGTCATGCCAGCTAATTCTAAACCTGCGCAACGAGACGAACGGCCAGAAACGAAAACCCAGGTCTCAAAATCGAGACCTGGGCCACGGTGAAAAGACGGCTCCTGCGAAGCAAATCTCCGCTTTAGCTCTTTGAGGCAATCCGGCGTTTGAAACCCATCAGCGCAAGCAAGCCAGTCGATAGAAAAACCAGCGAACCGGGCTCCGGAGTCGCTCCGATCACCGTGCCGGACGGATTTGGGGGATCCAGGTAAGCGACTGTGTGGTTGTCAGACTCGAATCCGGCGCTGGTTGTCTCGGTAAAAACGATTTCGTCGAAGTAACCCGTCGTATCGAAGAAGTTCAAGAAAGCGAATTGCTCCCCTGAGTCCTGCCCGCTGAAAGCAGTGGTTGGGTTGCCGCAAAATGCGTTGCTGCCTGTGCACTTGCCAACCAGGCTCATGAACAACGTCGGTGTAAAGTCATACACCAGAGTTTCGACTCCGCCCGCGTTCTTCTCGTAGAATTTGAGGTCGTTTCCGGAATCAAGCGCCGAGAACCACAGCCCAAAATAGTTGACGCCAGGAATATTGCCGGATGTGGTCAGATTGAGCGTATAGCTGTTTTTGCTCACCGTCGCAAAATAATCGGTTCTGCTAACGCCACCGTATTCGTTCGCGGCGGATATGGTAATAGCCCCGGTATAAGTTCCCGAAATGCTCCCAGTAACAGAGCCGCTGGATACCACAGTCGGGAATACGCCTGAGGTCGGCACAGACTTTGTAGCGAAAGTCTGCTCGCCGACCCAGCAGGCTGAGGTCCCGGCGCACAAATTTGTTGTATTGGGCGTCTGCACTGTCGCTGGCTGATACGTGGCCACCACCGTGTCGCCATATAACGCGGAAGCCGCACCGGCGCCAATCATCGCCATCAGGGCACACTTCGCCCACACTTTCGTCTTCATCTTTCTCATGCGAAAGACTCCTATCACACAACTTTCAATTTGGACATTACGACTCTATAATTATAACTCATGCTGCCATCTGCTTGGCCTGCAATTGGGCTTATCTTTGGTAACAGTTATATCGAGTTACCACCAGATCTTAACTGGGTACTCCAGGTCTCTGACAGCTTGAAGATGTACCAAGCTGGGTGCCCCAGGTCTCGATTCTGAGACCTGGGAACGAGAATCTCATAGGAACGAATTCTTGCTGTCAGAGACCTAGGTCTCGAATTCCACACCCATGAATCCGCTTCCGCCCCAAACCCTCAGCCATCCAACTCACATGGTCCGCACGTAGTTCTTGCCTGGCAAGCACCGTATCCGGCCCGTAATTTCCAATTCAAAGAGCGCAGTGAACACCTCGGACGAAGTGAGTTGCGTCTCCAGCAGTTCAAGAATTTCGTCGATTTGCAGAGCCTCGTCCTGGTGCAGGACCTCCAGCACCACAGCTTCCTCGGGCCGCAAAACAGGATCTGGTAATAAAGATGCGGTGGTTTCCGATTTGGATTCAGCCGGTGCCTCGTTCTCCAATTCCAGCCGCACCTGCGAGGGCAAATCTTCCCACACATCCTCCCAGGTGGCCACCAGCTTGGCCCCCTGTTTAATCAGCGTGTTGGGAGTCCACGATCCCTTGTTGGTCACATTGCCCGGCACCGCGAACAGATCGCGATTCTGCTCGGCGGCGCAGCGGGCCGTCACCCGCGTGCCCGAGTTCTCCGCCGCCTCCACCACCAGCACCGCGACGCTCAGCCCGCTCAAGATGCGGTTGCGGCGCGGAAAGTTCTGTGGCGCGGGAAACGTCCCCATCGGCAACTCGCTGAGTATCGCACCGCCGGCGGCCAGAATCTCTTCGGCCAGCTTCTTGTTTTCCTTGGGATAGACCACGTCAATGCCCGTGCCCCACACGGCAACAGTGGGCATACGCGCCGCCAGCGCCCCCCGGTGCGCGCAGGAGTCGATACCCCGGGCCATGCCGCTGGTAATCAGCAGCCGCCGCACAGCCAGATCCCGCGCCAGCATCTCCGCCATGCCCGAACCATAGGGGCTGGGGTGCCGTGTGCCCACAACCGCGATTCCCGGTCGGCTCAGCAGGCTGGCCGCGCCGCGCACCCATAGCACCGGTGGCGGATCGTAGATTTCCTTCAGCCGCTCGGGATACTCCGGGCACCCATAGGTCACCACCGTTGCACCCTGCGCCGCTACCCGCGCCCATTCCTCCTCGGCCGCCTGGCGCGCCTTGCCGTCAAAGATGAACTGCGCCGCCTGGGCGGGAAACTTCAGTCCTTCCAGTGCAGTCAACGGCAGGGTAAAGATCTGGCTGGGCGCATCCAACTGCTTCATCGCGTCCAGAATCCGCTTCGGGCCCAACCCCGGCGCCAGCACCAGAGCCAGCCAGGCCAGCCGCTCCTCATCCAGGGCAGGCTTCGCCGTGTAAACCGCATCTTGGGGCAGTGTGCTCATGGTTGGACCTGTGTGTCCTGGAGTTGGACACTCCAATTTTCCTCACAGGAAATCAAGACCTATCCTTTTAATCGATTTTGCCCAACTTATCCTGAGCGGACTCGCCTGTCAAGCGGGGGTGTTGACGCCGCGGGTACATCCTCGGAATCCTCTGCCTCGAAGAAGTACTCTAAGAAGCGTGACTCTAGCATCGCAATCAAAACTGCGTATCGCAGCCATCAGCTTCCTCAATCCCGCGCCCCTCATGTGGGACTTTGAGCACCCTCCTCTGAATGCCCCGCTCGCCCTGCGCTACCGGATCGACCGTATGTTGCCCTCCGAGTGCGCTGACCGGCTGGCTTCAGGCGCGGCCGACATCGGCCTGATCCCCATCGCTTCCCTGGCCGCCAACCCCGACCTGCGCATTCTGCCCGGCTGCGTCATCGCCTCCAAGGGCCAGGTGCGTTCCCTCTTGCTGGTCCGCCACGCCTCGCAGCCGCTCGCAGCCCTGCGCTCGGTGGCCGCTGACACCGCCAGCCGCACCACCGTGGCCCACGCACGCATCCTCCTCCACCACTGGGGCAATCCCGGCGTGCCTTTCCTTCCCATGGCCGCCAACTTGGACGCCATGCTCCAGCGAGCCGATGCCGCCATCCTGATCGGCGACCCGGCCCTGCTGGCTCTGGAGGAGCGCGCCAACCACTTCGAGCGCACCGGCGAAGAGCTGGTCTACCACGACTTGGCCCAGGAATGGCGCACCCTCACCGGCCTGCCCTTCGTCTCCGCCGTCTGGGCCGCCGCGCCCGGCAGTTCTTTAGACGAGAGCGTTGCGGAAGATTTCATCCAATCCCGCATCCACGGCCTCCAGAACATTGACGCCCTGGTGGCCGAGTGGTCTCGCCGGATCGCCATCTCCGAGCACACCCTCCGCACTTACCTGACCACCAACATCCACTACATTCTCGACGAGGAATGTCTCGAAGCCATGAAAGTCTTCTTCCGCATGGCCGCCCAGGTTGGCGCCCTGCCGGAGTACAACTTCTCCATGAGCGAAGCAACCGTCTAGAGCGGAAATAGTACCGCGACCGCATGATTTGGTCATCATGACCATGAACTTTGGGTGCCCCCGGTCTCGATTTTGAGACCGGGGAAACGACAAATTCAAGCGGTCATAGAAAGAGTCGGTAGAACTCAAGAACCCCGCCCAGCTCCGCAACCGCCGCAAATTCGCCAACCCGCTAACTTGCTAACTCGCTAACTTGCTAACTTGCTAACTTGCTAAAAAGGCCGGTCCGTTTTGCGGACCGGCCTTTTAACTTGTCACCCCATATTCCGTCGAACAGTAAAGAGTATCCAAAGCTGTAAGCTGTTAGCTGTTAGCTGTCATCTGTTAGCTGCTTCTATATCTCCCACCGCAGCAGCGCCGCGCCCGCCGTAAACCCCGCGCCTGCCGCGGCCAACAGCACCAGTTCGCCCTTCTTCAGCTTGCCTTCTTCAAAGGCTGTCCCCATGGCCAGTGGAATCGATCCGCCCGAGCAATTGCCATATTTTTGGATGTTGACAATGACTCGATCCATGCTCATGCCCAGCCGGTCGGCGGTCGACTTGATAATCCGCAGATTGGCCTGGTGGGGAATAAAGCAGCCCAATTCCGCGCCGACCACGTCGTTGCGTTCCAACACCGCAGTTGAAACCTCGGCCATCTTGCGCACGGCAAACTTGTACACCGCCGGCCCATCCTGATGGATGTAGTGCATCTTCTTGTCCACAGTCTCGTGGGTTGAGGGATTCAGGCTGCCGCCGCCCGGCATATAAAGTGCAGCGCCGCCCGAGCCGTCGATCTCATACACATAGTCGATAAAGCCAACCTCGCCCTCTTCGGCGGGCTCCAGAAGCACCGCGCCGCCCCCATCGCCAAACAGGACGCACGTTGTCCGGTCGGTGTAGTCGGTCATGCGCGTGTTGGCGTCCGCGCCGATGACCAGAACCTTTTTCTGCGCCCCGCTCTCGATCAGCTTGACGCCCGCCTGCAGCGCAAAAACAAATCCCGAGCAGCCGGCTGAAACGTCGAATCCCCACGCCCCCTTGGCTCCGATCTTGTTCTGCACCAAGCAAGCCGTGGAAGGATACATCATGTCCGGCGTCACCGTGCCCACAATGATGACCTCGACCTCGCTGGCTTCGATGCCCCGCATCGCCAGGCACTTCTTGGCCGCCTCGGCGCACATATCGCTCAACCCCAGCCCTTTGGCCAGCACATGCCGCTCGTGGATGCCAGTCCGCTCCAGAATCCACTGGTCGCTCGTATCCACCAGCTTCTCAAGGTCTTTGTTGGTCAGAACTTTGGGGGGGACGTACGTTCCAAGCGCCGTAATCTTCGCGCGGCAGCCCACGATGGGACGAACTTTGAGGGTCAAAGCATTTCTCCTTGCGGATTGAGCTATGGGAGATGGAATTCCACCGTCCCGGAAATTGATCGTACTGTGCGGAACAACGAAACAGCCTGTCGTCCAGAGCGAGCGTCAAATACGGTTGGATGCTGGGTGCCCCATCCTCGGCGCGTCTTTGTTTTTGCGTCCGGGGTGGGATGCCACAAATTCTGGGTGCCCCATATCTGGCGCAGTTTTTTCGCGCCAGATGTGGGAAACCATGAACCTCAACCAGCCGCCCCGTTCCACTCTTTCCTGGCCACAAATTCTGGGTGCCCCATATCTGGCGCAGTTTTTTCGCGCCAGATGTGGGAAACCATGAACCTCAACCAGCCGCCCCGTTCCACTCTTTCCTGGCCACAAATTTTGGGTGCCCCATATCTGGCGCAGTTTTTTCGCGCCAGATGTGGGAAACCATGAACCTCAACCAGCCGCCCCGTTCCACTCTTTCCTGGCCGCAAACTCTGGGTGCCCCATCCTTGCGCCGTTTTCTGGCGCAAGGGTGGGAAACCATGAACCCCAACCAGCGGCTCCGTCCCACTCTTTTAGCGTCTAGCGTGAAAAGGGGGGAAAAATCATGCAGCCCGAACCCTATGAAAATGCGCTCTCAGGCCATTCAAAAAGCGCCCACGGAATTAAAAGCGCCGGGTTACCCACTGCACACGTACTAGCCCGTTACCGTTGCTTCCTTCCGGACCTGGCGGGGTTGGCGGGATTACGTTGCGTAGGACCCGGCAGGGTTGATTTTATCACCTGACTGCCTGAGGCAACGTCCACAAAGGGTGAGAACCAATGCCATCGCCAGCAAAGTCTCTGCCGCACTGCCCGGATAAAGCGATTTCAAACCGTTTTCCTCATTAGCTGCTAAATTTATGGAATATTTTGATGACGGTAGGGTGTTGTGCAAGTCCAAATCAGAGATCCAGCCTGCATCTGTAGGATTATCTTGCTTTTCCGGAAGGTCTTTGAATGAACATTCGGGTACGCACTGCCATGATTTTCCTTCTTGCGTTCTCCCAGTTTTTCGTCGCATCGCGCATCACGGCGCAAATCCCGGCGGAAAAGACTATTCCGAGTGAGGCGGCTTCGCCGGTGCTGCGCATCGATCCGCTCTTGCTGGCCGAGGCACATGAGATGTGGGGCTTGATTGGCTCGGCCAACGATCCAGTGTGGCCGGGATGGGATGCCTCCTCGACGCCTATGCTCTTTTACATCCCCGGTGTGCAGGATGTACTGGTCAATCATCCGCACCCGCCCGCGGGATTCCGGCTCTATTCCGGCCCCACCCAGTTCCCGGGCTGGAAGATATACGTCAAAGACGGGCCGACCATCATGGACCTTGACGGCCAGAACACTTCGACGGAAGTGGACGGAGTGCCGACGCTAGTAGTAGCCGACACATTGTCAAACCTGCGCCAGCAGGTCTTCGGCATGGTGGCGGACCCGCGCCCGGCGCAAGAGAAATTTCTGACGATCACGCCATTGTCGCTGGCAATCGATCCCTACGATCAGTTGGCGATGGTTGTTCACGAGGACTTCCACGTCTATCAGCACAAGATGGCCCCCGACAAGGGTGCTTCCGAGTATTTGTTGCTGAACTATCCGGTACTCTCAGTTCAAAACAATGTCGATTTCGCGCTTGAAAGCTCGGCTTTGGCCGACGCCCTGCGCTCGACCGACGCGGGACAACTACGGTCTGCAGCCTTGCGCTGGCAGGCCCAGCGCAAGGAGCGGCGCGCGCCGCTGCCCGCAAAAGCTATCGAGTACGAGGATGGCGTCGAGTTCGTCGAGGGAACGGCAAAGTATACGGAATACCGGCTCTTCCAGGTCTTGGAGGGGCGCAAGCCCAGCACAGCGCTCAACTGGGCGCAGGGATTCAACGGCTTTGACAATTTGGCTCCGCAACGCCAGCAACTGCTTGACAAGATGGTTCAGAACATGAGCGGCAAGGTCAGCGTCAATAACGACCCATACGGAACCGCGCCCGTGCGCATGAGGCTTTATTTCTCCGGCATGGGCATAGCCGCTGTGCTCGACCGTCTGATGCCCGGATGGCAGAGCCGGATCTTTGCCGTCGATACCTCGCTGACCTCTCTGCTGGAGGAGGCGCTGAAAGCCTCCCCGGAAGAGTTAGACGCGGCCTTGAAGGAAGAGAAAAGCAAGCCGGAGTACGCGGAACTGGTCCGTGAAAAAACCAAGCTGGCCGGCGAGGGCAAAGCTCACATCGAGATGATGCGCAAGCAAATCGAGGAGGGCCCAGGAGTCGGCTTGACGGTGGACTATTCGCAACTGGCTTCTTCCAAGGTGGGCATGGGCTTCACGCCCTTCGGAATCACGGTGATCGACGCCGATCAAACCATCTTCACCCAGGTTCCCATCGCGGTGCGATTCGGCAAGCAGGGAGAACTGACACAGACACAGCCGGCACCGCTGCTGCGTGATACGAGCCGCAAGCTGATTCGTTTCCGTCTGCCACAAAGCGCAACCAAGGAGGAGGTCGAGAAGAAGTTGGAATCTATCCCGGTCGATGGTTCCGCCGCGACCAACCTGAATCTGGAACTGCCCGGAGCAAACCTAAAGGCCGCCAAAGCTCAGTTGCATTGGAACGGCAATGAGTTGACCATTGTGCTCATTGAGACCGGAACAAGCGGACAGTAGCAACCGGAAGGGCTGAGGCGCCACAGCGGCTTGGCGCCTCGGAGTTCCGTGCATTCCCATCCCGGTACAATAGGATTGTGACCAAACCATCCCCACCCACGCCTCCCACCGTGGGCTTTATCTCGCTCGGCTGCCCGAAAAACCTCGTCGATTCCGAGGTGATGATGGGCCTGCTGGACCGCGCCGGCGCGCGCCTTACCTCCCATCCCGAAGAGGCTGAAATCCTCATCGTCAACACCTGTAGCTTCATCGACACGGCCAAGCAGGAGTCGATCGATACCATCCTCGAAATGGCCCGCTACAAAACCTCCGGCCGGGCGAAAAAGCTGATCGTCGCCGGCTGCCTGGTCGAGCGCTATCGCGACGAAATCCGCAAAAGCATTCCGGAAGTGGACGCTGTCGTCGGCACCGGCGAGTTGGATGCAATCCTCGAAGCCGCTGGCCTCGCGCCTGCCGCGCCATCGCCTTTCGCCATCCTCACCGGCAGCCACTCCGCCGCTTCCCGCTCCGAAGGCGACCTCCGCGAGCAGCAAGGCCGCTTCCGTCGCGACAACTGGCAAGGCGCGGCTCATCTGCTGCCCACCTATCTCTACGACGAAACCACCCCCCGCTTCCTGACTACGCCAAAATCCTCGGCCTACATCAAAATCGCCGAGGGCTGCGACCATCCCTGCTCCTTTTGCGTCATCCCCAACCTGCGCGGCAAATTCCGTTCTCGCCGTTTTGAATCGGTCGTCGCCGAAGCGCAGCAACTCGTCGCCCGCGGCGTTCAGGAGATCACCCTCATCGGCCAGGACACCACCTGTTACGGCGAAGACCTCGGCCTCAAGGATGGCCTCGCCCAGCTCCTCGACGCCGTCGCCGTCATTCCCAACCTGCGCTGGCTCCGTTTCCTCTATGCCTACCCCAACCGCATCACAAATCGTCTCCTCGACACCATCGCCCGTCACGACAACATCTGCAAGTACCTCGACTTGCCACTCCAGCACGCTTCGCCCGCCGTCCTCAAGCGCATGAAGCGCGGCGGCAGCGGCGACATCTTCCTCAAGACTCTGGAGAAGGCGCGCGCCACCATCCCCGGCGTCGTCCTGCGCACCTCGTTCATCGTCGGCTTTCCAGGAGAAACTGCCGAAGACATAACCATTCTTGAAGACTTCGTCAAGGAAGCCAGGTTCGACTGGCTCGGCGTCTTCAGCTATTCCGACGAAGAAGGCTCCGGCGCATTCTCGCTCGACGCCAAGGTTCCCAAGCGCACCATCGAATCTCGCAAGCGCCGCCTCATGAAGCTCCAGCAATCCATCAGCAAGCGCGCCAAGCAGCAGTGGGTGGGCAGCGAGTTGCTCCTCCTCACCGAAGGCGAAAGCGAAGAGACGCCGCTCCTCTGGGAAGCCCGCACACAATTCCACGCTCCGGAAATCGATGGCAAACTCTACATCAACGACTTCGGC
>Ga0224531_1000076_pt1 | contig 60834 bp, 77 predicted proteins | sample CBST100metaG_FD_179876 | JGI IMG/M metagenome (GOLD analysis project Ga0224531, IMG submission 179876) | Peat soil microbial communities from Stordalen Mire, Sweden - C.B.S.T100 | ecosystem: Environmental > Terrestrial > Soil > Wetlands > Peat | place: Sweden: Norrbotten County, Stordalen Mire...
TGCAGTTGAACGATCGGCTCGGGAATGGGCAATGTGCTTTTGCGGTTCAATTTCAGCCGACCTCGGCGGCTGATTGAACTTAGCAGCGCGACTCAGATGGCGTCACGCACGCTTGCCGAAAACTCACACTACATCGAAGGCGGCAAGATCTGAACTTGCCGCTCCGCCCGCAGCGCCCGGCTGCGCCGCATTCCCCTTGGCTACAGTCGGGACAGCCGTCGATTGGGCGATTGTCATGCTTGCACACAAGGTCAATGCGAAACAGAGCTTGCCGATCATCAGTGAACCTCGGGACAGGATTTTACACTCTAGGTCTTATGTTGGTGTTGTCGTACTGACGAGATCAAAACAGCGACTTTCTTCCGAACTGCCTGAAATGTCATGCCAGTTCGACTTCGTCGCCGAACGTCCCGGGCGAGGTTGGTCAAAACCCCGTTTTCATGCACATCAGTTGTGGAGCAACCCACTACGGATTCAGAGTTGAGATGTCGGCCCCAAGTTCGGTCGCAAGATCGCTGGGCAAGCTTTCGTGCAGGAAGGCGATCTCGCGCTTTGGGCTGACCACGAATGTCGTCGGATAGTTCTGCGCGAGCCCCGTGGGAAAGTCCTTCGTCATCGCGACGTGCAAACCAATCAAGTGCTTGCTCATCAGAAACTGACGCACGGCGTCCGGCTTGTCGCCCACATCGACTGCGAGCACGTCGACTGCGGGATGCGTCTTCTGGAACTCCAGCAGCGACGGCAACTCCAGCGCGCAGACGCTACACCACGTCGCCCATATATCCACGACCACCAGATGTCCCGGCCTGCCCAGAGTAACCGGCTTCCCTGCGAGGTCCGTCAGCTCCAGCTTCGGCATCGTCTGGTGCAATTCGACCGGCACATAAGCAGTCGCGTTTGTGCTCCGGTGTTCCTTCACGGCAGCCAGCAGCGAATCTTCCGCCTGTTGCGCCGTACCGTTGCCCATCGCAACAAAGAGACGCACATACGCGTCATGCGGACCGGAATCTTTCTGGTACGGTTCGCTGGCTGCGCTCAAATACGCCGTTAGAGCCGCATCCTTAGCGCCCGTATGCTCGTCGGCGCCGCCCAGCGCGAACGCCGCCTCGATTGACTGGGTCACCATGTTGGAGTTCTGCGCGAGCGCATCCGAACCCACCTGCAAGTCCTTCGCTGCCGCCGCCCAATCCCCCATTGCCGCCTCGATCTTGCCGCGCAGCAATTCGATTCGGCCATGGAAACTCGCAAACGGAGCGACCACAAAGTATATCTGCGAGCGAATGGTGTGATCGCTCGAACTTCTCGTCACCGTATTGGAAAATGGCTGGTACAGGTTGTCAGCCCAGTTCACCAGCTCCAGCGCCTCAGGAAGTCGTTTATTGGCCTTCAGGTATTGCTCCGCAAGTACCGCTGATGGGTCGGGATTCTTCGGGTCCCATGCCATCCACTCCTCGGCCAGACGCTTCGCGTCATCCAGGTCGCCTGCCTCGCCGAACGCTTCCACGCCATACCCGAATGCCGGCGCCAGTTCGATACACATGTTGCCGCAATCCCCATACTTCTTGGTGAATGCCTCAAGCGCCGCTCCCCGTGCCTCCGGTTCCGCGATATGTTGGGCCAGTGGCAGATCCATCTCCGAAAGCAGGAAATTTACGTTCTGCGCCATACCGTCGTCCCACTGCTTGGTCCGGGGAACCTCATGTATATGGCCCTCGGAATCGAAGCGTATTGGCGTCACCGTCTGCGTCATTGCGATCACCGCAGCGCGAACCCTCGCCACCACCGCAGGATCGAGCCTTGCGTAGTGCCCAGCGACATAGGTCGCGACATCCCAGAGCGCGTTGTTGTCGTTCCTGTACTTCGCCACCGTTTCATCCACTTCCCGACTCACCTGTGCCCAGTCGGCATCGCTCCCTCTCCCGATGCCGCCCTTCGTCTCATAATTCCAGATTGATGACAGATCATCGAAGTTCTGAGGATTCGCTGCGAAGTCCTCCCGCATGATTGCCAACGCGCGCGCCTGGTTCGGCGCCCGTTGAAATCCCGGCGCTATCACATGGCCGTCGTAAGTTCTCGCCTTGGTCGTAGTCGCAAATCCCCACTTCTTGTCCTTCAGGCACACCGTTGCGTCCCAGTAATCGCCCTGGTTCCGGTCGAACCGATGGGCCTGGTCTTCCACATCGAACAGGATGTATCCGCTTCCCGTCTCACGCGAAGTGATCGTAAACGAGGCAGTCCATGTGCCATCCGGCTGCCGCTCCATTGCAATATCCTTCTCAACGGATTTCCCGCCTTGCGGAACCGGAGCAACGTGCAGCGTTAGCGCCGTCGGCGAGCGCAGTGCAGCCCCCTGTGCAGCGGGGTTGTATCGGACCACTGCTGGCTCCGTCTCGGTATATTTGTTTGTCTTGGTATCTATCCCCATGTTTGGGCATGTGGGCGAAATTGTCAGCACCGCGTTTGCAGGTTGTCCTGTGTTGGTGCTCTTCACATCACTGGAGGGGTTTTGTGCCATGCAAGCCGTGCCCAGGACCCACCACGCCCCAGCCAGAGTTATCGCCGACATGCCCAGGATTTCGCGCATTTTCGCTCTCCCACAGGAGGGTATGCCCCCGGCGCGTCCAGTGTAAAACTACTTCTGAAAACTTTCATTCTGTGATGTTAATGGTTCGCCATTCGTCAACGTCAATCTCGCAGCATTGGCCTGCATTCCCAGCGGTTGGCTCCTGAAAAGTCGCATTTACAAGACCGTCAAAGGGGATGGGACCGTTCTCCGATAGGAGCATCATAAACCTGTCCTCACGTCTTGCGCCAACCTTAGTCTGTTCTCCGCAATTGAACCCCCCTGTAAAGTCGTGCCGGCAATTTCGATTCGACCGCTCTCCACCGGCTGGCGGGATTCGTGTGAAATGGTTGGCGGGATAACTATGCAGCAGCTAACGTCCCAGGTGGCGGCATAACTGTGCAGCCAGCAGCCTATTGATCCGCGATTAACTATGCTGGAGGAAGCGCAGGTCAAATGGATGATCGTATACCGCGACGATCTTCAGTAGCTTGAAGTCAGGGTGCTGGGGATTCACAAGTACGTTCCAGGTCTCAGGGACAAGCACGCTGGGAACCTCCAGTAGTAAGGATCGCTTCTCCGATAACCATCGGTCACCGATACTTTGAGTCCCGGCAATATCATCGGCCCAGTTTGGGGGCAATTCATCGCCGTCGAGCCGGTCCCGGGAAACAGTATCCGGCCCTTCGATCTTGAGCACCTGAAAACGCTCAGGAATGTCCTCAGAGTCAATACTCATGTGGACGAGGATTTCGAACAGTGCGGTCGATGGATTTGAGGTGCAATAGACAACCGGGTGGCCTTTGGTGTGCCAGCGCCCGGACACATAGAGGCCACCCGCCCCATCCATGGTTGCGTAGTTACTGATGCGCCATAGGATCATAATGTGCTACTCATGCAGCAAAACCGTAATCAAGTTGCAAGAGCAGCTCTTCCACCAGGCGAGATCCTGCCTCTGTCTTGAGAATCTCCAGTGGCGAGAGTCCATCGAACCTCGGTTTGCCTTTTCTGAGCCAACGCGCCGCCTTTTCGTTATTGCCAAAGACCTCCTCGGCCTGTGAAACGACGCGCGCCAACCGGACAACGCGGTCCGATTCTTCTCCGGTCAATGGCTGGTGGTGGGCCTGCCGGTGGGACAGAGTCCGCCGAGGCACGATGAAGCTGTAAATCTCCTCAGTGCTTATGCCATTACTTGATAGAGATTCCAGCGAACTGAGGGGAAGGCGACTAGCAACCAGTCGTTGCAGGTCGCGATCCGACCGCACTGGAGCAATTCCGAGCTTGGTTTCTACACGGCGAAAAAACATCGATGGATCCCTCTTCGTCTGAATTTGAGCGGTTTGGGTCACGACGCCTCCTGGGCAACCTGCCACGATTATATCGGCAGGTTGCTCAATAGCCCAATTCTCTACGTATTTCCGTCTGGGTGCTTTGCCTCGGGATGCGCTTTTTCCAGCCCACAGACGAAGCAGCAGCCGTTGCCTGCGAGATCGTTGTACGGATCCGCGCGCTGCCATGCAACTTGCGTGTGATGAATAGTTCTATTAACTAAATGATAAACAAGATGGTTACGAAAGCATCTAGACCTTCGTACCGTTGTTCAGCCGTCATCAATGGGCCATTATCAGACATCAACACAGACTTGGGAGAGGGCTACAAGGAGATACAGCGCAAGCTGTCTTTGTAGGCGGACGTCATCAAAATCAAGCGAATCATCCTTGCAGGCCCTCGGTCACCCTTTCGCGTTGGAGTGGCAAGTATCCTCTCTTTAGAGAAAGACGTTCAGATTGTCGCCCAGTGCGATGAGCATGATCACGCGGCAGTACGAGTCGCAGTTGAGACACTTAGAGCATCGACCGCGATTATCTCATTACCAATACTCCACAAACATCCATATTTGCTCTCCCCCCTCAAAGAGACCTCCACAGGCCTTATTGTCGTTACATCCGCTGATCGCAAGCCCTCGATTGAAGTCGCACGTCAACTGCGCGGGACAATCTCGCGTGATATCTCGTCAGAAGAACTCGTTGCATGCGTTCGGCACGTCTCAAGGGGACACCACTATGTACCAAACGCCGCAGACGCTGCTCCGGTCGAATCCGACCTAGTTGGTATTTGCGTTCGCAATCGGCTCACTCGACGGGAGCTACAGGTAGTCGGCTTCATCGCCAGGGCGTACAAGAATAAGCAAATTGCTGATTGCCTCGGTACCAAAGAGCAGGTCGTCAAGAATTACACGAGGAATCTCTTCGTTAAGTGCGGCGTATCTAATCGGCTCGCATTGGCACTCTTCACGAGCACTCACCCGATCCTTGCTGAAGCTGGCGAGAGGGCGAGCACTCTCCTAATTAAAGCGAGAAGTGCCCACCTCTTGGTTAAATTCCCTAAAAGCAGTTCAGAAACGACTGAAGCCTATTCGTCGGCAGCGTCCGCATAAGCTGCATGGCATAGCTCCCCGGGTACCGCGGCACGCCGTCGACCATGTCCGTCGCCGGTTTCAGGGATTACGCGAAAGACGCGGAATTGCGCTTGGAAGTGAACGCCACGCCCGGCCCCGGTAATGTTCTCACTGAAGAACCAGAGGCATCCCGAGCGATAACGCTCTGTAGCCTCAAGCCGTGACGTGAGGATGGCCGGCGTAAGTCCGCCGCTGTAGGACATCGAGCCCACGCTGAAATAGAAGCTCCCGGTATCGCCGCTACAACTTGCAGGCTGGACCCGGTTGCCCCAATCGTGAGCGATGCGAAAGGCCTTGCCATCGGGGAATTCCATGTAATCCCCGGTTCGCGGCCCCTCAATTTTGTCGTAGACCGCGATCCGCGCTGCCATAATCTCAGCATTCTTTGCAGCAACTCTTGCATTTACTTCTTCGAGCAGACTCATTTCATCTCCTGAAGCGGTTGGTTTAGAGGTCGGTGATGGTGGCCGATCGCTCGCACTCGCGCCTGCCTAAATAAAGCAGACAGATGCGGCGCCTAGCGCTCGGGCGGTTGGCCCATCGGCGAGCATAAAGTTGGACCAGCATGAGGCGCCGGCGTTCCAGCACTCGGCTGCTGTCACTGGCCGCTCGGCGATGAGGATGTGATTCGCGTCGAAGAACCGCGCCATTTTGGTAGATTTGGGGGTGAGACCGCGGAGGCTCAGAAGGTGACCCTTAAGGTCGAATTGCGGTGATGTCGTTGCCATGTTTGGACCTCGAACGTAAGAACGTGAGCGCGCGCCTTCCAAACCTGTTTATCAGGAATTTGATAATCAGATTTTTGACAATCAGAACGATGGTTGCCTCGCTCCGACTCGAACGGAGATTAGAGTCGTCAAAGGGCACTTGCCTACCATTAGCAGACGAGGCAATATGTTCGGATCGTTATTTGCTAGTCTTCGCTATCGTGATCTGGGTGTAGCGGCATGCGCCTATTAAAGGCGCATGCCGCTCGTTCGCTACTGCTGGCCGAGTCATCCGAACAGCAGCATCTGCTCCTCATCCTCCGCAACTGGTTTGCGGCGGTGGGCTTTTGGACGCATCGCATTGAACGCAAGAATGTTGGTTTGCGATGTGGGTGCTGGTGCTGGTTCAGGTACGGAGACAGGTACAAGCGGTGGGACCAGGAACGGCTTCGCCATCTCTGGCAACGGTTCAGCCTCTTCAACTTCAGAGGCTTCCTCCTCGGCGGCGTCGAACGCAAATACGCTTGAGTCGTCGAGTGGGACGTTGCTGTCGGCGGTTTCTTCTTCCTGCTCTTCTGCGACAAGGGTCGGAGCCTGCGCAAACATCTGCGCGCGCTCGTGGGCAAGGTTAGCCCAGACCGCATCGGCTGATTCGCCAACTTTGCCCTCTTCGAGCAACTCGCGAACCATCGACGTGACCATGTCGTCATCCTCTTCGAAGCCGTCCAACCCTTCTCCGCTGAATTTTCCCTCCATCATCATCGCTACAAGGAGCTTCTTGCCCATGAGACGAATCTGATTCTCCTGCACGGTCCCTGAGTACATCAGAAACTTCACCCGCACTGGTTGCTTCTGACCAATGCGCCAGGAGCGACGGCTTGCCTGCCTCAGAGTAAACAGCGAATATCCGCACTCATAAAAATACAAAGTTGGGAAGTCCAGCAAATCGAGTCCAGTCTCGACCAGCTTGGGATGACAGACAACAACCTGCACGCCCTCTTTGAGCCGCGCCTCGTACCACGCCTCACGTACGTCGGTGCCAACCGACGACCTGAGAACCGCAGTGCGAAGGCCAGCCTGCTCGAAGACGTACTTCAAGCGCGCGGTCACGTCATGGCGGCCGGTAAAGGTAGCAAACACCTGTACGCGGCGCCCAGCCGCAATTTCCGCCTTCACGTCGTCGAGCAGTGCCTGCTCCTTCGGATACAGCCTGTCCCGATCCAGTTCCGCGGGGTCGCAGACATGGACCACCTTGATCGCGCCGGTCTGCTTGTCTTTGATCTTTCCGTAGATCGAGTCAAAGCCAAACGGATGGTCCGGGTAGCAAAGCAGGGTGTTGAGCATGAGGCTGGTGAGGCTGGGATTACGCGGGTACTCTTCGAGCGCCTTTTTGATCGCTTCCAGAATGTCCGTGTAAGCCTTCGACAACTCCTCGTCCATGGCAACAGGAATCACCGACTCCGTATAGGAAGGCAGGTCCCGAGCGATGTCCTCCAAAGAAACGAAGGCGGTATTCTCCATCAAGAATTTGCCGAACAGCAGTGGACTGCAGCCCGGCTTGCGCTTGATGGTGACATTGGCTTTCGATGCCCTGGAGCAGGCGTTATCTGAGGTGTAGCGTTTGACTATCTCCTCACAGACGCCGTAGTTGCCCTGGAAGACACTGCGACCCTCACCACCCCACGCATAGCCGTCCTTGGCCATCTGTGGGGCATCCATGCGATACAGCACGTTATAGAGGTCATCGGCATAACCTCCCATCATCGTGCCAGTTAATCCGACCAGCTTCTTTCCAATCCGCTCCAGCACCGCCAGCCCGTTGCCCTGGGCGGTGTCGCCGGCGAGCTGGTGAAGCTCGTCCGCGATGGCGTAGTCGAAGAAGTCCTTCATATACCGACCCATGTAATCGAGAGGCGCCATGCGCTGCAGCTTGTTCTTGTCCGCCTGCCAGAGTGGCGAGAAGACGGTCGTGCCCTTGTTGGGCCGGTTCAGCGTCTCATCGTACTTGTTGGCATCGAAGGACAAGCGGGTGAGGTTGCCTCCGGATGAGGTTTCAACCGGGAGACCGCTATCGATGCCGATGACGCTGCCATTGTTGGGGCCGGATTCGGCAACATCGAAGGCGTGCTTCCAGAAATAGCCGAGTTTGCCTTTCTCCTTGCTCATAATGAAGAAAGAATTCTCGGGGCAAATCTTCTTGAAGCCTTTGGGCCCCATCTGGCGAAGCTCGCTCAACGTGATCTTGAGGCCCTTGTGAACGATCTTGCCGTTGACGTAGACCACCTCGGTCATGCCATGCGGCTTCTTGATGTCGCCGTTGTTGCGCATGTCATAGACGATGAACACGCGGACGTTGGGCAGGGTCAGGAAGACTTCCCGCGCCCACTTCTTCGGCAGGTGCGGCGGGCACATCGCGATCGCGGTGAACCGCTTGCCGGCTGCATGAACAAAGCAGGAAGCGATTGCCATGAGAGTTTTGCCGCAGCCGCACTCAGCAACCATTTTGGCCGCGCGACCGCCCTTCTTCCAGAACTTTACGGTGCCCATGATGGCGAGCGCCTGAGCTGGGAGTGCCTTGCGGCGAAGTTTGGAGAGGAGCGGTGACAGTGGGTCACCGGGTTTATGGAGGGGTTGATACGCTTCAGTGATTCGCTTCCCGAGGTCCGGAGCGAATTCGCGCAAATATGTGTAGATGTCAGTTATGTTGCCATGACTCATGGAAGGGCTCCGTAATGCGGGTTCCGCTTGTCTGATCGCCACATAACTCCGATACTTGATTCGTTCGGTTAAGAGAGGAGGCAACACAATGGAAGCGGTCAAGCAATTGATAGGGCGTATTGAATGGATCAGGCGGTATAGCGCAGGGCCATTTCCGGAAGAGCGAAACGCGTATCTCGTTCACCTTCTGAAAATCGGACACAGTGTCCGGCGAATGCGGGATGTCAACAGGTTTCTGTTGGGTATCGCCGAGCAGATCGATCTCAGCCGAGCCGTCTATCTTGATGGCACTCGGGATTGCGGCGCCCGGGTTGTCTAGTTTACTCTGAGTTTCAGCGATTGCCTGTATCGAACTCTTAGCTTCACTCAAGTTGCCGTGAGCCTGAAGGACCGACATGCGAGTGTTAGGATACACTCCGATGCTGAACAAAGCTGGCTCTATCAGATGGAAGAGGACTCACTATTCGCCGCGTGCGCGCCGCCGGTGCAAGACTAGGCCACAGTGCACCGCGTGAGCGGCGTCCTGCGGCGGAGTGAAAGTTTGCACCGCCGGATATTGTTTTTGCAATCTATTGCCTTGATGGCAAGGTCCATGAGGCACCGGGATTCGCCGCAGGGCTTCTTACGTTGAAGTGCAAGCCGTGGGCACACGAACACTTGTGCATCATTGTGGCGGCGGCACTCATAGTTGTCTTAAGAACTCCAGTAGGCCAGGATCGTCGCGCCATCTCCTGTGACGTGAGGTGCGACATGTGTTGGGAGCACACGCTTCGAGCGCTTTCGCCTTCATGGCAAGATCTGTTTCCGCGTATACATTTGTGGTCTCTATCGATACATGTCCGAGCCAGGCTCGAATCGTGTTGATATCCACCCCGGCTCGGAGCAGATGAGTTGCGGTGGTGTGCCGGATCGTGTGCGGGCTAATTCGTTTTTTTGTCAAGGATGGCATGCTCTGTCCCGCAAGTTGAACGTACCTTTCCACCAGGGCATTGAGACCAAACCGGGTCATCGCGTCGCCATAGCGGTTGACGAATACCGGGCACCCTTCGGCACGTCCGGCAATCAGAGGTTTGAGTTCCTCCATGGTCTTCTTCCAGAGCGGGCAAAAACGTATCTTTCGCCCCTTGCCATCGAGTCTCACTGAACCAGTCCCGGTCGAGTCCCAACTTAAGTCTTCAACGGCGATTCTCATCGCCTCGCTGGCCCTGGCCCCCGAGTTGTATAAGAACAGCAGGATTGCGTGATCTCTGCGACCCTGCCGTGTGCTTCTATCCGGCGCCGACAACAGAGCTTCCATCTCCTCTTTTTCAAGATAAGGAACAGAATTCCTGTCGTGTCGCTTGAACGGGATGTTGCGAATCCGGGTGCACCAGACCGCGGCCTCCGGCGCTCGCTCTGCGACGAATCGGGCAAATGCATGGAGCGTGGCGAGCCTTTGATTGCGTGTTATGGCAGTGGAAGCGCGGTCGATTTCCAGATGCGCGAGAAACGCGACGACTAACTCAGGCGAAATGTCCTCAATTGTCAATCTGTCAACCGCAACGCGGGTTTGACGGGAGCTGTACGGCAAGAACAATCGGAAGGCATCGCGGTAACTCTGCTGAGTATTTCTTGAGAGGCCCCGCTCATGCACGAGGTACTCCATCAGGAAACGGCGAACCCAATAACCAAGAGAAGAATTGTCAGGCATGGCGCACCTCCATAGTGGAATATTGCTCGAATCGGTTGTTCGCTTCTTCGAGAAGTTCTTTGGTCATTTGCAGATAGTGAGCAGTGTCATCGATACTCACATGGCCCAAATACGTGCTTAGTTGCGGCAGGAGACGCTGCACGTCCTTGCCCTCCCGATACCATGTAATGATTCGATTCACCGCAAAGGTATGCCGGAAGTCATGAAGACGTGGCTGATAGCGTGCGTTATCGAAACGGAGAACACCCGCCTCCATCCGCAGCCAAGCGAACTGATGGTCTGCATGCGCATGGGTGATAGCACGGTGCAGCCTTGTACGAAAGAACGGCATATTCGGGTCCTGGATTGTGTCTTTCCATTGCCGCTTTCGATAAAGGCGCAGTATCCCGGCCAGATCCTGGCCCACTGGCACTAAACGTGATTTGAAGAACTTTGTCTCGCGGATGGTCAGGATCGCGTCGTCAAGGTTTATGTCCTCGATCGTCAACTTGGTCGCCTCTCCCAAACGGATTCCTGTTCCATAGAGCAGTAACAGGAATGTTCGCATTGTGTATGGAGTCAGAGGAGCTGTCGGCGAATAATGCGCATCGGGAACGCCCAACAACCGGCGCATGTCATCTATGGAGTATATGTAGGGGATAAAAGCGTGCGGTTTTACTCGAGGCGGGGGCGGCATTACAGAGTGCTGGAGGTGACCGCGCGCCAGTACGTACCGGAAGAAGATATCCAAGGCCTCGTACTTCTTGACCCATCCACTGGTTACCTCGGCTCCGTCTACAAGGAGAAGGTGAGCCTGCGTGTGCTGGACACTGAGATCGTTGAGATCGATGTCGCCTGTTTGCCGCAGAAACGCCTTCAGGCGGTTGGACTCTCCCTTATACCGTGCGCCAAGGGACTGCTTAAAAATGACAAATTCCTCGATTGCGTTTGCCAACTTCATAGCACACCTCCCAGGTTGACATCACCGACTTCTCTGAGGCTCGCCAACCGATCGGAAGTCCACTCCGGTTGAACCACGGATTTGATCGCAGTGACATACTTGGTCGCAAAAGCGATGTCCACCTCTGCCACCTGCCGCAATCCGCGCTCATCGACCTTGGCATAGATCTGGGTTGACCGCGGGCACTCGTGCCCCAAATGATCACCAATTTCTTTGAGCGAGAACCCTTGGGACAAAAGATGTGTAGCGCACGCGTGTCGAAGAGCATGCGGGCCGGTGTGGGGCAGTTGAAGTCCGAGCGCACGAATGTGCAAAGCGACGCAAGCTTCGAGCCCACGCATCGTGCTTGGCCGATACGGGGCCATCAAAGTTAGGAATATCTCGCGGTGAGGCGACCTTGGCCGAACCTCCTTGAGGTATTTCAGAATTGCGTCGCCTACTACCGGAACAAGAGGATATTCCTGTCGATTTCTCCGTTTCAGGCGTTTGACATATATGCGCTCTGTCCGCCAATCAATGTCGTCGAGGGCAAGCTTGGCCGCCTCTCCGATTCTCCATCCGTAAACGGCAAGCAGAAGAATGACGGCGCGATCGCGAATGTGGGAGGGCCGATTTGTATCGACGTTCGCGATGAGGCGCTGCACGTCCTTCCATGAGGGCCCTTGAGGGATTCCAGACAACGTGTAGATATGTGGCCTTTCAATCCTTGAACCGATGCCGGAAATGCACCAGCCGCGCTGTTCTGCAAAACGGAAGAAGCTGCGCAGAGTCTGGGCGTACACCGCGATAGTTGCACGCGACCAACATTTGTCCTTATTCTCGACAAAGTAAGCAGCTACGGCTTCCGCTCTCACCTCTTCTAACAATGAGCCTCGTGCGGTGAGCCAGTTGAAGAATAGGGACAATGCGGTGCTTCGTGTCAGTAGCGTCTGTTCGGTGTACCCCCTTTCGTCCTTTAAGTGAATGAGGAATAGTTCCAGCTCTTTCTGAAATACGTGAGAGCACTCTGGACTGCGCAACTTGCCGAGAAAGCGCAACCACCTTTCCCCGATGTAGGTGAATTCTCTCAGCGCAAGCTGACGGGTCCTGGCCGTGGAATGAGGCTTGCAATGACTGGAGACCCACGCTTCGCCTGCCTGTCTGATTTGAGCCACATCCAATAAATCGGCTCGGCTGAGGTCGATCTGCTCGGCGATACCCAGCAGAAACCTATTGACATCTCGCATTCGCCGGACACTATGTCCAATTTTTTGAAGGTGCGCCAGGTACGCATTTCGCTCTTCCGGAAATGGTCCTGCGCTATACCGCCTGATCCATTCAATACGCCCGATTATTTGCTTGACCGCTTCCATTGTTTTGCCTCCTCCCTTGATGGGACGAACGAATCAAGTATCGGAGTTATGTGGCGATCAGCCAAGCGGAACCCGCATTACGGAGCCCTTCCATGAGTCATGGCAACATAACTGACATCTACACATATTTGCGCTTATGTTGTATAGAACATAAGCGCAAATAGTCGAAAATGGTGGCGAGTGCTGCCATGAATTTACCTCGAGTCCTAAATAGGAAGGGCCAGCACCTTTGAGGGGCTGGCCTTGCAGTAATGTGTGACAGGGGAATAAAGCGCCGATTCAGGCTTTATGGTGGAGGACTGATTACAATTTAGGTTCGAATCTTCTCGATGATCGGCTCAGGTTTGCCATCCCAACGAAAGCTGAATGTGAATTGTTTCCTGACGTTTGTCACCAACGCAGGGCAGAAACAGGCAAAGCATGTTCCTTTCGCATGCCTGACACTCGGATAGACCACTCCGAGTGAGCCGACCGTCATCAGCCGCTCGGCCAGGAGTTGCGACTCTGCGTAGCTCTCTGGATCAAGGCAGGGCTTGAACGCTGGCGCTTGGCGCAAGTCATGAAAATCCGCGTTGAAATCAGCCAGATACTCGTCATAGGTCACTTCATCGTAGTATCGATCAATCTCCGCCAGTTGCACAGACTTATGAAACGCAACCTCGGCCTGCGCGGTTGAAACATCCCCTGCGGCATACCATGCTCCGCGATCGGGTCCGTTGAAGCGATTCCCCAGCGGGTGGGGGTGAGCAAAGGCGGCATTGATAATGCTCGCGTAGGGTATGCCAAACACCAGTTCGTGAGTGCCAATGCCTGGTAGTAGCTGATTCTCGGCCAACAGGCGGTCATTCGTCGCACTGTCAAGGTCGAACGCGTCTGCAAGCAGAGTGTTGTCGTTTGCTATGCGCGTCAGCACGCTATCCTCGCCAATGCTGTATTTGGAGGGGATGAGGCGGCTCGTTTCTTCGGCGCGAATTCGAGAGACTAAAGGCAGCTTACCGCTGTTTTTTTGTCTCCGTACTAGGGCAGTCTTGGCGTTCAAATGCCTCCTCGTCGCGCGTCGAGTAGCCGGCGCACGGTTTGCATGGCTGGCACTCCCCCCTTAATCATGTAGTCGAGAGGGGTAGAGCCGTTGAAAATACGGTTTGTGTTGGGGAGCCGGACCCACTCATCAGCGAGCTCTCGCCCGTGAAGAATATTGAGCGCCTTGAATATCCCTACCAGATAGGAGACCCGTTGCAGCCTGTCTGTATCGAGTAGGCGAACTTCAGGCTTCTTCTTCATCTCATAGTAGGGGCCATTCGTAACCCCACCCAGAAGCATGCGCGCGTCTTCATCGCGGATCTTCCAAACGTCGACTATATTGAAAAACAGCTTGAGCGCGGATGCGCTAAGCCGCTTTCGTGCATCCTTGGATGTGAGGTCGGTGATCGGGGGAGGCGAGTACCGTGTCATTGGATATGAAAGGCTTGCCATGATTCCTCCTGACTAGGAGAGTATACACTCCTGATATGTTGGTGGTCTAGAAATACTCAGGGAAGTGTCAGCCATGCACTGGCCCTGCTGCGGTTTAGTTCTGCTACGCGGCGACTTCAATCTCGTCTTCATCTATCACAGAAGCGGAGAGCAGATCTTTGATTCCGTAGGAAGGCCAGATGACAGGGCCTGCAGCTTCGGGGAGAAATAGAAACTTCTCCGCAACCTGCAATCCAATCCACTGCAACAACTCCTCGCGCGTGATGGTCACCGTGATAGGGGAGCAATTGAATCCGATGATCTCCCGAATCTTCTCGGTATTCCGCAACATCTGGACGCCGGGGCCAGCCCACTCGGGCAGTGCAGGCAGCCCAAGAAACGAAATGACGGTTGCCCAAATGAGGGTGTCGTCATTGTGGAGGACCGTGACTGATCCGTTTGTGCCGTTCTGCATGAGTGCCTCTGAGAAGCACAGGATGTGCCTCACGGGACGCAAGCGGCCGGGGATCGAGAGGTGGCCGCGGTACGTGGTTGGCTTCTGGCCCATGAAAAGCTCCAGCTTCGAGCCATCCGGGAGCTTGGCAGTGAGACGTGAGTTAGTCGAGATCGCACCCGAAACAGCGGCCATCTCAGAATCATTGCCGAAAATCGAAAGCATGTGGGTGGTGGTGTCCTCGGTGGCCAGGCGATCGCACCAAACTTCCACGCGAGTAGACCAATTCTTGGACTGGACGGAGTATTCGACCTGGGTAAGTCGTAGGTGGGCGTTCTTCATGGTAATTCTCCTTGGGGAGGGAAGAACGCTCTGATCCTCTACGGGAGCAGCGTTTCTTCGGTGAGATTGAGTTGAATGATGTCGCCGGGGATGGGCAAGCTCCTGTGCATGTGCTGGTAAGCAGAGTTAAATGCCGATTCCACCGATGCCAAAGCCCTCCCAAACCCGGCGTGCGCCAGGTGGGGGAGGGAATTGGGGCATCAGCGGGGAGAAAATCAGTATTCGGTCGGCAATAGGACGTTGGTGCTGGAACGATCATGCTCGGTGATGACCCACACCCGGCCATCGGGTGATTCGGGGACATCGTAGCTGGAGAAGATACGAGCACCGCCCTTCTTCACTGCACGGTTGTTGGAGTCGATGTCTTCCTTGTCTGAATCACCCCACTCGCCACGCTTGTAGCGCGCCAGTAGTTGCCCCAGGTCGAAGCCATCCACGACGAGAGCTTGGACCCCTCGCGTCATGGTGAGACGTCCGAGTTGAAAAAGCTTGCATGATCCGGGTGAATTCAGCCGTGAAACCTCGACCGAACCATCATCGGCGCCCTCGTCATCATCATCGTCGCCGTCTTCCTCGTACCCCGCAGCCGCTGCCGCGTCCTCTGGAGTCTCAGAATCCTCAGCACCCTCACCCTCTTCAACTATTGGTTCGTCTTGTTTGGTCTCGGTGAGAATTTGGGTCCTACCGTCGACAAAGACGATGGCGAGTTCGTTGGAGAATCGTTCCCTGGTGCGGGTGATTTCCATGTTGTCTTCGATCTCCACCGTTGTCGTCGTGTGTTTGATCGGTCTCCAGTGAGCCAAGTGTGCCTGCTCTCCCTCTCCAAACTTGCCATTCAGCATGCCGGCTGTTGCCAGCAGACCAACATGGCCACCATGAAGGGGAGTGATTGGACTTCCGCCAGCAACCTCCTGCTTGGGAAGCAAGAGCGGCACTGCGGCCTTCCAGGCATTACTGGTGATGAGACGATCCTCGATCTCATCGAGCGGTAGTCCGACGTGGTAGATCTCGACGTTGCCGCTGGGCGGAACGCTATACATCCGATCTGCTTCTGGCGTGAGCACTGGTAGCTGCTTGGGGTAGTACATCATCCGCGAGATGCTTTGGCGCAACAGAATGGTTTCGTGGCCATTGTTGTTGTGTCGGATGCCGAAGATAGCGCACTGATCGTACTTTTCCGACTCCTCACCGACTAGGCGGTAGATGGCAATGTCCTTGAACCGCGTGGACAGCGTATCTGATACGTCAAAGACGGCTTTGCAGGGTATGACCATCAGCAGGACGCCCTTGGGTTTGAGCCACGCATAGGTATGGCCGAGAAACAGCTTCTCCATACGCTCATTGGCGCGGGGCCCCACCTCGAAGTCATAGGGCGGGTTGAGGTAGAGGAAAGAAAACCGTTCGACCCGGGCACGCACGTCGAAGACGTTGCCCTGGATAGTCTGGATTCCGTTTGCCTTTGCACTCTCAGCGCGGTTGGCGTCGAGTTCCACCCCATAGAGCGTGGTGTTCGAACTACCTGTCAGAGCGTGGAGTGCGGCCCCGGTGCCGCAACACGGATCGAGAGCGGAGGTGGGTGCTTCGGGAAAGGCAAGTCGAGCCCGCAATATCGGGCCTTGCTCGACAGGAAGGGGGTAATAACCGAGTTTCAGCCTGGCGGCAATTCTCATTTTTGCGGTCCTTTCAACTGCTGGCGAGGAGGAGCAAAATAACCCATAATTTGGCCAAATGGCCAGCTTATGGGTTATTTTTTCAGAGGAGGTTTCAAATCAGGCGGTCGGCCGCAGGGGTATGCGATCTCTTTTGCTGTTGAAGGAAATTCGTCGAGGTAGTCATCCCTCAGAGTAGGGCGAGACCGAGAATATGTAGTGCCTCGCCCAAGTCACGATCATCTGGGAATATGGTCGGTTCGGACTGTTTTTCATCGAGCTTGAAGGGTTCAAAGAGAGCCCAGTTTTCAAGATCATGGCCGTACCGTGAACGATAGAAGATCCCGTCGAAGCCGCGCTCGTAGATATTGCGAGATGCTTTCTGAGTAATGATGCGGGGCGCAGCCTGCTGCAGAACGGAAGCGTCTACATCCTGTAAGCCAAGCTGCAGAGCATCGTCTGCCAATTCGATGCGCAGGCTGGAGACCCACTTACTTGCATAGATGTCCGCATAATTGCCGGATAGCCTGGCTTTTCCCATGGAGCGGGAAGAGAGCCAATCGCGCGGCACCATACCGATGGGAACAAAATCATTCTCGCCCTCAATCTCGGAAAGTTCAGTGAAGAGTGAGAGATCCGGACGAAATCGCGCCAGCGTTTCAATGAAGCAGGACAGGCGTTGTGAGGAAGCGTAGAGGACCCGGTAATAGCCTGAAGGATCATCGAAGCGGTTTCCGAATGTTCCATCTTCGCCGGCCCAAAACCAATCGGGCGGCTGCCACGGTGAAGGCAACCGCCCAAATCGAAATACTGGAGAATTTGGTGTGCAGACCTCAAAGCGGTCTGCGGTAAAAGACGTAAGCAAACCTAACCCCCTGCTGAAAATGCTCTGGCCGCACTCAGAACGAGCGGCGCCACTTGATCGAGGTCGTTTTCCTTGAGAAGACGGATCGGCACGCGATCACCCAGTTCGGGATTGATGCCCATGAGCCATGCCTGAACGACTGCCGGTGAATCATGGGCGGTCAGAGTCATGACGACATGGTAGGTAAATCGCAGGCGTTGCTCTGCCTCGCTATAAGATTTCTTTCCTTCAATCCAGCGATCGATAGCCCTGGTGTCTTTGACGCCGGCCACAAAAGCGGTCAGCTTTTTCCCTATAATTGACGCCAGCACATGTACAAGTTCCGGCATGGGGAGCATTAGAGACTCCCGATGGGCGGCAAGATCGGGTTTTGGGAGAGAGAGGGAAGCCATATGAAACCTCCTACACCTTTAAAGCTAGTCCCAAACGGCGGAATGTCAAGATAATTACATGCAAATAGCAGAAGAATTGCATCTCGTGAACATTACGATTTGCTCTGCAAGTCTTTCACGGCAATCGGCTTCGGGATCGCCATTTGACCAGAGTCGTAGTGCGGTGAAAGTTAGACCTGAACTGTGACTGCACCATCCCACACGATCCGGACAGTCGCGCCACAGCACGATCACGACCTCGCGTCCTTGGCAGATCTGCCGCAGTAAATCCCATGTCCGCTCATACAGGCAGAGCCTCGGCAATAATCTGATCCCGCAAGCGTATATGCAGTGCCTGCGGCGTGAGAACATCTACCGACACGCCGAGGAGAGTGCGCAACTGGTAGCGAATCTCCCCGATGTCAAAGATGGACGTCTCCGGCGTGGAATCGACCAGAATATCGAGGTCACTCTCCTCGGTATCTTCGCCGTGGAGAACCGACCCGAAGACACGGGGATTTCTGGCGCATCTCGATTCCACAATGCGGCGAATCTCCTCACGATGCAGTTGTAGAGCCTCCGACGGCCTCATAAAATCCTCCCCATTCCATTATCATGCAACTCTACTCTATGATCGCAAGAGCGGAAGCGCGCTCTCAGGCTGTACGGCCGAGCCACGCTCGAATCGTGTTGATATCCACGCCTGGCCCGGAGCAGATGAGCTGCCGTAGTGTGCCGGATCGTGTGCGGGGTCAAAGAGGGCATAATCCGTCCCGCTAGTTGAACGTACCTTTCCACCAAAGCATTCAGACCGAACCGAGTCATCGCATCGCCATAACGGTTGACGAAAACTGGGCACGCCTCTCTGCATGGGTCCATCATGCCACCCCTGGTCGTCGCCTCTCAGGGATGGCCGTCCATGACCAATTCTTCATACGCGGCCGTCAGGCGATAGCGCCGCGACTTCCGGGATGTGTTGCTCATCGCCAGAAATCCATCTTCGACCCAGCGCTGACAGAGCTCCGCCGCTGTACGAGGCTGGAAGTTAAATAGATTGCCGATCTCTTTGCTTGTCAGCTCCCGCGATTGTGTGAAGAGCCCGAGAACTTTGCGCTGTCTTGCGTCGAGATTTCGGAGAGCCTTGCTTTGATCGACGCCCCCCTTCTCGGCTTCGCCACGCGCCTGCGTCTCGACTTTTTGGAAGGAGGCTGACATACCTGCGACGAAATAGAGTATCCATTTGGTGATATCCGAGGCGGCGCGGCCCATGTAGTAGTTGTGCGATGGCCCGATTGTCAGTGCTTCGTAGTAGTCCTGTAGGTTCCGCGCGTAGTACTCCTCAAGCGCATAGATCCCTTTGAGACCGTACCCCCCGAGATGCAGGATCAGCGTCGTCAAGAGCCGAGCAGTTCTGCCGTTGCCATCGTAGTAGGGATGGATCGTTGCATATTGATAATGCGCGATGGCGGCTTTGATCGGAACCGGTAGCTCGTCCTTCTGATTGATCCAGAGGACGAGTTGGCTCATCAGAGCGGGTAGATCCTTTGCCTCGGGTGGCATGTAGACGATACCGCGGGACCGGCTGTCTCGAATCACGTTCTGCCCGTCCCGATATGGCGTCGCTCTGGCTCGCGTCTTTCCTGCACTCATGACGAAGCCATGAAGCCGTCGCACCGCTGATTCGGTGAGCGGTCCGCCTTGCTTCGCCAATCTTTCGACTTCGTCGAGCGCCGCATAGTAGCCTTTGACCTCGTCCTGATCGCGCTCGCGCCCTGGAAAATGTTGCCCGTCGGCGATGACTTGGACTACCTGCTCTTGGGTAAGGCGATTGCCCTCGATCATGGTTGAATAATGAGTAGAGAAGAGACGTGCGGTCTCCCGCAAATTCGCCAAGACCCGGGGCGTGATTGGCAATGCCTGAATGGACTGTTTCACCGCCTCGATACGCATTAGAGCATTGGCAATCGCCGGCGTTATGACGAAGTTCGGGCTGAACTCTGTAGATTTTGGAGCTGCCATCTGCCCTCCTCGCGGGAATTTGACTGCGGTTATACCGCTATTATAGCGCTGTTATGGCGCTGATAAACCGTTGATACCCAAGCGGGCCGGCGCCTGAGCAAAACTGGTTCAGTCTGCTTGCCTCTCGCGCACATCTATAATCGCGCCATGGCTGAACCTCAATGGACCCCGGAATCAGTCGCACGCATCCTCATGAATCCTCGTTACTGCCTTGGTCAGCCGCCTGCGGTTGATGAAAACACATGGATCAAGGCAAACGCGAAGATGATCCGCGAGATGGGGGCCGAGTCGTACCTTGCCACCATGCTTAGCCTTTTGCGAGACCACGATGCCTGACACAATTATCAAGCTCGACCTACATCTAGACCCGGACTCCGCTTGGGCGCTGGCACAGTTCCTGAAGCGTAGCCGATGGGAACACTTTCTGGCGTGCGCCGTGGATGAAGAAGAGGCTCATCAGATTAAGTTCGCAGTCGGCCGCCTCGAAGCTGCGCTGGCCGAGAAGGGCTACGCACCTCTATGAGCCGGGTCGCCGACGACGCGCAGCGGAGAGATGTTCAAAGATTCTGCGGCGATTGCATGGCTGAGAATCCGAAGGTCTTTGTTGTGCAGGATGATCTTTGGTGCTGGCACATCCCTGGCCCTAATCTTCTCTGCCTGCTCTGTGCAGAGAAGCGGTTGGGGCGCCCCTTCACGCCAGGAGATTTCAAACCGACCCCGGCAAATGCCTGGGTCTTCGAGACCTTCAGGGCAGGCACTCAGCCGGGCGTATAGCCTCCCCGCAATCCACTATACATAAGATGCGTTATCGGAAGGACTCGCTTTAGATTGAATCAGTTAGACCGGGTTTACAGGTTTCGTTATCGGACATTGGGATTTTACAGCCGCCACTCTCCATGCTCCCGGATCGCTGCGTGCATGGCGTCCGGGGCAAGATCCAACTCACCAGGCCAGGACACGGCACCGTAATCGAGTGCAGCCTGCGCGAATAGAGACGAGTCACGGAGTGCGGCGAAGACCCCCGCCTTTGGAGAATGTACAAGGGTGGACATGTCAACCAGACCGACGAGGCCATCGGCGAACGCAACCCGTAGACGGAACCCCGAAAGGGCCTCGACTTCGGTCACACTCCATGGGAACCGGGGGGCGGATCCCGGAATGGCTAGGGTAGCGGGTGAATCTTCTTGGGGATGTGATTCTGTGCGCATAGCTCCCAGTCCTCCATGAGTTCGGTGCGGTGCAGCTCGATCCACTCCAGCACCAGATATGTTGCCCGGCTGGGCAACTTACCCTCGATGATAGCAGACGTTTGAATGTCAATCACGGCCTCAAATTCGGCATAGACGGCGTGCATGTGCGGCGGAATGTGGTCGCCGAAGTACATGCGAATCACAATCCCATAGAACCGACTAATTGTTGGCAATTCCGACCCCCCTTTCAATTCCGGCTATTGTGGATGAGCCATCGCTCTGTTGCACAAGCCCGTCGACGCGGCGAAGGCTGTCTTTGAGCTCGTCCAGGCTGTTGACTGTGAATTCGGGTTCCGGCGCGGACGGGGCAGGAACGGACGTCTTAGATGCTTTCATGGTCACTCATTCAATATTCGGGCCTACCAGTGAGTTTATCGCTCGACAGTCGAGCGCGGATAATTTGAAGCGCGGCACCCCACTCACCCACGGTTTCGTCTGACCGTGAGCGAGCTTGTTTGGGGGTGCCATAGGGGCGAAGGTCCGTCCTTGCGCTGGGTTCCTGCGAGCTGAGCACACGGGCATCGAAGCGTCAGCAGGAATATCGACTTGATTGAAATCCGAAGGAAACTCAAGGAGCGAGGCTACGCGCTCTGTCTTAGCTTGTCGTCACTGATGGCATTGACCAGTTCCGGGCCCGTCGTGACTTCGTCGGGATCATCGCCGGCGTGGGGGACACTGCGCCCCAGGCTTGCTGCCCGTGCGCAGAACTTCTTGACCGAACGCGGACCTGGGACCTTGATCGCCTTGTAGGGCCGGAACCTGTTGGGATACATGTCGGCCATCAATCCGAATCTCCCCTGGAGGCAGTTGTGACAGGAGGAGCCAGGCTTTGCGCCAGTCTCCAAACGCGGCACGCAGAGTACGGGACCATCGCCGGTCCCCTTCCCTGCCCCAGTGTCAAACTTGCGCGCGGGGCGACCGTGGGGCCTTTGCCGCCTCACGCTGAGGTAGAAGTCTTCGATCTGTTCCAGAGTTTCGGCGAAATCCTTGTTCAGAAAGACTCGATCGAATTGAGAGGATGCGGCAACTTCCTGCTCGTAGCCAGCGATGCGAGACTGGCTGTTTGGGCAGTTCCGCTCAACAATCCGCGCCGCCGCCGCGGCTGCCGATGCTGGCTGGATGAAGATGCTGATGGAGTTTGAAAGCCGCTGCCGAATAGCGAGGGCACTGCCACCCGTGAGGATGAGAGCTCGATCGCACAGCCCGACCAAGACGGTACGCGGAATCCCGTAGCTTTCCGTGTAGGTTTCGGCACACTCGATCAGGGCGCCGGACCGGTTCATCTCAACAAACTGCTCGAGGGAGACGAAATGGTAATCCTCGCCCGATACTTCACCAGGCCTTGGTAGCCGTGTTGTGACGGTGATTGCCCTAGTTAAGAACGGAACGCGTCTCACGAGTGCCCGCGTCAAAGTTGTCTTGCCCGATCCGGAAGGACCTGCAATGAGAAGAACTGTACCCAACATTGAGGCTCCTTCCGTTATCTTACACAGTGGCAGTGGTATATCCGAGAAGCAGGTAAGAAAACGCAAAACGGCCGCTCCTGAGAGCGGCCGTTGCGAATTGAATTCGATTTATAGGGGTTGTAGTCGGTTTATTGGGTTGATAGGGACCCTCCGAAGAGGCAATCCCATTCGACATAACCCCCGAAACCGGAGGCCACGTCAAACTGTGTAGAATTTTACCATATATCCGTTGCTCCTTGCGTGGGGGGCTGGGTACTGGTTATTTGATGTTGGGTGGCTAGGGCCGACATCGCGCGAGTTCCCGTTGGAACTGTCTTCGCAATCTGCGAATAGAAAGAGGCGAGCATATCTACGGTTTGATCCGTCTTCTGCTCAAATCCGCTCGTGTTGGACAGGTACAGCAAAAGGCTAAAGGTTTCGCTGCCAACGCGAAGAACATGCACTGTGCGCGCCGTGGTTGCCTTGTGGCCCCACCAATAGTCGTGGACATATTCGAGAAACGACGCGGCCAAGGTATCAGATGCGAGCACTTGCTCAACCATGCGGTGGACCATTACGGACGCTGAAACTCGCTCATCATGGGCAAGCTTCTCCAGCGCAGACATTACAGGCGCCTCGAGGAGAAGCGGCTTCCTATTTGATTCTGAAGGTTTATTACCCGAATTTAGAACAAGTTGCATTTCTATCTGATACTTCGGTTTCTAAATAAGTTGCACATCTTTATGAGATATGCACGGAGGTGGGACGTGGACGGATTGTTAGTTCGTCCACGTCTCAGGGTTTAGGCAGCGCGTCTCTCGATCGCAGGGACAACCTGCATATTGAGGGCGAGACGATAGAGCTTCTGGAATGTAGGGATGGTATCCAGGTTCTGCAACTCGTGACGAAGAAGCAAGGTTCGCAGTGCCGATGGATGCGTGTGCTCGGCGACTTCCCTGATTTTGGTCAGGAGAGCAACGGCCGCATCCAACTTTGCCGTGGCCAAACCGAACTTCTCCCCCTTGATTTCGCCGACGTCCAGCTTTGCCGCCAAGGTTTCGAGGATGTTGTCCGCCAGGTTGAGTCCGAGGATGGTTTCGTACGTCTTGCGTGCTGCGCGAAACTTCTGCTCTGGCTCACTGATGGAGTGGACTTGTCCTTGCTGCGGCGGAACTACTGCGGTCGCCGTGGGTGTCGCGAGCACTTGCGGCACTTGCGCGACTTGCGGCACTGTAGCTGCCACAGGGGCGGACTGCTGGGGCTGAGCGCCCTGCTGACGAGTTCCCTGCTGCTGCGTTGGAGTCGCCGAACGGTTTGCTATTGGCGCAACGTTGCTCTTTGGCCGCGTTCCTCCAGGCATCGCCCATCCCGGCAGATCCGGCAACTTCGTTGCATTACCACGTTCATCGAGCGGGACCCACAACACGCTTCCAAGCTCTTTGAACCGGTAGAAGTACTCGCCCAACCCGAACATGGATGCCGCGCGCTTCTTCGCCTGGGCTTCCGCACGCGTCACAGCGTTGTCGTCATCGGCCCACATCTCCCCCGTCGACGCCTTCTTGCCTATTCCGAAGATGTCCAAGGTGGCAATGACGGTGACCTTTCCGGTAGGGACGCACTTCCCTGCCCGCATCCGTGTAAGCCCAACCGTTGTCTCGCTCGACAACTCAAAGGCCCACCCAGCCGGGGTGAACACTTCGTTTAACCGGGCGGTGTACGCTCGAGGGTCAGCATATGCGGCGACGCAGCCCTTTTTCCCATCCGGCGTTTTGTTGGTGACGCGCCACTTCACATCGGCGATGGCAAAAGGCTGGCTCAGACGAGCGAGCAGGGCCTTTGCTTCTTCGGGGGTGTAGACAAAATCAGCCATAATTGGCACTCCTTCGGAGTCAGTACATAAACAGTTAAAGACGGCCACGGAAGCCAAAGTTGAGACCACTGTGGTCGTCGTGGAAAAACAACACTTCACTGGTTAGCTTTTTGCGCTTTCTAGCCTATCGGGACAGCAGAACTGATAAGGGCTACAGCTATTTATTAGCTGTAGCCCCTATTTGGAACCGGGCAATTACTGAGCGGGTATGTCCGTTGTTGTGTTGGTGGCAAGGTTGACGACCGCGACCTCGGAACTCTCCGCCACGTAGAGGAGATTGGCCGAGGGGGCAACCGTGACATCTTCTGCGGAATACTTAAGGCTGATCAGACTGACCACAGTATTGGTGGTGCCGGAGAATACCACTAGGCCGCTGTAACCGTTGCCGGCGACGTAAACCATATGCGTCTGCGGGTTGACTGAAAGACTCCCGCCGCTCGTTCCCAGGTCAACAGATGTGATGACTTGGTTGGTAGCGCCATTGATCACCGTAATGGTGTCTGGCCCAAACGCCGTATTCGCTACATAGACGGTGTTAGTGCTCTCATCAACGCCAATGCCACCGGAGGGAACCCGATAGGGAGTTGACGGTGCGAGAGTTGCTGTAATGGTGTTGTTGGAGCCATTGATCACGGCAACGGTATACATCGTAGCTGCGTAGATGGTGTTGGTCTTGGTGTTGATCGCCAAGGCGCTCACGTCGTCACCTATTGTCAACGCGCTGGCCACTTGGTTCGTCGCTCCATCGACAACATACAGATTCTGGTCACTTCCGGACACCCACTCCGCAATGTAGACCTTATTTGTGACCGGGTTGACAACAACCGCGTACGGGTCGTCTCCAACCGTCGCAAGCGTGGCCTTCACGAGGTTGGTTGCACCGTCTATGACAGACAGAGACCCAGCGAGGGAGTTGGTGACATAGATTGTGTTCGTTACTGCATTCACAGCGATGCCGGTCGGGCCGCTCCCGACGTTGATAGTGGCCGTGAGGTTGTTCGTCGCTCCGTCAAAAACTGACACCGTGTTGCCTGCGCCGTTCGCGGTATAGAACAGGTTCGTCGTGGGGTTGAAGGCTACTGCCATCACTTCCGACGTCGAGCCAACGGATGGAACTTGCTTAGGAGCCGCGATCGGAGCAATTCCGCTCGCACAGCCACCCAATACTGCAAGGCTGGTCAATCCAATAAGTGCAACAGTGATTACTCGCAAGGTACGGGTGGTTCCATTGAGCTTGTTCATTGTGTTCTCCGTGAGGGTCCACCTGGCAGACACTCTGTTTTTGTTAGTGTTATGCGACATAGCAGCTTTGTGGTAACCGTGCGATAACTTAGCAATAAGCCGCTAAGTTATTGATCCTGGACGTCTCAAAACGGGATGTCAGCATCACAAATCCCCTGGTCAGCATAGTCGGCCGCGTCGGGAGTGCTCGGCGTGTTCGAGGACTTGCTGCCGCCGCCCGGAGTACCGAGAAGCGAGAGTTCGTTGACCAGAATCTCGGTCTTGTAACGCTTCTGACCGGACTCCTTGTCATCCCACGACCGAGTCTGGATCTTTCCCTCGATGTGAAGCTGAGTGCCCTTCTTCACGTAGTCGCGGACGATCTCCGCGGTACGCTGGAAGGCAACCATGTTGTGCCACTCCGTCTTGTCCTGCCAGTTGCCCTGCGCGTCCTTCTGACGATCAGCGGTGGCGACAGTAAAGCTAGCGATGGTCATGCCGCTCTGGGTGGAACGAATCTCTGGGTCTTTGCCTACGTTGCCTAGAATGAAAACTTTGTTTACGCCTTTTGCCATTGTGGTATCTCCCTCCTGGAAGCGTTGAGCTTTCGGTTGTTGCCTTGCGGCCGTTGAGTGAAAAAGCTGGAACGAACCAACCCCACGGTGAAAGTTTTTAGGCAGCTATCGGAAGTTCAAGCTGATCCGGCTCTGCGAACGAAAAGCGATTGATGAGAACTTGGGTAAGATATTTGATCTCACCCGAGCTTTTGTCCTCCCACTGCTTCAGGTGGTACTTGCCTTCGATGTTGATCTCGTTCCCTTTCCGTATTTCGTGACGAATGGTAAGCGCGAGATCTCCACACGCAACAATGTTGTAGCGCTTCTGCCGGTCTGTGTAGACGCCGGCGCGATTCATACGACGCGTTGTACTTGTGAGTGAAAAGGTTGCTGTATACAACCCTTGCATTGTTGCGCGAATGACCGGAGTATCGCTAACTTCACCAGTCAAGACGATTCTTCCTTTATCCTGCATATTGCCTCCAAAAACAGTAAGTGGGGCCTGATTGCTTTCAGGCCCCTCTTTGTCACGCTGCTTGTGAAATCGTTTCATTGCACCTGGAGGTTGTTGGGACGATTCCACATGTCCTGAAACTTGCGCTCGAAGGCTTGGGCCGCCTGTTTGTTTGTGAAAACCGCAGCGGAGTTGTCCTGACGTTTCTCGCCAGACGGACTCCAGTTGGCACTTCCCTCTCTAAGCCGACTGCCGTCGCTCCATTCCTTCAAGTGCATCAAATCGCTGCTATGCTTCACGCGGATGGAGACGTTCTGCTCTGCGGCAAGCTTGCGTGCGACGTATGGATCTCGCCCACTCTCTTGTTCATATTGCTGTGCGTCCCGGTAAATGCGAACCTTGACCCCACGTTCGGCGGCGTCAGCTACTGCGTCGGCAAGGATGTGGTCTGTAAAGGCGTACATCGCAATGTCAAGGTGGGCGTTGGCGGCAGTACTATTGAGCGCCTCTACGTCCAGACGCTCAATGTTGGCGTCGGGGCTGTAGGCGAACGTGCCGGCAGGTGTTGTGATCGCCGCCGAAACGGTTTTGCCCAACTCGGGCAGATGCATAGATGCGAACGATGGCGTTGAATCGAAGATGTGATTCAGAAACCCATGCCGGATGAAGCTCATGCACACTGTAGCTATGCAGCCAAGAACGAGGTAACGCGCGATGTATCTCATTACGGGGGAACCTTTCTTTCCATCAGGGCGCCGATAGCGCGGCAACTTCGACCGGCGCTACGGTTTGCTGTGGCTCTACAATTTGTTGTGCTGTACTCTTGTTGCGCTTGACTCCTTTGCCACTGGTTGTCGCTGCCGGGGTCACTGCGATCACGAGTGCTGTATCAACCAGTGCAACACCTTCGATCACCGGCGCAGCTTCGGCCTTTGGCTTTTTGATCGGCGGAAGCATAACTGGCGGCAAAGGAATGCAGTGAGCTCGGTTGTTCCTCGGAGTCATTGCTCCCTTGCTGACCGCTTGAATGAGGGGAACCAGGTCTTTTGAGAAATCAACGGATTCGCCAGCGTGGTCAAAGAATACGGGTTGCTTCGTTCCTGGGGCGAGGATACCATTCTTCCCCTGGAATAGAATCCGGCGCTCCATAGGCGGTCGCGCTCCCTCTTTGGCGGCGGGGGCCAGCGAGTGGTGCGTCACCAATAAATCGCAGGAGCTGCCATAACGGAAGAGTTGAGCCCGTATCATCTCTTGGGAGATAACTCGGCGTTGGGTTGAGTTCGGGATCAGCGATTGAATGGGAATCGAAACTGTCAGTCCCTCTGGGGTGACGCCGGCAAAGCCGATGTAGTGCCCGATTTCACCATTGCTGCCGCCACCTTCTTCCCCGGCAATCAGCCACCGCTTATGTTTCTGCTGGAACACTGGGGTCAGATTAGGACGGGCACCGAGACCAAGGCGTCTAAGCTCAACAATCACCTTTCCGTGCATGGTCATTCCGAGCCCGCTATTTCTCGGCGGCTCTGGGGTTGCTTGTTTTGTTTCCATGGGGTTTTGATCCTCCTCGATGGCGCGATACTTCCCACTTCAGAATAACATGACAGTGGTAGTGGTATATTTTACCGCAAGGATTTGAGAGTTGGCCGCATAACCGGCCACCCCCTCGCAAAACAAGGGGTGGCCTGCAATTCGGTTTATTGATTTGTCATTCGCTTATTTGGGGTGAGGATCGGTTTATGGGGGGTTTTTCGGAGTCACCTAAAACAAGGTGGTCCGTCCGACGTGAACCCCGAAACCGAGGTCACATCAAACTTTTATGGCTACCATATATACGTGTCCTTTTGGATGGGCTCGGTACTGGTTGAGTAATAGGTGGGAGTCGCAACGGCGATTCTTCTCCTTCCACCTGAGTTACAGGCCAAAGGTTGGATCAGAATCGCCGTGCGGGAGGGGCTCCACAGGCTGCGCGGATGTCGTCTTTCGTGCATCCAGCCCAGCACTTGTACAGTCGAGGATCGGACTTCTTGATGGCCAGGTTGTCCCGGCCACGGTCCTTTCCGGCTTTTTCGCATGACGGGCATTGCGCCCACATGTTTCGGCTGTCTCTCCTGCGGATGGTTACGTGTTGGGTTATGTCGAATGCAGGACGTCTGAATCCGACCGAGGGGATGTAAGCGGGGACTGGAGGAGGAGGTTCGTCGACGCTGGGCATCGTAATTCCCTCTGTCCGCGCTTGGAGCTCGGCGAGGGTCAGACGGCGTGCGTTCCGAATCAAGTCAAACTGCGCGGGCATATTGCTGCTCACACGGTCGAACCAGTAGCGATTGGAAGTAGCACGATGAACACCCAGTGGACCTCGGATAGCGTTTCCATAGAAGCCCGCTTCGAGGCGGTCCTGCTTGGGAAATATCTCGAGTCCCTCGACCTCGTGATTGAAGCCCTTGATGGGGACTCCAATGCTGAGTGCAAGGGTATAAACGAGAATCCGACACAGGGCAGCCGGGAGCGGCTCCGCGGCAAATATCCAGAGGTGACCTCCGCGACGGCTCTTTTCGAGCAGTGCTTCGATTCCCTCCTGTTTCAAATCCTGCTGAACGGCCGCAAGATCTGAGAACGCTTTGTCGTGGTCTGCATCTATAGCGATCCATTTGCACGTTGAGTGCTCTGGCTCGATCGCATACAGGCTGATGGTTTTCAGCCCTGCTAGATGCAGTTCGACGTCCTTCGGAGTCAAGGTCAGTTTTATATCTGTCCTTTTATCTTTGGGAGCGTAGTAGGAATACTTGCCATTGGGCGCCGGCGTGTGGCGTTGCACCAGGTAGGCGTAACGATTCACGACAAACCAGTTCCAATAGTCCTCCACCATCTGAGAAGAGATAGGCAGAATTTCCACCTGTCTCTTCGGGGGGATGTAGGGGGTTACGGCTTCGGTCACGCCGTCACCAGACCCATGTGAGTCCGTCCTGCCGCATTGACAACGGCCTGGGGAACGCGCGGACCGCGGTACCAATTGGAGCGACGACGATTGCTGTTGGAGTTCACCTTATTTCCTTTTATCACTATACCACTGCCACCGTCGGCAGCATGCACAGTTGGCTTTGGAACCAGCGTCAACTTCGGAAGCTCGACAAAACGACCCAGGTCGTAGAACTGCACGACATAGTCGAACATCGAGGAGTGGAAGGTGTCTTGATCGGCGAAGTTCACCATCGAAAATGCACGGCGAATCTCGTCGTAGATGTAGAAGGCACCGGTGCCAGGCTGATCCGGAATCGCCATCAAGATGACGAGACCTGAACTGCCCTCGAAAACTCGCTCAGCGCGGCCTTCGGAGCTAAGGAGAAAAGCCTCCAGAACCTGCCAACGGGAGGAGCGGCGGTTGATCGCCTTCAGGTTTTCAGCGATGCAAATGGGGTACAGGCTCATAGGCCCGAACGGAGTGCGAGAAAGAAGATTCGACATGATAGGTCTCCAGAAAATGGATAGCCGCCCGAAGGCGGCTTGGGTGAAGAAGCGAGAGATGTTTACACAGCTTGTGTCCGAACTTTGTGCTCGGGTGGCTGTCTACGGGTGGAACACTCGACTGGACGTGTTGTCCGTGTTCATCACGCCATGGATGAAGCCGAGCAACATCCATGGCGCAATCAGTTGCGCCTGCCGGGCGATGACGCCATCGAGCAGCGCGCGATACGGCTGCGCAGCCTGCGCCGCCTCAGGATAGTGGCGGGCGATTGCGTAGTCGGCCAGCGTGCGTACGCCTACTGTATCGCCACGTGCCGCGAAGTACTGGAAGGTGCCCACGCGCAGGTGGCTCGCCGCAACCCGCGTCAGCACGGCTCCCGGCAGCGACGTCTCGCGCAGCACCCACTCTCCGGCGGTCACCGCGGCAAGTGCCCGCGTGGTGGGCACGCCAAGCGCCGCCATCGCCTCGCTCACAATGTACTCACGCAATACCGGCCCCAGCGCGGCTCTGCCGTTTCCTCCGCGCGAGAAAGGAGTCCGGCCGAAACCCTTGAGTTGGAGGTCGTAACGCACGCCGTCCCGCCCCACCACCTCGCCCAGCAGGTTGGCGCGCCCGTCGCCGAACTGAGGCACGAAATGCCCAAACTGGTGCCCGGCATAGGCCAGCGCCACAGGCTCGGCCCCCTCGGCCACACGGTTACCGGCCAGAATCTCCACACCTTGCTCGTTCGCCGACGCGTCCGCATCGAGTCCCAATTCGCGGGCCAACTCCATGTTAACCTTCACCAGTCGCGGCGCGGCAACTGGCGTCGGATTCAATCGCACGCAGAAGTGCTCTGGCAACCGTGCATACGTGTTATCAAAGCCAAAGCAAATCTCTTCGCCGCTGGGGTTGGACGCGGGCTGCACAGTGCCTGGGGGATTACCGAGTGATTTTATCGTCTATTGGATGTGCGCTTGCAGTTTTAGTTGCGTCCTGGTGGAGTGCCGCCAATTCTCGTCGAGCTGCCGAATCGGCGCGTGAAGAATTGAGTTGACGGTAGCGACGTATTCCAGTCGAGAAGACTTCACAGGACTGATCGTCTCATCTTGCCGTGAGCTGCCAAGCATTCCGGAGAGCAGCAAATAGGTAACGTAAGCCATCCGATTAGTGATCAGGTTTCTGGCCGGCAGATTTGTATCAACGTGGATTAAGACGCGGTCAGCAATCTGCACTTGTCCGGTACAGCTGGTGATGACATAACCATCGGGATTTGCCGAGAGTTATTGGCTTTGATCTTCAGATAAGCCTCTTCGCGGCGGCGCGTTCGCCATGCTCGAAGGCGTATACGAATGGCTCAAGCTCTTCTTCACTCATGCCAATACTTTGTCCAGTCTTGCGCCAACCATTCACGGCATGTGTAACGTCGCTCAAGATATGCTTGGCCCGCTCAGCCGTGATGCGGAAATAAGCAATCACGGACATGAGGGCATCGATGGTCATGTCAGGGCCTGCATCCTCGGATATCCACGTCTTCAATTCACGCACGCGCTCGGGTGACGGGTTGATGTCGAAGGCGGGCGACAACCGCCAGAATTCCCGATCTACATGCAGGAAGCCGTGATTGCGCAGGTGGTCGTCCACATTCGTAATCAAAATCGAGAAGGCGATACGCCGCCACAACTCTTCGATATCGGCTTGTGCGTCAGCCCCGTGTACGCGGATTGCGTCCACGATCTCGGTGTAGGTATGTTCCTCGGGTTCCGTCGCCTCGACACCCAGCATGGTCGCGGCGGAGACATACATTAGGCGATGCCCGTTGTTTTGCCGGTCGAAGCGGCGGATCAGCGCAACCGGCAATTCTTCGCACTGGACGATACGCGCCGAGGCTGCATCGATCCCGGCCTTTCTGGCAAGCGTCAGAGCGAGCACTTCTCCCTTGGTAACGGCGCGCTCGTCTGCGATGCTCGGAAACTTGGCGATGCTGAGCGCGCCGTCTTCGTCAATGACCGTGCATTTCGGGCGCATGCCGCCAAGCGACGTGCCTCGGCCGCGCAAATATGCCAGATCCGCCGCCGTCTCTTTATTCGCCTCGAAAGCACGTGACGCGCTGAGCAAATGTCCAAGCTCGATGAGTGGCGGCGCGATCCGGCGCCCTTCTTCCCGCGCGCGCTGAAACACGCCCTCATCGTCGCGAAAACGAAGCGCGCCGACACGGCTGAAATCATCCACAGCCAGTAAATAATCAAGCGCGTTGAGCGGCTGCGCTTCTTCTTTTCCTTGACGGCGCAATTCTTGTCTGCGCTTGATGTGGTCGCGCATGATGACACGCCTTGCCCACCCATCGGGTTCGGTGTCGGCAATCGCGGCATGAAATAGAGAACCGTCTTTTGACTTGCGATGAAACTGTGGTCCCGCCTGGAGCGGAAGCGTCGGCCCCAGAGCGAAACGCGCGGGGGCGCCGAGCCAGCCCGCACCATACTCGAATGCGGCGCTTTCGCGACGGCCCTGCAGGTCGTAACGCAGCGTGCCGACCTCGACCCCATCGCCCAACATCACGTCGATATTTCGTTTCATGATTGCGGCACCCGAGCTTTCTTCATGCGTACGCGCTTGGGCAGACGTTCTTCATCGAGCAGAAGGCCGGTATCGTCGCGGCTCACGTCGATAAGAGTGCCAAGAGGATCACCAAAGCCCAAGACGAAAAGTGCCATCGCATACACGCCAAGGCCGACTTTGGGGTCGCCCTTCTCTGCGCGGAGATAAGTATTCTTGGCGACGCCCATGCGCTCGGCGACGGCAAGGATTGTGAGCCCACGTTTCCGCCGCGCGGTTGCCAGGTCGCTGCCGAATTTGGCCAGCGACCGCTTGACGGCGGAGGGCAGAACATCTGAAACATTCGATCTCATTGATAAAGCTCCATACATAAAGCCTTACGATCTTATACCGTCCAATATATAGGACTATATTCAAAATGTCCAAATCGGATAAATTCAAGGATCATGTCTTTGCGTGTCAATGCAGCGTCACGGGCTCGCAGCTCGGAGACTTGGCGGCAATTGTTCCCAGCCCTGTCGAGCTGGTCTCACGGTCTGTGCCTGTCCCTTGCCGAGGTGCGAGATTGAACGAAATGCTGGAAGTTTGTCGGGCTGATCCCACACGATCAGACCGTTGGCCCGCTCGGGTAGCCGTCGCGTGATTGCAACGCCAAGATCTGACAGCATGTTTTATGGGGTGTGGAGGCTGCCTACCGGCAACTTCGCCGACACGCAGATGAGGCGGAAAGTCCGATCAACTGCAAAGTTTTGAGAGTTCGTCACCCGCGGAGTTCTACTCGACGCTGGGGAGTGTTTCAGATTTGCGGTGCGGTCACGTACGCACCACCCCTGCGAATGCAGAGGACGGAACCACTCAGTGTTCGGCGGAGTCACTCACTTTGACTCTTTGGTGGGAGGCTGTTCGTAGCCTCAGTTGTCATGGATTGTTTCCGCTCGAAAGCTGATAGGGGGCGGAATGTCTGCAGGGGTGTGGATGCCATCCGTACTCGCTGTTTGTGGCACAACGATGTTTGGAGGCCGGAGTTGGGCTTGGTTGGTTATGTGCGGCGGTTCGTACTTCAACACCTGATAGATCAGCACCATCACAACGGGAAAGAAGAGAAAGCCACAGAACAGTCCTCGCCAGAAATACGACTTCCAGTTTGGAATGTCCTTACTGCTTGCGATGATTCCTGGCACTGCCCCGAACATGAAGAGCAGCGTAGGGATCGCCTCGACGAGAGGCAGCCACCACTCAACTTGCTGACCTTCGGTATTGCCCGCCGGGTGTGGACGTATATTCGACCCGGGAACCCAACTTCGAGCCATTGGGTGGTGATGGTACAACTGCGCGGTGGCCGGCGATGCGACCACCGCAAGAGATGCACTGAGGAGGAGAATGGTTAGGAGCGATCTCCTGAACATGGCCGGACCTAGTTCCAGCCAGACGGAGATGCTACCTGTGGGACGGGCAGAGGGCAGACCGCAAGAAGGGCCTTGATTGCCATCGGCTTGTCGCCACTCAGAACAGCAGTGCGCGGCATGCAGGACGCGACGAGGAACGTCTGTTGAGCTTCATATTTCCGCCAAAAACCTGGTTTGGGTCCACGCATGAGAAATCTCCTGAATTGCGGTTGAACGGTTGAATTGCATTGGGGTTTGAGCCTCGCCGAATGACGTATCGGGCGGGGCGTTGGGAAGAAAGACTGGGGATGTCCAAAAGAAATGGCAGCTCCCGTGGTGGCGAGCTGCCGAGGTGGATCACTCGTATTTCCGCTGGACAGCGGACTTGGTATGCGGGCCTTAGCTCAACGCATGAAAGGGTGGGACCGAATTTGGGTGGCTCGGCCCCGGGACCAGGGTGGTGAGTGTTTGTGACCAATGCAGAACGCGAGGTCAGAGAAGATGAAGTCTATTATCGCGAAGCCGCAACGTATGTCCCTGATGAAGGCACACTGCTCCAGCTATGCGACGGGCCCCAAAGATTGGGACTTGTAGCAGCGAAATAAAGCGCGGCAAACGCACAAACGGCGATAAAGCAGACTACCCAATTGGTTTTCATGGCGGGGTATCCCTGGTGGTGAGGTTGTGCCTCGGTTGGGAGAGGCTACTGTGGAGGCGTCAGGCTTTCGACGACGTCCTGCGAACTACTGGATATCTGGAAACCGTTCCGGGCGCATCGAGCGAAAGTTGGGCTTGAGGTCCTCACCTTGCTGGACAGTCGCCGTATGATCGATAGTTTTTTGCTCGGGAGTCCGGGTATCTTTTCGAAGACCCAAATACTCGAACATGGACTCGCTTGTCGCAAACGACATAAACATAGCGCCCTCCTTTGGGCGGTTCAACTGCATTGGTGAATCGTTGAATTGCTTTGTTGGGTGGCAGTGGCTGACGCGCCACCGGGCGGACGATGCTAAAACTTGGGCTATCCAAAAGAAAAAGGCAGTCCCCATGAGGGCGAACTGCCGAGATGAATCACTCGTATTCCCGCTTGGACGGCGGACTTGCTACGCGGAGCTGGGCTCGACGCGCGAAAGGGTGACGCGGTGCTCTGCGTCGTCGGGTTGGTCTTCGTTGGTATCCAGCCAAGGTCAGACCCCGGCCATATTTACCACCTCACTTGCGACCCGCTAGGTCGCTGACTGCGTCAATTGGTTGGCCTGCATAAGCCGTTCCAGTGGGACCGACAGCGACAGATTGCCAAATCTGCACCGAGGAGGTTTGACTTCCCACCGTCCCGCAAATGTCGCGGGGTAAAGATCAGTTCAAGTGAATAGGGCTGGCCAAGATTCGGCCAGGCAGCGCGCAGAACGCGAGAGGGATCTTGATCTTCATCGGTTCCGCCGCACACACACGAGCGGTGTTGGGCATGCATGATGCAGCCATTGCGAATTGAAGGCCGTTGTATTTCTTCCAGAAAGCTGCTGTTGATCCACGTCGCATGAGAGTTCTCCTTGGTACGGTGAAACGGTTGAATTGCATTTGGGTGTGCCACGCCGACTGACGTGCCGGTGGATAGGTTGGGAAAGGTTGGGAGCATCCACAAAGCGAGGAAGGAGAGCGGTCCCTTTGAAAGCGGACCGCCACATGAAGCACTCGGTTGCCGTGGACGCGGCTTCGGTTGGCGGAGCTTTCGCTCAACGCAAGATGTCTAAAGGCGGAGCATTTGCTCGACGCGTAGGGTGAAAAGTCAGGGACGCTAATCTTGCGGACGAGCGTCCCTGATCTTGGTTGCGGCTAGTCTACGAACGACACGGCCGGCAGATGGGCGTAGAGGTTGGGCTTAAAAAAGGCGGCTTCCACGATCGCGCCATGAAGTTTCTTGCCGTAAAATCCGGTGAGAACTCCCAGGGCAAAAGCATCCCGTAAGGCAGAAATGGCTAGGTAAAGATGTTGGGACATTTCGCTCCTAGTTCGCAGCCGAAGTTGAGGCTTGAGACGCCGCGGGTGCCAAATTGAAGGCGGCTGGGTAATGTGGCGTGGGGACCGACAGACTGAGTTGCAGCCGATCGTACTTCTTCCAGAAGTGTGTGTTTAGGTTCTGCATCAGGTCAGATTCCTTTGGTTGAGGTTGCGGTTATGGCAAACGCGATGGGGCGCAGGCTGCCAAAAGGCGCCACGCCATCCTCGAATCTTGCCGGTGGTGGAGAGAATGCTGGTCGGCCCCGGAATGGCGACCGACCAATCTGCAAAAAGAATGGGCGCCCAAGGAAGGGGCGCCCGAAAAAGGAATCGAAATGCGAACAACACTGCGATAAGTATGTCACAGGAGTTGCGCGCTTCAAGATTGTTGTTGGAGTGGTTTTCGGGGTGTAGGGGGGTATGGGAATGTTGGTTTATTGGGTTTTTACGGATTCAGTGTCCGCATAGTGGGTTGTTCAACAGATACTTTTTGAGAGGCAAAAATCTCAATGTATCTGTGGCAGCGGTGGCGCGCCAACCTCCGGCTGGTCGTCTTCTGCGTTTGAGCCGACGTAGTAGGTCCGCCCAAGAATCGACAGAGTGTCGTCTCTCCCAGTGCGTTCCTTGAGGGCGATTATGGTGTGCAGATCTCGCAGCCTTCCCAAAACGTCAAACCGCGGGGCCGCTTCGGTCTGGAGAATCCCCTCCTCCACAAGCACTCGCGCCGAGGCAAAGTCTCCGTGCTCAAGGTACCGAGTTGCCGATTCCAGGTAGACCCATCCGCTCGATATAGTGAGTTGTTCGGTGTTGCGATTCATTCGTTAATTCCTCGACATGTGCGCTGGGTTTGGACGGGAAAATGAAGAGTCCCTGGGGGGGGAACGGGTTGAGACGTCACCGCTTCAGCCACTTCAATGTCACGAAGCACGCCATCTAATTGCTCCTGAACCGCTAAATAGAACGGCCCTTCGCACAAGCGTTTCCCCTCAACTGCTGCTGCCTTTGCGTTCCGTAAATGCCGCTGACTGAAATACTTCTTTGCGTATTCGAGATAGGCCTCGCCTCGCGTCTTCGCCATTTCCTTTACCGCAGAAAGACTCCACTACGCATTCTGCTGCGTCGCCGAACAAACCTTTCCGAGTTGCATACCGGTTCTCCTTTTGATAAGCTCCGCCCGAGATATCAGACGACATTACAGTTCAGTTCAGTTCATAATCTTCCGCCACCACGCCAACCCCGCCGCATCAGCGACGCAACTTCCCGCGTACCAATCCTCCGCCGCGCAGCCGAGATAGTCTCACCCGCATGCACCAGGCATCACATTGACGCCGATACGTTTCACACCGCCAATGTCTTGCCTCTTCACCCGAATGTTTTCCCTTCCCCGCCGCAAACTGCGACAAGAAAGCGACACACCTCGCGTCACCGAACGCAATTTCACCGGCACTAACATCACGCGAAGATCGCAAAGATCACACCTCCGACGTCTTGCCTCTCCACCCGATTGTTTTCCTTCCCCCGCCGCAAACTGCAACAGGAAAGCAACACAACTCGCATCGCCGAACGCAACTTCACCGACCGCAACATCACGCGCAGCCGACACATTTCACACCGCCAACGTCTTGCCTCTCCACCCGATTGTTTTCCTTCCCCCGCCGCAAACTGCAACAGAAAAGCAACACAACTCGCATCGCCGAACGCAAGAAAGCAACGCGTCAAAAGAGCACCACAATCTGCATTGCAGGCACAAACGTAGTGCAAATAGATCGAAATGCGAGCGCAACAACGTAAAAGTCGACAAAAGGTAGCAGTATTACAGGGGATGGCCAGAGCGCAAGTCCCGCATTCCACACTTAGTTAGCTGGGGGGCCTGGACAAATGGGGGGCAGGCTGTGGACTGGCTGTGGACTGGGCTGTGGACTGGGCTGTGGACTAGGCTGTGGACATTTGCGCTGAGATGTTCTCTGCAAGGCCTACGCTACGATGCCAGATCCGACTTGAACGTAAATTAGGCCCCAGCTCTGGAGTAGCTGGGGCCTAATTTTGTGTCAGAGTCTGGTAGCGATCAGGTTTCTTATAGCAACTTTAGGCGCCCTATCGAGGCGATATAGTCTTGTACGGAAACCCGTATCACGGAGCGGTCTTGTACGACGAGGAGCATGGCATCTACCCCATTTGTTTGGAACTGCGACGCAATCACAACGCCGACCGGGACCGTCGCTGAATACACTTCCCTGGACAGAAGTGACGCATTTGTTTCGGTGTCCGCGAAGTATAAGAGCCCTTGGATCTGCCGTTCGGCTTCAAGTTTTTTCCGTATTTGTGCGTACCGGTCTTTCGACTTGATCGTCCTTTCGTACTCGATTCCCAAGTAGATGATTGCGTTAGAATCGGACGGCGACGCAATCTCTGCGATCGAATCATAGTCCTTTTGCGTCGGACGGTTCGACGCAATGTTGAGCGACTTTAGTTGTCTATCACCGATCCACCGGCGAACGCCGAACGCTTTCCTAGCCGCAATTTCGATCTGATTTAGCCCGATGAAGTGCGGCACTTGCCCGACGTCTGCGAGCGTCTCAGTGTCGGCGGACACGCTAAGAATCCCCATGCCGGTGACCTGTAAAGTGTTGATCCCCGCCTGCGTGATGGCAAATATCCGACCTGGATAAGGGAAGCACTGTGGGTAAATCTGAATTTGATTGAGTTCCACCAGCCGCTCGAGTCGCCGGTTCCTGCATCTGTAATTGACCTCCTCTGTACGGCCGGCGATCAAGAGTTCAATCTGCTGACGGCTTATAAAAGTCGCATCGCGAATCAGTTGGAGCAGCGGAAGATCCTTCTTCGGGTTGAGTAAATATTTGCCTTTATGGGTTACTGGTCGTCGACCAGGCCGAGAAATGACGTCTTGTCCTTGCATATGATCCTCCAACTTCCAATAGATGTTTTAACGATTGTTTCCTGCCTCAACAGCAGCAAAGTCTCCTGCATTTTTTTGAAATAGCTCGAGCTGAAGATGCGCGCTGAAGCGCCACATCTCCAGTCAGAATTGAAGTTGATTGTCCCCTCGATGCGGCTACTAATGCACACGAGATATTGATCTACCTGGGCATCTTCGGCAGCCCTCGACCGGAGCAGTAGACGGTTGCTGTCCTTGTATCGGACCACTCCATCCGTGTGAAACTTTACCTGCAGCAGCTCTTCCAGAGCATCAAACCGTGGCCATGTCCCCGCATTTATCCGAACAAATCCAGGTAGCCAGTGCTTAAATTTCTCTGTCTTCGCGCAGTTGACTCTGGTCGTGTTCATGAACGCCGATCGGTATCGAAGAAACTCTCCTGTGCGTTGGTCGCACACCTCTTTCAGCCACCAATGGGAGCCGAAAGAGATGCATTGGACGATCATTTTGGTTCCCCAGTCTCGTCCATAACGCCTACAGCGTTTGCCTGCCTGAGTTGGTTGATCTGGGTCCGCGCTGACACTTTGTACTGCTGAAGCGCTTGCACTTGAGCTTCAAGCCGACGATTCTTGACCTCCAGGCTCTCTTCACCTTTGGCGTCTGTGCTTGCCGTTGGTTTCGCGCCAGATGCGGCGGCATTGGCAAGCGCCAGCGCTATATCCACATCAGACTGGGCAGTCGGAGCGTCCGCGCTGTCGACTCCTTGGGGCTTTCTAGCAACCCCAAGAGCCTTGAACTGAGTCACGCCGTCAATGTCATATTGGCTGGCGGCCGCGAGCGAGGGGATGCTGCTGACCTCTTGGGGCTGCTCGCTGTCGGGAGCTTCCATCTGTTGTTCGGGTGTCGTATCTGTGGGCTGGCCGCTGGGCGCAAGGGGCGACAATGCGGGCAGAGTCGCGCTACTAATCTCACGTGGAGCATCGGCGTTTTCACGCAGTTCGCGCTCGTACTGGTCGTTGAGCCGCTCGACAAGCTCGTTATGAATCTTAATAACTCGCAGGTTGTGATAGCGCGCAAAGTTGCGGGAGTTGGTGAGCTGGAGCACTAAGTCGACCGTGACCTGGAGACGTTGGTCGCGCTGACGCTGCAGCCACAGGACGTAAAAGAGCAGGAGGAGGATCGCTACCAACGCGCACATTAGGCCCCAAAACTCGATGCTCAAAAGCAGGTCGTGGACGAGTTGCTGGTGCCACTGGGAGAGCAACCCTCCATAGTTTGTGTCGCTAGGATTGACAGCGTGAGTGGCGCTCTCGACCGCGCTCGGCCGTGTCGTAACGTCGCACTTCTTCTGCCCAATCGTCGGATCCCCATTGTCTGGTAGTTGATCCGTATTCGGGAAAACCTCGTGGTTGTGATTCCAGTTGGCCACCGGGCTTGCCCTTCGCTCATACGGTCCTGGCTGCTGTTGGGATGACCCGGCACCGCCCTGTTGCGCCCCGGGAATGAACGCCTGGTTGGGCGCTACGCCCTCCTGAGACTGAGGGTCGTCCGGCTGCGCCTTCTGGGGTTGCTGTGCGTGAGCAGCAAGCGTAGCTGCAATAAAGATGATCCCCAATGTACGATGCTTCACGATTTTCTCCCGCCACGTGCAGTCTTTTTGCCGGCATAATCGGTTCGTTTTGCTTCCAGGTCGAGGGTCGGAAAACGAAGGTTCAGACCCTGTGAATCCTGCATCAGCTCCGCCATAGACGGATAGAGATTGTTGATTTCTTTGTTCGCAATGAAGTGCTCGTCAGGCTTCCGTACATGGATATGCTTATGGACCATTCCCTTATCTGGATCGGACATCACCACCTGCATCTGGCCGCGAGGAAGGCGCTTAAGTTGCTCGTCCCTTATCTGCAATTCATAGGAGTCGGACTTCGTTCCGCTGGTCTGCTCCTCGAACTTATTCCCAGTCAGGATGCCGCCCTTCTCGACGCGAACGGAAACGCGGTCACGCTTCACCTCGCCACCCTCCTTGCGAAATTGCTCTGTGGTTTTGTCGTCCTTCATCGTCATCATGAATGCATTATTGGGTCCCGATGTGAGAGAGTCCTTGAGGCCAAACCCGACCGGGTCGAGTTGCCCGTAGTTCTGCAGCGCGAACATAAACGCCACGTTACCTCCTCGCGCGGTTTGAAGAATACGCGAGAAGTTCGAGTAGGCGAAAGGCGCAAATTCGTCCATCAGGACAGAGATAAAGTCGTGGTTATCGCCGTGCCCAGTTTCTGCGTACCGCTGCCCAAGTGTGAGTTGGAGGTTCTGAAGGATGATTCGGCCGAGGGAAGTCACGGCACTTTCGTTCACGTTAATATTCAGGCTGACGTACAAAATGAGGTTCTGGTCGAGAACGTCTTCCATGGTGAGAAGATTTTCATAGGGGCCTGTAATCGTGGCCAGCGAGTCGCTCATATACGTCATCATGTGATTGATGAGGCCTTGGATCTTCGACACGCGATCCTTATCCTGAAACGTGGCAAGCAGATTGTGGACGCTCATTTCCAGAGTCAGCCTCTGTTGGCGGGTGACATTCGGATTGGCATTTGCGTTCTCGATCGCGATCTTGATCTGTCTGGCGAGAATCTTGTCGTCGTACGCCGTGCAGAGCAAGTCATAAAAGTTGATCCGCTTGCCCGAGTGGTGAAGGATGCGGGTGATATTCTCCAGATACACCCGTTGATGTTGGTCAAAGAAGTCGTCTCCTCCGTCGACCTTGAATGACTCGAAGACAAAGCCGACGTGAGAATCCAGATTTCCGTGCGGAGCATGGAGTGGGTTGAAGCCGACAGATTTCTCTGGCTGATGCGGATCAATCAGTCTAAATTGGTGCATCCGTCCGGCCGCTTCCACGTAGGGAAGAATGCGGTCGAGCAGCTTTTTCTCGCCCTTGCCGTCCATAAAGATGATCGGGACGCCGCGCCTAATGTCTTGCTGAAGGATGGATTCGATCAACGTGGTCTTGCCGGCGCCGGTCATTCCGCTGGCAATCGTCTGCCTGGCACGAACGTCATTGCTCCAATAGAACGGGTCTCCATTCGATTCGTGGCCAACTAAAACGCTCTCGTTGTCCGCCGCGATTGCAACCTCGTTCGCATCGGTGGCGAATGGAATTCGAGGCTTTGGTGGAGGAAATATCTCCGCTCGCTTGGCTGTCCTGCGCATGTAATATATGGCCACATCGGCGATCACGTAGACCCCAACTATTGTCAACAGAGCCAACTCTATCAACTCGGAGACAGTCAAATGGAGCCTTGACGACGCCAGCCAAAACAGGACTACAACAACGATAGCCAGGAGAAACCAGCCGAACATGATTGCACTACCTTCCGGATCTTGTGCAGGCTTTTCGGTTTGCATGGACGTCACTCTTTCGCTAGAAAACGAGATGCAACCGCCCTAAAGAAACGCTGCGGCACGGCGGCGGGGTGGAGATGCTACGACTGGAAGTGGAAGTACAGAATGACGCCGATCACGCCGCCTACGCCGAGTATCGCTGTCCAAATCAGCGGGTGCAGACGATACTTTCCTTTGTCGTCGATCGGCTCAATCGGATCTTGGCAGTTCGCCTTGATCTCGTCGGTGAAGGTGGGGCAACCTTTGCTGTAGCTCTCCTCAACCAACTTGAGGATCACCGCTCTGTCGGCTGGTTGGTACTCAATGTCGTTCAAAAGATCACCGCCGCTTTAACGTGGTTCTTGCCATCGGGCGGAAGACTGAACTGGTAGATGGCTACCGGGTGACCAACTTTGCTGACGGCCATGACCCAACTCACGGACTCTTTTGGCTCTAGGTCGCGCGATGTCAAAGTCGACCCATGGCTTGCAACGTCCTCAGAGTCGTATAGTTTTATTTTGGATAATTGCTTGTGGGTCAATTGTTGATTGACAGACTTGGGGGTTATCTTGCCACCAAAGGCGGGGATGATATGGCTGACGGAGGGCGTTGTGATTCGGTAGGGGCGCTTGGTCCTATTCACGGCGGTCATCCGAACGTAGTAGGAGAAATTATCCTCGCCTACCTGCACAGCCCACATATGGACGCCCTTTTCTTTCTGCGTTTCCTTGCATACCGTGATGTTTCGCATAGAAAGCAGAAACGCGCCATGTGAGGAATCGCGCAGTTCCATAGCCTCGACTGAGGTTGGACTTGGTCCCACCGGTGGCGCCGGCGCGAAAGTCTCGCGGATAACGAAGGGCCATTCGCTGGTCTCGCTAGCCGGCTGGATCTCGTAAACGAGTTGCTTGCCAGCTGCCCATACTAGAAGGTTCGTCTGGACGCCCGCTTTTTGGGGTTCGAGAATGACGACGTTGTCCCGAAACTCCATCTTCACACCCTCAGTGCCGACCACCGCGGCCGTAACCACTTCGGGGAACTCGACCATAGATGCGTGGTCAAGGGAGGTCGCAAGCTTCTGAACAGTCAGCTCATCCATAATGTGCGTCTTGATTTCCGATTGAGCGCAAGCCCACGAGGAATGAGTTGCCGCTACTACAATCGTTAGTGCCACCCGTAATGCGCGTTTCAGCATAGACGTCCTTCCTTCTGCCCTTCACTCGGAAGTGAACGGGGTATGCGCCTAGCCAACAGATGACTCAAAAATCCTCGCAACATCCGAGGCTATTGCGCGTGAGACAACTCCGCCTCAATTGTAACAGTGGCAGTGGTATAGTCAAACCAATAAACGCGCTCATAATCGCAAAAGAGGCACACTCCCAAATGTTCGGAGTGTGCCTCTTATGTGTTCTAACTTTCCTTATGGCAGGAGTACGGTGATGACCTGGGTACGAGTACCTAAGCTGACCGCCTGTGCCTGCGCCGTGCAATATTGTCCGACTAACGCGTCTACTCGGGCACCTTGCGCTGCGTTTAGCCCGTTCGATCCCTTGAGTCGCCAGTTCCAGGAGTAATCCCGGCCGGTGCGGTGGCTAATGATCTCGATAGCCACCGGCACCACTCGCGGCGCTGGTAATCGCTGTCTTTTCTTGAAGCTGAAGAATGGCATTGAATCTCCCTCAACTCCAGATAAGTCCCCGAAGGGGCTCATCGAGAGCCCCTTCGGGTTGTCCACTTTGCAGTGGGTTGATCTGGCTCTGTTAGAGAGTGACGAAACTCTTTAGCAGACGACTGCAGTTGCGGTCTGGACGTGAGCCAGTTTCCGCTTCTGCATGTCATAACGGAAGATAGGCTCAGCCTTCCCGCCGTTGAACGAATCCATGTAGAAAACGTTGTCTTTGACAGTCACGATACCGGCCACGTTGTTCTGTGCAACCGATACGCGTATGCCATTGGTGCGTCCCGCAATCGCATCGATCGCTTCCTGCGGAAACACATGAAAGAGAATGGATCCCGTGCCACGCCCACCGCAAACGATGGTGTGAACGGCCTGGGCCCAAGCCTTCCGGTTCTCAGTCTTGCCCTTGCCCCACGCAGCGACGATGCTTATGAGGTTGGACGACTGATCTTTGTGCTTCTCTTCGGTAACCTTGACCTCAGCGCGAGCCTTCGAAATTGCCTTGCGAGCTATCTTGATGCTCTCCTGCTGTCCGTTTTCCTTGGCGGTTGCGAATTCAGCTTCCGCCTTCTTGAGAAGCGCTATTTTGAGGTCCATGACTTCGCGCAGAATATTGTTGCCTGCAGCGAAAGCATGGAACACGAGACGTGATTCCTCGAGCATTGCTTGCGTGGGAGTGTTGCCAACGAGCAAACCTTGGAACTGACGGATTTCCATCGGTTTGTCCATCATCTCAACCAGGTCCTTGCGGAGGCTGTTGTACATGAAGCCGATCATGTCGGTAGGCTTCACTTCCAATTCCACGAGGTCTGAGACGGACTTCACGTTCTTCATCTTCAACCAAGGGGCCTTGCCGCATTTCGCTTGGATTTCCTTGATTTTGGAGAGGTCAGCCCGAGTGTTGTGCTTCAACGAGTCGATCTCTTTCTGAAGCTCCTCCACCATTTCATACATCTCATCCATCATTCCGGCTGCGATGCAAGAGGACATGGTGTCTGTAATAACGCCGATTTGATTACCCAGCGACTTCAGGGCAATGAACTCGAGGCTATACATGGGGGACTTCAGTCGTGCTGCTTTGGTTTTGGTGACGACGTAGGTCGATTCGAAATCAAACCGATCCTGTACGAACTTCGGGTACAAACCTTCGTCAACAACGCAGATTTGGTCAAAGTCGAAATCTCCACCATTTTTCTTCGCGGTCTGTGAATGCAGCGTGTAGGTTCCGTCGAGGAACAACTGCTCGTCTGCAACAAAGGCCGACTGCGTGTCAGAGAGTCCCATTGAGTCCATCAGAAAGACCACCGCAGCATCACGGTTCCAATTCATCATGGGCAACAGGTCTTCTTTCATGCGGACGGGGTAACGAACGCACAGCGACCGTGCGGACGTGAGACTCGTTAGTGCCATTTCTCCAGGAATCCAGTCGGAGCCGGAGACAACACCACCGTTTTCATCAAGAAACAGGAAGCCGTCATCAGCCAGCGCAAAGCCTGGGAGATGCATGCCGCCGCCTGTGAGAACTTTGTAAGCCCACTTTGCAAGCAGTTTATCCACCTGACGGTAGATGTACGGGTGCTGGCAGATTTCACCAGATCCGTCCGCGAGTAAAGTTGCTTCCACAGTTCTCATAAGTTGATCCTTGGTGTCACCTTTCGCAAATTCGTCGAGCGAGACCTTTTGACCGATCTGGTTGACGACAGCTTCATGGTTGCCCGCTCTCCATGCATCCTTGAGGAACTGCATAGCTTCGCGTGCCTTGGGTATCAGCTCCGTGAGAATGGTATCCACCGAAGCGTGCTGAGTGACTGTGTACGAGCTGGAAAAGACCAATTCGCGAGAAACTTCACGGAGACCAACGACGAGCGGACCGGTAAACATGCGATCAGTCCGTGCATCGTAGTTCCATGGTCTCAATTGCGGCGCCGGTTTGCAGGATGACTCGGGGATAATGATGTCAGCGCCGATGGCCTGAGCAACATCATCCTTCATCACCTTGAAGGAGCCTTTTCCGTTCTCGAGCGCGAAGCCGAGACGGAATTGGTAAAAAGCTTTGCTGGGAGCGTCAAGGCGAGCAAATAAACTCTCGCTAATCCACCCTCTGCAATCGTTCGTTCCCAATTCGTTATCAGGAACCACGAGTACCGTACCTTCCGCATCCATAATCCTCTTGCAATCCGAGGTCTGAATGCCGAAGTACGAGATGAGTGCTTCCGGCCAGTTCTGAAAACGCGCGTGGAGCATAGGTGCATGCACTTCGTCTGCGAAATAGAACTTGCCATTCTTTGCACCACCACCAGATCCGACGAGACGATACGTTGTGTTGTCGAACTGAATGTTGAATAGACCGTCTGCTACGTTGGCCGATTCATTCCATTCCATCATCTCCGTGGGAACTGTTATCAGAGCCACTTTGAGTAAAGGGTAGAGGTGTCCTGCAACAGTGTTATCAAGCCAAATCTCACTGCCAGGAAGTGTCTTTCGTTCCGTTATCTTGCCTTGAGTGTCCAGGTCAAGGATAGCGATTTTGCGAGTCCGAGTGATCATTGTGTGTTTTCTCTTTTCGTGGGGTTAAGGCACGAAACACACACAGGTTGACCACAAGCAGACTTCGCTTGGGTTTCTATGGCGGTTCGTGCGTTACATTGAACCAACCAAAGAAACCGGTTAGCGAACAAAAATCCTCGACTTAGCTGTCAAGGTAGCTCAGAAAGATAAACACGGGTGAAATAACTATCAACCGGGTTATCTACTGAAAACCATTCGCTCCACCCCGCCCGTAGACGGGAGAGAAATACAAAACTCGGTGTCGTACGCCTAAAAGAGTGGAAACAACCCACTTATTTAGTTGTCCAATAGTACCCCTTAAATGCTGCGGTGCAGCAATTACTTTTGAGGAAAACTGACTTAGTTTACGGCCGCTAATTGCGTTGATAGGGGCCACGTGGGGTGGCCCCTGATTGTAGGGAAATTGAGAGCATGGATGCTACTTGCTAACTACTGGCGTCTTCACGATAACCAGTCGTCCGTCTTCGATTTCCTCCGCGGTTTTCCACAGTTGGACCATCATAAAGGGCCGCTGTGTTCGCACGCAATCAAGCAGCGCGTCTTTCTCTGATACCTCCTTACTCATCACAGGTAGTCCATCTTTGATCTCGCCGATGTAAAACTTGCAAGACGTCGTATCCTGTCCTGCCGAGCCCTTACGTGGCCTCCTGACCTTCTCTACGCTGGCAGCGGCGGTAATGATTGCCGCGGTGCCCTTCTCCGCACTAGCGTGTGTGTTCAAGGCTACTTTTCCTCTCCGTCGACAATCCCTGTCGACATTACCTGTTTAGTTTCCGAATGGATCTGTGTTTCGGTGACCTGTCCAATAAGTAGTCCGGCAGGGTTGGTTGGGCTCCTCTCAAAGTCAGCCAGGCGCACATCGTATGATTCCACAATCTCGTCTACCATCTCATTTTCCGAGCCTGTCATCCGATTTACGGTTCTTACACCAGTGACGGTATACAACATTGGATCTGTTGGTGAGTTGGTGACCTCTGATAGCTTGAAGACGCTCCGAACATGCTCCGCCTCGTACTTGCCGACTGTGTCCGCTTTCTGAAAGTCTGCGAGTGTGAGCGAGCGGAGGTTCCCCGTCATCATATTCAGGGCATAGCTCCAGTTCGCTGAAATGCTATGCGCGTCGTAGTTCAGATATCGGTCAAGGAACGTCCGGACGTAGTTCTCTTTCTCAAATGCGGTGGGGGCCTGGTCCGCCGCTATTGCGCTCAGAGCGGCCGGCGACATCGTCGTTCTGAGGGAGCCATCCGAACCAATTACAGTCGCCTCTCCGGTCGGCAAGACCCGGATTACCGTGGGCGGCTGGATTCGCATGAAGATCATGATTGCTACAGCCACCAGAGCAACCACGCCGGCGATAACAGCAGCCCATACGCTGATGTTGGCATAAGCGCGCAGCGCGCCGTCCGCCTCGTAGTATTTCGGTTGCTTACTTAGCGAGGGAGTGCGTGCGGTATTCAGTGGTGCAGTATTGGTAGCCATTTGAAACCTCTTTCACTGGATCGATTACTTTCTTAGTGACCGGAGCCTAAGCCCCGGAACTAAACAGAAGTTGAGGCCGGACTATGAGACCTAGCCGCAGTGCGTGGGGGCGTTCTTGATGGTGGTAGAGATGTCGAGCTGCCTTCTCCGGACTGGGGAACAGATACTGACCCGCCTCCGCCCGATACGCCGCCGACGCTGCCGCCGCCAGCTCCCCCTGCTCCACCTCCTGCGCCACCTCCAGCGGTCATTGCTGGTGCAGATGCACCACCTGTTGCAATAGCAGCGCCTGCTTTAATTGCGGTCGCTATTCCAGCAGCTACACCCGCAAAACTGCCGCCAATTATGTAATGAGCTATGAACGGAATGATGGTGATACAGACCCCATAAAGGAGGCTAGTCAGAACGAGTGTTATCGAGTTATTTGTGGCGGGATCTCCGATCCCAGCAGGTAACCCGTTCGATTGCCCCAGGACTGCGCTGACATTTCCCATCTGGATCGCAACCATTAGTGTGCAGAACATGGCGTAGAGCGCAGGCCACATCGCCCACTCTGCCAGGCTTCGGCAGTACTTCTTGGTGATATCCGAGACCATCCCACTTGGGCCGAGTGCTACGAGTAGTGGGCCCATGCAGTACAGAACCCCTCCCCAGAACACAAAGCATAGGGTGAGCAACTTCATGCACAAGAGGAACAGAATCGCGGCAATCATAATGATCAGCACCATAATCGCGCCCATTGCCGCCGCAGATACCCCGTTCTCCAAGAGCGATGTCAGACTCGTCCCTGTAATAGTGACGTTCATATCAGTGACCCACTGCTTCAGGAGGTCACCGTTCGCACCAAGGAAGGCTGTTGCAAATGTCGTTCCAACGTTCACGACATCAGTCATAAACGCGTTCCAGTTGCCGATCAGAGCGGCGGCAACTCCGAACTTCAGAAAGGTCACCCCGAGTTGACGAACTGACCCTCCCGAGAGAAACGACTCATAGACTCCCAAAAGCAGCGTTATAGCAAGAATGGAGTAGCTGATCGTCTGGAGGGTGGGTATCACACCCGAGAGCCCTCCCTGAGCTTGCGCCCATGTTGATGTAAAGAAGAAGTTCATTACGCTGCCCATATATCAATTCCCCGTCACTGGCAACGCGAGCATTCCGCCGGCGGCTTTGCCGGTGATGGTAGAGTGTAGCTTCATAGTCGCGCCCGTATATCCCAGCTCGGCGCTCTGCGCCCTCAACAACTGAGCCGTGCCGGATTGAGTGTAAGCGTGTGCCTGCAGTATCCACGCCTCAGCCTGAGCGGAAATCATTGGCACGTTTCCGGGAGCGGTAGTTTGGAGTTCGTTCATCAACTGCTGTGAAACCGTCATCTCGCTGTCAGCCAGAGCATCAAGAGCGATCGCCTTCTTGATGGATGCCATCGCCACTGCGTCGCCCATGTCGACCGCTAGTATCACGCTACTGGGTACAGTTTGAGAGGTAGGGAGGGTTCCATATGTCTGCTGATAAAGCATGGACACGTTGGCTCCCTGGTTGGGGTCCTTCGATAGCATCGCAGCTTCCAGTTGCTGTGGGGAGGGTAGCTTTGCGCTGGCAGTGGAGGTGTTGATCATGCCCTGCATGTTCTCAGACTGCTGCAGACCCTGTGTGGCCATGCTCTGCGCCGCCTGGATCTGCTGTAGAGGATAGAGAGCCGTCTTCGTAAACGTCGACATGTCAGAGTTGACTTGTTGCATGATCTGAAGCGGCACCGCCATCGCGGACTGCATAGTCGTGTTCATTGTCGTCAGAAACGCCATGATGGCAGCTGTGTCAAACTGCCCATTCGCAGACGGTACCGCAAACAGCCCTAGACCGAGACACCCGATCGCGACGATTCCCGCGCGCTTAACCGCGGTGTTAGCCGCGAACTTCGTAAAGAACTTACTCACTTTGCACCTCCGAATACTCCCTGCACCGCGTTGCCACTGTTTGTTGCGGCCTGCTTGAACTGGGCTCCGTTGTAGGCGAGGCGAGCAGCCTCAGAACGCAATTGGACCGCAAGCAATTTATGCTCGATAGCCATACTGCTAATTTCACTCGCGAGAGCCTGCGCCTCCAACTGAGGGGCGCTGCCTGGCGACGTAGTCAGAGCCTTCGATTCGATTGAGTTAGCGACCTGCACCGTCGACGCCGCGGCTGCATCCGCCATTACAGACATTTGCATGGAGGCCTGCGCGCTGGCGTCTCCGGCGTCTATTGCTTGTACATGAATCTGAGTCGCCTGCGCTGGCGTCGGAAGGGGCCCGTACGCATTGGTAAATAGGCTTCCCATCTGCGCCGATGGGTTTGTGTTGGTGAATCCGCTCAACATCTGGCGCTCAAGCGCTTGACCGGACGTTGTCTGTGCGCTCGCAAGATTTAGCCCAAAAACACTATTCATCCACCCGCGATAGGCGTTGACAACGCTGGTCGCGTTCGATTGGATGTTATTGAAATCTTGAACGGGGTACAAGACCTGCTTCTGTAGATTCTGTATCTGCGCGGTGTCGGTGTTGAACTGAGTGATTGACGACCCCATGCCAGTCACCGTTCCGAGCACGGTCGTAAAAATGCCAAACTGCCCGCTTGCTTGCGGCTTTGGGGTTAGGATGACGAGGGCCGCGAGAGGTATACAGCCTAACGCTATCCTCTTCGTAATTTTGGAAATGCGTGCCACGGGTTGCCTCCACTTATGCTGTCAGTACTTCTTCCATTTCCAATGTTGAGGGATCAGTCACATTCAGCTCTGCTCCCATTTGCCCCCAGAAATCCGGCTCATTCTCCTCTGGTAAGGTTTCGAGCCCAGCCGTTCCGTGGGGATATTTGGCAGCGAGAAGAGCGTAGAGCGCCTGTCGCTCTTCGGTTGAATGATCTCCTCGTAGCCAATATTTCCGGAGGTCTTTGTCTCGCGAATATGTCGTCATGAGCCAGTATTCAAGTGGCGTTGTAATCACTTCGAAAGAGAATGTAGTCTCAGCCTTCTCGCCGATAATCCCCAGAAACTCGCTCTTTTTCCCCTTCTCTGTCATTGGCAGATTCTTGATGTAGTTGATCGTGGTCTCGTTGAGATGGACAAAGTCGCGGAGGACATTGAGATTTCCCTTCTGTCTGCCAATCATCTTCATGGCCGTCGTTGTGAGAATTGCCTCACCAAACTCATTCGGCTTATCTATCGTTCCTGTGAAGTCTGCGATCGCTTGTGAGATTCCCCACACACATGCATTGCGCTTACGGGCGGTCCTGAAGAGTTGGACCACAACGCCTCCAAGGCTTTTGATCTCGAGCAGGAACCAGCACTCGTCGAGAATCGTGATCGAACGCTGCTTTCCGTTGCCCTGCGCACGTTTCGTTGTCGCGTAGGCGATCAGTAAACTCATCGCCACTTCTAACTTTGCGTCATCCTTCAATTGCTCGATATTAAAGTAGAGCCACGGGCTGTCCATATCGACAGTCGTCTGCCGATCAAACAGCCTGGCATACATGCCGTCGTCAACCCATGGCCGTAGCTTCGTTGACGCCAACTTGGCCTCTGCATTGACCCGTTCACTCTTATCCTCATCAATGAAGTACCGGAGCTCGTCACGAACATCACTCAGGGTCGGAATAGGCATGACCCGCATCGCGGCTCGCTTATAGGCCGCTTTGATAGATAAGAGGATGGCACTGTCAAGAATGTCTGAGTCACTGCCCCCACTTTCGCCGATCATAAAGCGGATCAGTGTCTTCAAGAAGCTCACATGATCGTTTGAGGGCTCTGTTTGCCCTGCTTCCAGATCGAACGGGTTGATTACATACTCACTATCGAGAGACACTGTGAGCATCCGCCCGCCCATATACTCAATCGCGCTCGCATACGAATCTCCGCGCTCCAAGATTGAGATCTTCGCTCCCTGTCGTGCGTAGGTCAGAAGCATCTTCCCTACAAGGACGCCCTTGCCAGTACCCGACGTCGCTGCGAGAATCATGTTTGCGTTTTCGAGACTTGGAGAAAAGTGAGATAGGGGAATCAGTTGCCTGTAGGGTGTCTTGAAGAGCATCGCCGGATCGTCCATCGTGCCCTCCCACGGAACTTCAACCGGAATCAAGTCTGCGGCATGCTCCGAAAGGAGGTCCAGGTCGCGCTTGTTCTCCCCGGCCATGCCAGGCAGTGCATCGATGAAGAGATCACGCAGTGCAAGGTTCTCTGAGAATCCACGTGCGCCATTCATGCGCCCGATGACGTGCATTACTTTCTGTGTCCGTGCTGCCATCTCCTGCAATGCGGTTTCGTGCTGCCCATCCGTGAAGATTGGATTGGATGTCCTAATCACTACGGATATGCTCATTTTCGCTGTCTTCACGGAGCTTGCAATGATCTGCTGCTGAACGTCAAGGATCTCTCGCGCCGCCACCGACGCGCTGATATCCGTCCGCTGCCCTCCCTTTCCATCATTGAGCGCGGCTTGCATTTTTTTGTAGCGCTTCTTGTACATCTCCAGGACTTTGCGCTGGTCCGGAATCGTAATATGAGAATTGATAACGACGGGAAAGCCGAGAGTCAGTAGTTCTCTCATCACTCCCGGGAAGGTTGAATCTGGCGGCATCTTGAACGTCACACACGACCAAAGCAGACCATTAATGTTGATGTGGCTTTCATCCTGACCTAATATCGACACCACAGCCAGTTGCTCTCGCGCCGAGATGTATCGAACCGCCAATGGAAAGTCTCTCAGTGGGCTTGTGTCAGGCTCGGTCGGGAATAGCGCTCGCTTGATCTCAAGAAATAGTTCCTCGTGAGACATGCGCCTGGGCCGCATTTCAGCGGTAGTGAGGGATGTTTCCATGCCCATTATGAGCGACTCGAATCGATTGAGGTTCTCGAAATGCTTCGCCCTTGACGCGGTGATGTTCTTGGACACAGACACGGACGAAAATAGGGACAATAGGGACTCGATCCAATCGAAGAACCAGCCAAATAGACCGCCGCGCGAGGGTTTAGACTTCGCATCGTCTTTCTTCTTAAGAGGACCACCCGATTCCGCCATTCCTCTCGCGTGAATCTCTGGGTTCCAGATGAAATAGACGGCCGCAACGCGCGTCAGAAACTCTCCAGATTGATCTGACGCGCGCCATTCGTCCACCCGCTGCTGATCCATAGCAATAACGTGTTCGAGCGTCGTTGTTCGCGCAGCTTCATACCGCTCCAGCAACGAGCCCACATTTTCGATCACCTCGTAACGGAACTGGACGCGCATGCTCTCTTCAGGGATCGTAAGGAAGAGTGATTCGAGCGTCCTCTTTGTCTGGTTGCGTCCGTCATCGTCCATGAAGTACGAGAGTGCGCCGCCCAGATGGAAGCCAGCGACATATGAGCCGTCTGCACGAATCATCACATCATCGAGGAAGTCGCGGACGGGGAGTAAGTCGCACACGGCAGGTCGCGTGATCTCTTTGAGTCGTTCTTCTGTGGTCTTAGGCAATTTCGTCTCCTTCGGAATCTTCGATGAATGGGCCGACTAGCTCTGTGTCGGGCTCAAGGCATGAGTAAGCGCGTGGCTTTGTATACCAATTGAAGAGGGCTGCGGTATACCCGCGCGGTTTGCCATACTTCAGTAGCATTAGCGCAGGAACGCTGGAACAGACCACAATCAACAGAAGTGCCCAGTTCATCGGCAAAAAGAACAGATACCGATCCGAGAAGAGAAACTGTCCAATCAGCATCGCGGCCACACCCAACACGGTGATGACCATCAGATCCTCGAACTCCAGGCCGAAGAGCATGATTTGCGCATTGAGGTTGCGGGAAACTGGGCTCACACGCAGAGACATGAGTGGATACCTCCGGAGACGTGGATGTAGAACTGGAGGTACGTGACGGCTTTCGCGGTTGTGACAAAATGCTCAAGCAGACGTAGTATCCCGGAAACAGAAAGACACCCAAAAGCAACGATGAAGTAGTGAAGTCGATCATGCACACTTTGGAAGTGCTTCATTTCTGGCTGCAACACGCCGCGCACCACGTTGTAGGCCGCGAGAAGCGGCATAAGCACATTGCCTACCCAGTTGAGGGCATTCATAAGCGCTCCGGAGTAGCCATCTGCACCGGGGGCTGTTGATGGTGCTCCTTTCGTTACCCACGCGCTAACCAAGAGAGCGCAGGCAGGGCCCATTAGGCAGAGAATGGCGGCTACCATGGTCCGCTCGCCATTCTGACCCTCTTTGTAGTTGTAGATCGCCATCACAATACAGAAGCCAGCCAGGGTCGGGAGAATTAGATATCCCAACCACTCCGTAAGACCCTCTAGTCCAGTCAAGAAGCTGCCGCTACCCATGGGACACCTCACTATCCCTTCCGTTGACCATGTGCGCTTGCCTGAGTTGCCGCATCTGGTTGCGGAGCGAGTTTTTGTGCGGCTGGCGAGCTAGCCGCTTTGTCTCGTGTTGGCTGCTGTTGACTGTTAGGTCCGGATCAATCTCTGACGATGATGTAATGTCGCTGCACCCGGTGCCCACGAGTCCGCGCGCTACCGCTTTGCTGACGTAGCACCACGCCTGTTCGATCAAGCGCCCACCGACGTAGAACATCGAGGCATACTTGAATCCAGCCACAACAACGAGGGCGAAGATTGGCAGGCGGCTAAACGCAAGCCGCGCCAAGCCAAATGCGAAGATCAAGGCGATTAGGGCACACGCCCACGATATGACGCGCGTACAAATTGCGGAATTTGATATGTTCGAAGTCATAATATTGTTACTCCTGCCCATTTCTGAATGAGCGTCCACAGCACAGGAACCATTAAGAGACCGCCGCCGACGATGACATAAATTGACCAGTTCTGTTTGCGGACGAACTGAACGATTGCGCCATAGATCGACATCGCGCCGAGAACAGGCGCAACAGAGGTCATAGCCCAATTCAACATGCTCTTGAGTACGTTCGAGGTTGCATATTCAGTCCCGTCATTCCACCCTTGAGCCTGAGTAAAGAAACCGCCCACTCCAAGGAGGAAGAGCGCAGAAATGATGGACGGGAACGGACTATGCCCTTCCCCTGTATCCAGAAGGGACTTGAGAACCAATGCCCCAGCAATCACCGGCACAATGCGATCGCGAAGGACGTTGTATACAAAATCCTGGACGGCCGAGGCTATGGTCGCCGTATAGGGCGCCGTGGCTCCGCTGGCTCCAAACGCGCCGCCGAACCCCTCAGCACTCAACCATGCAAATATCCCGGTCAAGGTCAAGAAGACTGCGCCCCAGAGTATCCACCGAAAGAAGCCGCCGTTTGAGGAGAAATTGGTTCCCCCCTCCTCCCTTAGCTGAAAGCCTGCCATCACGAAGCAAAACAGTGCCAGGGGCGTCGCGCACGTCAGGAGAAGCGAGTAGAGCGCATTGAATAACGTAGGTGTCGGCATACTTATATTCCAAGGGCTGCAAAGAATGGGGACGTTGAGGTCTACGCCACAACGTCCCCAAGGAGGGGCTGATTTTACTTCAGAGCCGACTGACCGTTGGTAACCATCGACTCGATGAGCCGGGTGATACCGCTGACCGCGAGTAAGCCGGCGGCCGTAATTGCTGATCCAACCCAACCCTTGCCGCTCTTGACCTGCACAAGGCACGCCGCAACCATCAACGCCGCGCCAACCGGGCAGATGACGTTCCCGATATAGTTGACGACGTTGCCAAAGGTGCCTTCAACAGTGCTGGCGGACTGCCCCTGAACGGTTGCGTTGAACGTAGGCGAGCTGCCGGTGGTCTGTGCAATAGCCATGACCGGACCGAGCGTAACTGCGCCGATCATAAACATCAGCGCAAGCCAGCACATAATACGTTGATGCCGGGCTGCATCGGGTTTGGTCATAGACCGGCCCCGATTCGAAGAACCAATCAACGAGTCCGGGGTCGTCGAAGGCCTTGTGAAATTGAGATTGCATTTCATATGAAGTTGCTCCTTTTTTCCTACAACCCACTATATACCACTACCACTATTCACGGGATACATTCCCCCCCCCGGTTCGGTAATGATGCCTACGGACCAGTTTTTACGTCGGTGAAAATTGCTAATTATTTGCCGCCACTGGGTGCGCTGTTCCCGCCGCACTGGCAGTGGCAACGCGAGCTGGGGCGACAAACGTGACGTAGACCAATTCGCCTGACGGTACGGTTACAACAATCGATTGACCGACCTGGAGTTGCTGAATAGACTGGTCGCCAGACCGCCCTATATTGGCCGCAATCTGATTCCGTGCGAGGTCTGTCTGCGTCACAGTGTTGCTGGAGGTCAGAAAGCCGGCTCCCAAAGATCCAGCGCTACTCAATGCCCCAAGGATGATCTGTTTACCCGTGTTTTTTCCGGTGACAACGCCTTTGATTAGGTGAAGCGAAGAGTCCAAGGCCACCGCGTTGATTGGTATAGTTGTTCCGTTGGGCAGATATATCTCTGTGAAAGTTATTTGGACGAGGCCTGTGGAGCTGGCACCGCCAATCTTTCCAATTACACGGCTCCCTGCCGGAATAATTACCCTTCCCCCGCGAACATAGTTGTATTCAATGATCGCGACAGCAGGAACGCTACCCAACGTACTGACACTCGACTCAAGGTGAGCTGGGAGGTGAAAGCCGGGTTCTAACCCAAAATTTGTGACTGACTCACTGCCCGAATCGCCCCCCGCTCCAGCCGCTCTAGCCGACGCGAAGACATACGACGACTTCGTAACCGCATCCTGGTACTGCCTCGCCTGTTCCGTCACGCCAGCAGTGTTGATGCTCGGTATTGGCGGAACGGCGGAGGCTCCGTATGTGTAGGTGGGCGCCTGAAACGAAGGTACCGCACCGAGATTCGTGCGCACGCTCTGGGTCCCGGCGTACTTAGGAGGTGCCGGTCCAATTTTACGTTTTGGGTTAGCGACGGATGAATCTGCATCAGGATTAGAGTTTTTGGTGTTCTCGATATCAGCCGCAGAGACGGCCTGGTCACGCTTCCCTTCCGAACTCTCCACTGCGCGGTCGCCAGGCTGATATGCTGCACTTGGTTGAGCTACCGGCTTAACAGGTGTAGCGACAGTTGTCGCTTGCGGCTTCTTAATTCCTGCGCCTTCTCTATGGGACATAGCGAACACGGTGCCGATAGCGACGACGGCCACGATTGCGGCTATTGTCATTGCCTTGCTACTATTCTGCCCAAAATCCACCTTTCGGCGCGATACGAAGAAGCCTTTATCCTGATTGACTTCCGGAGTTTCTACTGCGCCAACAACCGGGGTTGCCGCCTCCTCGGTTGGTAGCGGTTGCTGCTTCTCAATGAGTACGGGCATCTGTACCTCCCTGTTGCGCAATGATTTCTTCAGATGATGGGGCCACGAACGGCAGTGGATAGTAAACCGGCGTGTCGATGGATGCGGATGTAGCGATGTGAAGTAAAAGACTTTCCTTGGAAATCTTGGAGTCTGGCTTCGGGAACGTAATCGAGCCATCTGCGCGATCCCCAGGACTCAGCTTTGGGTTGTCCAGCTTGTAATCCGTGGACGCAATCGGCTCCGCGAAGGATCCCTTTTTCTTTGCCTCTTTCTTGCTGAGTAGTGGATTGGTCAACTCAATTTGTGGCGGCATAATGTTGACCCAGTGCTGGCTGATATTGAGGATCGAGAAGCTGACAACCATGTTGTCCCCCTCTTGCCTGATGTCGCCGATGGCGATTGCTATACAGTTCGGAGCTTTGGCGTTGGCTTTTATCAGCTTGGCCAGTTCAGGCACTGTCACCCAATGGGGTGCTCCGACGATGAATTGATGATCGAGAGAGGAATCTGTGTTGAGGTCAGGCGTTGAGTGTCCGGGAATGGTGGCGAGCGTTGAGTGTCTAGGGACGGTGGCGTCCGAATGAGGACTTAAGAAATCGCTGGCGTCAACCGCACGCGCATTCTCTGGCGATGGTTCTGTAAGATTCCCCCCCGGCGTTCCCAGAACGACGGCTCGGCTCTCAAACATGCTTTTCCGACCCCTGTAGTCCACTACAAAATCGGTCGGATCAGTCGAACCCACGTCCCCTGGAGATATAAGGCGGATGCTGATCGTCTCGCCGGAGGCCAATGCGATAAGTAGGTTGCTTTCAGCCGGTAGATGGGTCGACGGCTTCACAAAGATGAGGTTTGGTTCGCTATCTTTGTGCTCGACTTCGAAGAGGGTCGGCGCGCCCACAACCAGCGAACTCACAACTTCTCCAACATGAATAGTAGACGTGAATAGCGGACGAAGATGCATGTCGCGAACGACAACGTCGGATGTCGGTACGAACTCCAGATTTGGGTGAACTGATAAATCCCTGGGGTGTGTCGTGATCACCGGCACAATCAACGGGGGCGCACTCAGAGATGCAGTCACAGCCGCAGGATATGGGGTTACTACCTCTGCGGGTTTTGGCACGAATGGCGCCTTGGACAAAGGCGGAAACGCTGTACTCGGCTTGCGGGGGATAGATGTGGCAGCGGAAGGCTTAGCGTGATGAACTGCTGGCTTTAGCTTGGAACTCGTAACTGCGGCCGAAGGCTTCTTCGCTGTCGATGACTGGCATGTCTTGTCTGTCGACTGCGCGAACGCGGTCACCACGGCTAGCGATACGGTAAATGTTGCGAGGGCGCGACGGATCATGGGGTTACCTCTGGCGTGTTTTGCTGAATTGGCTCAGTCGGGGGTGCGGCCGGGGGCACCTCTGGCTTTGGTGAAATGGACATTTCGTGGGTATAGAGACGCTGTATTGCGTTCACGTATTGGACGACGTCTTTGTTTGCATATTCGAGACCTCGCAACAGAGGGTAAGTTGGACCGCAATAGTAGCCGGCAATCGCCAGTCTCCAATCACTCAACTTGGCGATGAGATCCGCCAGATAGTGAACGCCTGCTCCAATGTTTTGGGATATATCGAATGGGTCTGAAACACTGTAGAAAGCAACAGTCGTGGGCATCAGCTGCATTAGTCCCATCGCCCCCATGTTCGAAACAGCTCTAGCCTTCCACCCCGACTCGTGGGTGATGACGGCATACACTATCTCCCGAGGGACGTGGTAGTAGTCGGCATAAGCATTGGCATAGTAGACCATCTCGGGTGGGCGCTCTGGTTGTACGTGCTGTGCCTGTTGAGCATGTCCGCTCAACGCGAAGAACGCGACGACGATCCATAGCGGAAGCTGAAGCAAGTTGCGCATGGCCCACGCGTCCAGCCTGCGCGCCCCGCTCTTTTGAAGTGGAGTAACTTTGAACGACACCACTCGCGCTGTAGTGGCCTTAGCTTGCGGTATGACGATCTCTTTGTGCTGCGCAATCTCGTTCGGGACACAGACAGGGTTCAGCATTTCATCGCGGTGGCGGGCCGCTAACTCTATTAGATTTTCGAAGTTACTCTTCATCAGAAGCTTCTTGCGGTCAGCTTCCGTTTTAGCAATTAGCGGCAGCAAGATGTCTTTATCTTGGGGACGGATTGCCGTTCTACCGAGAAGGCCCAACGCTCTTGCAAGGTCGACAATCTCTGAGATCGATGGCGACTTGTCCATCGGATACGCGCGGAGCGCTTTACCAAAGCCTGCAATAAAGCAATGAAGTTCGTGTGACAGTTCAGGCGTCTTGCGGGCCACGATCGCGGCCTCCACTTGAACGGTCGGATGCTCGATCTGCAAGTAAATTGCTCTCCGTCGCAGCGGATAACCTAGAAATCGTTCCTGGTTAGACGTAATCACAGTGAACGGAGGCTTCGTCGCTTTGATGGTGCCCATTTGCGGAACCGACATCTCCCAGACGGAAAGAATTTCAAGGAGAGTCGCCTCAAAAGCATGGTCAACCTTATCAAGCTCGTCGATCAACAGTACAACCCGATCTGTCGATTCGAGCGCCTCAAGAAACGGGCCCGACATAAAGTAGGACCGCCCAACAATCTCCGCGCGGATCTCATCCCACGTGCATGTTTGTTTTTTTGCCTGGAACGCTACGAACAAGTCCTGCAACGCTCGGTTGTAATCGCCCATGGCCTGCTTGTCCGAGATTCCCTCATAGCACTGGAAGCGGATAAATCGCAACTTCTCTGCTTTTGCCACACTGAGCGCCAACTCCGTCTTGCCCGCGCCAGCTGGGCCTTCAAGAAGTAGAGGTTTATTCATCCTCGCCGCAAGGTAGATGTTCGTCGAAACCGCAGTTGTAGTCAGGTAGCCAACGTCGTTCAACGCTTGATGCGTGTGTTCGGGCGAATCAAAGATCGTGTCGCTGGGGTCTAAAACCTCTCCGGGCGGGGAGAGCGATTCTGTTGTCGGCAAGGGCTCCGATAGTGCCAAATCTCTGCCCTTGTGTAATGCTAGCTGCCGCGATTCTGGCGCATCATTGGCTGTCATGTGTACTCAACTCTCCTTGTCCGCTAGTGCCGCACTCTCTAGTACCGGCCACATTCGCAATCGGCATTTCCGCCAAAATGGTAGGAAACCCCAAACGAAGCGACACTCGGGCTCAGTGATCCCGGGAAAGCACTCACCTGCGTTCCAAACGAAAACCACCTCTGGTACTCGTAATCGGCGCGAACGTAAAGTAGTGAGGTAAGGCGGTAATCGACGCCTCCCCCAAGGGATCCTTCAGTGAATGCCTGGTTCGCAAAATTGTTCGGGAAGTTGAACACTGCTCGCCCAAAGAGAACTTTTCCGTAGGGCATGAAACGCCCGCGCGTCAGGTAGAACCGCGGCCCAGCGCTGTAGGTGCGCTCGTGAACACCCTCAGTTCCAAACACCTGGCGAACACTCATCTCTAAGCCCAGATGATTAGCGGGATCGATCGTTGCGTACATCCCCCCACCCTTGAAGTTCATTTGGCCATAGACAATCGTTGCGTCACTGGCGACACCAGGATTTGCAACAGAGAACAGACCGCCTACCTGCACGTTGAGGCGGCGTACTGCTGTGGGCATCGATTGCGACATGAGGAGCGATGGAAATAAGCCAAGTGCTAATGCGGCAATGATTGTCTTCAAATACACAGATGATTCCTCCGGGTGCGATTGGCCGTCAATTGACACTCCTCGACTATACCACTACCACTGTTTTGGGCTAA
>Ga0224531_1000078_pt1 | contig 60352 bp, 47 predicted proteins | sample CBST100metaG_FD_179876 | JGI IMG/M metagenome (GOLD analysis project Ga0224531, IMG submission 179876) | Peat soil microbial communities from Stordalen Mire, Sweden - C.B.S.T100 | ecosystem: Environmental > Terrestrial > Soil > Wetlands > Peat | place: Sweden: Norrbotten County, Stordalen Mire...
GCGGTGGTAATGTGGAAATCGTTTTTTGATTTCCAAGGCTTGTGGGAAGGGCGGAAAACAGCATCATCGTTTTCCGGGCTTTCCATAAGCCGTCATTCCACGGCCTGCTTCACTCTGGTTTATGCCGCCAGAGCTTCTGGCGGACGGTTGAAGCATACCTGATCGGGAGTAAGCGCATTCAGGCTGGAGTGTGGCCGGGTGGTGTTGTAGAAGTCGATGTAGCGGCCGATCTTTGTTCTGGCTTCCTGGACCGACTCGTAGGCGTGCAGATAGACATGCTCGTACTTGATCGACTTCCAGAACCGCTCGACGAAAACATTGTCGCACCAACGCCCCCTGCCATCCATGCTGATGGCGATGCCTTCTTCTTTTAGCCGTCCGGTGAAGGCTTCACTGGTGAACTGACTGCCTTGATCGGTGTTGAAGATCTCCGGTTTTCCACGCTTGGATAGCGCTTCGTCCAAGGCCTCGATACAGAAGGCTGTGTCCATGGTGATCGACAGCTTCCACGCCAACACTTTGCGGCTGAACCAGTCGATCACCGCGACCAGATAGACGAAGCCGTGCGCCATGGGGATATAACTGATGTCCGAGGACCAGACCTGATTGGGATGCGTGATCGCAACGCCGCGCAACAGGTAGGGGTAAATCCGGTGTCCTGGCGCGGCTTTCGACGTGTTGGGCTTGCGATAGATGGCCTCGATGCACATCCGCCTCATCAGCGTTTTGACATGGCGACGGCCTACTTCAAGTCGCATGTTGGCGCAACATGTCGCGCAACATGCGACTGCCCGCAAACGGATAGTTCAGATGTAACTCATCGATGCGGTGCATCAGCCACAGATCCGCCTTCGGAACCGGACGCGGCTTGTAGTACATGCTGCTGCGGTTGATCTGAAGGATCTTCGTCTGCTTGCTGATCGGTAATTTGTGCTCGGGATCGATCATCGCTTTCCACCCCATTCACGCAAAGTTCGCGTGATGGGGAGCCCGCTTTGCGCTCAGCAAGCCCGCTTTTGTGAGCGCCTTTTCTAAAAAATCATTCTCCAGGGTCAATTCGCCAATCTTGGCATGCAGCACGGTTACATCGACCTTGGGCGTGGCTTTTGCCTCGCCGAAGACGACTGCGGCGCCTTCCTGGAGCCGGTTCTTCCATTCCGTAATCTGGTTGGGATGCACATCGAAGTGTTGCGCAAGCTCGGCAAGGGTCTTGTCTCCCTTGAGTGCGGCCAAGGCCACCTTCGATTTAAAGGCCGCTGTGTGGTTCCGGCGTGGACGTCTGCTCATCTGCTCTCCTCGTTTCGCCATTTTAGGCGGTTGGGGAACAGAGCTTCCACTTATCTCGATGTACGAATTTGCGAGACCGGCTCACCCTCGTTCCCGTTCACGTTTCCAGACACTTGCTGACTTGTTGTTTCCTGGTGCTCGGCCTGCATCAGGAGAGAGAAGCTATTCCCAGGGTTGTAATCGTCTCCGGCGGAAGTTCTTCGAAGTAGAGGATGGCCGACCTAGCGCGATGGCGATTGAAACCCCATAGACAACCTGCAATAGCGGCGAGAATCACAAGCAGGAATCCGAAGCGCTGTGGATTATGGAGCGCATGAATCTCGAAATCGGCAAACATATATGCGAAGATGACCGCGAAAACAAAAAATCCCCAGAAGAGGAATTGAATGTTGATTTTTCCCGGCAAAACCGAACAAGTGAAGGGCAGCTTGTAAAAACCAAGCAGGCTAACCTCGGTCAGAATTAAGCCCCAAAGGGCGAGTACTGCCAGATGTGCCATAACTTCGCGCCAGAGGTAAAAAGAATCAGACAACGCCGCCACAAGAAGCCACGCCGGAAGCGTCGCCAGCAGGAGTAGCGTGCGGCGAGTGGCGGAAACGTATTGCCGGGTTGAGCGCAGTTGGGTCGTGCGCAGAACCCAGTTGGCATGAAGCGTGATGGGAAGGGCGAAGACGCTTCGCAAGCCTACAATCGCCAGAACCATCATTAGGTAAGACAAAGCCAGAAAGTCGATGGAGAGTGGCAGTCGATGGCCCGCCCACCAGGCATCTTTCACGGAAGATAAAGCGGCGCCGAAGACTCCGGCGAGAAAGAAGGCGAAGATGACTCGGTGCTGCTTGCTGCGAACGAGCGAGCGAATAGTGAAAAACAAGACGGCGGTTTGCAGCGCGGAGCCGAGGCGCGGCGTCCAATGCAGCCCGTGCGACGACGGCACCAGGTCCGGCTCTTCGACGGTCTTGCGCATCGTGCGCAGATAACAGAGCAGCAGTGAAGCGCCCGCACCAGAGACGGCCAGCGCCAATCCTATCCAAGCCTCGGTTGCCAACCAGCCGAGAGAAGCCGGCAACGAACCATTGAGTTGATTGAAAAGCGCAAAGAACCAGAAAGACGGCAGACAGACGAGCAGGTGGTAATTGTTGGCGGTGGTCATCGCGGCTTGATTATCGATAGTGGGCTGGAGAAAGTAGACGCCAAGGAAAAGGCCAAAAGCCAGAAGCTGAAGAAGCGCGGAGAGACGCAGGAAAAGTCCGCGGGGCAACGAAAGTGCAGTCATACCTTGCACGGTTAGCACGGTGCCATAGAGAAAGGCACAGGCCGCCACCATCGTAAACCAGTACGCGGCCAAGGCGCGGAGAGGATTGCCGGCGCAGGCTTTCGCCGCGAGGATGGGCCAGGCGAGACCGGCAGCGAAGTTCAGCGAGAGAATGGCGACGCCGATGATGGTGGAGGAAGCGGCGAGCTTGGCCAACAAGATGATCTGCGGCGTGATCGGCAGTGGCGAAAGCACCATCGCGTCCCGCTTGTCGGGGAAGGTTGTGTCCCAACTTACGACGGCGAAGAGGCCCACCACCAGCATGATGCCGGAGATGTGCTGCTGTTCGGCGGTCCAGCAGATTCCACGTAACATTTCAGGTGGTGCGCCGCCTAAAGAGAGCGCTTTGAGGGCGCTGACCAGGCTGATGAAGATGAGGACACCAGCAAACTGGCCTATAAAACCGGGGATGTCGGCCTCGATCGAGAGCGCTTCCAGATCGATCACGCGAAGCAGAAACTGCCGGTACAGCACGCGGAATTGAAGCGGCAACACAAGAATCAACTTACGCATGAATAAGCTCCGCGATTTGCCGCGCCGTGGCGTCCGTGTCTTGCTCAACGGCGAGTTGAGAGAAGATCTCTTCGAGCGTCGGCAAGTCCATCATTGAGCGCAACCGTTCAATGGAATCGTCGGCGACCACTTTGGCGCGGTGAAGTATCACCACGCGGTCGCTGATCCGCTCTACGGTATCAAGCTCGTGTGAGCTGAAGAGCACGACCTTGCCTCGTACAGCAAGCTGCTTAATCAGGCTGCGCAGTATCAAGGCAGAGCCTACATCCAAGCCGGAAAACGGCTCATCGAGGAGAATCAGATCGGGATTATGCAGGAGAGCCGCGGCGATGAGCAGCTTTTGGCGCATTCCCTTCGAGTAGCCAGAGATGGAGGCGTGCCGGTCATCGTAGAGCGAGAGCAGGCGTAAAAGACCGTCGATACGTTCGGAAGATTGACGCCTGGGCAGATCCCGAAGCTGCGAAACCATGACCAGGTATTCCACGCCGGAAAGGTGGTTGTAGAGATAAGGCTCTTCCGGAACATACCCCATGCGCCGCTTGTAGGCGATAAGGTCGTCATGAATAGATTTTCCGTCGAAGAGAATCCGGCCCGAGGTCATCTCGATCAGTCCGGTGATCATCTTCAGCGTGGTGGACTTTCCCGAGCCGTTCGGTCCGAGATAGCCAGTCACCTCGCCCGGCCGCGCGGCAAAACTGACGTCATCCACGGCGGGAATTCCACAGAAGCGCTTCGAAACGTTCAGTAATTCGAGCATGACAATCTCCCACTACCCTATGTAGCATTCGGTATAGCAATTGTCAAGTAGCTTTCTACATAGGTAAAATGAGCCATGGCTCAGGAGCCCCAACTCTCCCACACCGCCGCCATGATCTTGCAGGCCATTGACGCTGGCTTCGTTTACGGATTCAGCGTCATGGAGAACCTTGGTCTGCCCAGCGGCACCGTCTACCCGGCGCTGCGCCGGCTGGAGCGCGATGCGCTGATCCGTTCCCAGTGGGAAAAGCAGTCGATCGCCGACGCCGAGCTTCGCCCGCCCCGCAAGTACTACCGGATCACCGCGGCAGGCGGCTCCGCGCTGGAGGCCGCGCGCCGGCGCTATCCGCTGCTTGAACGCCTTTTACCGGTCGAGGAGGCCCGGCGCTCGTGAACCGTTTCCTGGCCGCCGCGGAAGACAGGCTGCTCTGTGCAATCGCACTGCTGGCGCCTTCCGATAGGCGTGCGGAATGGCTCCGTGAGTGGCGTTCCGAACTATGGCACGTATGCCGCTGCAGCCACCGCTCAACCGCCGGCTCCGTGGATCTGACAAGTTTTCGCTTTTGTTTGGGCGCGCTGCCGGATGCTCTTGAAATGCGAAGGATTTACGGAACCACCTGCACGACTCGCACGCCCATCCATCGCTCCGCCAGCTATTGTTTGCTTATTCTGGCCGTGATTTTGGTTGCCGGCTGGGCTTTTGCACTGTACTCTCGCCCGGTCATTGCTGAACGCCACACGGAGCGCTATACCGTCCGGCCCGGCTTGGTGCTGATCTTGAATGCTCACGCTGCAAGCGGTGCGATGAATTCAATCCCCGTCGAGCTCTACAGAAAATGGGCTGGCGCGCACCAGAAGTATTTTGACGGGCTCGCTTTTTACCGAGTGGAACGCACCGTTTTCTTCATCGGCGGTCGAGCCGCGCATCTTCCCATCGTCCACTCTAGCGCCCAGTTCTTTTCCCTCCTTGGCCTGCCCATGGAGATAGGCAGCGCCGCTCCTTCCTCCGAACCTCGCCTGATCCTTTCAGACCTGATCTGGCGCCGCAACTTCAATGCCGATCCGCGCATCCTCGGCCGTACGGTGCGGGTTGGCGAGCGGCTCGTGAGCGTCGCCGCCGTTCTGCCCGATGGCAGCTGGCGGTTGCCGGGTGAGGCCGAGGCTTGGTTGCTCGAGCCTGACAACGCAATCTCTTCGGGCGGCGCCGGTTATGTTGTTGCGCAACTGAAGCCGGACAGTTGGTACGCGATAAGGAATAGTGTCGCGAATATTGCGGCTTATGACGCCAAGGGCAACGAACACAATCTATGGGTTTTCTCCTTCAGCGAACGCACCAACGGCCCATGGCGCGACTATTTTGTCCCCGTGTTTCTGGCTTTGCTGGTTTTGCCCGGTTTGACTTCAGTCTTTCTTTCCGACAAGGCAGTCTCGACAATCCGGCTTTCGTGGTCGCGTAGAGTGGTCTGCTGCGTTTTTGGCGCCGCCAAAATCGCAATGATCTTGGGTATCGTCTATATTCTGCCTGTGGACTTGGCGTATTGCTGCACGTCCGGATTCGCGCCAGCCTCCTCTTGCCTGCAGTTCCTTCTCACGCTGGCTCTGAGTATCTTCGGCTTCTGTTGGGCTGTGGCCGACCAGCGCAAACGCTGTCCAGTCTGCTTGTGTCGAGTCGCTCATCCGGCGCGGGTCGGCATCGCCTCACGGACTTTTCTTGCCTGGAACGGCACGGAATTGATGTGTATGGGAGGTCACACTCTGCTTTACATTCCAGCAGTACCTACAAGCTGGTTTTATGCGCCGCGCTGGGTCTACTTGGATACTTCCTGGAAATTCCTCTTTGCCGCGTGAAAATGCACACACATCTGGATAGATCCTATGAAACGCCGTTCCCAACAAGAACCATTGATGACAGACCCGATCCGGAATTCGCATCGCCATGGCGACTCTAGGGTAGTAACCCAAGCAACTCCTGCCGCAGATGCCATGGCTTACACTCAAACTGTATGCTCAACCGAGGTTATGCCTACCCCACCATCATCAGCAGCAAATACCATGGACAAACCCTGCTCGCTCACTTGGCAAGCCTTTACCCCCACTCAACCCCACAGGCATGGCAACAAAATCTGGACAACGGCGAAGTCACTCTCAACGGCGTCACCGCCACCGGAAGCGAATCGCTCACTTCAGGCCAAACCCTTGTCTGGAACCGTCCGCCGTGGATCGAACCAGACGCCCCTCGGCACTTTGAAGTTCTGTTCAATGACCCCTGGCTGTTGGCCGTCAACAAACCCAGCGGGCTGCCCACCCTCCCCGGTGCCGGCTTCCTGGAAAACACCCTCCTGCGCCTGGTGCAAAAGCATACTCCCAACGCAAACCCTGTACACCGGTTGGGTCGAGGCACCTCCGGCATCGTCCTCTTTGCGAAAACAACGCAGGCGGCCTCTAATCTATCCGCAAACTGGAACACGTCCAAAATTCAAAAGATCTACCGGGCGCTGGCTCAAAACATTGCACAACAGGACGCCTACGAAATCCTCACACCCATCGGCCTCGTACCGCATCCGCGCCTCGGTTCCGTGTGGGCCGCCAGCCCAAGTGGCAAGCCCTCAAAGTCATTGGCAAAGGTGATCGCACGCCACTCAAGCACCACAACGTTTGAGGTGACCCTCTATTCGGGCCGCCCTCATCAAATCAGAATTCATCTGGCATCCATCGGCCATCCCCTGGTTGGCGATCCTCTGTACGGCTTAAACGGCCAGCCTCTTGAAAATCTCCCCGGCCTCCCCGGCGACGGAGGATATTTCCTGCACGCCCAATTTCTGAAATTCCAGCACCCCATCACCGGAGAACAAATCAATCTTGAGGCTGCTTTGCCGTCCGGATTCAGCTTGCATCCGTAGGTTCACGGCGGGAATCAAATCAAGTTGGCCGTTGAAACCTGCGCGATCACGCCATTCCGAATCCGAACAAAGCGAGTTTAGTTACACTATTGTGGTTAAGGGAACACACGCGTCAATCTTTTCATGCTGGCACCGCCAAGCATAAAAGCCCCTGAGGTCGATAGCCTCGGGGCCTTTATGCGTGTGTGAGAGCGGATTACTTTGCTGCGGGGACGACCAAAGCTGCTTTCGCCGCCTTAGCTGTGCAAGTAACTGACGCCCCGTAATTCGAATGGAATATTGGGCTGTCCTTCGTACGCAATGTGATTCTGCTTGGCGTTCGTCAAAACCAAACCACATAACAGCCGTTGGCGTTTTATGCGCTCGTTCCCACGGACAAATCTCCTCTGTCGGCCAGCACGGATGCGGCTTCAGCCGGATGGTTTCCGGTGATGGAACTCCCACCTTTGGCATTCGATCACGCCCGAATCGTTGACTACGCCGTAAACCGGCTCAGAAGCAAGCTGGAATACACGACAGTGGGCTTTGAGCTGCTACCGAAGAAATTCACATTGACCCAATTGCAGATCCTGCATGAGGCGATTCTGGGGAAATCGCTGGACAAGAGGAACTTTCGCCGAAAGATCCTTTCTCTCGGGTTGTTGACCACTTCGAAGGAAATGAAGATCACGGGTCGAAAGCCGGCACGGCTTTACTCCTTCCGACATCCGAGTTGAAGCGGGTGCATTCGATACCATCAACCAGATCAATGGATGATCGAATTTCGGAACATTTGGCGACTTGCCAGGACCGATCTGCCCGTCAATGAGTGCATTGCGATTTGGCGTAAATCGAGAAAAGTCGGGCACCGCCGTCTGCCATTAACTATGCATTCGATGTCCCCTGCGCATCGCTGAGGAATACACTAAATCTTTGTGATTGCGGTGTTATCATCCTTAAAAATAAGGGATATTTGCGAAATGGTCGCTGGAGCGGTTGAAGAACTTTCCCACACGCCGATACCTGAACAGGTTTGGCATTACACCACTCTGCAAGGGTTTGAAGGAATTCTGTCGTCAGGGGCAATCTGGGCAACTGACCTTAGGTTCTTGAACGACACGAGTGAGTTCGTCCATGCCCGCGAGATCGCGAAGGCGTGCTTGCATGAAGCGGAAGATGTCATTCGGAAGCTGCGGTTTGAAGAGATTGAGTTTTCAGAATTGATCGACAAAGAGTTCACAGCGGGAGCTCTCTCTCCACGTGAGCAGTCAGTATTTGTGTCCTCGTTTACAACGGAACCAGACCTGCTGAGCCAGTGGATGAGATATGCGGATAATGGTAGAGGCGTCGCTGTAGCATTCGACTTACGCATGATTCGGCCTCCTCAGGATTTGGAGCTGGCAGTTACCTTTGCACCATGCGTTTACACCCAGGCCGAAAAAGAGCGTCTTATCAGGGCAGCATTCGCTCATTTCACTGATAGCTTAGTGCTTGCCAACGAAAAGGCTAGCAACCGGGAATGGATTACACAGTGTGCATCTGATTTCCGCATGATCGAGAGAATCTATGGTCAACCTGTCAATCGGCCCCGCTTCGAAAGCTACCTGCAAGGCCTAATGGGAAAAGACATCAGACGGGGATGGCAACTCACATTATTTGACCTGCTAAGGGCAGCCAGCCACTGCAAAGACCAAGGATTCCGGGAAGAGCAAGAATGGCGATTAGCGCTGCCTCGGTCAGCCAAGCGCATAGATTATAAAAACCCGGTCGGGTTTCGAGGAACGAGGGGAACCATACCTTACATCGCATTTGGGCTTCGGGATGACCGAGGGAGGCTCCCGGTCACAGAGGTAAAGTTGGGGCCCCTCTGCCAAAACGAAGAAGACGTGCAGATAGTGATGGACACTTGCAGACACGTAGTCCCCGTGTCGAAGTCGACGATCCCTCTGCGCGATCCTACCGCCATTTTCTGAACGATGCTTAGCCAGAGCCAGTTTGCCGGATCGCTCGTCAATGCCAATCCTGTACCTATATGCCGCTATGCGCCAGAGAAGCTGAGATTGTACTCCTCGGTTTAACAGCGCATGGCACTCATCCAGCGTGGTTTACATGCCAATTTGAGAATTGGGAACGATAAACGCCGCAGGCTTCGGGAGACTCGTCGGACCCCGGTCCGGCGGTAAACCACGGAATTTCAGTTGCCATGACGACTTAAGGGGAACAATTCTGGAATGATGCCATAAACTTCAGATTCTAAAGCGACTTGTAGAAAATTAGCTGTATACTTCTAGGCTTAGCATGTAGCCGATAGCAGGGGTGCAACATTGAGGTAAAGCGTGGTCAATGGGTTGAACGACCGGAGCCTGGATAGCCGTAACCAACGGCTTTCAAGCGGTTTATCTTTCCACTGATCAACGATTTACGTTGCATGTTTTTGTCCTGTCTGTATAATCGTTCGTCATCATGAGAATCCTGCTTAGACCTGTCGCCTACTTCTGCCTCGTTGCGTCCACCTTCCTTGCTGGTTGCGGTGGCTCTTCGTCAACCTCCGGATCTACTTCAAACTCGGGAGCAACGGCACCGACGGTAAGCTCTATCAGCCCGACAACGGCCGCAGCGGGATCAGGACCGCTGACCGTAACGGTGACCGGTACAGGCTTTCTTTCGACAACGACGGTCCAGGTGGGCGGCGTGACGGAAGCGACGACCTACGTAAGCAGCACTCGTGTGACCGCAACGGTAACAGCGGCACAACTGGCAAGCGGGTCACAATTGTCTGTGATCGCGCTGAACGGGTCAGCAAGCAGCGGATCGGGCGCGGCGGTTCAGCTGGAGGTGAAGAATCCCGTGCCGACAATCACCCAGCTTGCCCCAGCCACGCTCGTGACGGGAACGACATCGCAGACAGTTGCGGTGATCGGTACAGGCTTTGTTCCGGCGACGGTAATTGACGTAAACAACAGCGCACGGACCACCATCTATGTGAGTGCAACGCAAGTGGACGTTGCGCTCACCGCGGCCGATGTTGCGGCCATTGGCACTCTCTCGCTGACCGCGGTGAATGCCACGCCGGGCGGAGGTACTTCGGCGGCCACGACTCTTGCGGTCAATAATCCAGCGCCCACGGTGAGCGCGCTTTCGCCTAAGGCTGTAACGACTGGAACCACCACCCCCACTACGATAACAATCACGGGGACAAACTTCATTCCCGCGTCGACGGTTCAGTTGAACGGAGTGGCTGTCGCGACGACCTATGTGAGCGCGACGCAACTTACATTCCAGCTTACGGTGGCGGAGCAGGCAACCTCCCAGTTGCTTCCTGTGACCGTGATGAACCCAACACCGGGCGGAGGAACCTCGCTGGGAGCAGCGCTTGAGATACTCCCTCAGACAACGACTCCGGTGATCACCCAGGTTTCGCCGACGCAGTTTGTGGCTGGATCGGGCGATACGTATATCTATGTTAATGGCTCCGGTCTATACACAACGCTCAGTTCGAACGGGTATGTTTTGACCTCAAGCGTGCTATGGAACGGCACGCCGCTAACCACGGGACTTGCCTATGACTTCGATTCAGGGGTGCAGGTTTATGCCATAGTGCCTGCCAGTCTGCTGACCACGGCCGGGACCGCTTCGATCACGGTAAGCAGTACGACTTCGACTCCATCCACGTCGAACGCACTGACGGTGACCATTGCCAATCCGCCGACGCCTACGCTGACCTCGATCTCGCCAAGTTCGGGACCGATCAACACGGCGACGACTGTGACGTTGTATGGAACGGGGTTCACGACCAACTCGACGGTGACGCTGAACGGAACCAATGTCGCAGCGGCCCTTACCGGCTCGACGGAACTTACTGTGACAATACCCGCCACCAGTGTGCAGCTGCCGGGCAATGTGTACTTTACCGTGACGACGCCTGCGCCGGGTGGAGGAACCTCGACTTCGCTACCGTACACGGCCTATATCAGTCTTGCGAACAACGGTATGGCTTATAACTCGGTGAACGGGCTGCTCTATGTCTCTGTGCCAAGCTCCGCGGGAGCGCCGTACGGCAACTCGGTCGTGTCAGTAGATCCGGTGACCGGAGCACTGGGAACGCCGATTCCCGTGGGAAGCGAGCCGGACCAGCTTGCCATCAGCTCCGATGGAACGACTCTGTGGGTCGGGCTCAGTGGAACATCGGCAATACGCGAGGTCAATCTGACTACAGGTATTGCCGGAATGCAGTTCTCTTTGAGCAACAATAGCGGAATCTACGCTTATCCTCCTAAAGCGCACGCAATTGCTGTGCTGCCCGGATATCCTGACTCGATTGTGGTAAGTTCAGCATTGAACCAATATACGTACGAAGATAAGCTGGGAATTTACGATAGTGGAGTTCTTCGGGCAAACGTTATTGATCTTTCGACAATCTCGACTTTGCCGGCGATCTTCGTCAGCCCTACCAAAGCAGAGATCTACGCCACGAGTTATGAATCCGGGTATCAGGTTCTGAGTTACAATTCGAGCGGCGTGCAGAACCTTTCAGGCAACACGGGCACATCCAACTTCAACGTACAGTATGGAACCGCAATCCAAGTGGATAGCGGGGTTGCATACTTAGATAGTGGCATGGCGCTCGATGCGGAAACAGGCACGCTGCTCGGAACCTTCTATAGCAGCGGAACAACGGTGGCGACCGGGCCCATGGTATCGGATTCAAGCCTGGGGAAGCTGTTTGTCCTGGAAAATACGGGATCGAGCAGCAGCGCGACACCTGCCTTGATCCAGGCTTTCAACGAATCCAAATTCACGCCGGTCTCTTCCAGTACGCTGCAAGTAAACGGGGCTCTATCGGGTACTGAGTATGGAGCGGGAACAAGCTCCGCAACTGAGCTGGATGGAAGCAATCCCATCAACACACTCGTGCGCTGGGGCGCCGACGGCCTCGCATTCCGGGCAGCAAACGGCATCTTCAGCTTCCGCACCAGCATGGTGAAAGATCTTTCCACCGTATCGGCGGATCTCGGAGTTACTCTGGTTCTGTCGGGGTCCACCATCACGGGAGCAAACACAATCTACACGGCAACAGTTACCAATGCCGGACCGTCCGCATCAACCAACGTTGCGCTGACCGCCGTGCTGCCATCCTCGGGAGTGCTGGCTTCGGTGACTCCGTCTTCTGGCGTTTGCTCGACGAGCAACGGCGTCTCCTGCAATTTGGGCGGTATCGCCGACGGCGGCAAAGTCACGGTAACCTTTGTGGTGCAGCAAACGTTGACCGGCAGTTCCACGCTGTCGGTTCAGGTAAGCGGCTCAGAGACAGATCCCAACACCGCCAACAACTCGGCAACCGCAACAGCGACGGTGACTGGCTCAACTTACAACCTGGCGCCGACGCTCAGCGCGATCAGCCCGGCGGCAATTGAATCTGGTTCCAGCGACTCGGCGATCACAGTGACCGGCACGGGCTTTAGCAGCGACTCGACGGTGTATCTGGGCACTTTGGCGCTGGCGACCAGCTATACCAGCAGCACAACGCTGACGGCGACGGTTCCAGCGGCGCAGTTGGCCAGCCTGGGGTGGGCTCCCATTACGGTGGTAAATTCGGCTCCGGGCGGAGGCACGTCCAGCCCACTGCCTCTATCGGTCTTCAGCGTGGTCACACTCAGCGCGAACCACATACTTTATGATCCTTACTCGCAGAAAATCATGGCGAGCATCAACTCAGACTCCTCCACGGTGACAGGAAACTCGATTGTGGCCATTACGCCGGAGACGGCGACGGTGGGAACGCCTGTACCGATTGGCAGTCAGCCGGAAAACATGGCGCTGACATCAAACGGGCAGATCCTGTATACGATTCTGTCGGGAAGTCAAAGCGTGGCGGTCTTCAATATGCTGACGCAGACGGCGGAATTCACCTATGCGATTCAACCTGGAACAGGCACAGATACCAGCCCTGCCGCACGCGGCATTGCCGTGCAGCCCGGAACCGAAAATACGGTCGCTATCGATCTCGGATCATGGGCAGGCAACGCGATCTACAATTTTGATCTTACGAACAAAACAGCGTCCATGGTCGGCCAAGCCTCCGGCCCCTACAGTGGTTCCTGCATCGCATTCCTCGATGCGGGCGATATGTTGGCCTTTGATACGGACACAAGTGGAGCTACTCTCGACCATTACACGGTTACCTCGGCCGGGTTCACGTACTACGACTACTCGCAGTACACCGAATCTACGCTCAACGGATTTGGGTGCTTCAAGCTGAGCGGCGGGCTGGCCTTTGGCAATGCAGGCGGAGTTGCCAATCCGGCGACTGTACCGGCAACTCAGATGGGCGTTTTTCCGGTGAGCGGAGGAGGAGAGTTCACAACAACGGCCACTTTCGCGCCGGATGCTTCGCTGCAGAGCGCATTCTTTATGGTCGATACCCAGGTTGCGGCTGGTTCGGGCTGCGATTTGCCAAGCAGTTTCGATGGGATTGGCACATGCACCTATATCGCGAACACGACAGCGGACGGTTTGGAGTCGTTTAACCAGAACACCTTCATGCCCATGGGCAGCGTGTACCTGAATATGGAGACGATCGAAGGTACTGCCACCTATACCGGTGTTGATGTTATTCGCTGGGGCCAGGATGGTCTGGCTATTCTGACCAGTGGTGGACACATTTACCTGCTGCGGGGAGCGTTCGTGGTTCCAGAGTATTTGAACCTGAATTCAGCGGCGAGTCTGACGTCGAGCTCTGTGACATCGGTTACGCACGGTGCTGGCAATACGCTGCTCACGCTGACGGGCGCGAACTTCGTTCCCGGAGTGGCAGTAACATGGAACGGCAGCTATCGCACCACAACCATCGTCGATGCGACTCATGTAACGGTTGCAATTCCAGCCAGCGACCTTGTCAGCGCAGGAAGCGGATCCCTTGTGGCAACCAACCCAGGGGCATTGGCATCGAGTGCATTGACGGTGACGATCAACTAAGGAAAAGGCAAGGCAGACGACGGCTCTGCGCCAGGGGAGAGCCGTCGATTTTGCGATGGGTGTTCTTTGCCCATCTCTGGTCTCAGGACCTTATAGCCGAGGGCCTGAAGGTCCCTGAGACTTAGCCTGCATGGGGGTTGTCGCATTCGAGTTCCTGCATCTCGATGTTGCCTGGGACCGACTTGGGGGTTGCATCGTTTTTTGTCATGGCTAAGTAATCTTTGTAAAAACGTGAAGCTGATCGCTGTGTCCCGGCCGCTGCAAACCAGTCCCCATGCAGGTCTGTTACCCAATAAGATAACAGGAATTCTTTCTTAATCGGTCTTCCAGATTGTGTTTCTACAGGGCTCTTCTCCGGGGGTATTCTGCCGTAAATATTGCTTAATCAAAAAAATTCGCGCAGGAATAGCTACCCTTGCATAGAGCCATTTCCAAAATTAGGAACGGAAAACGCCCCAGGCTCCGGGAGCCTACTTGAACTTCAGCTCGGCGGGGGAGCGCGGGATCCCAGTCGCCTTGGCGACTTCCCGTTCCGTATCGTCCAATTGCCCCCTCAGTACTGTCGAACTGGGTTCGCGAAGTTCACTGCCGGGCAGATTCCAGGCTCTGGAAACGAACGTCTGCCAGGTTTCCTTTGAGAATCCACCGACAATCAGGGCACCGAACTCAGGACAGGCCAATCGGAAACGTCATCGTTTCCATACTCCCACTCGTAGAGCCCGCCGGTGCCACCGAGGATGAAGTGCGCAACTTGCCAGCGGCTTTTACTCTCCGGTTGGCAGGACTTCGTCAATCCCAGCCCAAGGTCCACCTTGGAGCACGAGATACTTCAGGTAAAGTTCGGAGCCTGTGCGATCCGCCGATGCGAGCAAGCTACGGGCCGCCTCCTGAACGCGTTCATTTTCCAGGGCGGTGTAGTCAAAGTTCTCCTCGATCATCCCCTCGGAATGGGAAATATTAAGCAAGTCAAGAAAGCGGACAATCACGGCACGATGGTCGTGGAGAAGATACTTCTTCAGCAGGTCATCCACGATCGGGTCAGGAAGTGACAGGGTTGCCGCCGTCCAGTTGACCAGCCGCTCAATCGGGCTTTTGCGGACAAAGACTTCACGCAGATTTTTTGCTTTTGCGATAGAGGCAATGAGGAGCTGTTTCTCTGTGCCCTTTGACTCAGCCCAAAAAATCTGGCAGACGGCGACTCGGATCTCATTGGGCAATTGTCGCCAAACACGATTTGCAGAAACTGGCATCTGCGGTCCTCTCATACGTCGAATATGAAGCATCAGCCTTAATGATAACGGTTGCGGAAAGAGTTTGTGCGGACAGCCGTGGGTTTACGGCAAGGCCTGTTACCGTCGACCAAAAGCGAGCCAGAGACAAATCGGCAGAGCCAAGGCGACTCCCAAGAAATAATTTCCATTCCTTCACTTTCTGTCTGGCCAAAACGGCCAGTTGCACGCTTATCGGGAGGTGTTCAATCGGGCGCACGTTTGAAAGGATCGTTCGTAGCCAATGCGATGTCGTGCCGTACTGCGATTGCAGATGAAGATGGAAGCTCTATTTTTATTCCGAAAAGCACTTGGGGCGGAGTATAACAGAATAATCCGCCCAGCATTTCCGACGATGCATAGCCTTCCGTTTCTAACTATTCGAACTCTGAGATCAGCGCAATTCCACCATTGCAAGCGGAAAAGGAGTTTCCTTGGCAGCGTTCGCCATGGCCTTACCAAGCCATGCAATCGTTTGCCCGAGATGAACCATGTTTTCCATTCCTTCTTCGTCCTTCAATGCGTCTCCCCGGTCCAGAGCAACGCCCAGATTCCAGTAAAGAGATCCCGGAACAATCATGGAAGAGATCTGGAACATATGATTGATCGAATCGAAAACATGGGTACCTCCAGCACGGCGAAACGCCACCACGGCTGAGCCGATTTTTCCTGACAACATGCCGTCATTGGCCAACGCCACAAATCCTGCCCTGTCGATCAGAGCTTTCATCTCTGCGGTCACATCGGCAAAGTACGTTGGTGAGCCGAGCAGAATCGCATCCGCAGATTCCATCGCTTGAAGACACTCATTCACGAAGTCGCCCTCGATCATGCACTTTTTGTTCTTTTGTTTGACGCATTGCATGCAGGCTCGGCAGCCATGGACGGGTTTCCCTCCAATGCGCCTGTATTCCGTCTCCCATCCCGCATCCTCCAGCGTTTCAAGCACCTTCTTCAGGAGGATTTCAGTGTTTCCGCCAGCTCGCGGACTTCCGTTAATTGCCAGAACCTTCATCTTGCTTCTATTCTCCTGCTGGATTCACGCCCGGACGAGCTTGCAGTGCAGGCTGCGTGCGCCCAGGCCTGCACCGCGTCATCGAACGGAACGCTGAAATCCTGTTCTAGATTGCCGCCAGTTCGAATTGATCGTTGCCTTCAGGCGCTTTTCAGGTTTTGCCGTCCATCATTTCGGGGCGAGTTCACCATACCAATAGGCTGCTGTCACTTCTCCGTCCATCAGAAAATCACTCCCAGTGATGAACGCGCCCTCGGAGCCCATTAGAAGCGCACCGACGGTGCCGACCTCACGCCAGCATCCAGACAACCGGGGACGTGTACGTTCAGAGGATCGATCAGAGCGTGATCGAGGCAGTGAACTCGCGCACGGCGGCGGTGCTCGACGGATGGCACGCTCCAGTGGGGGCAATGGAGATGAAAGAGAGAAATTCGAAGGGTCTTGAGGTAATTCGGCGAAATTCGGCGAAGGAGAAAAATGAGGTGCCTGTAAGTAATTGATTTAATTGGTGGACGCGGAAGGAATTGAACCTTCAACCTGTCGGTTAAGAGCCGAATGCTCTGCCAATTGAGCTACGCGTCCATACCATGAAAAAGCCGTGCAACAACAATGCTTGCACACGCTTCGAGCAGGCTTGAGAACCCTGCCTCTACAAAAAATATAGCACAGAAGCAGGGCTTCCTCAAAACGTGGACCAAAGCCAGGCAAAAGCGCCTTGGACTCCGAGCGAAATTCCGCTGTAGGAGTCGATGAATGGAAGCGCCGCTCTAGAAGTTGAAAGCAAAGCCGGCGCGGATGCTGCGCTGATCCTGAGCAAAAATCAGCAGAGAGCCGTCGCTCAGCAAGTAGGGGCGGTAGCCCTGAGCCAGCAGGTTGCGCACATCAAGCACGGCCTCAAAGCTGCCGGAGCCGCGATTCAAGCGAATGGGCTGGCGCAGATGCAGGTTGAGGTAAGGCTCGGCGGCATTCACCGCGAAGGGAGCGACCTCGGTGACGGTATCCTCCGGCTGCCAGCGGTAGCTGGCCCGCCAGCGGGTCTTGGTGCCCTCCAATGTGCCAGACAGCGAGAGCGTGTACATCTGGGCGCGATGAGGATGGGCGGCTGCCAGCAACTGGGCTAGGAGTACAGGCCGCGACGAGGAAGGCATGACCAGCGCGGCCCCGTTGGCGTAGCTGAGGCGAACGGCGTTGCCGCCGGGCAGGCGGCGCTCAAAGGTGGCCGACATACCGGCCGTGGAAAACTCCCGCCCGGCAACGCGGAGCAGCCCGCTCGATGGGTCCAGAAGCACCGCAGAGGCCACCGAACCGCCTGCGGAAAAGCGGCTCACAGCCTCCATGACCGGGTTGTCGATTCTGTCCGCGTAGACCAGAACTGCAACGCCTGAGAGGTCGGTATTCCGCTCCCAGCCAACTTCCTGGTGGCGGCCGTGTTCAATCGCCAAAGCGCCGTTGCGGGCTGAAAGCACCGGGAGCCATGTCCGCGCCTCGGTGTCTTCCGCGTCCTCGGAGTTGGGCAGCAGGGTGGCCATGCGGTAGCGTATTGCGGAGTTGCCCTTCAGCCAGCCTGCCGAGACAAAGGGAAACACGGCAGCCACGGTATTGGGTTCTGGTCCTGAAAGCCGTGCCAAAACCTGATTGGAGCCCGCTTCGGCCTCGAACTCGTCACCGAGACGAATCGTCTCCCAGCTGCGGAAGGCGGCCTCCGCCAGGCCCTCGCCGCCGGCAGTTTCCATCTCCGGATGAACGGCAACAGCGGCCACCGACTGCACGGAACCGGCAAATCCAAGATCCTGGCGGAAGCCGAGCATGGATTCCAGGCCGAAATCCGTTCCGGGAGCAAAATCGACGCTTGCCAGCAGTTCGCGGCTATTGGAAGGAGTCTCTTCGAGCGCGGCGGAAATGCGCTCACCGCTCTCGCCGAAAACGCCTTCCTGGCCAGTGGCCACGAGGCGGGCTTTCAACCGGGGATGCGCGCCTCCGCCGTCGGAAACGACCACCAGCGGACCGTCCTCGAGCCAGCGCAGCAGCGGGCGGTTGGCGGCCGAGCGCAGGGTCCAGGCCCAATCGTCTTTGCGCGCATTGCCGGCGCGTGGCTCAGCCGGCAGCCACTGCATCGCCTCGTACAGCGTGCTCAGGGTCAGGTTGACCACGGTGTTCGAGCGAACCCGGACGTTTTCATGCAACGAGGGCAGGAACCATGCGCCCATGGCCTTGATCGCATAGCGGCCCGGCAGAACAGAAGAAATGTGAAAGCGGCCATCCGAGTTGGTGTAGACGCTAGCTATAACGCTCAGATCGGGACGCAGCAACTGGACCTGCGCGCCGATCTGAGGAACGCCGGCTGAGTCGCACACCAAGCCTGAAACCGACGCCGGCGCAGCTCCGTAGAGCGGAGCGGCGCCCGAGGCAATCAGCATGGCGAAGAGAGCGAAATGGAGCCTGCGGATCATCATGGTCGTGAATGACCTGTTGGCGTCCCTGGCATTTTCCCTACGAATCAAACTCGCACGGGCTTCCGAATCTGAGTCCGGTAGCCCTGGTGTGCGGGATGCATGGAACTATTCCACAACAAAAGGCGCCGATTGCGCAATCTCTTGTTTCGAGATTCCGTCATTTATTTTGATCGTCACCTTGTATTTCCCCGGCTGAAGGCCAGCCAGCGGGAGCGTTTTCTCCACGGTCAACTGGTCGCTATGAACGTCCAGATCCTTGGAAGCGACTTGCTTTTCAAAATCCACCGCGTTCGTAACGGTGTCAATAATCTGGTAGGTCACCGTGGCCTGATTGCTCTTGGTGGCCTCGTCGATTTGCAGGTTGTAGACCTGCATCCAGAAGTTGAGCTGCTGGGCGCGCTTGAACTTGACCGGGGGGTTCACGTTACCCGGGATCGGGCTACTCACGCGCGGCCGGATGAAGGTGTTGCCAATGATGAAATTGCCGCTGCCGATCTCGTGCGAGGAAACCGAGTTCATCTGGTCGGCCAGGATCAACGAGGAGGTAGCCAGCTTTTCATCGTGGAAGGTGGGCACTTCAAGACTGCGGCCGTAGTAGCCCATGTGTTCCTTGTTCTCCACGTCCTTGATGGCAATATCCAGGCGGTAGAGTCCGGGCAGCAAAGGAAGTGCCTTCCAGTAGACCGACTGCGTGTCGAGCTTCTTCTCCAGCAGTTCGGATGGCACCGCCACCTCGACCGTGTCCTCGAAGGTCTGCACCGTCTTGTGGGTGAGGGTGGTGACCTTGCCCAGAATATTGACCACGCCCTTGGACACGCCATCTTTGGTAACGAAAGTGATGTCGCGGTTCTTGATCTGCACCGTGATCGGGACAAGAACCGTGCTTTCGGTCACTTTGACAAAGTCCGTGCGCACATCGAAGGGGAAGATCGGGCCGGAAAGCAGCTTATGCTCCGACATGAAAGCGTCCAGGTCCTTGAACTTGATCGGCGGCGGGGCGAACAGCTTGGCCGCCATCTCAATGCGATCAAACTGTTTGGACTGTTCCGAGCTCTTCATCGAGCCGTTGCCAAGGCTTTCCAGGCCGCCCTGGAAGCGGTCTGCCTTCTTGGCCTTGCCCATCTCTTCGTCCTGGGTCAGGCCGGCTCCGGGGACATGCAACAGCGCATCCTTCTCACTGCGGTCGATGGTGTAGTGGTAATCGCCGCACTGGCAGGTGTCGACAAATTCGAGATCGATATTTTCGCCAATGCCCTCCAGATACCGGTAGTGCCAGGTCTCGAACGGAAAGGTAGAGGTTTGCCCCCCGCCTTCTTCCGTAGGCCGCTGGTAGTTGCCTCCGGAGGGATGCGAATCAATCGAGTCGGGCGCGCCAAAAGATATATAGATGTGGCCGCGGTCCGTCTTCCAGCCGGGCTTGCCGGCGGCATAGTGCTCGTTGGCGTAGGCGATGCGCCGGTAGTGTTCTTCGCGGAACTCATTCTCCGGCGAATCCGGGTTCGGGTTGCGCCGCAGCCAGAAATTCTCGATGAAGGCGTCGCGCTCCTCGTCGTTGCCCAGGTTCTTGAAGGCCTTGCGCTCCTCATCGGAGATGATGTAGGACACATCCTGGTCCAGCCAGGTCTTGTAGGCTCCCTTCAACTCCTGCTTCAAAGCCTTCTGCGCGGCATACTTCTCCTTGTTGGAGCGTTCGCGCTTGAGAGGGTCAACTTTCTGACTGTTGACCGGTTGCGCCTGCGCGGACGAGTTGTCTGTCTGCTGGGCCCTGAGGCCGGCAACGGGGGTGAATACCAGGCCGCAACCCAGTGCGACAAAGAGAAAACTACGGCTATTGAGCATCATTTGCCTTGGAAACTCCTGCGTTTCCTTATTCTACGGGTCCTGAAAGGGCTGGGCAACATTCCGTAGGGAGTTTGCTCCATATTCGACGCCAAAATGAGCCCAAGGTCACTCCGAAAGCACCAAGGAAAGCGAATAGTACTACAGTTGTGAATCGGCAATTCGGAGGGAGCAGGGGCCTTCAGGCCCCTGAAAATGGGCCAAAGATCATGGCCTTTAGGCCCGGATCGGGACGATCCGAAGCAACTACAGCTGTAGTTCTAGCTCCCTGCCCCTCCCTGACCGCTGCCAATGCTGGGATCGCAACGGTTTCCCATCGAAAGATAAAATAATCCGGATCGAATCTGTCCCTGAAGATTGATTTCATCCCCCTGGGAACTGTACAGGCGCTAATTGCGTAGACTAGATTGGAGAGACCGGAGCACATACCCCGCATGAAGAAGATACTTTTGATTGTTCTTGCTGTCGTGGCCGTTGCTGGACTTGTGGGCTTTTTCATCTACAGGCAGCAGTCCGGCTACACCAAGGTTCTCACTGCCAAGGTTGCGCGGCAAGATCTGGCCACGGTTGTCAGCGGCACCGGTCAGATCAAGCCCAAGACTTACGTGAACGTGGGCGCCACTTCCTTTGGCCGCATCACCCACCTTCTTGTGAAGGAGGGCGATCACGTGACCAAGGGCCAGGTGATCGCCACCGTCGAGAACGTGCAGCCGCAAGCCAACGTGGAAGCCCAGAAGGCCACCATCGCCGCGGCCAAAACCGATATTTCCTCCTACATTGCCGCGGAAAAGACCGCCGAAGCCAACGTCGAGCACGCCAAGGCCGATCTCGAGCAGAAGCGCCTGGACTGGTCCCGCGCCCAGGGCCTCTACTCGGCCGGCATCCTGGCCAAGCAGGATTTTGACGCCAAGAAAGCCGCCTACGACACCGATGTGGCCTCGCTGGCCCAGGCCGTGGCAGGTCTCCACCAGGCCAAGGCCCAGACCGATTCGGCGCGCGGGCATCTGCAAACCCAGGTGGCCACCCTGCGCTATAACCAGGATGCACTCAACAAAACGGTTTCCGTCGCGCCCTTTGACGGCATTGTGACCAACCTCCCGGTGCGCGAAGGCGAAACGGTGGTCGTCGGCATTCAGAATGCCGAAGGTTCCACGCTGATGACCCTGGCCGACATGAGCGTCATCACCGCCGAGGTCAAGGTGGATGAGACCGACATCGTCAACATCCAGATCGGCCAGCCGGCCGAAGTGACCGTCGACGCCCTGCCCGGCAAGGTTTTCAAGGGGCATGTGACGCTGGCCGGCGATCAGGCTCTGCTGCGCTCGACCGGCGTGGCCACTTCGCAGTCCACCACCGGCACGGAAGAGGCCAAGGACTTCAAGGTCGTCGTGACGCTGGACAATCCCTCCAGCGAGTTGCGCCCCGGACTGAGCACGACCGCCAAGATCACCACGGCGCACAAGTCCAGCGTGCTTTCGCTGCCCATCCAGGCGCTCACCATGCACAATCCCGACGACGACAAAGCCAAGGGCGGCGTGCAGGCGGCGGCGATCTCGACCACCAAGAGCGCTTCCGTGCAGGGCGTCTATGTCATCGACAAGGACAAGGGCAAGCTGCGGGCCAAGTTCGTTCCGGTCTCCACAGGCATCACCGGGGCCACCGACATTGAGGTGCTCAGCGGCCTCACCGAGGGCCAGGAGATTGTGATTGGCCCCTACAAGACGCTGCGCGCCCTCAAGAGTAATGCGCTGGTCAAGCGCGACACCGCCAAACCGGCAACATCAACGGGCGGCAGCGCATAGGTCTCTGACAGCTTGAATATGTACCAATGCTGGGTGCCCCAGGTCCCGATTCTGGGACCTTGGAAGTCAGGCACTAGAGGTACAAAACTATGTTGTTAGAAACCTGGGTTTTGTAACAGGGCACGACTTTAGTCGTGCCGAAACGAGCCAGAAAAACAAAGGGCTTTAGCCCTTGCTCTAGAAATGCTCGAAAAGGAAAAGATTCGTATGGCCACGAACAGCAGTACCGAAGAGGTTGTGAAACCGATTGCTCCGCCTGAGGGCGATGTCATCGTCGTCGAGGATCTGTGGCGCACCTACGACATGGGCTCGGAACAGCAGGTCCATGCCCTGCGCGGCGTTTCCTTGCGCATCAAGCACAACGAATACGTGGCCATCATGGGTCCGTCCGGCTCGGGCAAGTCCACGCTGATGAATCTCATCGGCTGCCTCGACACGCCTTCCAAGGGACGTTACTGGCTGAACAAGCAACTGGTCAGCGAGCTGGACGACGACCAGTTGGCGCGCATCCGCAACAAGGAAATCGGCTTCGTCTTTCAGACCTTCAACCTGCTGGCGCGAGCCACTGCGCTGCACAACGTCGAGCTGCCGCTGATTTACAACGGCACGCCCGCGGCGGAGCGCACCGAGCGCGCCAAGCAGTCGCTGGCAAGCGTGGGGCTGGAAGAGCGCATGTACCACAAGCCGAACGAAATGTCCGGCGGCCAGCGGCAACGCGTGGCCATTGCCCGTGCGCTGGTCAACCGGCCCTCCATCATCCTGGCCGATGAGCCGACCGGCAACCTGGATTCGAAAACCGGCGATGAGATCATGGCGCTGTTCGACCACCTGCACGACAATGGCAACACCATCGTGCTGGTCACTCACGAGCCGGACATTGCCGAGTACGCCCATCGCGTCGTCCACATCCGCGACGGCCAGATCTTCTCCGACGAGCCCTCCAAGCGCTTCCGCTAGAGGCGAATCGAAGGTCACGGGTGCCCCACCTTCGGCGCGTCTTTGTTTTTGCGCCTAAGGTGGGATAGATTCACCTATCTACAGTCCTATAGCTTTTATTGATTGATAAGGTGGGGTCGTAAAATTCGCCCCTGAAACTCCTCTCACCAGGCACACAATTCACACCGTTTCCGAATCGGAAAGGCGCTCCGCCTTTCCGGTTCATGTTTTCTGTTCAGACGCCGATGAAACCTCTGTTGGTCTTGTAGCGATTGTTGGGGCCAAGGAGGCAAGGCGCCTTGAGAGCCATGTATAACGCAGTTCAGTATCCGCCACAACCTTCGGTCTCCCGCTTGACCCTTGTGGAAGTGGAATCGCCTCTTGAGGCGCAGCCTGTAGGGGTGAGCGCGGCTTGGCGCAAGCTGCTGATGCAGGCAGAAATGGCTGCGCCTCATGTGCAGGTGGCGGCCATCGAGGGGGAGCACGGCGCCGGCAAGCAGACGCTGGCCCGCTATCTTTTCAGCCACTCTCCTCTGGCTGGCAGCCTCTTTCAGCGGCGCGACGCCCGCGAATGGCTGGTGACCGATGCCGATCCCTCCACGCTCACCGGCTGCACCTATCTTGATCGCGTGGATCTGCTGGCGCCTCCGGGGCAGGGTCTGCTGCTGGGCGTGCTCAAGGCCTTGCAGGACCGTCCGCAGGGACGCTTCATCATGCTGGCATCTTCGCAGACCTCGCTCCGCCAGATGGTCGCCCAGGGCTTGTTGCTGCCTGACCTGGCCTTCCGGCTTGCCGCTGTCCGTTTCGCGATTCCCCCGCTCAGGCAGCGCCGGGAAGATATTGCCCCGCTCGCCCAGTGCCTGTTGGAGCGCATCTGCGCACGCTATCAGCAGCGCCCCGTGATTCTGGGGCCCGGCACAATGGCGCGTCTCTTGCAGCACAACTGGCCGGGAAACGTGCGCGAGCTGGCCGCGGTGCTGGAGAACGCCCTTCTGGAAACCACGAACGGCATCATCCGCCCCGAAGACCTGGCCCTGCCCACCGGAATGGAAGCCCCGCCGGAGCTGCAGATGCAGCCGGAGATGCGTAGCGGCAGCTTCAACCTGGACACGGTGATTCACCAGCACGTCCAGTATGTTCTGGACCGCAACCGGGGCAACAAACTGCGTACCGCCCACCAGCTCGGCATCAGCCGCTCCACCCTCTACCGCATCCTGGGCAACGAAAATGCCCTGGAGCATTAAGGCGGGTGCCCCACCTTCGGCGCGTCTTTGTTTTTGCGCCTAAGGTGGGATACCTATAGCTACGGTCTTTTATAGCTTCTTATAGCCTCTCCTTATAGTTCTTTATAGCTTCTTCCTACAGCTCTTTACAGTTTCTTCTTATGGCTTGCGGTTCCTCAGGTACCCTCCGACGCTATCTCCCCGCGAAACCGCCCTTCGCGACCTCGATGCCCGCCGCCGAGCCAACGACCCATTCATTCATGGAATACGACCTCCCGCAATCGCCGCACATCGTCGTCGGATACCGCGCCCCGCAGTGCGGACAAACGCCGCCGGTCTGGAATGTGTCGAACGGCTGGCTGCACTGCGCGCATTGCCACAAAGCACCCAGCAGCGGCGCGGTCCGGCAACTGGGGCAGGAAAAACCCTCGCGGCGCGGCAGTTTTGCCTTGCGCAACAGCATCTGCGCCTGTTTCAGTCCGCCCCAGCAATTCATCAGCATGAAAACGGCAATCGCCGCGGTCCAGACCGAGCGGCTCCAAACGGCGAGGCCAAAGAACGCAAGAATGCCCACGAAGCTGAGAATCGTGACCGTCATGAGGCTGCGTGCGCGTCCCAGCGGATACCACAGCAGGGATTGCAGAATCTTGCCGCCATCCAGAGGATAGATGGGCAGCAGATTGAAAATCAGCAGCGAAAGGTTGATCCAGAAAAGCGCCCGAACCAGCATATAGGCATCGGGAATCGTCTGCGCCCATCCCAGCGAACGGCTCATCATGACCGCCGTCCAGAAGACCGGCAGCAGCGCCACATTCACCAGCGGTCCCGCCGCGATGCTCCACAGCATGGCGCCTGGCCGTAGCGGCGGATCGACATACGCCACGCCGCCCAGCGGCCAAAGCACGATCCGGTTTGCCGTTCCGCCCACTTGCCGGCAAGCCATGGCGTGCCCGAACTCATGCAGCAGCACAATCAGAAACAGCGCCATATACTCCAGCGCGTTCCATGTCACAGAGGTGTACCTGCCTCTTCGGATCTGGATTTCAATCAGAGCGACGAGAAACCAGGACCAATGCAGGAAGACATCCACTCCGGCAAAGCGAAACAGATGGAACGAACCCGTGCTTTTGCTAGGCATGGGAGTAGCTTACTGCATCCGGCGTTTTTTGGGGCGCTTCAGCTTCGGTGCTGTCCTGGGTGCCCCACCTTCGGCGCGTTCTTGTTTTTGCGCCTAAGGTGAGATACCTATAGCTACGGTTCTTTACAGCTTTTTACAGTTGTTATAGCTCTTTACAGCTTTTTACTCTTCTTCATGTTTTTTACAGTTCTTACAGCATCCCCACCACATTTATCTTGGAGAAAAAAGCATGCAAAGTCACTCCCCGGGGCTCCCAATCCAATTTTCAGATCTGGGAGCCCCGGTCATTCACTCGTTCCTATTCCATCTCTCCGCCGTCCGTCTCCTGTTTCCTTTCAGGCGGTTTCTGCCACTCCGGCTCGACTGCCAACCGCTCCGCCAGTCCCGGTCCGCGCCGCTTCTTCGCCGGCTCTGCCTTCGGCTTCTTGCGCTCCGCCAGCCCCACCAGCACCCTGGTGCTGGCCAGGTCTCCCTTGAGCGCCTTCTCCGTCAGCAGGTCGGCCAGCTTTTTCGAGTTCCGGCCCACCTGCCTGTCCGCCGCCTGGCGCAACCGTTCTGCGCCGTCCCTGCGCGCCGTTTTTCCTCGGCTCGCCCGCTTCCGTGTTTCGTTCTTGGTCGTGCTGCCTGTTTTCTTTCTCGCCTTGTCCGTAGACTCCTGTTGCGCTTCGGCCATCTTTCCGCCATTTCCGGCCACCGCTCCGCCAGCCCTCGCGTCCGCAGTGAAGCAGCATACGGCAATCCCGCTCCGGAATCGCCTCCAAAAGCATAATCAGAATCCTGTCGCAGGCATTCTGACCATGCCGGTGCCTTTCGTCTCCTCTGCATGCGTCTGCCGCGGAGATGGCCTGATGAAGATCAGGAGGGCTCTCTCCCACCCTCCGTTCTGCTCAACTTCCATTTTGGTTTGTCTTTTCTCAGCCTACCGGAAACCCGCGCAATTCTCTGCAATCGCCCACGTGTCCTGGGTGGCCGCGGTTGTCCTCACACCACGCCGGGCGCAAGATCGTCTCCGCCAACTCCCGCTGTTCGAATATTGATGAGATAGGTTCTAATCTCTGCGATCGAAAAGTGACTCGGGCGAGGTCCTCTTCGCTTCGCCTCCCGATAAATAATGTTTTGCGCAGTCGCCTTTACAGCGCATGTACAGATCCAGGCCCAGGCGGGTAGGAGTGAGGTCAAAGCTCTCCGTGGGAATATACGAAGTAAAATCAAAGTTTTTTTCAATTAATTCCGCGTGAAATAAATAGGCAATCTCGATGGCAATCCTGGAAATATCATTCATGCCAGTAATCCGAAACATCTCTTCCGGCGTAAGCGTAAGCATGATTCGAGCCAAGGGAAGGCCCTCATGTTCTGACATGAACTCCATAACCTTACTGCAGGCGGCAACGAGAATGCGGCTCTGAACGGGCGTCAGATGAATGAGCAGATCTACCAAGGCGCCACCGGATTCGTCTGTTCCCTCGACGGAGCAGGATGCGGCCAGCAGACCGGCCCACAGTTGCTTTGTCACATCATCAATGGCCCATGCCCCATTTTTCAGTATGTTTGCAGCCAGCGGTGGGAAAACGCGCATTCTGTTGGCATCGGGCTCGGAAACCAGCAGCTTTTCCGCCCGGAGCACAATATCCAGCGCGCCCTCGGTTCTAAGCTCATCCAATTCTCCGCCCAGCAGCAGCAAAATGGATTCGTCCGCCGCGCCCCGACAGAGCCGGTTCAGGAACAAAATGGTTTGAAACATCCTGAACGTCGACAGGATGCTTTTCGTATCCGTCAGAACACCGGCGTTGCGGACCAGAACTCCCCAAAGCTTTGCATCCAGGCCCGGAGGCAGAACAAACGAAAGCCCGATGCCATCTTTGCCATGCCGGGAAACCCGCGTCTGCACTGGAATTTGCAACTCGGAACAATTCTCCGGCGACCCCTGCCCTTGCAATGTCAGTGAGATCAACTCGCCCAGCGGCCAGCGTTCTTCGGTCAGCAAATAAACGCCGGTCGAGCTGAGATTCTTGATGCTGGCTGCACTCGAAGCGCGGCTGTTCCTTGGCTGGGCCGCAAGACAGGACGGGGCCATCCTATCGGCCCTCGGCCTCTCCGGAAACCCCAGCCTCAGAAGCCTGCGTTTCCAATTGTCCACTGTACTCATGGCGTCAATATATCACTCATTTTGGAATACTGGGAGTAGTAATTGCGCCGACACTTACCCACCCCTCGTTCATAAGTCCTGACAGCGCTTCCCCAGTTCATGAAAAGCTTCGAAAGTGGCGCCCGGTGGGCATGATTTTATGAAACAGCTTCGAGTCTCAGACCGCTTGATTGTCTACCATGATTGGGTGCCCCCGGTCCCGATTTTGGGACCTGGGAAACAACGAGCTCAAGGTACGAAATTATATTGTCAGGGACTACTCCCCACTCTTCCCCAACACGCTCGCCCACAGCCGTTCCTCCGCCAGCGCCTCCATCGTCTTGCCGTTCTCCGGCACAATCCCGTACACCAGCTTGCAGCCCATCGCTTTTGCCATGCGCGCCATCGACCTCAAGCTCACCGTGCTTTGTATCTCTCTTGCCTCCAGGTCGAAGACGCCCGAACGGTTCACCCCCATCTTCTCCGCGATCTCCGCCACGGGGACGCGCAGCGCCTGCCGCACCGCTCGCAGCAAACCTTGCGTCGGATTCTTCTCGCCTCCCGCGCGCCGATAATGCCTCATCTCGATGTCCAGTTTCTTCCGCGCCAACTTCCGTTCCCTCTCCCGCATCGCCCGCTCCTCCTCGTCCAAAATCTTTGATCTCTGTTTCCTGTTTTGAACTTAGCGAAAGCGCGTCTAATTCTGCGCAAAAACGGCCCATAATCTCCTCAAAAACAGCAGTCTTTGAATGTTTTCGTCCGCTTCCATCCGGACATTTCCGCAAAACATCGACGGCCCTGCGCAGCCTTTTCTGCCCAACGTGCCTTCCTCCGGCAGTCAGTCGCCTTATAACCCGGCATAACTCAACTTTTTGTCGGCATATTGCCCCAGTAGTTACACGCAAATGCGTTTTTACTACAGTTGTAGATCGGCGATTCGGAAGGAGCGGGGGGCTTCATCCCCCTGGAAAATGGGCCAAAGATCAGGGCCTTTAGGCACGGAGGAATGTTTTTCGGCGTTTGGACCAATGGAATCCTTTCTTCCGCAGCCTATTCAATTCTGACGAATATCCTCTCAAATCCGCCAAAGCATTTTTTAAACACGCTGTATAAATTCATTTCTTTTATCTTGCAACGCGGACATGGGCGGGTATAATTGCTCGCGAGTCATTTCTCGTTTTTTATACGCCGTTAAACTCTCGAAAGGATCGCGCTCATGCGTACGCCCTTGGGTCAATGGAGGAAAGCAATTGCAAGCCCACTCCTCCGCGCTGTCACGCTTTTAGTCCTGTTTTCTCCAGTGATATGCCACACGCAAGAGTCGTGCGCGAATGAAAACATAATCTGTGTCTCCCCCAGCACATGGATAGCTGGAAAATCCTCTAACATCACCATCACGACTTCCTTCTACATGTCCGAGGGCAACTCGTCGTACGGCGCCACCGTTTTTGGGGTTTCCGTCGATACCGGAAGCGCACCAATCACAAACGTGAAAATCCTCAGCACCGCGGATGACATAGTGTCCACCGCCACCGCCACGGTCACGCCCGACGCCTCCGACCCCACTGAGGCAGCCTGCCTTCATGTCAGCCAATTTGGGTACGCAGCCGTTCCCAGTGCACCCGTCCGAGCCATGACCAAGGCCAGAGTCGCACTCGCTGCAACACCAGCGACGATAACACCCAGCAGTTGCAAAGCTGATGGCGGCGTCCCTGTGCAGATCTTCGGCTGCCCCGCTCCGACCATCACTTCCATCACCCCCAGCACATGGTTTGCCGGGAAAACCTACGAAGGTGTCAAAATCACAGGGACCAACTTCATCACCAAGAAGAAAAAAACAGATGCTTGCCCCGAGACACTGGTCTCCGCAACCACCCCGGATGGAAGCGAGGTAAAGGTGACCGACATCAACGTGGAAAGCGATAAGAAGATCACCGTCACTATGGTTCCCGACGCCAACACCACCACCGAGCAGGCTACGGTCACCGTGGGTACCGCCCCCAACACGGGAACCTCGGCAACCCTCGCAACGCAGCCTCAGATTCTCGGCAATGAGATCCAATGCGATTCGAGTATGAATTGCACTCAACCCGTCATCAGCAAAACCAAGGGAACCCCTCCCGCCCAGGATGCCGATGTCGGAGAGCGGATTGCTTTGATCGCCAATCCCAACCTTCCCGCCGCCTTCAAGCCGTTCGACATGAAATGGACGATAGGCGGAACGAAGATCGGCGGGTATACGCCAACGCCCACCAGCTACGCAACAGGCAGCGTGACGCAAGTAAAGGACGACGACCTGAAGAAGAACGATATAACCTTCTATTGGGTCTATCCGAATAGCGCCAGCGCCGTCTCCATCCCCGTCACTTATTCGTACTGCGTCAACATCCCGGGAGCAAGCCCCGTGAAACAATGCAGCCTGGCTGCAAATGCATCTTTCAATTTAAGCGGGCCGGGGGATGCGCAGATGGATGTCAACCCATATCATGCGGTCAGCGTTGACTCGATCAAGTCAGCGCCGTGCATGCCCATCACCTATCTGAATTGGATGGAGTACGGAAAACTTTCCGGGTGGGATCCTGTGGACTGTGGAGATTGGGGCACTGAGACTGGAAAGCGAGGTATGGTTTTCAAGACCCCACCTGATACTCCCCTACCCGCGGGGAAATACTCCTTTGTGCAGACAATTGCACACGATACCGTGACATATCAGTTTGGAATGAGTTCGCATGCATGCCCAACATACCCGGGCCTAGATGCAAAATATCCGTATCCGAAATCCACGGACGACCCTGAGAAAAGAACGACATATGATTCGCCAGGAGTTCCGCTCAGTTCTTCTTTGTCAGGGGTTCAAAGAACATTTCGTGCTACGATGTACCTTCTTTGGACTTCAACCAAAGATGGCGCCATTCCGGTTCCTATTTCATCCCAGGATTGGCAAATCTCTGGAGCCCATACACAAAATTCTTCATACAAGACCGGTGAAGTCTGGGATGATCCCAGATGGCAGGCGCTAGGACCTATCGGTGACATGGTTGATTATGTCAATACCTCACCTGGAACAACTCCTTACGGATACCCTACATGGAAACGGCCTGCAACATTGAAACCTGATCCAATCCATATTTGCCCTGTCGATACTGGCGCAACTGTCGAGGAAACTGAAACGCAGGAGGAAGATCAATGAAAACTCTCATATTCGCTTTTGTGGGCGCGAGCCTACTGACAAGCCCGCTGTTGCCCGCCCAGGGTACAGGAGCAGCCGATAATAGCCCGAAGTGCAGCGTTGCGATCAGCGCGAAAAAGTCTGAAGTCACACTCGGCAAAGCAATTGTTCTAACAATCAAAACAACCAACATCTCGGACGAGACGATCGAACTCAGTTTCGGCCATCGTGGCGATATGCCGGACGCGTTTCAGTTCGAAATCCTGGACGAAAATGGTCAGCCCGTCAAGAAGAACGGTCATCGATTCGTCACGCTACCGAATGGGGAGGTCGTTGAGGCCCCTGCCACACTGGCAGGCAGTCGCCGTATAGGCGCAATGGCGCCAGGCGAGACCTGGGAACTCCAGGCTATCATCACGGAAGAATACGACTTCGATCATCCAGGTTCCTACTCAATTCGTGCCTGCCTCCCAGCGAGGAATGCGACTTCGACTCACGCAGCATTTCCCCGAGTATGTTCTGATCCCGCAACAATTACAGTTTTGGCTACGAAGCAGTGAACGCATTGAAATATCGCGCCAGCCGCTTCCGGGTGGAGCTTTCTCCTGCCGATTTATTGGGCATGGGCTTTTGCTGAGCCATCGGTTGAAGAGGATGAAGTGCAGCAGGAGGAAGGACAATGAAGAAATTCATGAAAACGGTCGTATTCACACTGTTTGGGTTTATTGTTTTCGTCGGTGCGCTGAACGCACAGACGAATCCAGAAAAGCCGAAGTTCACAATTGTCATCAGCGCAGACAAGCCTGAAGTCACATTGGGAGCCGACATTACAATCGCAATCAGAATCACGAACATCTCGGAGGAAGAGATCGTTACCACATGTGGATATCAAGGGAGGGTGCAAGACAGTTACCAATACGATCTACGAGACGAGGAGGGCACGGCGGTGGCCAGATTCGGGCCGCGATACAGGAAGATGCCCGACGGGTCTATGTTCCGGCTTCCCAACAGCTACCCCGGGGATCCAAGGCCGGGCGGGTGCGGAATTAAGCCAGGGGGTTTTATGCATGTTTATTCAACGATTAGCGATGACTATAATTTCGATCATCCGGGCAAGTACACGATCCGGGTTTGGAAACCAGCGACGATGGGAACTCCGGAAAAGCCGGAATCGGGCAAAGTCTATTCCAACACTATTACCGTTACCGTTGTTGCTCCGGCGACGGATACTGACGCATCGGAATAGCTCTCTAAGCCAGCCGAAAGCATAGCGTCAGACACGCGTGCCATGTCTCCCGCCTGGGTTTCAGGGGGGCATGGCACGGTCATTAGTTCCTGCCCAGCCGCTCAAAATCTTCTACACTCGATGGAAGGGCGAAATCAGCCCTTGATTCCACACCGAGGTCCCGCTGCGTTGAGAAAATTCGAGTTCCCTGCCCTGGCTGCTGTTGCGCTCCTGATCCTTGCTTCCGTTCCCGCGCTCCCCGCGCAGGCCGCTCCAGCCAATTCTCCGGCACAGGCGGCCTCGGTCGAGGCGAACCGCAAGGCTCTCAACGCGATCTTTGAGGATTACTGGCTGGACCAACTCAAGCACGATCCCGAGTTGGCCTCCTCGCTGGGCGACAAGCGCTACAACGACCAGATCAGCGACTACTCCGTGAAGGCCGTCAACGACGGGTTGGCCCGCGAAGAAAAGTACCTGATGCAGTTGGCGGCCATCGACACGACCGGGCTGACCGGCGAGGAGAAGACCAGCCGCGATCTGCTGCTGCGCCAGTTTGCCGACGACCAGGAGGTCGCGGAGTTCAAGGAGTGGGAGATGCCCATTGACCAGATGGGCGGCATTTATACCACCTACCCGTCGCTGGTGGCCCAACTGAGCTTCACCACGGCCAAGGACTACGACGACTGGATCGCGCGTATGCACGCCATCCCCAAGGCTTTCGACCAAGTCACGACCAACATGTCCATCGGCAAGGACGACCACCGCGTGCCGCCCAAGTATCTGCTGCAAAAGGCGCTGGAGCAAGTACAGGTGCTGGCAGATCAAAAGCCCGAAGACTCGCCGCTGGCGCTGCCGTTGAAGAGTTTTCCGGCCTCCGTTCCCGCCGCCGAGCAGGAGCGCATCCGAACCGAGATGCTGGATGCCATCGGCAAGGAAGTTCTGCCCGCCTACCGGCGCTTTGCGCGCTTCCTGGAGGTTGCCTACATTCCCGTCGGCCGCGAACAGCCCGGCATCTGCGCGCTGCCGGATGGGGCAAAGTACTACCAATTGCTCCTTCGCCGCAACACCACCACAAATCTGACCGCGGACCAGATTCACCAGATCGGCTTGGACGAGGTCAAGCGCGACGAGGCGGAAATGCTTGCCATTGCGCAGAAGTTCGGCTTTCAGGATTTGAAAAGCTTCCGCGCCAGCCTGAAATCCAATCCCAAAGCTCATGCGGCCTCGGCCGAGGCGCTTCTGGCGGCCTATCGCGGCTACCTGGGACCGATGCAGGCCAAACTGCCGCAGCTTTTCGGACGGCTGCCCAAGGCGCCTTTCGAGGTTGCCGCGGTTCCGGCTTACGCGGAAAAGACCGCCGCGCCCGCCTACTATGAATCCGGCACGCCCGACGGCAGCCGGCCGGGGCGGCTTTTCATCAACACCTATGACGCGGCGAACCGCAATCTCTTCGCCGCCGAGGCCACAGCCTACCACGAAGGCCTTCCCGGCCACCATCTGCAAATCTCCATCGCGCAGGAGTTGGACGGTATTCCCACCTTCCGCAAGCACCAGTTCTATACGGCCTATACGGAGGGCTGGGGGCTCTATGCCGAGCATCTTGGCAAGGACGCTGGCTTCTACCAGGACCCCTACTCGGACTATGGCCGCCTGGAGAACGACATCTGGCGCTCCATCCGCATGGTGGTCGATACCGGCGTCCACTCCCGCCGCTGGTCCCGCCAACAGATGGTTGATTTCTTCCACGAGCACTCGGCACTGGACGAGAGCAGCATCCAGTCCGAAGTGGACCGCTACATTGCATGGCCCGGGCAGGCCGTGGCCTACAAGGTCGGGCAACTCAAGATTCTGGAACTGCGCGAGCGGGCGAAAAAAGCTCTCGGCGATCAGTTCGATCTGCGCGCCTTCCACGATCAGATGCTGGACTCCGGTGCATTGCCGCTAGATGTGCTGAGTGAGCGGACCGACGCGTGGATCGCGAGCCAGAAGACGACCGTGCGGCAATAGCTGCGGATCAATCGCAAGCTATATACCCCGTGGGGGGGGGAGGGGGGCCTGTCGGGTCCGGGCTGGCTGGAGAACAACCTCCTTTTATGGTGCTCTGCTGAAGGAAAATAATCTGCAAACCTCTGGGGTCAGAGCACTTTCGACTCACATCTTTACATCAGGTAAGCATGCAAAGTGGCTTTTACTTTCGCCCCAACGAGCAAAGAACGCTCACGGGGGACCCCGTTGAGGAAAACGCCACTTTGCTGCATGGACTCCGCAAACACCGACATCGAAAATGCAATAGCGTTCGCGATGGAACTGTGGCAAAATCCCTACCCGCTGGAGCCCTCGTTCCCTGCTCCCTCAATAGAACAAATACTTCCGCCACCGGTCGTCGGCACGTCCCAGCATCCGCATGATCTGCCGGCTGGTGTGCAGCGAGAAAGGCCGCGGCTCACGCAAGAGAATCATGTCGTCAATTTCGCTTAGCAGACGGTTGCCCTTGGAGCGATTGCAGGCGCGGCAGCAGGCCACCAGGTTTTCCCATGTCGATTCGCCGCCGCGGGAGCGTGGAATCACATGGTCCAAAGTGAGATCGGCGGGGGAAAATGTTTCTCCGCAGTATTGGCAGGTATTGCGGTCGCGCAGCATGATGTTCTTCCGCGAGAGGGAACGCGTCTGGTAGGGAATGCGGCGATACTCCAGCAGCCGGATGACCGAAGGCATCGCGATGCGGCTGCGCTGCGTATGAAGAATCATCCCGTGCTCCTCCTCAGTGCGCGCCACGCCCTTCAGCACCAGCACCAGCGCACGCCGCGCGCCGCAGATGTTGATCGGCTCATAAGAAGCGTTGAGCACCAGCACCGGCATCTGAAGAATGTGCGCCGGCTGGATGGCTGCCTGCTCTCCCGTGGACATGGCGGCTCGGGCAATGGCTTTTTGCTTGCGCGCATGAATCATTGCTTTTCCAAGTGACATCTTTCTTCCCCTCGTCAAAAAGATGATTGGTCTTGCGATGAAGAATCGAACACTCCTTGCAAATTTGTGGTGAGCACAGGACCCGCGAAACCTGGATTATCCTCCGCATCATCAAAGCGCGCGGAAGTTACACGGCGATGATCGTAAACACGGCCCGCCCGGGCCAGCGTGGCCACCCAAACCGAGGCCGCTCCTGCCCTGAGCAGCGCCTGGGCTGAGGCGCGAGCGGTCGAGCCAGTGGTAAAAATGTCGTCAATCAGAAGAATGTGCTTCTTGGAAACCGCGGCTGGATTGGGAACCTCGAACGCGCCGCGAACATTCAGGCGGCGCTGACGCGGGGTCAGGCCGGCCTGGCTCGTGGTGGAGCGCAGGCGCATCAGTGTGCGCGAGGCCAGCGTGAGCCGCCATTGCGGATGTGTCTTCGAAAGCGCTCTCAGCGCATGAACAGCCAGCGAACGAGCCTGGTTGAAGCCGCGTTCGGCGTACTTGGAGCGGTGCAGCGGCACCGGAACCACCAGCATCTCGGCGGGTGCCTCGGTTGCCAGTTTGGCAATGGCCTGGGCCAGCATCCGGCCTAGGCCCCGTGCTGCCGGGTGCAGCCGGTCATACTTGAGAACATGGATGGCCGCCTTCATACGGCCCTGGTACGGCCCGTAGGCCACGGCCCGCACAAACGGCGGTGGCGCCATTCGGCAGGCCCGGCACAAGCCGGAGCTTGACGGCCCGGAATCCAGCACCGGAGCATCGAGAGAGTCGCCGCAACACACGCACAGATTTCCGCTCTGAACGGCAAACTCCGTCCAGCAAGCTGGGCAAATGGGCACGATCGATAGATGCGGCAGAGGGGAGCCGCATAAGGCGCAGGAGGCGGGAAAAAGGGCACAACCCAGAGCGTCCAGGGGACTTCGAAGCACGCGTGCCACCGCGCGCCAACGGGAAGTCTCCGATGGCGGAACGTCGAACGTCAGTGAACCGGAGTCCCTGCGGAAGACGTGCCTCCTCTGTGTTGGCGCAACTGGTTGTGCGCCGCCTTGGCGACAGTATACTCGGAGCGCGCCGTGGATTCCATGAATTCTCGCACAACCATATTTTCAGAGAGGGAGCCACTTGCAGAATTCCATGGAGATTGCAAGAAGTGTCAGGGCACGACTTTAGTCGTGCCGAAAGATCATCAAAAGATATTGGGCTTTAGCCCCTGCGTCTATTTGCCTTCAGTTGTTTGCAGTTCCGCAGCGGCTAAAGCCGGAAAGTCTGAATGGGCCATTTGCGGCACGACTGAAGTCGTGCCCTGACACAATCCAAAGCCTGAAGATAATTTTGCAAGCGGCTCGAGATATAAAGAATAAATATCAGACCACGCAGGTCCCACCCTCGCCACGTTCTTGTGGCCAGGGTAGGACGGCACAGTACACGCACGGCAGAAAAGTGATCCGGCGCTCAAAAAACGCCGGGTTGAACAGTCTCGGCCGGATGGGCCTTTTCGGCCTTCTCTCCGCAAGCCTCCAGAACCACCGGCGACAGGGTCATCACCGGGCAATGCGAGTGGGCCACCACTTTGTACACCACTCCTTGTCGAGCAATGGCGGCAAAAGCCGATGCGCCCTGCGCACCCAGCACAATCAGGTCGGCCTGCTGCGCTTTGGCCTGGTAGAGCAGTTCCTCGGTCGGGTCACCCGGCACCACAATCGTTTGCGTGGCAAATTTGCCTTGAAGCTCGGCCGGAATCAGGGACATCAGTTCGGCTTCCAGTTGCTCGATCGTCCGCGTGGCAAGGACCTCACGGCGCTCCTGCGGCTGGATCACATGTTGCAGGATAAGACGCGCATTGTGCTTCGCGGCCAATTCCGCGGCAAAGCCAGCCACCACGCAATTGCATGCGTGCAGGCTTACCGCGCATAGAATCGTGCGGAGAGCAAAGTTGCGGTAGGAGCCGTCCACCACCTCGGGACCAACGGTGAAAACCGGCACCTTGGCGGTGCGCAGTACGGCCTCGGCCACCGAGCCCACCAGCAGCTTGCCGATGGGGCCGGGAGAGTGAGAGCCCATGATAATGCGGTCGATCTCCCGCTCAAGCAGCAAGGCCAGAACCTGATCGGCGGCCAATCCAGGGCGCACAATGGTTTCACATTCGACACCCGCATCCCGAACGCGCTTCGCCAACGGCTCCAGATGCTCCATTTCGGCCCGAGCGGCGGCGGCATAGTCGTAGTAGCGGATGCCCGAAGTTTCCGATGCCGCCACTACCAGCGTGTCGTAGGCGTGAAAAAGAATGAGTTTTGCGGCGAACTCCTGAGCCTGCGCAAGCGCAAAAGCAAACGCCTTTTCGTTGGCGGGAATCTCAGAAGCAAAGAGAATGGTGGAGGGCTTGCTCCAGCTTGGCTTGAGAATGGTGGCCATAGGAACCTCCTGATGATGCGGCAATATATTCACAGGCCCTGTGTCGGAATACGGTGCGCGGTGACACAGGGCAATGTGAACTGAATCACTCTTGAAGTGCCAAACTTTCACGCCTTTCGGCACTCTGCAACCTCGCGTTCGGCCAGTATAGAGCACAACTGACCTGCCGTCGTTCAACAAACACCGCATCGTGCGCTTTTTTCTGGATTTTGTCCAGCGGCAGAAGGCTAGGGCCATCAATTCAGCAACATAGAGGGTCTCAATCACAGCCCGCGCCACAAGGAAAAAGCCACTGGACCATGACGAGTTCACTCTACGGCAGCAGAAAAACCGTTCTTTTCTTCCTTTGCGACTTCCTCGCGTAAAAAGTCATCTTATTTCCAGAGGGATCATATTCCAATGAATAGCGCAGCCAAGGCAACAGGAAAAATCGCCATCGTGACAGGCGGAAGCCGCGGACTTGGCCGCAATACCGTTCTCAATCTTGCCCAGCGCGGGGTTGACTCGATTTTTACGTTCCACACAAATCGCACGGAAGCTGAACAGGTGGTTGCAGAGGCGAATCAGGCTGGGGCCAAGGCTATCGCGCTACAGTTGGACACGAGCGACGTCACCGCCTTCGACTCCTTTGTGAAAGCCGTCCGTTCCGCTCTTGCGTCGCTCGGGGCAGAACGATTTGATTACCTCGTCAACAATGCCGGAACCGGTCTTCACAAGAGCTTCGAGCAGACAACAGTGGAAGAACTTGACGCGTTGTATAACATTCATTTCAAGGGTGTCTTCTTTCTCACGCAGAAGCTTCTCCCGCTCATCAAGGATGGTGGCCGCATCGTGAACATTTCCAGCGGTCTCACGCGGTTTGCGCTTCCCGCGTCCTCTGCTTATGCGTCGATGAAGGGGGCCGTGGAAGTCCTGACGCGCTACTTGGCCAAAGAACTTGGCGGACGCGGAATCGCCGTCAACACGGTCGCGCCAGGCGCAATCACCACCGATTTCAGCGGTGGAATGGTTCGCGACAACCCGGCAGCCAACAGAATGGTCGCGGACATCACCGCGCTTGGCCGGGCTGGCGTACCCGATGATATTGGACCGATGATCGCCGCTCTGTTGTCCGACGACAGTCGATGGATCAACGGGCAGCGGATTGAGGTCTCCGGCGGTATGCTGCTCTAGGTAACCTCTGAACAAGTCTAGCTTTGAAAGGGCACGACTTTAGTCGTGCTGCCAATGGCACATTCAGACTTTCCGGCTTTAGCCGCTGCGGAGTTGCAAACAACTGGGAAAATAGACGCAGGGGCTGAAGCCCAACATCTTTTTGATTTGATCATCTTTTGGCACGACTGAAGTCGTGCACTGACACTCCTTGCAATCTCCAATAGAATTTTGCAAGTGGCTCTGTTGAATGAATTTCTGATTCATGACACCGGAAGCATTTTTCCAATTCATATGCCCCGATCCCGCTGGAGGTTTCATGGAACCGATGCTCAATATCCCCGCCCGCCACGGGCTGGATTACGATGAAACCCCTTTTCTGGCCATCTGGGAGGTCACACAGGCTTGCGACTTGGCCTGCAAGCACTGCCGCGCTTCGGCCCAGCCCCTTGCCCATCCCGACGAGCTGACCAACGCCGAAGGCAAAGCGCTGATCGACCAGATCGCTGCAATGCATGTGCCGATTTTCGTCTTTACCGGCGGAGACCCTCTCAAGCGCAAGGACGTCTTCGAGCTGATCCGCTACGCCGCCGGCAAGGGCCTTCATGTGGCACTAACCCCCAGCGCCACGCCTCTGCTGACCCGCGAGGCGATTTTCCAGTTCAAGGAGGCGGGTCTGGTCAGGCTGGGCATTTCGCTGGACGGCTCAACCCCGGAGATTCATGACAGCCTTCGCGGCCTTCCCGGAGCCTGGGCGCGCACCATCCAGGCCATCGAGTGGGCCAACGAGGCCGGTATTCCCATCCAGGTCCACACGACCCTCGGCCGCCGGAATATTCAGGATCTGGACAACTTCTGCGCCCTTTTCGAGAAACAGCCCATCGTCATGTGGAACGTCTTTTTCCTGGTTCCCGTCGGCCGCGGCCAGCTCGACGACCTGCTCAGCGGAGAGGAATTCGAGCAGGCCTTCGCTAAAATCTACGAACTCTCGCAGCGCGTCAACTTCCAGATCAAGACCACCGAGGGAATGCACTACCGCCGCTATCTCTTGCAGCACAACCTGGAAGAGCGCCAGTTCACCCACGGCCATGCGCCGATGAAGGGTACGGGCTTTAGCCCGTACATAACCCCAGCGGAATCAATGGGGGCTTTAGCCCCTGAGGGAGGGCGTCCGGGAAATTCGCCTATGGCTCAACAATCTCCTTCGCCAGCCTATGAGCCCGGCACGCCCACCACCGACGCCGAAACCCGCACGCGGGGCTGGGTCACGCGCCGCGTCAACGACGGCAAGGGCTTTCTCTTCATCTCCCACACGGGCAGCGTCTACCCCAGTGGATTTCTTCCCATCGACGCCGGCAATGTGCGCCAGACGCCGCTGGCCGAGATTTATCGCAACGCGCCCATCTTCAAATCCCTGCGCGACAGCAGCCTGCTCAAAGGCAAGTGCGGCGCCTGCGAGTACAAGGAGATTTGCGGCGGCTCCCGCGCCCGGGCCTACGCCGTAACGGGCGACCCGCTCGCCTCCGAGCCTTGCTGCATCTACCAGCCCAAGCACTGGGACCCGCGGTCGGAATAAAGAGCCCGCGAATTTCTGACGGAATGCGAAATAGAAATCAGTCAGCGGCGTTGGTTCCGGCGAGAGGCAGCGTAAAAGAAAAAACAGAGCCGCTGCCAAGCTGGCTGACGACGGAAAGATTTCCGCCGTGGGCTTCGACAAGCACCTTGCAGATTGCCAGCCCCATGCCGGTGCCCGGCGCAATATAGCGCTGCTTATGCCCGCGATAGAACTTATCGAAGATGAGCGTCTGTTCGAAGGAGTCGATGCCGGGGCCGCGATCGGCGATGCTGGTCACGATCTGGCCTTTTTCAACCACGGCGTTCACCTGGATGGGCGTTCCGGCCGGCGAATACTTTCCCGCATTCTCCAGCAAGTGGACCAGCACCTCGCGGATGCGGGCAAAATCAAAGCTGGTGGCGGGCAAATCCGCGGCGGCGTTTACCTCGACGGCATGTTCCTTGAGCGCTAACCCGGCGTCCTCGCGCGCCGCTTCAATCGCCTCGCGAATGGAGTTGGGCTGCAAGTCGAGCGTAAGCTGCCCGGCGTCGAGCTGGACCATCTCCGCCGCCTGTCCGACAAGCCGGTTGAGCCGGTCCGTTTCTTCGTGGATCACCGTAAGCAGCTCATGCCGCTGCTGCTCGTCGAGGTTTGATGCCGAAAGCAGTGCCGTGACACTGGCTTTGATGCCAGTCAATGGAGTGCGAAATTCATGGGTAACGGAATCGAGCATGGCCGAGCGCAGGCGCTCGCTCTCCCGCTCCGCCTGGCTCTTGGTGAGCATCTCCATGGCGTCGGCGCGCTCAATGGCCAGTCCCACAAGGCCGCCAATCGCATCCAGCGACTCACGCGAGAGCTGATTCTCCAGAATGGCAATCGCTCCAATGGCGCGCAGGCCAACCCGCAGCGGCACATAGTCAACGCCATCGCTGACGGTAAATTCCCTTCGCGCCGCGGCCGCATTCAAGCTGCCTGAATCGACGCGCAAGTCGGGACGCGAGCGGTAGATCGTCTCGCTCGAGCTGATCCTCAGCGCCGCGCCCAGCGCGCCAAAGGTGCGCACCACTTCGAGGGGAATCGTGTTAAGCAGCGCCGCACGGCTCTCGGTCGTGAGCAACTGCTGGCTGAAGTCATAGAGCTGTTCCACTTCCCAACGGCGCTGCGTGGCGTCCGCAGCTTCTCTCCGGGCACGCGCTGCGAGATTGCCAGCCACCAGCGCCGTGACAAGAAACGAAAACAGCGCCACCCAATTTTGCGGGTCGGCAATGGTGAACGTCCCGACGGGCGGCAGGAAGCAGTAGTTGAAAACCGCCGTGGCCACCAGCGATTGCACAACCGCCATGCGCAATCCCCAGTAAGCGGAGACAAACAGCACCGCAAGCAGGTAACTGAGCGCCATGGTCGTGGGATTGGCAAACAGAAATAAGCGCCCAATAACGGTAATGACCGCCACGGAGGCGAGCGCCACTGCGTAGCGAACAAGTTGTTGGCCGGGCGTTGCTCTCATGCGCCGATTTTACTCCGTACCCCAACTTGAATGGGTACAATAGACGCCATGACCAAGACCCCTGAGCAATGGCTGGAAGAGTCCTCTTCGACCAAAACGCGCGGAGTGCTCAAGCTCTTTCTCGGGTACGCGCCAGGCGTCGGCAAGACCTACAACATGCTCAGCGAGGCGATTCGGCGCACCAGCCGCGGAGAGGATGTGGTGGTCGGCTCGGTCGATACCCACGGCCGGAAAGGCCCCACGGAGCTTCTTTCCAAGCTCGAGACTGTGCCGCGGCGCAAGCTCGATTACAAAGGCACGGTCTTTGAAGAGATGGACGTGGATGCCATTCTGGCGCGCCACCCGCAGGTGGCGCTGGTGGACGAACTGGCGCACACCAACATTGACGGCAGCCGCAACCCGAAGCGCTATCAAGATGTAATGGAACTGCTCGACGCCAACATTGACGTGCTGAGCACCATGAACGTACAGCACATTGAGAGCCTTGGGCCGCTCGTGCAGCAGATCACCGGCGTGCATGTGCGCGAGACGGTTCCCGACTGGGTGATGCAGCGCGTCGACGAGATTGTGACGGCTGATCTGACGCCGCAGGCCCTGCAAAAGCGCATGCGGCGCGGAGACATCTATCCGGTCGAGCGCACCGAGCGCGCCCTGGAGCATTTCTTCCGCCCCGGAAATCTCATTGCCCTGCGCGAACTGGCTCTGCGGCAAGTCACGCAGGTGGTGGACCGCAGCCTTGAAACCTTTCTTGCGAAATCGGGTTCGTCTGAATCCAGCAAGGTTCGGGAGCGGATTGCCGTCTGCATCAGCTCCAACCCCGCGGCGCAGAATCTGATTGCGCGCGGCTCGCGCATGGCGCGGATTGCCGACGGAGATTTCTACGCCGTCTATGTGGATACCAATCAGAACCTGCGCCCGGAGGACCGTCACACGCTGGACGAGAACATTCGTTTTGCCGAAAACCTCGGCGCGCGCGTCATTCGGCTGCGAGGCAGCAGCATCGCCAGCGCCGTCGCAGGATTCGTGCGCGAAAACCACATTACGCAAGTCATTTTCGGGCGCTCGGCGCAAACCGGACTGCAACGCTGCCGGTATCTGTTCGCCATTTACCGCTTCCTGCGCGAGGCTTCGCCTGTCGATGTGCACATTGTGACCCAGGAGGGACGATGAGCGAGGCATCTCACATTTTGCTGGTGGACGATGAGGCGCAGATCACGCGCGTGCTGCGCACCACTCTCTCCGCGGAGGGTTATGACGTCCGCGTGGCGAACGACGGCGAAATGGCGCTGGAGCTCATGAAGAACTGGCAGCCGCACATCATCGTGACCGACCTGGCCATGCCGAACCTCGACGGCGTGGAGCTGTGCCGCCGCGTGCGCAGCTTCTCTGAGGTTCCCATCATCGTGCTCTCGGTGCGCGACCAGGAGCGGCAAAAGATTGAAGCGCTCGACGCGGGCGCCGATGACTACGTGACCAAGCCGTTCAGCACGTATGAGTTGATGGCTCGCATTCGCGCTCAGTTGCGCCGCACCCCGATCACGCAGGGCGAGGAAAGCGACGCGCTGGAGATTGGCGACTTTCGCATTGACCTTGCCACTCGCGCGGTCACCGTGAGGTCCACCGAGATGAAGCTCACGCCCAAGGAATTTGATCTGCTCCTTTATCTCGCGCGCCATCCCCGGCGCGTGATTCCGCATCGCACCCTGCTGGCCGCCGTGTGGGGCGATGTGTTCACGCAGCAGCCGGAGTATCTGCGCGTCTTCGTTGGCCAGTTGCGCAAGAAGATCGAAGCCGACCCCTCCAATCCGCGCTATCTGCTCACGGAGCGCTGGGTGGGCTACCGCTTCGAGCCCGGCAACTAGATCTCTAACCTTTACGAACTCTTTATCTTCCCCTTACGCTGGTTTTATCCATATCTTGCTCTAATCACTGTGGCGCGAAAGATGCGCGCCCAGTCCTTTCTGCTGCTTGCGGCTTCCCCTGGCATGGCAGGCATGCAGCTTTTGCGGTGTTCCGCCCATGAGCTCGACAGATCGGACGATTTAAAAAGGCGGTTTGAAATGGGCGACTTATTGATGATTGCCTTCGCATTGCTGATGTTTCTGCTGATGTTTGGATACATCCGCGGCTGCGATCACTTGCGCTAAAGGAGGAAGTATGGATTTGGAATCAGGCGTAATGATTGGTCTCTGTTTGCTGCTGGGGTTGTATCTCTTTTACGCATTGCTGTGTCCCGAGAGGTTCTGACATGACCGGTTCCGGATGGTTGCAGATTCTGTTGTTTTTGGCCTGTGTCTTGGCGATCACCAAGCCTCTCGGTCTTTACATGGCGCGGTTTTTCGAGCACGAACACACCTTCTTCGATCCTGTGGCGCGTCCGGTCGAACGCCTCGTCTACCGTCTCTGTTGCGTGGACGAAAAGCATGAGATGCGCTGGACCGAGTACGGCGCGACCATGTTGATGTTCAGCGTGGTTTCGATGCTGGCGCTCTACCTGTTGCAGCGCGTTCAGCAGTTCCTTCCGCTGAATCCGCAACACTTGGCGTCGGTTGCGCCACAACTGGCTTTCAATACGGCCGCCAGCTTCACCACCAACACAAACTGGCAGGCTTACACGCCGGAAACGACGATGAGCTACCTGACCCAGATGGCGGGGTTGGCGTACCACAACTTCGCCTCGGCCGCAATCGGAATCGCGCTGGCCATCGCCTTCATTCGCGGCATTGCGCGCCGTCAATGCGAAACCCTCGGCAACTTCTGGGTGGACATGACGCGCGTCACGCTTTGGCTGCTACTGCCGGTCTCCTTCGTCTTTGCTTTGGTTCTTGTTTCGCAGGGAGTGGTGCAGAATCTGCGCCCCTACGACACGGCCCGCATCGTCGAGCCGCAGAAGGCCGCCGACGGCACGGCGATCACGACGCAAATCATTGCGCAGGGGCCCGCGGCATCGCAGGAAGCGATCAAGATGTTCGGCACCAACGGCGGAGGATTCTTCAACGCCAACAGCGCGCACCCGTTTGAGAATCCCACGCCTCTGACGAACTTTCTCCAGATGATTTCCATCTTCGCGATCTCCGCTGGACTGACCTACACGCTGGGACGCATGACGCACTCGCAACGCCACGGATGGGCCGTCTGGGCAGCCATGGCGGCGCTGTTTCTTGTTGGCGTCACAACGGCTTACTGGGCCGAATCGCGCGGCAATCCGCTGTTGCACGGCGTGGCGCAGACAGCGAGCGCGACGCAGAACGGCGGCAACATGGAAGGCAAGGAGGTGCGCTTCGGCATCGCCAACAGCGCTCTGTTTGCAACCGTGACCACCGACGCCAGTTGCGGCGCCGTCAACGGCATGCATGACTCCTTCACCCCTCTGGGCGGCATGGTGACCCTGGTCAATATCCTGCTCGGAGAAGTTGTTTTTGGCGGCGTTGGCTCGGGCCTCTACGGCGCTCTCATCTTCGTCGTGCTAACCGTGTTTATCGCTGGACTGATGGTGGGCCGCACGCCGGAGTATCTCGGCAAGAAGATCGAAGCCTTTGACGTAAAGATGGCGATGCTCGCGATCCTCATCCTTCCGCTCACCATTCTGACCTTCACCGCGATCTCGCTCGTGAATCCGGCTTTCGGCACCAGCGCCATCAGCAATCCCGGGCCGCACGGCCTCACCCAGGTGCTCTACGCCTATACCTCCTCGGCGGGCAACAACGGCTCGGCCTTCGCCGGACTCAGCGCCAACACGCCCTGGTACAACCTCACGCTCGGCGTCACCATGCTGATCGGGCGCTTCTTCATCATGATTCCCATGCTGGCCCTGGCCGGAAACCTGGCCGCGAAAAAGTATGTTCCACCTTCGCTCGGGACCTTCCCGGTCACCACCGCGACCTTCTCCGTTCTGCTTATATCCGTCATTTTGATTGTCGGCGCGTTGACATTCTTCCCCGCGCTGAGTCTTGGCCCGGTGCTTGAGCACCTGCAGATGCAGGCTGGAAAGGTCTTTTGAGATGAGCAAAAACCATGCTTCGCTCGCAATTTTTGACTCGAAAATTATCCGCAGCGCCGCGCTCAACGCACTTCTCAAGTTGAACCCGCGCACGATGATGCGCAACCCCGTCATGTTCGTCGTCGAAATCGGCAGCGTGCTGACCACCGTGCTGCTGCTGCGCGGCGCGCTACATTCTCACGCGAACCTTTCCTTCAACCTGCAAATCACGCTCTGGTTGTGGTTCACGGTGCTGTTCGCCAACTTCGCGGAAGCCATCGCGGAGGGCCGGGGCAAGGCCCAGGCCGAAACGCTGCGCCGCGCCAAGTCGGAAACACTGGCCAATCGCCTTCAAGACGACGGGACCATCGAACAGGCGCCCAGCGCCACACTGCGCGTGGGAGACATCGTGCTGGTTTCCACCGGCGAGCTGATCCCCGGCGACGGCGAGATCATTGAAGGCATCGCCTCGATTGACGAATCGGCCATTACCGGCGAGTCCGCACCCGTCATTCGCGAGGCGGGAGGCGACCGCTCGGCTGTTACAGGCGGTACGCGCGTTCTCAGCGACCAGTTGAAGATTCGCATCACCTCCAACCCCGGCGACACCTTCCTCGACCGCATGATCGCTCTGGTCGAAGGCGCGGCGCGGCAGAAAACGCCCAACGAAATTGCTCTCAATATCCTGCTGGCCGGACTGACGATCATTTTCCTGATGGCCGTGGTCACGCTGCAGCCGCTGGCGATCTACAGCGGCGCGCCACAAACCGTCTTCGTGCTCGTCTCGCTGCTGGTCTGCCTGATTCCCACCACCATCGGCGGATTGCTTTCCGCCATCGGCATCGCTGGCATGGACCGTCTGGTTCAGCACAATGTGCTTGCCATGTCCGGTCGCGCAGTGGAAGCCGCTGGCGACGTCAACACGCTGCTGCTGGACAAGACCGGGACCATCACCTTTGGCAACCGCCAGGCATCGGAGTTTCTGCCTGCTCCTGGCATCACCGAGGCGCATCTGGCCGATGTGGCGCAGCTTTCCTCGCTGGCCGACGAAACGCCCGAAGGCCGCTCCATCGTGGTGCTCGCAAAAGAAAAATATCGCCTGCGGGGACGCGAGCTTGGCATGCTCGACGCGCAGTTCGTGCCCTTCACCGCGCAGACGCGCATGTCTGGATTGAACTTCGGCGGACAGGTCATTCGTAAAGGCGCACTCGAAGCGATTGAGCGCTATCTGCAACAGCAAGGCACGGAGCTGCCGCCCGAGGTCAGAATCAGCGCGCAGAAGATCGCCAGCCAAGGCGGCACGCCGCTGGTGGTTACCGAGAACGGCCGCGCGGTAGGCGTCATTCACTTGAAGGACGTGGTCAAGGGCGGCATGCGCGAGCGCTTCGCGCAGTTGCGCTCCATGGGAATCCGCACCGTAATGATTACCGGCGATAACCCGCTGACAGCCGCCTCCATCGCGCGCGAAGCTGGCGTGGACGATTTTCTGGCCGAGGCCACGCCGGAAGAAAAAATGCGGTTGATCCGCCGCGAACAGGCCAACGGCAAGCTGGTGGCCATGACCGGCGACGGTACCAACGACGCGCCCGCGCTGGCTCAGGCCGACGTCGGCGTGGCCATGAACACCGGCACGCAGGCGGCGAAAGAGGCCGGCAACATGGTGGATCTCGACTCCAATCCGACCAAGCTGATTGAGATCGTCGAGATCGGCAAGCAGCTCTTGATGACGCGCGGCGCGCTCACCACGTTTTCCATTGCCAACGATGTGGCCAAGTATTTCGCCATCATCCCGGCCATGTTTGCCGCCACCTTCCCGGTGCTGAACGCCGTCAACGTCATGCAGCTCAAGACGCCGCAGTCAGCCGTGCTTTCGGCCATCATCTTCAACGCGCTGATTATTATTGCGCTGGTGCCGCTCGCATTGCGCGGCGTACGCTACCGGCCCATGAATGCCGATGTCCTGCTGCGCCGCAATCTGCTCATCTATGGGGTCGGCGGGCTGATCGCGCCTTTCATTGGCATCAAGGCAATTGACCTGATTATTACCGCCGTGGGACTTGCGTGAGGGAATCAATGAAGAAGCTTATTCTGCAATCCGTACTGATGACCGTGGTGACAACCGTGCTGCTGGGGCTTATCTATCCGCTGGTAGTCACCGCCGCCGCTCAACTGCTCTTTCATGAAAAGGCCAATGGCCAGCTTGTGATGCGCGATGGCAACGTCATCGGTTCGCGCATCCTGGCGCAGCCCTTCACCAGCGATCGCAACTTCCATGCGCGGCCTTCGGCGGCGGGCAACGGATACGACGCGACCAGCTCGGGCGGCTCGAACCTCGGCCCAACCAACAAGAAGCTGGTGGACCGCGTGGCGCAGGATGCCGCGGCCTTGAGCAAGGAAAATTCGGCGTCGCCTGTGCCCATCGATCTGGTCACGACCTCCGCCTCCGGGCTCGATCCAGACATCACGCCCGCGGCCGCGCTGTTTCAGGTAGGTCGCGTGGCGCGCGCCCGCGGCTTGAAGGAGGAGGATGTGCGCCAGCTCGTTCTCGCTCATACGGAAGGCCGCCAGTTTGGCCTGCTGGGTGAGCCGCGCATCAATGTGCTGGAGCTGAATCTCGCGCTGGATGCCCTGCCCGGCTCGCTCAAAGCTCCCGTGCGGTAGATCTCTGAATCTGGGTGCCCCACCCTCGGCGCGCCTTTGTCTTTGCGCCTAGGGTGGGATGCCGCAAGCTCCATCGATAAACACAAAATCACACAGTCAAAGACGAAGTCGTGATCCGAGCTAGCGCTTGTAGCCGATTTTGCGCAGCAACTCATGCCGCCACGCGATGTCGTCCTGTCCCTCGATGCCCTTGGGCGACGCGCCATCAATCACGCCCAGCACGCCCCGTCCCTGATCGGTGCAAGCGACAATGATTTCGACCGGATTGGCCGTGGCGCAAAAGATTGAACAGACCTCCGGCACATTGCGAATGGCATTCAGAATATTGATCGGGTAAGCCACCGAGAGGACGATCACAAAGGTATGTCCCGCCGCCAGAGCCTGGGCATTTTTGATGGCCACTTCCTTGAGTGCCTCATCGTTGCCGTCGAATCGCGTCAGGCAAGCTCCAGAACTTTCATTGAAGGCCAGACCGAACTTGGCCTGCGGCGCGGTCGTGACAATCGCCTCATATAAATCTTCCACCGTCTTGATGAAGTGCGCTTGACCAACGATGACGTTGGCATCGGCCGGAATTTCCATGCGAACTGACTTTATGTCGAGCATGTTTGGGTCTCCTCCCGTGCCAATAGAATAGCGCTCCGTTTCCCTTCGGCGCACGGGAGGAGCGCAATGCGACCCGCAAGCGGCTGCTACTTCTTGATGCGGCGCTCGGCGGCGTCCACGCTCCAGAAATCGGCTGGCAATTCCTGGTTGTAGCTCACGTGGTCCAGAAAATACTGCCGCGTCATGTCGTCGTTCTTGAAGCGCGTGATGGTGAAAGGCGTCGGGAAGCCGTCCATCGTGTGGTAGTCGTCGTACTCCTCGGCATCGACGTTCTTGTCTTTGTAGACCGGGTCGCGCCACTCGAAGCTGCGGCGCAGGGGCAGGTGGGTCTGCGTGTCCATCAGGATGGTGATGGCCTCGTTCTCGGGCGAGATCAGCGTCACCTGGTCGGCCAGATGGCGCGCGGCCAAGTGCTGGCCCTCGTAGATCAAAATGGTCTTGGGGTCGTTGAGCCAAAGCTTGACGGCGGTCTCGATCGAGTGGTCGCGGCGGCGCAGGTAGTCGTCCACCTGATCCTGCGGCAACGGCGCCTTGCCTTTGTAGGTCACCTCCGAGCCTGTCCGCCCAAGGTAGAACTGCACCACGTCACGGTGCGTTGTGAACTCGATGCGGTCCCGATCGGGCCATGCATGGAACTCCCAATATTTGGTGGTACCGGCGTTGGGCTTGCCCTGGTAGAAGGCAGCCACGTGTCCCTGCCGCATCTGGTTTTTCATCTTGAGCCAAGCTTGGCCGCCCAGGGCCTGCACCATGGCGTCCAGCGTCGCGCGCGCCTGGGCCGCGTTCGCTTGTCCGGCGTCAGCGCCGCTCTGCGCCCAAGTGGCGCGTGGCGCGGCAATCATCATCATGGCCAGCAGAAGCGGAAGAACTCTGCGCATCAATCAATCCTCCAAAGCATTGGACGTATTCCGGAGGCTTAAGCGAAACCAGAGTTGCTGTATCCCGAAACCAAAGCACTCAAGTCGACGCGACCAACAGGGAGCGGCGACCTTCGTGAAAATTATAAGGCTATGGGTACTCTGGTTCCGCTTTGAGTGATGCCCCTTGGGCTCACGCTACCGCAGCAGGCCGGGAGGGCGCAAGGACGCTACTTCTGCTTCGCCGGAGCGCCTTGGGTGGCAGGCTTGGCGCCGTTGGCTGGTTTGTTGGCCATTTTTCCGGACGCTTTGGCCGCTGCTGGCTTGGCAGCCGGTTTCTGCTCCCAGCACGCCGGGGACGTCCGCCTTGCCCGGTGTAAGACACGTCTTACCTTGTGTCTTACAATCCAACTGACTGGCCGTCGCGCCGCGTTTATGGCCGGTTTGTCTGCAGAAACCACCAACGGAGCGGATGCGGGAAAGGAAAATGCCGCCAGTTCCGTCAGATCGACCGGATCGGCCCTGAGTGCTACTGCTCTTGGAGCTGAAGCTGCCGTTACCGGCAATGCCGCCGTAACCGCAATCGCTGGAAGATGAGGTGAGGACGTCGCTCGAGTTGCTTCCGGCGCGGGGACATTGACGACGACCGATTTCGCCAGGGTGTCTTTCTTTCCGGTTCGAACAAAGACCGTAAAGACTCCGGGCGCGTCCTCGACCGTGGCCGTACCGCAGCGATTGGGCGCACTGAGGCCGTCGCGGCGGATGCGCTCCACACTGAAGCTGGTTTTGCGAGGATTCGCCTGACAAAGCGGCTTCTTGTCGACCCAGACCTGGAGCCAGGGAAGATTCGCGAACTGCTTGGAGAGCCTTGCCTGCCCATGCGCGTCGGTGAGTGTCTCCTCGCGCCAGAGCTGATCGCGAATCTGGCCCTGGTCATATCCGGCAATCAGAATGAGATGGGAATGTGCAAGCGGCTGGCCGTTCTTGCCACTGAGAATGCGAACCGTGATGGGCTCGTTATGGACAACAGAATAAGGCTCATCCGCGCCGCATACGGATGCGGTCAGAAGAAATAGTGCAGCAGCAAACGAAAATGCAAGAGGTCGGATCATGCGTTGCGTCTATAAGAACTCATCGGCGCGATGAACCATTTTCATAGAGGTTCCTTATCTATTTTTTTGCGGAAGACGCCATTCTTCTTTGATCCCACTCAGAACCGGTTGGCGCTGTTCCTTGCGAAGGGGAGGGCCGCTGAAGCCCTCCCTTTCGTTGACTGGCTTGCTTTTTATGAGTGCGGTAAAACCAGGAGGCCGCTTTCCAGCAGCTTTTCCGTCAGCCGGTCCAGGGCCTTGGGAAACTTGTAGGAGATGGTGCGGACGCTCATCCCCAACAAGCTGGCCGCTTCTGCCTGGGTGTATTCCTGGAGGACAATCCTGCTCAGCATCATGCGGTCCAATGATTCGAGCTTGTTCAGGCACTTCTCCACGTCGAGGACGAAAATGATTGCGTCCTCGAAGGTGCGGATCGGGCGGCTGGAGCACCATCCCCTGCCAACCGGATCGCCCAGTATGCAGGGCGCCCGGCCCACCTGAAGCGACGCGTAGAGATAACGCCGCAACATGCTTTCGGTATGCTTCCGGTAAAAGCCCAAACTGACCACCGGGCCGTCCGCAGGCGCTTTGGCGGCTGGTCTTGCTGCCGGTTTTTGTTTGCAATTCCTCCCATCTTCCTGCCATTCCTGCTGTGTACTGCCTGTTCCCCAAACCATTGGCAACTGGAGTGCTGCGCTCATTCGGCACCCCCAATCGCTGCGGCCATCGCCCAGATCCTGACCTGTGTTTTGCGAGCAGGCCGCCCGCGCCGTTTGCGGCTTTCCGGCGATGGAAAGTCCTTCAATCTGGCTTCACATGCACTGCAATAGACACTCCCTTGGTTCTGGGCGCGATACCAAAGACAACCACACCCCTCGCAAATTTTCAAATGCACGCGCAATTCCATGACGGATTCTCCGTATTCTCGTTCTCTCCCGACGAATTTGCTTTAACATCTTGTTTCCGCGGGTCTGAAAGAACCGGAAACGGCAGTTCAGGTTTCTTACGCCCTGATGGGAGATAGCCGCCCGGATTCTTTCGTTGTTTGTCTTTGTCATGCTCATGGCGCGCAGATCCTGGAATTTCCGTCACCGACCGTCCCCGGACGCCTCTGCCAGGCGTTTTGGGGCAGGGATGAGAAAGCCGGAGGGGTTTTCACCCTCCGGCAATTCTTCATTGTCTGCTGAAGGGGTCAAAACTTTCCCCTGTTTCAGTCTTATGGCAATGAAACGTCCCTCAGAAGATTTCCACAGCCGGTAACGGATTAAGTAAAGCAAATCTAGAGAGAAGATTCTTCTCCGTCAATCTCTCTCTTGGCATCTTTCAGACTTCACGCTTCCCAATCCTCGATGAACCGCCGAAAATGAAGGCCAATCACCCCTGATAGGTTTGCAGAAGGAAAACAGAGAGCGCCTATCCCTATTGCTGGCAGCGGATTTTTCACAGATGAATTTTACCCAAATGCATGAGAGACTCCGGCTGGAACTGCTGCGCAGGATACAGCGGGGGACGCTGAGCGTCTCGTTGCTGGCGCGGCAGACCGGTTTTGGGCAATCGCATCTATCGAATTTTCTGCATAGCCGCCGCCAGCTCTCGCTGGATGCGCTGGATCGGGTGCTGGCGGCACAGCACATGGCAGCCGTCGATTTGCTGCCTGCAACCTACCAGAGCGAGACCTTGTCGGTGGACGAGGGAGGCAGCGCGGTCCCGATTGTTTCCCATGCGACGGCAATGTTTGAGCCGTTCATCCGCCCCTCGGCCGTGCAGTCCATGCTGCACCTTCCCGCCGGACAGTTGCAGTCGATCCGGGTCAAGGGGTCGAACCCACGCCGCGCCTGGCAGCGCTTTGTGGCCGTACGCATTCTGGCCTTCGATACGCTGCCCATGGAGCCGCTGTTGCTGCCCGACGCCATCACCCTGATCGACCGGCACTACAACTCGCTGACACCCTACCGGCCGAACCGGCCCAACCTGTACGCCGTGCGGCAGGGCATGCACATGACGCTGCGCTATGTGGACTTTGTGTCCAACCGGCTGGTGCTGCGGCCGCACAATATTGCCTTTCCTGTGGACCTGATCGAAGTGGACCCCGGCCAGCCGCTCGGCGAATTGATCGTCGGTCGGATCGCGCTCATTCTGAACGAGCCGTAAGGCAGTCTCAGAAAGTGTGCATAAATAAGTGAGTCAATGGCTTGGCACTGTGTCAGGGCACGACTTTAGTCGTGCCGAAAGAGGCCAGAGAGCAGGCGGGCTTTAGCCCCTGCGAAAATAGGGCGTGTTCGCTGAGAAACCATGAAAAACACACCCAGGGGCTAAACAGGCTGCGGAAAAACTCATAGAAGGTGTTTCAAAAGGCTGCTTTGTAACAGGGCACGACTTCAGTCGTGCCGTAACTGCAACAAAGTAAGGACGCGGTCTTTAGCCCCTGACGAACCTTCCTTCCCGAACAGCCTGGTTTGGTGCCTTTTTCCGCAGCCTGTAAAGCCCAGCATTCAGTTTTTTGAGCGTGTGCGGCACGACTGAAGTCGTGCCCTGACGCGATCAGATGAATCTGTTATTGATGCACAAGATCTCAGGCCGCAGACTCCGCCTCGGGATTATCGAAGCGGGTGAAGCGAGCGATGAAGTTGAGGTTGATGGTGCCGGTGGGGCCGTTGCGCTGCTTGGCGATGATGATCTCGGACTTGGCTTTGTCGGCTTCGGACATGTTCTCGTCGTGGTTGTAGTAGGCCTCGCGGTGAATGAAGGCGACGACGTCAGCGTCCTGCTCGATGGAGCCTGATTCGCGCAAGTCGCTGAGCATGGGACGGTGGTCGTCCTTGCGCTGCACGCCGGCGCGGGAGAGCTGGGAGAGGGCCACGACCGGCACTTTCAGCTCCTTGGCCATGGCCTTCAGACCGCGGGAAACGGCCGAGACCTCCTGCGTGCGGTTTTCGTAGTTTCTCTTGCCGGAGGAAGGCACCGAGGCCGTCATCAACTGAAGGTAGTCCACGACGATCAGGTCGAGGCCTTTTTCGCTCTGCTGCATGCGGCGGGCCTTGGCGCGCATTTCGGCCAGCGAGATGCCGGCCGTGTCGTCGATAAACAGGTGCGACTCCACCAATTGGTTCAATGCATTCTGCAACTTGTCGTGGTCTTCGTGGCCCAGGAAGCCCTTCTGGAGCATCTGCTGATCCACCCAGGCCTGCGAGGCCAACATGCGGCGCAGAAGCGACTCCTTGCTCATTTCCAGGCTGAAAACGGCGACTTTGGCCTGGCCGTTGATGGCGGCATTCTGGGCAATGTTGATGGCCCACGCCGTTTTGCCCATCGAGGGCCGGGCGGCGATGATAATCAGTTCGCCCTTCTGCAGGCCGCTGGTCATGCGGTCAAAATCCGTGAAGCCGGTGCCCAGTCCGGTAATCTCGCGGCTTTGCTTGTAGAGGTTATCGATGGAGCCGAAGGAGTCTTGGACGATCTGTTCGAGCGATTCAAGGCCACTGGTGATGCCTCTTTCGCTCACTTCGAGCAGCTTGCCCTCGGTCTCATCCAGAACGCCGATCGCGCTCTCGCCCTGGTCGGCGGCGCGGGCAATGGCCGTCGAGCAGATCAGCATCAGCTTGCGCAGCAGGCTCTTGTCCTTGACGATGCGGATGTACTCGTCGATGACCGGGTGGCGCGGCAAGCCCTCCGTGAGCGAAGCCAGATAGGCGACGCCGCCAATCGACTCAATTTCCTTGTTGCGGGCCAGCTCGTTAGACAGCGTAACAATGTCCACGGCGTGCTGTGTGTCCAGCAACTCGCTCATGCGCATAAAGATGCGGCGATGCGAATCGAGCGAGAAATCGTCCGGCTGAATCTTTTCGGCGACCTCCGCGTGGGCGGCGTTGTCGAGCAAAATCGCGCCGAGAATGGTTTTCTCGGCGTCGACATTTGCCGGCAATCCCTGATCGAAAGTGAGCTCCGAAGTGGTGGCCATGCATTCGAGTGTAGGCCGGTCGGGGCAGGAAATCGCATGTGAATCCTCGCGACAAACTGTGTAAAAATCCGCAGCGCCGTGGCTGTTTGCACTGGCTCAAGAGCTTCTGAATGGAGCCTAGATGCCGTATCCTCAATAAAAAGCGAGGAAATCGATGACGAATGGGACGTTGAACGGCTCCAAGCTGAAAAAGGTTCTGGCGGCTCTGGAAGGCAACTGGCAGGCCGAGATGGAGGGCTTTCACACATACCAGACCCTCGCCGACCGGGACACGGACCCGGTGCGCATCCAGGTGCTGCGCCATCTGGCCCAGGCTGAACTGGAGCACGCCGAGCTGTGGCACGACCGCATCGTGGAGTTGGGCGGGCCGGAGCCGCTCTACCATGGCAGCCCCGCCGGCAACGCCAATTCGCTGGCAAATCGCGCCGGCGGCATCCATATGACCCTGCGCCGACTGGAAATCGACGAAAGCCGCGACATTGCCCGGTACGGAACGCAGTTGAAGGAACTGGGTGACGAAGCTTCCATCGCGGTTCTCAATCACGTCATCAAAGACGAAAAGGAGCACTACCGCGAGCTGGGGGCGCTCTTGCGCGGCCACTACTCCGCCCCGGCTGGAGCGCCAAAGATTGATCCCAAGGTGGTTCTTGAGGAACTGCTGGCCAAGCGCGATCTGGGCCGCAAGCAGCCCGGCAGTTGGATTGGCGACGCCATCTACGGTGTCAACGACGGCCTGGGCGCCATCTTCGGCATTGTCTCCGGCGTCAGCGGTGCCACGGCTGGCGACAGCAAATACGTGCTTCTTGCCGGCCTTTCCGGCCTGATCGCCTCGGCTCTTTCGATGGGCTCCGGGGCGTATCTGGCCGCCAAGAGCCAGCGGGAAATCTACTTGGCCGAGATTGCCCGCGAGCGCGAGGCCATCCGCATGAACGGCCCCGAGGCCCGCGAACTGCTTTCGCTCTACTATCAGGTGAAGGGCCTGCCCGTCGAGGACGCTGACGGCGTGGTGGACCACATTGCCCGCGACCCCGAGCAGATGCTCCGCGTGCTGGCCAATGAGCGGCTCGGCACCAGCGAGGAGGCGCTTGCGAACCCGATGGTCTCGGCTTGCTCGGGCGCGCTTTCGACCGCGGTTGGCGCCTTTATCCCCGTGATTCCCTTCTTCTTCATGGGGGGCATCAAGGCGGTTATCGTCGCCGCCATTATTTCGCTGGCCGCCCACTTTGCCGTCGGCGCCGCCAAGTCGCTGATTACCGTTCGCTCCTGGTGGTCTTCCGGCCTGGAAATGACCATCGTCGGGGCTCTGGAAGGCGCCGTCACGTACGGCATCGGCTTCCTGCTGGGCAAGGGCGGAATGTAATGCTGGGTGCCCCAGGTCCCGATTTTGGGACCTGGGAAGTCGCGCACTATAGGTACAAGATCACGAGTTCAGGACCTAGAATGGATTTGGCTTTCGCCAAAAAAGAAGGAAACGCTCCATGCTGAAGAAAAATCTTTGTCTGCTGTCTTTTACTCTGACTCTGCTCTGCGCTTCTGCCTGGAGTCAGGCTGCTGATGTCGTTGTCGAGCACAATGTCGGGATGAAGACCCGCGACGGCGTAACCCTCCGGGCAGACATCTACCGGCCAGCCGGGGAGGAAAACTATCCCGTGCTGCTTCAGCGCACGCCCTACAACAAGACGGGCACGGCCGAGTTCGCGCAGAAAGCGGTTCAGCGCGGCTACATCGTCGTCGTGCAGGATGTGCGTGGCCGGTATGCCTCCGAAGGCGAGTGGTACACCTTCAAGCACGAGGGCGAAGACGGCTACGACGCGGTAGAGTGGGCCGCCAGCCTGCCCCATGCCAACGGCAAGGTGGGCATGTTCGGCGGCTCTTATGTGGGCGCCACGCAGATGCTGGCCGCGGTCAGCCATCCGCCGCATCTGGCCGGAATCTGCCCGGTCGTAACGGCCTCGAACTACCACGAAAACTGGACCTATCAGGGCGGCGCGTTCGAGCAGTGGTTCAACGAGTCCTGGACCTCGTCGCTTTCGCAGGACACCATCGACCGGGTCATGCAGGAGGGAAAGAACGCCATGATTGGCCGAACGGTTCTGCCCTTGAAGCAGTACCCCCTGTTCAACGCCAAGCTCGCTTCCGACGCCACGGGAATGACCCGGCAACTGGCTCCATATTTTCTGGACTGGCTGGACCATCCGGAGTACGACAGCTATTGGAAGCAGTGGGCCATTGATGCGCAGTATCCGTCGATTCAGGTGCCAGCGCTCACGATTACGGCTTGGTACGACATTTTCCAGGGCGGCTCAATCAGAAATTATCTGGGCATGAAGGCGCAGGCCGGCAATGAGGCGGCTCGCGTGGGCCAAAAGCTGCTGGTGACCGTCGGTGGCCATGCCGGCGGAGGCAGGACCATCGGCACGGTGGACTTCGGAGCAGCCGCCGCGGAGTATGACGAAGGCGCAATCACCCTGGATTGGTACGACTACCTGCTTCAGGGCAAGCAGAACCGCTGGGCTTCCGACAAGCCGGTCAGAATCTTCGTCATGGGCGAGAACAAGTGGCGCGATGAGGCGGCCTGGCCGCTCGCGCGCGCCAAGCAGACGAGTTACTTTCTGCACTCGGAAGGCAACGCCAACAGCGCCTCCGGCGACGGATTCCTCTATATCGGCCCCATGGAATTCCGCGCCGAGCGCAAAGACAGCTACGTTTACGATCCGGCGAATCCCGTGCCCACCGTTGGCGGCCCGCTCTGCTGCGATGGCGAACACCTGCCCGGCGGTCCTCTCGACCAGAAAGAGGTGGAAAGCCGTCCGGATGTGCTGGTCTACTCCACGCCGCCTCTCGAGGCTGACCAGGAAGTGACCGGGCCGGTCACGCTCAATCTCTTTGCCAGCTCCTCGGCCGTCGATACGGACTTCACCGCCAAGCTGGTGGACGTCTGGCCCAACGGCTTTGCGCAGAATCTGACGGAAGGCATCTTGCGCGCCCGCTATCGCGAATCGACCAGCACCGCCAAGCCAATCGTTCCCGGCAAAATCTACGAGTACAAGATCGACCTGTGGTCAACGAGCAATGTCTTCCTGAAGGGGCACAGAATCCGGCTGGAAGTCAGCAGCAGCAACTTCCCGCGCTTTGACCGCAACCTGAATACAGGCAAGCCCGCAAGCACGAACGCTACTTTTGTGAAGGCGACCAACACCATCTATCACGATGCCGCGCATCCCTCCGTGCTGCTGCTGCCGGTGGTGCCGCGGTAAGAGGAGTCTTTTGGTCTCTGTCTCCGACCGCTTGAATTTGTATCAAAACTGGGTGCCCCAGGTCCCGCTTTTGGGACCTGGGAAAACATAAGCTCAAGGTCGCGTGTTACATTAGTCGGAACATGAGTATACTTATCCCAAGAATTACTCTGTGAGGCATGTAGACATGAGATTCAAAGCACCGAATGCCCGTCCATGTAAGATTTCAACATATAGGCACAATACAACGATTAAAAAAGTCTCGATCAATTGGAACGTCATAATAGCAATATCTTCGGCGGTATCGGCAATAATCGCAATATTCCTTTTGTGCGTTGGCATACGCGCTCTTAAATACACGGCAAACCAGATCGAAGACTTTCGTGAAGAATCTCAGGCTCAGCATTTAATTGAAAAAGTTGATGAATTTGATAGCCCACGATACAAAGCGATACGTAAGGAATTAGCTGAAAAGCGCTTAAGTCCTTCCACGGGTACCTTGAAAAAGCTAGATATAGATGATGCTCCGGCAGGGATGTTTGATGAACTTTCCTTTTGTAATGATCTTGGCGTATTGACAAGGCATGGAGCCTTAAATGCCTACGACGTATGGGCCGAGTTCAGCTATTGGCTTTTCCCGATGTATGCGGATGCTCAAGCCCTCATAAAGGACAACCAAAAAGGTTTTCCTGCCTCGTGGTCAAACTGTGACTATTTGATGGAGCAAGTAAGAATAGTCGAAGAACATGAAGATGCTGGAAAACAACTGAAGCAGCAGGAAGAAGACATAGTAAGTTTCTATTCCGGTGAACTCGAAGAAGATGAAACGCACGGTGTGCGAAGGATGAAGTAGATCAGTGAACGTCTTGGCACACAAAAGCGTGCCGACTCGTTAACTCGCAGCTTTTCTGCCCCGCCACCAGTTCCCGCGCCGTCTGCCGTCCCAAGCGGATGCAGTCGGGGACGCCGATGCCGTCGTAGGCGTTGCCGGCCAGACGCAGGCCGGGCAGCGCGGCCACGCGGCTTTCGATGCGCTGCCGGAGCGCTTGGTGGCCGACGGCGTACTGAGCCATGACGCGCCGCCAGCGCGAAACCTGGGCGTGCTCCGGCTCGATGGCCGACGAAAGCACGTCTTCGCCGAGAATCTCGCTAAGTTCGCGGCGGACAAGAGCCACCAGGGCGTCGTCCGTCTCGTCGAGCAGCGCCTCGTTTCTCATCCCGCCCAGAAAGGCCCTCAGCACGGCTTTGCCCGGCGCGGCGCGGCCCGGAAACTTGCGATGGACAAAGGTTGCGGCCAGCATGGCGCGGCCCTCGCTGGCCGGAACCAGAAAGCCGAATCCATCGGGCAGATGGCCCAGCTTGGCCTCGTCGTAAACCAGATTGATGGTGATCGAAGAGGAATAAGGAATGCCGCTCAACTCCTCGCCCAGTTCGGGGTCTACCTGCCCCAGCAGCGCACCGGCAGCCCAGGCGGGAGTGGCCAGAATCACCGCATCGTAGAACTTCGCCGTGTCGCCGATTCCCACTCGCCATCCGCCGGAGGTCATGCCCAGGGCGCTCACCGGAGTCGAGAGACGCACGCATGCGGAATCAAGCCGCTCACTCACAGCATCGACCAGTTGCTGCATGCCGCCACGCAGTGCAGTAAAGATGGGGATGCTTCCATTTCCGGCAGCGGCTTTTCTGGCGCGCGAGCGCATCTGGCGATGCGCGGCCAACATGCCGCGGGTCAGCGAACCATACTGGCGCTCCATCTCCACCATGCGTGGCAGCACCGTCAGGGCGCTCAGTTTGGTGGCGTCGCCGCCATAAATTCCCGACAGCAGCGGATCGGCCAGCCGGTCAACGGTTTCGCGGCCGAAGTGGCGCTCAATCAGCGCGGCTACGGACTCGTCTGGCAGCTCCGTGGGAGGCGGCGGCAACAGCAGTTCCAGGCCCATGCGCAGCTTGGTGCGCAAGCTGAACAGAGGCGTCATCAGCGTCGGAATCAGCTTGGTCGGCACCAGAAACATCAGCCCGTCAGGCAGAGGAACGAGCCGGTTGCGGACCACGATGCAGGTTTTGCGGTCGGCGTCGTTCGAGGGGATCAGCTCAGAGCCAAGGCCCAGTTCGCGGCAGAGTTCGGCAGCGGCTGTCTTTTCCGTGATGAAGGAGTCCGGGCCGCGTTCGAGCACTGCGCCGCCTGCAATCTCCGAGGCTAGGCAGCCGCCCAGGCGATTACTCGCCTCAAAGAGCGTGTACTCGACCTGCGCGTCGGTCTGGCGCGCCTGCTCCAGTTCATAGGCCGCCGCCAAGCCCGCGATTCCGCCGCCAATGATTGCAATCCGCATCGTCTTATCCCATCTTAGAGCATTTTGCCTGATGGTGTAGAGTGGATAAGGCGATAATCCGCGGCATGAGCTCACATGGCGCGAGCATATTCGGATGATTTGCGGCGGAAGCTGTTGGAGGCCCATGACCGGGGTCAAGGG